>Ga0129314_1001410_pt1 | contig 16787 bp, 20 predicted proteins | sample O1111metagenome_FD_94431 | JGI IMG/M metagenome (GOLD analysis project Ga0129314, IMG submission 94431) | Orangutan individual fecal microbial communities from fecal samples from Wisconsin, USA - O1111 metagenome | ecosystem: Host-associated > Mammals > Digestive system > Large intestine > Fecal... | reverse complement strand
GGCTGCTTAAAATCCGCTAAACTGATTTGCACGTTGCTGTATTTGTACATGCCAATCACCACCTGTGCAAGCTTTTTGTCCCCTTGGTCCGTTTTCCCTTACACTTATTATACTGCCAATTAGTTACAAAGTCTTGCACCACAAGGGTTTTGGATATATTCAGTAGACATTACCTATCACTATAACAATATGCTGCGAAGGGAGCTTGATACATTATGACAGAATACCTCTCCCCGTCCATCGGGCAGGTCATGCCCCAGTTGGACCAGCTCTGCGAGGAACTGACGCGCCAGTCGCTGATCCGCGCGTTGACCGACTACACCAAAGAGCTTTGCGAGTATGACCCGGAGCTGGCCGATATCCTGCTGGAAGGGAAAAAGACCCTTCCCCGCTGCATCCGCTATGTGACCGAACAGACACAAAAGGTGGCGGAAAAACAGGCGGAAGCCAAAACAGCGAAAGAGATGACAGAACTGAGCAGAACCACTATACACGGCCTGACCGCCTCTGTTATGGGAATTGCCATCAGCGACCAGGAGGTATACAAGTGGGTGAAAGCCTATTATTACGGAGGCGACCAGGTGGAGCCCACCGATTTGACCGCCCGCACCCCGGCCAAAAGCAGCGCCGGGAAGGGCAAAACAAAAAACAGCGACGCCGGCAAGGATAAAAAAGCTGCGCCTTCTGCGGTTAAGAAGGACAGCGATCCGACAAAGCCCGCAGACGCGCCAGTCAGCCAGCTGTCCCTCTTTGGCAGCGCCGCTTAAAGGAGGTTTGCAGGTATGATCCGGCACAATGGAAAAATGATTTTGGGTGTGGATCTCGGCAATTACAACATCAAAACCGAGCATCTGTGTTTTCCCTCAGCCTATGTGGAGCTTGCGGGAGACGGGAACAATTACAGCCACACCCTGCGGTATAACGGCAGATATTACGCCCTGGGCGGCAAGCGGGTGGCACAGAGGGATGACAAGGCTTCGATGAACGACGACTTTTTGATCCTGACCCAGTTTGCCATCGCCCGGGAGCTGCATGCAAACGGCCTGGGGCCCGGCAGCTATGAGATCTATCTGGCGACGGCCCTGCCTCCCGCCTATATGAACAACAAGGCGATGCGCACAGGTCTCAAACAGTTCTTCCGCAGGCAGATGGAGTTCTTTTACAACGGCCAGCGGTACCGGGTAAATATCGTCCGCGTCTATGTCTGTCCCCAGGGCGTTTCGGCGCTCTATGCCAATGTGCAGACCGAACGGATGGGCGGGCAGGGCCTTGAGATTGCCTGCCGCAGCCCGATGGCGGCGCTGGCAAAGGAAGGCATGGCCGTGCTGGTGGATATCGGCGGCGGTACTGTTGATCCGGTGGTGCTCCAGTACGGAGTTCCCCAGCCCTTTGAGGATGAGCACCCCGCCAGGGGAACCATCTGGACCTACAACAGCATCCGCAGGGACATCAAGGCCAAAACCGGCGCAGACGTCCCGGAGGAGGCGGTGAACCTCTATCTCAACGGGGAGAACATCCGCATGGATGAAACCAGCGCGGGTATCATCCGGGAGCACATCGATCACTACGCCAACCGGCTGCTGATGGAGCTGCAGGAAAAGGGCTTGCCCTTCGCCACAGCCTATACCCTTGTGCAGGGCGGCGGGGCAAAGTTTGTGCGGGACGCATGGAAGCAGCTTGACACCTTTGCGGTGCTGGACTTTCTGCCGGAGATCCGTGCGACGGCGATGGGCTGCGAGGTGATCGCACAGCGGATGATGCTGCGGGAGGAGCAGAAGCCGGAAAGCAGGGTGAGCTGAGGCGATGAAGCAGGATCTTCACATCCGGTTTAATCCCCGCAACCAGCGGCACCAGCAGGTTTCCGCCTATCTGGAGCCGGTGAAGGCGAAATACCGGACAGCCCTGATTGTGGCGGCGGTGGAGGAATACATGCGCCTGTACCCCTATGGGGCGGATTACCGGGAGCTGGAGGAGATCCGCAAGGGCTCCTACCACAGCTTTCAGCCGAAAAGCCCGATCCGGGAGAATTTGCAAAAGAAAGAGCGTCAGAGAGAAGCACCTGCGCCCGCTGAGCCTGTGGCACAACCGGCTCCGTCCGGCCCGTCATCGGATACGCTGGATCAGGTGATCGACCTTTATGCTCTGGATGACGAGGAATAACCAAAGTTTTGATGAGGCATTTGTACGTTTGAAACGTATGAGTGCCTTTTATTTTTTGAAAGAAAGAGGTAACAGATTATGGCGAAAACAAACAACCCCGTTATGACCCGTTTCACCACCGGCAAGGCCCGTTTGACCTACGCTTTTCTTTGGACACCCCGATCCTCTGAGAACGATGACGGGGACGCCAAAGATGAGAAGGGTGAGAAATATAGCTCCTGCATCCTGATCCCCAAGGACGACCAGGCGACCATTGATAAGCTGGTCACAGCAATGAACCATGCGGTACAGGCAGGACAGGCCAAAGGGCTGTGGGGAGCCAATCTCCCCGCCAATTTCAAGTGGCCGCTGCGCGACGGCGACGCGGAATATCTGGAAAAGGGCGAGGAGTACAAAGGCAATTGGTTCCTCAACGCCTCCTCCAACAGAAAACCCCGGATCGTGGATATCGCCCGCAACGACATCTACGATGAGAGCGAGGTCTACTCCGGCTGCTATGCCCGGGTCTGCATCAATATGTTCCCATTTAACCAGCGCGGCAACCGGGGCATCGGGTGCGGATTGGAAGCGGTCCAGAAGATCTGCGACGGCGAGGCCCTGGGCGGCGCGCCTGTGGATGTGGACGAAGCCTTCGGGGACAGCGAGGCGTATCTGGCTGACGCCGGTTACACACAACCTGCAAATGGTTATCCGCAGCAGGCGCCGGTGCAGATGCAGGCCCAGCCTGTCCCGCAGCCGCCCGTTGGATACGTGCCCGGGCAGATGCAGGGTTATTCGCAGCAGGTCGCTGCTGCCCCAGTCCAGCAGTCTCCGATCCAGCAGGCCCCGGCGGGCTATCCAGGCCCGCAGTACCCCGTTCAGCAGGGGGGCGTCCAGTATCAGCAGCCGCCGATGCAGCCGCCGGTACAGGGCGCTCCCAACACCTTTGCCAACAATGTGGCTGCGGCCGACAGTGTTCTGCCGCCTCAGCTCTTTGGCGAGGGTCAACGGGTAGCGTGATTCGGTTGATCTATGGGAGGGCGGTGCGATTTGATTCGCGCCGCCCTTTTATCACTTATAATGAACCAAAGCCCATTGACCTCCCTGCTTTAAGAGAGATACCAGCAGAAAGAAAAGATTGAGAGTTTTCCAATTTTCAATTTGTTTATATTATGCATATCTGTCGGTTAGATATATCAAATTATATATAAACATGATATAATACATAATGAAAACAATTGGGGGAAAGGAATGAAACCAGATATGGAATTTCGTTCATTGCAATACTTCTTGATGGTAGCAAGAGAAGAAAACATAACAAAAGCTGCCAATCTGCTTCATTTAACACAGCCAACTCTTTCACGCTCCATTATGCAGTTGGAGGAGGAGTTAGGCGTAAAATTATTTACTCGAAGCAATCATAATATTATTTTGACCGAAGATGGTATGCTTCTAAAACGAAGAGCACAAGAACTCGTTTCCCTTGCAGAAAAGACAAAGCAAGACTTTCAGCGTGGAGATGTACAGTTGACCGGTGAAATATCCATTGGCAGCGGCGAATTTCGCAGCACCAGATACCTGTCTAAAATGATTGCCTCTTTTCGAGAAAAGCATCCACTGGTTCGGTATCAGATTTACAGTGGCAATTCTGAGAATATAAAAGAACGTATTGAGCGGGGAATTCTCGATTTTGGACTGATGATGGAGCCGGTCGATATCAGCAAGTACGAATATATTTCCATGCCTGTAAAAGAAAAATGGGGTATTCTTGTGTCCGAATTATCGGAGCTCTCACGAAAGGAGACCATTCAGGCAGCCGATTTGCAGAATGAGCAGCTTATTTCGGCAAGAAGTGAGAAAATGTACCCAGAAATCAGAAAATGGTTCGGCGAATATTATGATCAGGTCGAGGTTATCGCAAGCGGCAATTTGCTCTACAATGAAGCAATTCTGGCACAGGAACAAATTGGAGCCGTATTGGGAATTGAATTGGATTGTCACTATCCGGGACTTAAATTCGTTCCGTTATCTCCAGGCGTTGAAACACCCACAGTTCTTACATGGAAAAAGAATCAGATACTTTCATCCACAACGATTGCCTTTATTGAACACGCAAGAGCATACATAAAATCTATATCTCGAAATTAAATATAAGCATTTTACATATCTCAAAAGCTGTATTACAATGTAGGTGTTCCCAGAAGGGAATGCCTACATTTTTATTTACCCTGGATAAAGGTGTGGAAAGGAGTAGAAATGACCATACAGGAAGCAAGCAGACGATACAACATACCCATTAAGATTCTGAAAGAATATGAAAGCTGGGGGTTATGCGATGCAGTCAGAAAGGTGATGGGAGCATGGCAGTACGATGAAGAAGATATTCAGCGGCTCAGCATGATTATGACGCTACATGATGTTGGGTTTGACAAAGAAGAGGTGGAAGCCTATATGAAACTGTTTCTCGCCGGGGACTGCACACAGGCCGAGCGGATGCGGATGCTCAACCAGAAAAGAGATGGCACGCTGGACGAAATCCATTTCAAAGAAAAGCAGCTGGACCGACTGGACTATCTGCGCTATGAGATGAAGAAAGCGGCCCAACGATAAGAACAGGAGGAAAGCAGGTATGAAAAAAGACTTAGGCAGCATCTTGGCCCTGTATCCCACCCCGCTGGTAGTGGTCGGCACTATGGTGGATAAAAAGCCCAACTGGGTGCTGGTTGGTCATGTGGGCATCATGGGGCACGATCACATCATGGTCAGCCTTGCAAAGCCTCACTACACCAATCGGGGGATTCGGGATACCAAAGTGTTATCGGTCAATGTAGTGGATGAAGCGATGCTTCAGAAGGCAGATTATGTGGGCTGTAACAGCGGCAATAAGACCGACAAATCAGAGGTGTTCGATTACAGCCCCGGGCAGAACGGTGCCCCGGTCATAGAGGAAGCAAAGCTGTCTATGGAATGTACCGTAGAGGACATCTATGAAACAAAGGGGTTTGACAATTTCATTTTGAAAATTGACCACACCTATGCAGAGGAAAGCATCTTGAACGCCTCCGAAAAAATTGATTACGGCAGTTTCAAACCGATCCTGTTTGAAATGCCGGGCTACACCTATCTGAAAACCGGCGATACTGCCGCCAAATGCATGACCCTTGGAAAAGAAAACAACTGACAAAAAACATCTGGCTAAATGTGTGCGGCCAAAATGATGCCGGATTGAGCGGTTGATCCTTGACATGCGGCATCTCTGCCGCTAATATGACGCCAAGGGAGCGGTCCCCGAAAGTGAACGGCTCCCTTGAGATAATTTGCTCTATTTGCACTGCATCTGTCCGTTTACACAGAATTCGGGACGCTCCCTTTTGCGGCGGAAAAAAGTCCGGCCGCCTGCTCCAGCGACAGCTTCGCTTTGACTCCATCGATGATCTTTTCCATCAGATCATCGGGCAGATCGATTCCCAGCACCTTCTCTGCGGCCGCAACAGGGTCCTTCTGAAAAAGGCTCCGCAGGGAATCATCCTCACCGATCCGGTTCAGCAGTTTTTTAATCTGTTCCTGTAAATCCACTGTCTGATTCCTCCGGCTGTCCTTATTCGTCGGCTTCGACAATCGAAGCGTCGGGGGCGTTTTTCTTTACCGATTCAATTCCGTTCAGGCAGCCGGCCTTCGCCTTGTAGCCCTCGCCCACCGCGATGATCTGCCCGTTGCTTGCCTTCAAACGGAATCGGTACTCGCCGGCCTTATCGATGTAAACTTCAAACTTTGGATGCTTCTGTGCCTCAAAGTTCTCCGCCGTCTGGTCCTCTACCGCCGCGGCGGGCGCCGCTTTCTGCACGCTGGCGATTCCACTGCGGCATGCGGCCTCGGTGGTGTAAACCTCAGAAGTCGCGATCACCTCGCCATTTCCTGCCTTGAGGTCAAATTTCACACCGGCTTTTGTTGTTTTGATGACAAACTTTCCCATGTAAATCCTCCTAACGCAATTCAGTTTCGGCGTACCCATTCAAGGGATTCGGTAATAAAATTATAGCGCATTATGACTGCGAGCGCAAGAATCGAAGGGAAATTTGTCGCTTTTGTGTTCATCCGTCCTGCTTTTTCGTTTGCACGCGTCGAAAAAACCAAAAATCTCTTTTGGAGGGAGAGGGGGATACCCGGAGCTTCCGCGGAAATTTTTTGCGATTTCTCTGCCGTTCCCCTGCCTCTTATGTTATAATAGCCTCATATCGCCGCGCTGTCTCTCCGCGCGGCCCATTCCGAAGGAGGACGAACATGCAGTATATCAAAACCCCGATGAAGGGGATGCCCGAGCAGCTCCCCGCCGACATGCAGCTGCGCGAATACCTGCTGGGTAAAATCAAGGCCACCTATGGCAGCTATGGATTTTCGCTGATCGAGACCCCCGCCATCGAGCACATCGAAAACCTGACCAGCAAGCAGGGCGGTGAAAACGAAAAGCTGATCTTTAAAATCCTCAAGCGCGGTGAAAAGCTTGCAAAGGCCGACGGCGCCGACGAGCTCTGCGACTGCGGCCTGCGCTATGACCTGACTGTTCCGCTTTCCCGCTTCTATGCCAATAACATGGCACAGCTTCCGACCCCCTTCAAGGCGATGCAGATCGGCAATGTCTGGCGCGCCGACCGGCCGCAGCGCGGACGGTTCCGCCAGTTCACACAGTGCGACATCGATATCCTCGGAGAGGGCTCTTTTCTCGCGGAAATCGAGCTGATCTCCGCCACCGCCTCGATGCTCGCCCAGCTTGAATTTTCCAATTTCAAGGTCAAGGTCAACGACCGCCGCATCCTAAAGGCAATGGCCGCCTGTTGCGGCTTCGCCGAGGAAAATTACGATGATATCTTCATCATCCTCGACAAGATCGACAAGATCGGGCTTGACGGGGTGAAGGCGGAGCTGCTTGGGGCCGGATATGATTCTTGTTCGGTTGAGCGCTACTGCGCGTTTTTCGAAAACCTCGGCAAGGGAATGAGCTGCACCGAATTCTGCGCGGACAGGCTCGACGGTTTCCTCGACCCGGCGGTGCTCTCCGATCTCGAATATATCATCAACTGTGCCCGGGCAACGGCGGTGGGAGAGATGCAGATCGTTTTTGATCCCACCCTTGTACGCGGAATGTCCTATTATACCGGACCGATTTTTGAGATTGAGCTGTCCGACTTCGGCTCTTCTGTGGCGGGCGGTGGCCGCTATGACGAAATGATCGGCAAGTACACCAACGCCAAGGTGCCCGCCTGCGGCTTCTCGATCGGCTTCGAACGGATTATCACCCTTTTGAAGGAGCGCGGCTACCGGATTCCCGACCAGAAAAAGCGCACCGCCCTGCTGATTGACAAAAAGATCGGCCGCGAGGAACTGCTCGGCGCGCTTCAAAGGGCGGCCCGGCTTCGGGCCGGCGGAGAAACCGCGCTGATTGTCTACCGCGCCAAGAACGTCCGTCATCAGAAGGAAACCCTTGAAAAGGAAGGCTACACCGAATTTTTGGAGCTGCCTGAAAAGGATTGAACAAAAGGCCGGAACTCCGGGAGCCTTTCGCTCAAGCAAGGAGCCAGTGTCTTTCCGGAGCGTTGCTTTTTATGCACAGGGGCGGCCGGCAGCCGCCCCTGTGCCTTTTTGTATGTCGAAAACCACTCGCTAGGCGGGTGGTTTTCGACATACAAAAAGGCCATCCCCGAAAACCGGGGATGGCCGACCGCTTTTCGATACGATCGCTTAGGCGCCGAGCAGCTTCTCAACGGTGGCGAGACGGACGCTGACGCAGAAGATCTGCATTGCGAGTGAAAGCTCCTCGGGGGTCGGGAAGCTTGGGGCGATGCGGATATAGCAGTCATCGGGGTCCTTGCCGTAGGGGTGGGTGGCGCCTGCATTGGTCATCACAACCCCCGCCTCCTTGCAGAGGGAGACAATCCGCTTGGCGCAGCCGTTTTCGGCAATATAGGTGACGAAATAGCCGCCGTCCGGCTTCACCCAGCGTCCGGCACCGCGGCCCGCCAGCTCGGAGTCGAGAGCCTTCAGCACCGCGTCAAATTTCGGGCGCAGCAGCGCGGCGTGTTTGTCCATCTGGGCACGCAGTCCGTCGGCATTCTTAAAATAACGGACATGGCGCAGCATGTTGAGCTTATCCCAGCTGATCGCCTGGGCGTTGAGCTGCTTCGCGGTGAACTCGACGTTTTCCTTCGACATCGCCATATAGCCGACGCCCGCGCCCGGGAAGGTGATCTTGGAGGTGGAGCCGAACATGTAGACCATGTTGGGATTTCCGGCCTTCTTGCACTCATCGAGGATATTGAGCAGGCGGGTATCCTTATAGACATGGTGGACAGCATAGGCGTTATCCCAGAAGATACGGAAGTCCTTCGCCGCGGGTTTGAGTGCCGCGATGCGGCGAACCGCCTCGTCGGAGTAGGTGCCGCCCAGCGGGTTGGTATACTTCGGCACGCACCACATGCCCTTGACCGTCTCGTCATCGGCCACCAGCTTCTCGATCAGGTCCATGTCGGGGCCCCACTCGGTCAGCGGGATATTGATCATCTCGATGCCGAGGAACTCGCAGATGGTGAAATGCCGGTCGTAGCCGGGCACTGGGCAGAGAAATTTGACCTTGTCGTATTTGCCCCAGGGTTTTTCGGAGCCGAGGACTCCCTTGAGCATGGCGCGGGACATACAGTCGTACATCATGGTCAGCGAGGACGAACCTCCGATGATGATCTCGTCGGCGGAAACCCCCATGACCTCTCCAAACAGCTTTTTGGCAGAGGGAATTCCGGTCAGCTCGCCGTAATTGCGGCAGTCGATCCCCTCGTCCTTGCAGTCGGACCCTGAATTGAGCGCGTCGAGCATCGGCATCGAAAGGGCAAGCTGGTCGGCGCCCGGCTTGCCGCGCGCCATATTGAGTTTCAGCCCCTTGGCCTTATAGCCGTCAAACTCCTGCTGAAGCGCCGCGCGCTCGGCGGTCAGTTCCCCGCGGTTCATCTCCTGATACGCTTTCATGAAATCGTCTCCTCACTCTCGGTCGTTGATTTGGCCTGTTTCGTGCACATGATAACACATTTTCATATCATTGTATAGTGGTAAGAAAGCAAAATTGCATCCTATAAGCTTTGTGCAATTTTTCCTTCATCTCTTTTTTCGCCCATGCATTGCCGCACAAACCACGCAAACAACGGCGCGGTGTCGGGGCCATGCTCCGCAAAGCGTTCCCGGCCGGTCATCCGTTCAGGGTGGTACTGCACCGCCGCGACCGGCATGCTTCGGTGCTCGATTGCCTCGACGATTTCCCCGCTGCGGGCGGCGACGGCAAAGCCCTCCGCCACCCGGTCAACCGACTGGTGGTGGTAGCTGTTGCTGACCGATTCCCGCCCATAGAGCGGGAAGAGGAACGAACCCTCCTCAATGGCAAGGGGATGAACCACCCCGCCGCCGTGCTGCACGCCGAGCCGGCTGGGCAGGTCCTGATAGAGTGTTCCGCCGAAGAAGGCATTGATCACCTGCAGGCCCCGGCAGATGCCGAAGACCGGCTTGCCCGCTTTGACAAAGGCGTCGAGCAGCGCCCATTCCTCAGCGTCGCGTTCCAGATCGAGCGGACCGCAGAGCGGGTCCGTTTCCTGATGATAGCGGACCGGTTCGATATCGGGACCGCCTGTGAGCAGCAGGCCGTCGCACATCCGGGCGCTTTCAGCGGCAAAGTCTCCGCCGTCGAGCGGCAGCAGCGGAAAGCCTCCCGCCCCACGGATGCCGTCGGCATAATTTTGGTACAGATAACGCTGGCGGGTGCCGTTTTTGGCAATCTGATATCCGGCGGTGACGAGGATCATCGGCTGTTTCATGGTGTTGCCTCCTTTGGCGTGACGGCGATGTAGTGAATCGGCAGCCCCATTCCGCGGAACATCCGCTCATGCTCGGTCATGATGCGGGAAGCGGGATGGCCTTCGGGCAGCGACCCGATTCGCTCAAGGATCGTGAAGCCGCATTCCTCAAAATATCCGAGGCTCGCCTCATAAAGCTCGTCGTCGTCTGTTTTGAGGGTCAGCAGGCGGCCCGGCCGGAGAAAGGTGAGATACTGCACCAGCTGGCGGGGATGGGTCAGCCGGTGCTTGCCATCGCGCTTTTTCGGCCATGGGTTGCAGAAATTGATGTAAACGCGCTCGATTTCATCCTCCGCGCACAGAATGTTGGTGATCCACTCGATATTCTGCGCGGTGAGCAGCAGATTATCGACCGGACGGCCTCCCGCGGCAAAGACCCGCTCGGCGTTGCGTTTGGCAAGGCCGAGGACCTCGCTCTTGAGATCGACCCCGAGGAAATTTTTCTCCGGGCTCTCAAACGCGGCCTGTGCGATAAATCCGCCTTTCCCGCAGCCGAGTTCGAGGGTGATCGGGCCGGGCCGGACGAACGCCCCGTTCCACCGGCCCTTGAGTTCTTCGGGACGGGCCGCAAAAAATGGGCAGACGGCGAGTTCGGGGCGCGCCCACCGCTTTCTTCTGATACGCATCGGACGGGTTCCTCCACTTCACGTTTTCCGTTTTTGTCATTATAGTCGATTCCATTGTATTTCGCAAGGCAAAGGCCGGAAGAAGCCTCCGGGAATATGAACAAAAATAAAAATTTCTGAAAAGGGGATGCTCTCCGCCCCGCCATCCGTTATAATAGAAAAGTATGGTCTTCCCCGTGCCGCGCGACCGAAGCAGCCGCCATGCCCGAAGAACCGGCGGCATCGCGCGCCTTTGCCGTCCGATCAAACCGGTCTTCCCGAAAGGAGTGCCCATGTCAACACGCCGCGCCATCGCACCCCCGCCCAACAACGCCGCCATCTCAAAATACATGTGCGTCGCGTTCGGAATCTCCCTGATCGCGATGGGCTTTGCCTGTGAAAGTCCCCGCAATATCCTGATCGGCCTGCGGGAGTACATCCTCTGCGAGGACATTCTGCTGACCGATTACTTTGTGATCGGATCGATCGGCGCAGCCTTTGTCAACGCCGGGCTGGTCACTCTGATCTCCATTGCGCTGACCCTCTGGATTAAAACACCCTACACCGGCAGCACCATTGCGATGATTTTTCTGATGGGCGGCTTTGCTCTGTTTGGCAAAAACCCGGTCAATATCCTGCCGTTTTTTCTCGGTGTCTGGCTCTATTCCCGGATCAAGGGGCACCCGATGGCCCGCTATACCAACGCGGCGCTCTTCTCGACCACCCTCGCACCGATTGTCAGCGACCTCATGCTGCACGGATCCTTCCCGTTTGTTGTGCGGATGGCGGTCGCCCTGCTCGGCGGCGCGCTGATCGGATACCTGATTATCCCGCTCGCCGAGCACTCCTTCTCGACCCACATGGGCTACACCCTCTTCAACTACGGCTTCGCGGGGGGATTGATGGCGCTGATCATCGCCTCCAGCATTCAGGCGATGGGCGGATCGATCGAAACGCAGATGATCTGGCAGGAAGGGGTTCCGGCCCCGGTGCTCCTTTATCTGGTCCTGCTGATCGTCGCTCTCGCCCTCGCCGGTCTCTGGTTCTGCGGGTGGAATCCACTGGCATACCTGCGGATCATGCGTCACTCGGGCCGTGCTCCCACCGACTTCGTCATCACCGACGGCGTCGGCGCTGCGATGGTCAACATGGGCGCGATGGGTCTGGTGTCGCTCGGCTACATCCTGCTGATCGGCGGCGATCTCAACGGGCCGGTTGTCGGCGCGATTCTCACCTCGATCGGCTTCGGCGCGGCCGGGGAGCATCCCAAAAATACCATTCCGGTCATGGTGGGCGTCTTCATCGCCTCGCACATCATGATTCCTTCGAACACCGACCCCGGCATGCAGCTCGCCGCCCTCTTCGGCACCGCCCTGGCCCCCATTTCGGGACAGTTCGGGGCGCACTACGGTGTGCTGGCCGGGCTGCTGCACGCGGCCGTGGTGCTGGCGACCGCCGCGCCGTGCGGCGGATACAACCTTTATAACAACGGCTTTGCCGCCGGTCTTGTGGCGCTGGTTATGGTTTCCATGATTCAGGGCGTCTCGAAGCGCTGGCGTTCGGCCGACTGATTCCGGTTTATTTTTTATACAGGAGGCAAACTGCCATGATGGTCATCAATCTTCCCATGAGCGCCCTTTTATTGGCGCTGAGCATTGCAGGATTTATTCTGCTCTCCCGCGCCGACCGCAGGTCGGGCGAGGACCGCTACCGGGTCTATACCTGCCTGTGCGGGGTAGCCGGGATGCTCTTTTTCTTCTACTTTCTGGCCAATCTTCTGATTGCCAGCGGCCTGTGGAAATAATCGCTCCAAAAGCGGGGAAAACAAAGATGAAAAATCCTTTTTATCCCGATGAGCGCCGCCGCGGGATCACCGAGATCGACCCCGCCGCCCTTGCGGCGCGCGGAATCCGCGGAATCATTCTCGACGTGGATAACACCCTGACCACCCATGACAACCCCCACCCCTCGCCCGGCGTATTGGAGTGGCTGGAAAAGGCCCGCGGGGCGGGGCTGCGCCTGATCATTCTCTCAAACAACCGTCCCGAACGGGTTTCCCCTTTTGCCGGAATGCTCGGCCTTGCATTTGAGGCCGACGGGAAAAAGCCGCTGCCCGGCGGCTTTTTGCGCGCCTGCGCCCATATGGACCTCTCTCCGCGGGAGACGGCCGCCGTCGGCGACCAGATCTTTACCGACGTGATCGGGGCCCGTCTGGCCGGTGTCTTTTGCCTGATGGTCGATCCCATCGAGCCGGAGCCGGGCTGGTTTTTCCGCCTCAAGCGCCGTCTGGAACGCCCGATTCTCCGCGCCTATGAAAGGAGGAAGCCGCAATGAACCGCATCTCCCGCTTCGGCCCCGCCGGAAACTCCGAAAGCTTCACGACGATGGGCTATAAAAAGACGGAGCAGATTCCCGAATATCTCGCGCAGTTCGGACTCAATGCCTTTGAATACCAGTGCGGCCGCGGGGTTCGGATCAGCAGCGACGCCGCCGGACGGCTTGGCGCGCTGGCGGCTGAACGGGATATCGCGCTTTCCCTGCACGCGCCCTATTACATCTCCCTCTCGTCGCTTGAAGAGGAGAAACGCCGCAACTCGGTCGATTATATCCTTCAGTCGGCGCGCGCGGTCAAGGCGATGGGGGGAGAACGCATTGTGGTGCATACCGGCTCCTGTGCCAAGCTTTCCCGCGGACAGGCGCTTGCTCTGGCCATGGAATCGATGCGGTGGGCGCTCGATGCGCTCGACGCCGAGGGACTGGGCGGCGTCCGGATCTGCCCGGAGGTGATGGGCAAGGTCAATCAGCTCGGCACCGTCGATGAGGTGCTTACCCTCTGCTCGCTCGACGAGCGGATGCTCCCCTGCATCGATTTCGGTCATCTCAACGCCCGCACCTTCGGCGGGCTCAGAAGCTTCGCCGATTACGCGGCGGTCTTCGAAGCGATTGAGAACAGGCTGGGGCTCTCCCGCCTGAGGGAATATCACGCCCACTTCTCCAAAATCCAGTATACCGAAAACGGCGGTGAAAAATGCCACCTCACCTTCGCGGATACCCGCTATGGTCCCGACTTTGAGCCGGTCGCCGAGCTGACCGCTCAAAAAGGCTGCCATCCGGTCATCATCTGCGAATCGGCCGGAACGCAGGCCGAGGATGCGCGGACCATGCGGCAGATTTATGAGGGCTTTCTCCAGCCCAAGGGAAAGGATGAGCCGATATGAACCTTTCAGCCATTGAGATCCTGCAGCGCAATTTTCCACAGGAAGCCGATGCGGCGCTGATTATCTCGCCGGTCAACCGCCGATACTATACCAAAATGCCCTCCTCCGACGGGGCGTTGCTGGTAACCCGCACCGATGCGGTTCTTTTCGTTGATTTTCGCTATATCGAGCGGGCACGCCGGGTTTCGCAGGGCTGCGGAGTCGTCCTGCGCGAGCGTTTCTACGACCAGCTCCGGGAGCTGCTCGGCGCACGCGGCGTGAAATCCCTCGCCGTGGAAACCGAGCGGATGACGGTGGCCGACTTTTCCCGCTTTCAGGAGGAGCTTCAGGGGATGCGGCTTCTCTCCTCGCCCGTCCTCGACGAGACTATCCGCCGCCAGCGGGCGGTCAAAACAGCCGGCGAACTGGATGCGATCCGCGCGGCGCAGGCGATCACCGACCGGAGCTTCTCCGAGCTTTTGAATTTTTTGCGGCCGGGCGTCACCGAGCGTCAGGCTGCCAACGAGCTGATTCGAATCATGCGGGATTTCGGCAGCGAGGGAGAGGCGTTTGACACCATCGCCGTATCGGGGGCGAACAGCTCGATGCCGCATGGGGTTCCGACAGACAAGCCGCTGGCGGCCGGAGATTTCTTTACCCTTGACTTCGGCGCAAAAAAGGACGGTTACTGCTCCGACATGACCCGCACCGTCGCCATCGGCCATGCCGACGACGAAATGCGCCGGGTTTACGACACGGTGCTGCGGGCGCAGCAGGCGGGGCTTGCCGCGGTCCGCGCGGGAATTCCCTGCCGCGAGGTCGATGCCGCCGCCCGCCGCGTCATCGAGGAGGCGGCGGACTGCCGCGGCTGCTTCGGGCATTCCCTCGGGCATTCCCTCGGGCTGGAAATCCATGAGTCGCCCAATTTCTCTCCTCTTTCGAAGGACACCGCCGAAGCCGGGAACGTGCTGAGTGTCGAGCCCGGCGTCTACCTCGAGGGGAGGTTCGGGGTGCGGATTGAGGATATCGTCTGTGTCACCGACTCGGGCTGCGAGGACCTCACCCACAGTCCCAAAGAGCTGATTGTGCTTTAGGGGATGGAGCGCGGGCCAAAAAAGAGCGGAAATTTAAAAAATTTACCAAATCTTCCGCCTGTGTACTTGCAAAAACACAGATTATCGGCTATCATAAATTGTATATGTAGAGAATATTCTCAAGGAGGAGCAACCCTATGATTTCTGCAGGTGAATTTCGCAACGGCGTGACCTTTGATATGGACGGCAACGTCTTTCAGATCATCGAATTCCAGCATGTGAAGCCCGGAAAGGGCGCGGCCTTCGTCCGCACCAAGATCCGCAACGTCATCTCCGGCGCGGTGGTTGAGCGCACCTTCAGCCCCACTGAAAAGTTCCCGACCGCCTACATCGAGCGCAAGGACATGCAGTACCTTTACAGCGACGGCGACCTCTACTATTTCATGGACAACGAAACCTACGAGAACATCCCGATCAACGCCGACAAGCTCAGCGACAACTTCAAATTTGTCAAAGAGAACATCGACTGCAAGATCCTTTCCTATAAGGGCGTCGTGTTCGGCGTCGAACCCCCCACCTTCCTGGAGCTGCAGGTGACCAAGACCGACCCCGGCTTCAAGGGTGACACCGCCACCAATACCCTCAAGCCCGCCACCCTCGAGACCGGCGCCGAGATCAAGGTTCCGCTCTTCATCAACGAGGGCGAAATGATCCGCGTCGATACCCGTACCGGCGAATATCTTGAGCGCGCCTAAACCCATGCTGCGTTTCCCATATTTGATGTTTTGATAAAGGAGGACTTTGTTATGACCGTTACCGAAAGAGTCGCATACCTCAAGGGTCTGGCTGCCGGCTTGGAGATTGACCCCTCCAGCAAGGAAGGTAAGCTGTTCAACGCGATGATTGAAGCGCTTGACGACATTGCGTTTGAGGTCTCTGACCTGCAGGAGGTTGTCAGCGAGCTTGGCGAGCAGGTCGATATGATCGACGAAGACCTCGACGGCCTCGAAGAGATTGTCTACGACGAGGACGAGGAAGACGACGAGGATGAAGACGACTGCGACTGCTGCGACGGCGACCTGTACGAAATCGTCTGCCCGAGCTGCGGCGACAGCATCTACCTCGATGAGGGGATGGTCGATGAGGGCGAAATGGACTGCCCGAACTGCGGCGAACACCTCGAGTTCGACTTCGACGACGAGGAAGAAGAAAGCGAAGAGGACGGCGAGAAGGAGTAATCCTGCCGCCTGAACAAAGAAAAGGACCTTTCACATTTTTGTGAAGGGCCCTTTTTTGTTGGTTACGGAAACCACTGGCTCTGCCGGTGGAGGCGCCCTGTAAAAAGCTTTCACTTCAAGCATTGAGCGAAGCAAGCCGCTGACAATCAACCTTACAGTGTGGGAAAGTTTTCATTGGAACGGGGATCCGCCTGTTTGCAGGCTGTGGGACAGCGGTGCCGCCCTCCGCTCGGACGCACCGGGCACACCGGACAGGCGGAGCGGACGGGCCGGGAGAGGGAAACGGGAAGAAACGGGCTGTGTTGCAAGTGAAAGAAATTTCAGTGCGTCCTGAAAGATGACGGCCGACAATATGCCCTATAGGGCTGGTGCATATCACGCGTTCAACGCGTGGTTTCGGTTATATGCTTTTGCGATGTAAGAACCCCCAGCTCTGCTGGGGAGAGTAAAAAAGCTTTTACTTCAAACATCGAGCGAAGCGGGAAACGAACGATAACTTTACGATGATAAAAAACTGTCGTTGGAACAGTAATCGCCTGTTTACGGGCTGCCGCGCGAGTGCAAGGGGACAATCCCAAGTTTTGTGTAAACGGACAGATGCAGTGCAAATAGAGCAAATTATCTCAAGGGAGCCGTTCACTTTCTGGGGCCGCTCCCTTGGCGTCATATTAGCGGCAGAGATGCC
>Ga0129314_1001408_pt1 | contig 16800 bp, 22 predicted proteins | sample O1111metagenome_FD_94431 | JGI IMG/M metagenome (GOLD analysis project Ga0129314, IMG submission 94431) | Orangutan individual fecal microbial communities from fecal samples from Wisconsin, USA - O1111 metagenome | ecosystem: Host-associated > Mammals > Digestive system > Large intestine > Fecal... | reverse complement strand
TGGGGTTTGTAAAAAGGGACAAAAAGGTTATAATGATGGAGAAAACTTTGATTCTGAAACATATCTCAAGGATGCTCTGTCTATTAATTTCCTACAGTAAATTTACCCGAACTTAATTCAGCATTAATTTGTAAAAAATATGATTCAGCGGTATAATATAGAAAAAGATTATAAAAGAAAGGAGTTGTAAGTTATGGATACTATATCAGGTACTCAATTATCTAAGATGTCAGTCTCAGAATTAGAATCATTATTCAAGCAAATGAAAACTCCTACACAAGCTCAAAAAGAAATAGCATGGAAGAAAATGGATACAGGAGTTTATGATGCAGAAGGCAACCTAATAGGAGATACAGCTTTAGATGAAGATGCTTACATTTAATACGGAGGAATAAACAATGCCCAAAATACAAATGCCAATAGGATTATTTAATATAGGTTCTGTCATATATGTGGATTTTGTGTTTGATGATAACAACAAGAAAGCAAAAAACAGACCTGCAATAGTTGTGGATTTTGATCAAAATAGTACACGTGTAATAGTACTAAAGGTAACTACACAAGGAGTGAGGACGCAGTATGATTATCCACTTGTAAATCCAGATATGGCTGACTTAAAACCTAATTCAGTTGTCAGATGCAACCATACACTTACATTGTCTAATAGTTTTAAATGTGAGAAACATGGTGATTTATCAAGGCAAGATACAATGGCGGTACAATTGTTGTATAATCAGGCAGTTACTGATAATGCAATTGTAGGGGTATGAGTAATTTATATGAGGACATCCCATAAAACAGGATGTCCTTTTTTCATGCTTATCTCTCAAGGTTAGAATAAAAAATAATTTTTTATTTTACATGAAGAAAGAAGGAGGAAGGACATCCATGAATTTTCATATAAGCATGAAGAAATTAAAAAATAACCTGCTATCCCTATTCCTAGCAATAGCAGTATCTTTCATTATCATACCAACCATCACAACACCCTTACAGATGTATGCAGATGGTTCCATGACAGACCAAGATGGTTTAGGAAGTAGAAAGATAGTAGGAGGACCCACCTCAGATAGAACAGGTTGGTTGTTTTACATGATAGATGCCAACAACAATCAAGTAACAAAAACAGTAGCAGTCGCCTGTTCACCTATCTGTGATAGAAATGGTACACCACTTCCAAGTAGTAATATCAGATTGGTAAGCAGATATGGACAACAAGCTGGTGAGCCAACCATAGGAATACCAGCATGGGGCAAACCTTTTGATAGTTCGGGACACGGGCGAGGAAGCGAGGTCAAACAGTTTCTATTAGCAAACAATAATGCAGAGGCAATAAACATAATATCATTAAACTTTCCAGGTGACCACGTAGACAAATGGTTAGCCAAAGAAGAATATTTAGTATTTGAGCCATTTTACTGGCATCATGTATATTTAGATGGAGTAGGCACAGGAATTTGGTTATGCTTAACAGATTTTGAATGGGGATTTTTCCAACAGAGTATGGGCTTCCCTGAATATGGAGATCCAAAATTATCAAGTTATACAAATGGAGTATATGCATTCTGTGTAAAATTAGAGGATTGTCAGGAGATAAGAGACTTAGGATATACAGCACCTACAGCAGGAAAACAAACAAATGCAGAGATGGCAACAAGAAATAGGGGATGTGGAATAGGAATAGTATGGAGTGGTGGAGTTTATCAGACCACCTGTGATGAACCCCTCCAACCAGCACCTCACCCTGCCCCGTCTGAATCTACAGGGTCAACCACGGTGATCAAGAATTACAGAACAAAACTCCCAGACAATACTTATACCGATGATGGTTGTTTTAAAACCCAGAATGTAAGTAACAAAATAATAATAGAGGAAGAGGAGGAGTATAAAGTAGTAGGCTGGGTAACCACGAATGCCACCACCCACCCCATCGATTCAATCAATTGGAATCCACCAGGAGTCCACATTCAAGAAGGAAAGACATCAGGAGACACAGTAACCCTAAATCCTAAAACAGAAAAAACATTATATGTTTTATTAGAGAAAAAGGAAACAGAGCCAGAGGATTTAGAGAAAGCAAATTACACAATTACACAATCACAGATAACACGTGGAATCAGGTTATCAAAACCAGATGCATGGTTATCAATGGAAAAGATACAAGAGTTTGAGTTTACATGGAAATCTCCAACACATAAGACAAAATGTGATGGACATGATTATAAAACTGGAAATAAGGTACCAGAGTTAGACGGAGACACAGGTGATGAAACAGGAAACATGGTAGATGAAACTGATACAGCTTATTGTACATGGGGAAAATGGGTAGACCAAGATGTTATATTTGCCTTAGATAATTCAGAAAAAATGAATGCACCGATAGGGTGTTATTTTTTTGCTTAAAAACAGGTGGAGTTCATGGAGAGGGTGTCTGCTGCATGTAAGGTGACATGAATATATGTAGAGATAGTTAATAAATGAGGTAAAGAGTACAGTGTGATGGTTTATACATCATAAGAGGTTACAACGTGGAAGCAGTTTAAAATAGTAACTGGATTTCCATTATTGCCATTTTATTTTGAAAGAAACACAGGCAATTTCCATTATTGCCATTTTTATTTTGTAGAGGATGGAAAGTGTTTAACATCTATTCGTATGAAATAGGAAATTGACATTTGCCAAAAAATAATAGGTTTGGATTCTAACATAACTGGGTGGAACTGTACAGGATAGTAAAAAATGCATCGTATTGTGATTGTGAGAATGACATTGAAAAGCCTGAAAATAGTGGATTTTATTGGATTTTTGGGAGTAATGGATGGGTTGGTTAGATGGGTTCCAAAATGGTTTAAAGGGGGTAAATCGGGACGAAAATTGGTTTAAGGTAAAGTAGATAGGGGAAAGAAAATACGGAGAAAATAGGGGAAATTAGAGAGTTTACAAGAATGGTGAAAATGGAAAATCAAGGAAAGATATACAGAATGGGGACTAGTTGAAAAGAGGTCTGCGTGGAGAAGAAAATTAGATGGAAATGTAACGTATGGAGGTGCTGTTTACATGGGATGTGCTAAAGGAAGTTTAAGGTCTGGAGTGTTTCAGAAAATTTACAACTGATTGGAACAGTAAACATAGGGGAGAGGGGAATCACAGTATGAATTGATATGTGACAAAGGGAAGGAAACAATAAACATAAGGAAGAGAACAATAAACATAATAAAGGTTTATGTGTAACATCATGCAGGGAGCAGATAAACATAATAATGGTTTAGGATGTACAAAGGAAAGGCTGATGAAAACATAATACCGAGAGCAGATAAACATAAGGTGGATTCAGATGTAACATAACACTGGGGCAGATAAACAAAGGGAAGGTTTATATGTAACATAATGTAGGGAATTGAAAACATAAGAAAGGCTGATATGTAACATAACTCAGAAAAATGAAAACATAAGGTGGATTCAGGATATACATAGGAGCGGAAGAAGCTGGGTGGTTTGGTGTTTAGAGTTTACATGGGAAAATCAATTATAACATAGGAAAGAAGCTGTGACGTATGGAAAAATGTTTTGCTTTATGGTGGAGGAACAACATAAGAAGAAAAGGAAAGAGAGATGGTTGTTTCAAAAAATTGACAACTAATTGAAACAGATAAACATAGGGGTGGGGAAAATTTACAGTATGGGTAGATTTCAAAATAATAAGAAAGAAGAGGTTTAGCAGGAAAAGGAGAGTACTGCGTATTTTATTACATTTTGGTATAGGAGATTGTAATAAATTTATGGAGGTGCTTTCTATGTATAAAGTAATGCAACGTGTAGGAGAGTTTGAAGAGGTTTATGTGGGAGAGTTCGAAACGTTAGGACAATGCCAGTATGCAGTGGAATTGTTATGGGGAATTTTACAGAAAACGAGTGAAATCCAGAAGGTACATTTCTGTGCATTGGATTGTACCGGAAAAATGGTAGTGTGCTGGATGTTTGGGAGGTAGACGGCGTTATGGCTTGGAAAGAAATTGCAGAAGAAATAAGGAAGTTTAAGGAGAGTAACAGGATCACCGGAATCGGTGATGTGGAGTTTTATTGTTACGAGCTTGGACTTAGTGAGGGGGAAGTAGCACATATTCTATCGGAGATGTACCAGAGTAAGGTTTATGAGCTGGCACGTTATCATTATGAATATAACATGCTAAAAAGAGAGTGCGACATCAAAGAGGAGGCTCTGGATCGTGCGTATGATAATAAAAATCAGAAACAAAGAAGCCTTGTCAAGGCTGGCTTGCCAATTGCCAAAAAAGAATTGACCTTACCAGAGCTTGATATGGAGTTGGGACTTGGATTTTCGGATAAGGTCATTATGATGAAACATGGAATCAGCAGGACAACCCTGTGGCGTAGAAAAAAGGAGTTGGAAGAGTGGAAGAGGAAAAACAGAAATATGTTTTAGTACATGGAATCGGAAAGTAAGAGTTTATGGGAAGCTACCTAGATCAGGTGGCTTTTCCTATTTTTAGGGGTAACGCTGTGGAAAAATTCATTTACAGTGATTGGCTGGTATGACATAGGGGGTAAAAATTTTTTGAAAAACAGGAGAGTTCCGGTACATAGGATTTTGGGGTTTACATGGAGAAAAAATCAGGCTGGACTGGTTGTGAGAAGGAGTGTGACATTTTGGGTACATGGGGGTGGTTTCCTGCTTTATATGTGAAAAGGGTGTTGGAGTGATAAATTATAAAAATAAAAAAAGTGGATTTCGACATTGGAACAGAAGGAGTAAGAGATTGAGATTCAGAAACAAGGTGTGATAAAATATGAGAAAAATAAATATTGTAATATAGGGGGACTTATGAATTATAGTTTTGAAGAATTAAGAAATGGGAAGATTCAAGAGATTCCTGTTACAAGTGGTGTATACTGGGTTATTATGCCGGACTCTTTTGTAATGGAGTATATGAAAGAAACAGATGGACCGGTGTATGGAAAAAGAGGAAATAAAATGGCGTATGACCTAGCTAAGTTGCAAAAGAAGGGAGAGCATTATAAAAGGCCTGAACATGGTGGAAAGATATTGTACATTGGAAAGGCAACGAATCTAAGAAATAGATTAAAACAGTATTATGAGTTTGGATATAATGAGGAAAGGCATTATGTGCATGAAGGGGGACGTGCCATTTGGCAGTTGAGAAACAACAAAAAATTACAGGTTGCATATAAGGAATGTTCGGAAGCGGAAAAGGAAGAAACAGAGTTAATAGATAAGTACATGTTAGAATATGGAGCATTACCTTTTGGAAATATGCGCAGAGGTAATAAAAAATATAAATTATTTTAAAAACAAGGTTAGGAGAATCAGATGTAAGTCATGGTTTTTCTAACCTTGTTTTGTTAACAGAAAGAATGCGACAACCTCACTAATACAAAGGGGAGTTTAAGGAAAAAGTTCCTTGCATCTCGCCGTCTATGCACACGTGATATTCAGCGTTATAGTTTATTCAGAGTTAAGGGAGAGAAAAAATCCCGATAAAACATAACATGAAATTTAGTGCATGGCACGGAAAGAAGAGGAAAAGGAAAATGTGTAAAATGAAAGTGGTCGTATTAAGAGAAATGTTGGGTGCAAGAGAAATCTGCTGGTCTGTGTGGGACGGAAAACAGGTTCAGGAAATGACAAGCAATCAGATTAAAACACTGCTTAAGGCTGGAACCAAGGTAAGCGGTCTGAAGGTTTCAAAGGATGGAGAGCTGGAACCGGATCAGGAAGGGTTCTACTGTAAGAACATCATGGAGCACCGTCATTGTGGAAATTATACACCGATGTTTTCAGAAGAGTGTATGGCAAACCTGTTTTACATTGTGATTGGTAAACATGAGGAAAACGGTGTGGATGTTTATGATTGTATTTCTACCAAGTGGGAACAGGTAGCACTTAGTGAGTCTGATGTGAAAGCCTATATCAGAATTGGTATTATCAGTGCAGGTGCAAAGCTGGACGGAGATAAGATTGTGGTAGCTCCGGTGGAAGAGGTAAAAGTAGAAAGCAAACCTGTACCGGAAGTTAAGACAGAGGAAAAGGTAGAAGAGAAACCGGAAGAGACTGTGAAAGAGGAAGTGAAAACAGAAGATAAAACTAAGTCCCAGAATAGCAGAAAGTAAGGTTTATGGAAGGACATCCTTTAGGGGGTGTCCTTCTCCATGAAAGAAGGTGTGAGTGATGGAAGAGATTACCGTATCCGTTGTGATCTGTATGGGAATTCTGGATTTGTGTGGAATAGCGTATTTGTCAAGCAAGCTGTTTCATCTGGTCTGCTGGGCGGTTCGTTATATTGTCCGGGTGGAAAAGGATGAAGATTAAAATTGTAAGTGCACTTCCAAAAATGATTATAGAGAAAAATCCTATCTGGTTTAGAAGATGGCTGGATAGGATTTTTTTGCTGTCCTTTTCAGAAAAGAGGATCAGACGGAGTAGGAGAGTAAAAGGGGAAATTTTATTTCGGGTACAGAAGAGGGAAGAAGGACATACATAACGGGAATGAGTGAAATCATGGTTTATAACATAATGGGTATGGAAAAATAAAAAAATTTTAGGAGATGAAAAAATGGGATTTCAATGGAAACAGCTAAGAAGCATGAGAGGTGAGATGGAGAAATGGGTGCTTATACATAAAGATACTGGAAGAGTCGTGATAGGTATTGAATTGTCTCATTATGCATCAACCTATCAAAACTATCGTGTGAGATGGAAGCTACAAAGGATTTACAGTAGGTACTTTTACAAGGTGTGGATGGACAGCTTGCAGTTTTTCTAAAGTTTCTAAAGAAGGGAGTTTATGTATGGAAGAGAAATTTGAAATCATCAACCTGCAGGGAAGTACAGGGATTCTGATGAAGATAGGACAAAGAGAAGTGGTTGTCAGCATTAAGATGTTGCCGGGAGCGGATCAGGCAGATAATGAGTGGCTGGCAGAAGAAATTCGGGCATTGTATATAAGGTATTATTGCAGGACAAGAGATTATAGTAAGTAGAAAATTCGGAAGCAGGACGTGGAACAGGAGGAAACAGTTTATGAAGAATGGGTATAACATCGTACCAAAGATATACAATAACGTGATTTATATTGTGTACGTTGCGGAAACAGGAGAGAAACGTGTCATCGGTCAGATTCAATGTCCAATCGACGGGCAACTGAACAATGACGTGGAGCTTGCGGAGGCGGTGGCTCTGGCGGTAAGAAAGAGACTTAGAAAAAGTGTTTAGGAGATGGAACAGAATGAGTGATGGGAAAGAAGAAAACAAAATGAGTGATGAGGAAGTCTTTGCAGAATTGATATGGGACAGGATACAGATAGGTGATTACGTTATTTGTGAGGATAAGGTGTATGAGTATGAGAGTGGATTGTTTATCTGTGATCTAGGGTGCATCCAAATAAACAGCTAGGTGCATGTTCCGCGCTTTACCTCCTTTATATACAGGGTGGTTGTCTGAAAGAGGGTTTAAGGACAACTGCCCTGATTTTTTTGCGTTGAAGGAAAAGAGAAAGTAAAAAAAATCCGAACTAGTTGAGAAAATGACAGAAGCATCTGCTGATGGAGTTATGATAGGAATCCGGAGAAAAAGGATAGCAGAGTCGGAACTAGTTGGTAGAATGATGGATGCAGTAACTGTCAGGAAAAAATAAAACGGAAAAAATTCAGGGATTCCAATTTTTGAAAAGAGATTAAAGGTAATTGCAGTTTTTATATCATGGGAGAGGAAATTAGAATTTCTTAAATTTCAAAATCACATATTTAATAAATTTTTCTCGAAACTAATCTTTTGGATGAAGAGTTGATTTTTATTTTTTCCGAAAAACAGAGTTTTAATATAAAAAAGTGATGGTTTTGAAAAAAAATATATGGTATGAGGTCAGGGAGGAAAGGCTGGAAAAGGTGAATCAGAAAATGGACTAGTTGAGAAAAGGATATAACAGTGTGTGATTTTGTCAGCAGGATTGTGGGGAATGGGAAACCGATTTCGGTGGAGGAGGGTTTAACAGCTTTTTCATAAGGAGCATCGGGGAAAATCACAAAATGGAAAAATGACTGAAATGGGAATGACATTATAATAGGAAGAAACACAACATGATAAGAAAAACAAAAGATCCCTGATATCATAGAAACACGCATAAAATAAGCAGAATGTCCTTGTAATCAACATGGTTCAGCGTTATCATTCCCCCAATCTGATAAGCAAAGGAGAAAACGTGGATGGTAATGAGTATTCTGCTTGGGAATAAAAGAGATAATGTTTTTGCAAAGTTGAAAAGTTCCAAAATCGCTGTTGGATGGCTTCTTATAAGCTGGAACTATCTGTATAGATATATGCAGGGATGGGGAAAGGTTCAGGTAAAGGATTTGATCCTCATCGGGATAGCAGGGGTTGTACTTGTGAACTGTATTTATATACCGTTAAGATTGATGATGAGTGCGAGAGTCAACAGTGACATTAAGCTGGTGTTTACCATGTGTTTTACCTTTCTGCTTATTATCAATTTGAGGAAGTCACAGGTGGTTTCCGGCAACTGCTTTTTTGAGAGATGGATTTCCATGATTGGTATTTCTTTAGTAGTTACCGGAGTGGTTGCAGGCATTGGTAAGTTATTGAAAGTGCACTCACAAAAAGGAAAGGGTTCCGAAAGAGGTAAGGGATACGATCAGATGGATGGGTATGAGTTCGAGAGATATTGCGCCCGCCAGCTAAAAGAAAAAGGGTTTCATTATGTAGAAGTCACACAGGGGAGTGGGGACTATGGAATTGATATTGTGTGTTACGATGGAGCTGGGAGAAAGGTTGGAGTTCAGTGTAAGAGGTATCAGGGAAACGTAGGCTGGCATGCTGTGGAGGAGGCAAGAGCCGGAGCGGAATATTGGGGGTGTCAGAGAGCGGTAGTGTTAACAAACAGTAAATTTACCGTGCAAGCCATAGAGGGTGCAAGACGTATTGGAGTGGAGTTATGGGATAGGGACTGGTTTATGTCTGCAATATAAAACGAGTTTCTGTATTTCCTTTTTAGAGATTGCTAGTTATAATGAAAATGTATAGCATCATAAGGGGGAATAGAATATGTCGGGTAAATCACTTCATACCACAATAAAGGGAAGGACATCAGAGGAAGAAAACAAGAGGGATGCAAGAGAACATAATGGTGTAGCGAATCCATATTACAAGGATAATAATAAGATATATGAAAATCTCGGGGATGATATCCGGACACTGCAATATGTATTTAGAATTTTCAATGAAATCTATTTTGAAAACAGAATGGATAACAGTACCGTAATTAATATTGCTTACAGCAGGAGTAAATATAAGTTTCGGATTATAGAAAACCAGTTGGATTCTGCATGGAAGAAAGAACTGGATTTACCAGTAGTTGAAAAAAAGAAAGAAAGTAAAGAAAATTCGGGAGAGAATCAGAATAAAAGGGAAGAGGAAGAACAAGAAAAACAAGAAGAAAAACAGGAATTAAGAATGAGTCATCGAGAGGAAGAGTGTGAAGGGATTCAATTGTCAGCGCAGATATTGGATATGGAAATAGATGAAGCACTCATGTATTTACTTTTAAGTATGATTGCATTGGATGATTCCGAAAAGAAAAGGGCATATCGTAATGCGTCATTAGCGGATCCGTCAAAAAAGGGAATGTATAGTCCTTTAATCTCTCGGAACGGTACCTATTTTAGTGAAGCATTTGCACTGAGGTGTAAAGAAGTACATATCCATGCGGAGCCAATCAAAAATGCGAAGGGCAAGTTTGACGGTGCATTCATTTTTACTCCAACAGATCAATTCAGGGAGGACTTGAGAAAAAGAAAATTAGATAAGATAAAATTCGTCTGCTCCATGAATGGTACTGAAAAGGAAAAACCGAAATCAAAGCAGAGTACAAGGCTTCTGGTATGTCCAATGTGTGGAACGAAGATAAGATGCACACGACCAGAGGTGAGGGTGAAGCGCTGCTCTCTGGAGCACCCTACGAAAGAGGTGTTCTTTGAAGAATAGAAGAAACAGTGAAAATAAAGAGTGACTGTCCACCAAGGAAATTGCCAATTTGCCAGTAATAATTGAGAAAAGCAGGATGGGGAAAACATGGAGAGTAATAATTGCAATCTGTATTTGAAGATTAACCTGTATGTGATGAGAGGGCTTTACAAAAAGCTGGGGAAAAATCTGTGTGCAAAATTTGTGTTCAAAGAGGAAAAGAAGAAAACCACATACACGCATTTTGATGAGATTTTGGGGATTGATAAACAGCGTTTCAATCGAATCATGAATCAAGAAGGAAGTAACCGGATATCTAAAGAGGAAAGAGGACAGCTTCAAAAGAAGTTCAATATTGATGAAAGATATTTTGCGAATGATCCAGAGTTCGTTTTAAATGGTAACATATCAATCTATGAATGGGCGGTCTTCTTAGAGGATAAATGTAGCAGTCTGAAGTTTGACCGGAAGTTTATGGCAGGGCTTAGCAGGCAACAAGGAGAATCAAAAAATCCGAAAGAAATTGGAGAAAAGATTGATGATTATATAACTCGATGGATAAAGGATTGTGAAAGCAACCAGATAGAAAGAGGAAGTGTACTGCATCGGGTTTATTGGTACTTTACTCAGGGAGTTGCCTATGACGGGGATATCAGTGAAAATATAAATCGTAATATTATGGATCTGGAGAAGGTATCAAACTCTGAATGGAAAGAATTGGAGGATCAAGCTCTGAATAACATCATTGAGAGACTTGATCAGTTACAGGATAAATTAAAAGCAGTACAGTCGGCAAAAAAATATAGACTTATTTAGAAAAAATATAATATTTATTGGTCTTTCACTGGATATACAAAGTGATACATTATATACACCTACGTGACTTGAAGAAACACGCAGGTGTATTTTTTATTGCCATAAAACAGAAATAAATATCACAGAATGATTATTTCTATGTCACAAATGTATTTTTATAATATGGACATAACCCGGGGAAATAAAAAATTTTGAAAAAGATATAAACGTCGAAAGTTAACTTCGATGTAAAACGAAAGGAGAAGCGGATATGAAAAATGAGTTGACAAACAGGGAACACAGTTTCCGGATTGATCTGAATGACATAAACGTTCAGGAAAGGGATTTGGACAAAATGGCAAAGGCATGGGAGTTAGGAGATTACAGAATTGTTTATGCTGTTTACCAAATAAATTCTAATGTTTACCTTGAGATTTCAACCACTCGTGATAACCGTAACAGAGACAATGATATTACGAGACAGTGGAAAGAGGTAATGGAAGAGCTGAGACAACAGAGAATACCCGGTTTCATGTTAGATAAAGCAAAGGAGGAAATGGCTATGGTTAAGGAAACTGAAAAAACAACAGAATTGGAGGGTGAAGTTATGACACAGGAAGAAGCAAAGGCTCAGGTTGAAGAAACTGAATCTGATAAGGAAGAGGTAGCTAAGTCAGATTGTAATGAAAAAATCGAAGTGACTGCCAACGGAGAAGAGATTACCAAGGATGATGCAGGAGCGGTTCTGAATCAGGAATTGGAAACAACTCAGACTCAGGCTCTAACAGTCTTAAATCAGTTGCCGCCAATCAGTTCGGGGGATAAGACTGTTACATTGTGCGTCAAGGATGATTTTAAACTGGAAGCGATAATCACCTATGATAAATCGACTTACAAGATATCGGGGACTAGTTTTTACCTTGTCGAATCAGACAAGATATACATCGGGAAGGATGTTGCACACATCAATGCAGATAAACTCCATGCAACAGACCACACTTGTTTGAATTTTATTAGAGATTACATGGTAGGCTTCTCAGATAACGATGTGAAGTTAGCATTTGATCGACTTCAAGAATTTAGGAATAAAGGAAATGGACTTGAAGTTTCTGAATCCATGAACGTGATGGATGTGTATGAGCAGATGATTGCATCTGCAATTGACCTTGCAAAAAGCGAGGGGGAACAGAAGGTGTCAGAGGACAACCGGGAATGTATATACCATGAGAAAGCAGGTGATGTATATATAAGAGACAGGAAACTTCGTGAGATGCTGGATGATATGGGAGCAGGAATGTCACCAGCTATCTTATGCAAAAGACTAAGATTAGTAGAAGCACATAGTGGGAGAAAACTGATTCTCAGCAATTCAGGCACAGGAAGATATACCAAGAACGTAACTGGAAACCGTCGTTACTACGTTTTCGCAGTGATTGAGACAGAAGATACAGGAAAGGAGGTGGCTTAAATGAGTACTTATACATTATTCAATGCCTACGTAGGGAGTAAAGCTCCCTACGTAAGCAAAATCAAGTCGCTTTTTGATCCGACCTGCACGAAATATTTTGAACCTTTCGCTGGAGGAGCAGCAGTGTACTTCTCCCATTACAATGGGAAGTATCAGAAAGAAGGACTAAATGACATGAATTCCAATATAGCCTTGCTTTATAAAGCCTTAGCTGATGATGAAACACGTGACGATGTAGTGAAGGCTATTCTGAATATCGAAAAACCTGATGATGTTACAAAGGCAAAGGTACAATTTAAAAGTGCAAAAGAAAATATGCTATCTAATAAAATAAGAATCCAAAGAATCCCAAAGGAACGGTGGTGTGAGTTATGCCGGAACGCTTTCTTAGTCTATTCTCAGTCCTTCAACAACGCTGGGAAAACCTATTCGTCCCTAAAATCTAACGAGAAGTACCATTACGAGACCTTGCGGAATCTGGAAAGTGTAGTGGAGAGATTGTCGTCACATCCGCAAGTGTCACAGTTAGATGGAAGCGAATGGATCAAGTACTTGTCAGACCAAAAAGAGACCCAGCTCCTGATTGACTGGCCGTATGTAGGACAATATCGGAGCTGTTCTAAGCTCTACGGTTGTGAAATGAGCGGACTCTATGAGCACATAATCGGGGCACAAGCACTTGCCAACTGTAAAGCAGCCGTAGTTATGTGTGATTATAGATCAGCAATACCGGAGATTCCGACAGTATATGATGCCTATTTGGGGGAAGAGTGGCACTGCTTCAAGCTTAAAGATACATTTAAGAAATGTGAAGTAGTAAAGCACGGACAAGCAAAACAGCCAGCTCAAGAATTTGTCTGGACAAACCGTGTACCGGAATATGCAGGGAATTACATTTCGCTTACAGACTATAAAGAAAAAATAGAGGTAGACGAATACTGGTTTAAAATACGCAAGGCTTGCCTTGAAAAGAAAATTTCAAACAAGTTCATTCACGAATACGAGATGACGTATAAACGTTTATATGGGAAGGACTTGCTATTATAAGGAGGAATATGATTATGGAAATGAACAAACTACAATTATTAATAACTACACAGGAATTACAAGAACTCTTATCATGTGGTCGGAGGAACGCTGAGAAGGTCGGAAGGATGGCTAAGGCAGAAGTTAGTATAGGGAATCTCAGACGCTGGAATATGGATAAGATCAGAGAATTTCTTTATAAAGAAGCGTTTTAAAAGAAAAGTGTTGCAGGGAGAAGGATTATGCGAGATAATCCTCTCCCTAAAATAGACAATAGGAGGTAAAAGTCATGGCAAAATACACGAAACGCAAGGATAGCAATGGAAGAGTGCTACCTGATGGAATTAGTGAACGGAACGATGGAAGATATATTTATCGCTATGTTAAGAACGGAAAGCCTCATTACCTGTATGGTAAGACGTTAGATGAGGTAAAGGAAAAGAAGCACAACTTGGAGATGGAGCTGAATCTTGGACTGGATAATAGGAATCTTGGTAAGATATGCCTTTTGAAGTACTATCCTAATTACTTAGAGGTTTATAAAAAGGGAAAGATAAAGGAAGCCTCATATCAGAATAAGATTCAATATTTCGAGCATTATATTAAACCTTATGATATAGCTTATAAACCTTTAAATGAATTAAGTAGGGCAGAGATTATTAAGCACTTTCAGTTCTTAGCCGATGAGAAAGGACTGGCTAAAAGTACGATTGAGAGTATTGCCAGTTCCATGTCATGTGCAGTTGAAGAATTGATTATGAGTAAGGCTTTGCTGATTAATCCATTCAAGGATGCCATGAAGTATATTGAAGCCCGTCCTCGTAAAAAGATAGAGGCTTTGGAAAAGGATGAACAGGATGCGCTGATACGATTTTTGAAGAAAGAAAATGGATTTCAACACGTACATCTTCCTCTGATTGGAGTGCTCCTTGGCACAGGATTAAGGGTAGGAGAGGCAATGGCACTGTGTTGGGAAGATATTGACTTTGAAAAAAACTACATATCAATCTATAAAACGATGAATTACAGGGATAGGGGTAATGGAGTGAAAGAGTATTATGTGACAACACCCAAAACTGAAAATTCTTATCGTAAGATTCCAATGTCTAAAGATGTTATAGAATTATTGAAAATGCAGAAGCGATATCAAGAGAATATGCATATACGGCAGGACGTTGTTATACCAGAGTACAACCTTCGTGGCAAGGAGATAAGGTCATTCAGCGGATTCGTGTTTACTACACGATTAGGATATCCCTATTCTGATGGGATTGGTTCTAATTTGCGAAGAATTGTAGCCGCATACAACAAGGAAGAAACGGAACTGGCAAAGAAAGAAAATAGGGAACCGCTTTTATTGCCTAACATACATGCTCACATGTTACGACATACCTTTTGTACTAGGTTAGTAGAGAGCCAGCTGAAAAGAGGGATTACAGATTATCAGGCGATTAAGGCTTTGATGGGGCATAGTTCAATTCGTACTTCCATTGATGTATATACATCTGTTTCAAAGGAACTGCAAAAATCGTACGCTAAGGAAGTAGAAGATATTTTAAATCTTGATTTATTGGAAGTATAGGGTTATTATGTAGTAGCAGATAAGGAAGTATATAGCCTTGAAAAGTTTGACTAAAATGAATGAAAAAAAGGCATGAAAAAGGGCTGAAAAACATTGAGTTGACTCATATTCTGACTAATAAATCTGAGAAGCATGGGGAGAGAATAAAAACCACGGGTATAGGGAGATTAGCGAAAACCTATAAATAGTAAGAACGGTGCGTGGAAGGCTTGCCTGCTGACTTCCGTAGCACTGATGCCTTACGTTCAGGATTAATTTCAGTCTGAGTTTAAAGGGATGAAAGCCTTTACTTACTGTACATGCAGTAGGTAGAGGCTTTATTATGTAAAAATCCAATAGTCAAAATTGTGTTAAAATAGTCAAAAATAATGAAAAATAATGTTAAATAAGCATAGCGTGGAAATAAAGAAAGCAGAGTGAATAAACAAATGAACGAGAAACAGGATTTCACAACAGGAAGTATTCCTAAGAAAATGATCGGATTCATGCTGCCGGTGCTGGGGGCATTGATTTTACAGGCAATGTATGGTGCGGTCGATCTGATGATTGTCGGAAGATTTGGAACGACAGAGGGAATATCGGGAGTTACGACCGGGAGCAGCATTATGAATCTGGTGACCTTTACGGTAAGCTCCCTCACAACAGGTGTTACCGTAATCATGGGACAATATCTGGGAGAAAAACGACCTGAGAGACTGGGAGGACTGGTAGGAGGAGCAACGTGCTTCTTTTTTATTATTTCACTGATTCTGACGGCTGTATTGCTGATTTTTGCAAGGCCGATTGCAATATTGGTGCAGGCGCCGGAATCGGCTCTTGATCTTACGGTAACCTATATCCGGATCTGTGGAGCCGGTTATGTATTTATTGTATTTTATAATTTTATCAGCAGTATTTTCCGTGGACTCGGTGATTCAAGGATGCCTCTTTTATTTGTGGCAATTGCCTGTGTTGTTAATATTATCGGGGATCTTGTACTGGTTGCAGGATTCCATATGAATGTTGCGGGAGCGGCCATTGCAACGGTACTGGCACAGGCAGTCAGTGTGGTGCTTTCCATTGTCATTATTTTCCGGAAGAATTTAGGCTTTACATTACAAAAAGCGGATTTCCGGCTTTCCGGTGAAGTGTTTCATTTCCTCGTAGTAGGTGCACCGTTAGCTTTGCAGGAGTTTCTTACGAACCTTACCTTCCTTGCGTTATGTGCCTTTATCAATCGGCTGGGACTGGACGCATCCTCCGGATATGGAGTGGCACAGAAGATACAGTCCTTCGTCATGTTGATTCCTTCTTCCATTATGCAGTCCATGGCAGCGATTGTTTCACAGAATGTCGGGGCAGGCAAAGAAAAAAGAGCCGATCAGGCGATGCGTTGTGGAATTTTGTTTGGTGCGGCAGTCGGTGTTGTCATTGCCTATGTGGCATTCTTCCATGGTGATGCACTGGCAGGGCTTTTTACCGAAGATGCAGCTGTTGTGAAGAGGGCGTTTGAATTCTTAAGAGGATTTGCACCGGAAGCCATTGTCACAAGCATTCTGTTCAGTTACATGGGATATTTCAATGGACATTCGAAATCCTTATTTGTTATGATTCAGGGACTTGCACAGTCGTTTCTCGTAAGACTTCCGATGTCATATCTGATGAGTATCCGCCCGGATGCCTCTTTGTTTAGAGTGGGACTGGCAGCACCGTCGGCAACCGTGTTCGGAATTATTCTGTGCACAATTTATTATGTACATATGAAAAGACAAATGAAAGAAAATGTTGATTGAATAAAACCTTCTGATTTCCACATACTACCCATACAGTATTTATATGGAAATCAGGAGGTTTTTTGATATGAGAGCAACGGGAATTGTGAGGAGGATTGATGATCTGGGCAGGATTGTCATTCCGAAGGAATTAAGAAGAAC
>Ga0129314_1001407_pt1 | contig 16824 bp, 14 predicted proteins | sample O1111metagenome_FD_94431 | JGI IMG/M metagenome (GOLD analysis project Ga0129314, IMG submission 94431) | Orangutan individual fecal microbial communities from fecal samples from Wisconsin, USA - O1111 metagenome | ecosystem: Host-associated > Mammals > Digestive system > Large intestine > Fecal... | reverse complement strand
TCGCACCAATGAATTACCGTAGCTTGCTGGATACTGCATAAAAGAAAACCAGGACCTCTGAGATGAGATCCTGGAGAAAACATTTTGTTTTTTCGTCTGTCTACTTGACAGGGAGCGGTTCACGGTTATGTTCAGCCTTATACGCACCGCTATGGAATATGGATTGGATCCCTACGAGTATCTTTCTCACACCCTCCGCATGGCAGCTAGGATGGATTTGACAAAACCTGAAAATGTTGCCGCATTGCTGCCAGAGAACGCTCCGTTGGAATGCAGAATTTCTGCTCCAAAATAAAGAAAGGGATGAATATGATGTTGGATCTGAAAAACATGACAGACGAAGAATTCAGTATTCTAGTCACCCCCTCCGCTCCGCAGGCCGCCATGTATGTAAAAATAGAGGAAACAGGGAGTGTACTGCTCAGCAGTAAAGTGGCAGAAAAAATGGCAAAGATGCCCGTCCAGATTCGATTCAACAAGGATTGTACCGCGATCCAGATTTGCGCAGCAGGAAGTGGGGACAGCGTGACATTTCCAAAGAGCGGCAGAAAAACAGTTCCCAATGCCACAAAAATCCTCAGAGAGAACAGAATTCAATTTCCAGCAATTTTTAACGGCGAGATTTGTGGCGAAAATGTAAAATGGAGAGGAGCACTTCAGGTAAACCCTACTGGCAAGCCCTCGCAAACTATCCGAAGCACAAGGAAGAAATAGATGCGCTTCCAAGAGAATGTGATATCATTTTCGCCCTGTATCCGTACGAAAATGGTAAATACCTGATGGAGGAAGATGATTTCTTTATGGGGATTGTCGTCCATTGCGCAGAAGCAAAGCTTGCAACCGGAGGAACTTTCCTGGAACGGGTCCGCAGAGCAATTGAAGCTGACCTTTATAAGCAGAAACAAGAAATGCGCAAGCTCTACAATCCGTATCGCAATCTATACTTGGATAAGTGCTATGGCGAGAGTAAGCGCCCTGCCGTAGATTGGATGGATTTCAGTAAATACAAAGAATAGCAGAACGGCAGGCTCACTGGGTGGGCCTGCCGTAAGCATTTACCGAAACGAGTATTTTGGTGGGGTTCGAGTCCCCTCGACTTAGGCATTGGGGATTCCGACTGATAGGATGCGACGTTATTAGTTTTGACGCTTACGTTCGTTGAACGTTCGTAGCGATCTTGCCATGAAAATACCCTCGTATCTCGGATAGTATCTGCGAGTTGCATATACTGTCTACTACTATACGGGGGTATTGCGGTATATTGCGAGTACTTAATTAGAACTCGATAAAAAGATCTGGAATATTATATTTTATTTCTGCCGCTTCTTTGCAAACAAATTTACAAGGACAATCCAAAACTTTTGTGTACACTTTGTATTCTCCATTAACATCAGAAATATATTCTAGATGTTGTTTGATATATGCTGAAGCTTCTCGTCAAAATCCATTGCGTTGTAAAAAAATCGTAAGATGATTCGTAGTTCCGTATTCGACATATTCATACCAATCATTAGGCATAACATCAATCTTGTGAACCCTTTTGTATTCAGATGAAAATCGCAAAAAGTAATTTGCTATTCTGAAAAGAATCACATCCTCAATAACATTTAACGTATCTGATATTACTATATTACGGTGTTTTTTAGAATCGTCATATTCTACAATTTTTCTATCTACTTCAACACCAGAGGAGGGGTGGTCGCTCTTGTATTTAATGGCACTTTGCATAATTAGACTAAGACCCTTTCCTCTAATCCATTGATACAATATGACAGCATACCAGCGCAACTTGCCGTGTTGACCGGTTTTCGTACTCGTATGGCCAAGAGTAGACTTTTCGTATTTTTCCCATTTGAATATATTACAAAGTTTTTCTAAGAAGGATACTAATTGAGGGTAGTCAACGCTAGCTTGATAAGTTAATTGAGGATAAGAAAGACCTTGGGCAATGGCAGCGGTCAAATTTTCAACCTGATCAGAAGAGATGTTGATATCATCATCAGTCGCCTTTGCGGAAAATGCGATGCGTATTTTATTTTCAATTTCTGGGGAAAGAAATGAAGAAAATTCTTTTCTTACAAAGCTATTTCGATTTGAAATAATATCTCTTAATAAGATCAGTGCAAACTTTCGCATCAAAGCAAAATTTTCAACAGTTTGATTTGCAGGATACTTTGAAAGCTCAATTTTGCCCTGTGACAGACAATCAACAATCACCTTCTTTTGCGGCCTTGATAATTCTGTTACTAATGAGAGTTTTTGTTCAGGTATTGCTGTTTCTATCAAATCGACATATTTTTGGGGTTCCAGGCCTTCATCTATGCGTGTAAGAAAAACATTCCCATACAGATTAAACTCTATTCGACCAACACGTCCCACTAAATTTCTGAACTCCACTGGTGTCATATGTGACAGACCGTTCTTATAACTTGTAATAAAAAGATTGTCCGCAGGAAGGTTAACTCCTTCGATTAATGTGCTTGTGCAAAAAATAGTTTTTATGGCACCGCTTTTAAACAAATCCTCGATTTGTAACCGTATGTCTGCAGGCAGATATCCGATATGGTATGCAACTCCTTTTGTGAGCAGCTCTGCCAAATAATAATCAGTATGGATTTGTCCTTTAATTTCATGCGAAAGCGTAAGAAGATCGGCATTTTCTTCTTGAACATTCAAGGAATTTGCATAATCAAGGGCATATTCAACCGCCTTAGATGTTGCACTACAATAGATTATGTTTTGACTATTTTTGCCGACTGTTTTTATCATCCTTGTTAATGATATATTTTCTTTTAATTTAGCGACTTCAATAAACTTTTGGCTGTAGTCGTTATGTAGCTTAACTTCTCCTTCGACTAAATCGATAATATACTTCATCTGGCTAACTGGCGAATACGAGGTGATCATCTTTTCACTTGTATCATCACTTTTTGTATTCGTCAAGTTTAAATAAATATCTGGATTAGGGATATTAGGTGATGAAAAAATAAAGTGGGGTTTATTTTCTCTTTTTGACAGTAAATCGACAACTTTATAATAAAATGGGCTCCGGCTATCTTTACTTGAAATTTTGTGTGCTTCGTCAATAAAAAGATAATCTAATTTAAAATCAGGTTTCTCTAAGAGTAAATAAAGCAGTCTCTCTGGTGTTAATACAAGTACAAAATTGTGTTCTTGTTGTAGAGAGACAGATCCACCGGCTGTAACTACTCTATAATTCTTTTCTGATAAAAGTTCCTTTAAATCCGCTATAATTCTACTTGATACTTCATTTATCAAAGCTTTGGTGGGCACAACTATCGCAAAGTTGTTTTGGCCTCCATTAATGATATGCTCTTTAATAAATATTCTCATTACAAAGGATTTTCCCATTGAAGTCGGGCCAGAGTAACTGAAGCGTTCTTTATCAAGTGAATCAAAAACAGCACGCTGAGATTTGAAAAAGTAACCATCCGATTGAGAAGGGATTTTCAAAATAGATTTTTTATATTCTTCGTAGGCTTCTTCAAAGGTATTCGTAGGCGCATACGTATTTTGATAGAGGGATAGTCCTCTATAATTACAAACATTTGTTAAAACCACGCCCATAACAAATTCGATAGATTTATTTTGGGGATATAGTGTATTCAAAAGTGCAACTATTTCTTGCGCCCAAACTTTATGTAGCTCTGCTTTTTGAGGATCTGTTGATTTAGATAATAAGTCGGCAAAACGAAGAGCATCTACAAGATTGAATTCTAAAGGCGCTGTTTGCGAAATTCCAAAAAGCTTCAATGAATAATTGAGCAGTATAGAATTGTAAATTTCTTGCAAGTATTCGTTAGATTCAATATCTTTAAAAATACTGTCACCAAGCGTATTGCTCATATGCTATTCACCTTTCAACTTCTTGATGATACTTGCTCGATCGACTTTAGCGTTGTTAAACGGAAGAATGTAGAAATAAAAGGAATATCCTGTTAATCCGGAAGTGTTTATCTTCCTCTCTATATATGATGCAACGTTATCGAGATCTTTTTTTAGCTTTTCATTTACAGCATTTCGAAACTCCAAATTCGAATATTTTGTTGCGTCTATACCTAATGTATATCCAAGGAATATGCCGAAAGCATTGTCAAGGCTAATAGTCTTATCTCTTTTTAACGGTAGAATAAGTGACTTTATAAACTCTGTTGTTTTTTCATCAAATGATTCAGAGAGGATATTCTTTTCAATTAATCTCAATTCATTATCAGGGCTGTTTGACACTTTCTTAATTGATTCAAATGCTTCATCAACAGCTTTTTTCAAATCACCTATGATTTTGGATTCTCCTAAAATTAGCTGAAAATTTTTATTATCCAATTGAAAGAGATGTACACCATCACTGCCGAAAACATACTGATTACCAGCTGTTTTTAACTCCACCTTACTTAGAAGTTTGGGCGCATTGAGTTTGTTTTCAAGAAAAAGATATAATAATATTTCACCTAATTCACCACCAGCACCATAATCGTCTGGATTATCAGCTTTCCTTAAAAGCTCCATTGCCTTTAGCCCAATTGCTTCTGCGTCACCTTCGGTTTTGAATTGTTCGATAGATGCCCTTGAAAACACATATCTACCGATATTCCTTTGCAATAACTGATGTAAACTGGTGTATGTAAATTGGTTATTGGAGATATCGAGATAAAACAAACGCAAGCAATTATTATTCTTCAGGTTGAGCTTTTTTGTACTATCTACTTCAGAAAAAACTGCATCAAATCCATTACAGATACTACTATTTGGCAAAGCATTCATTTTATCATCTCCGTTTTTAAGTAGCATTCTTATTTCCAACAATCATTAAAACTGCCATTTTATACCGCTGTTATGTATTGTTTCAAATCGAAACAGAATTCTTTGTATCTTTCGTCAGAATCCGTATTTATAAGCCTGTCTAGTTTCACTTTTCAGCCCGTAATAGGGAAAAGCGCGCAATTGTTTATGGCATATTTACGCATTGCTTTTATTACTGGAGAATTTGAATTTAGATTTTTGAGAGTAACTTCTGCGTCTTTATTAACTCCCATCACGAAAGCACAAACATGGTTTTCCGTTGATTCCCGCAATTTTAAAGATTCTGATTTTAAATATGCTTACTAAGGGAGGCAAGTAACTAAAGTAGGAACTCAGTCCATAGCGCACTTTAATAATTTTCTATGTTGTATAGTGCTTTCGGTTTTGTACTTTTATTATACTTCTATCAAATTATGCACGCAAGAGCGTCTTTCTGCTTGAGAAGGGTTTCTAAAAAATATATATTCGAATTTTCTGGACTGTACAGCCATAAGGCAAATGATTACGAAATAGCGGAGAACTTCACTAAATTAAAAGTAGACATCTATGGCTGATTTTCAACTGGCAAGCAGTGTCCGGGTGTTACCCGGACGCAATTTGCTTGTTGGGGTGCCTCCCCAATCCCCGAGAACAGCCCTGCGTGCTGGCTGCGCATTTTTGAAAAATGCTTTTCTGAGTACATTCTGCAAGACAGAATTTATTATTTCTCAAAAATGGAATCCATATAATCTAACTTACTTTCGTTCAAAAGCATCTTGCGCTCTCGCCATTGGGGCATGTGTTGATCTAAAATCGCGATGAACTCCGAACCGTGATTTTTGACCTTCAGATGTGCCAGCTCATGCAGGATCACATATTCAAGACACTCTATCGGCTTCTTTGCCAGCTGAAGATTCAGCCAAATTTTTCGGGTGTTGGTATTGCAGGTTCCCCAGCGGGTGGTCATGTACTTGCTCTGCCAGCTGCTGCAATGCAGACCGGTGATTTTCTCCCATTGGGGCAGATACTTTTCTACCTCTGCCTTCAGTAAACCTCGATACCACTCATTCACAAAAGCTTCACGCTGTTTTGCGGTACTTTCTTGCCGCACGGTTAGAATTGCCTGATTGCCATCCAGTACAAGAGAATTGCCTTTGTAGCTGTATGCGACTTGCAGAAAATACTGGCGTCCCCATACATAGAGCGTTTCTCCGGGTACGTATTCCCGCTGGCTTTGCCGGGGCTGTGCTTCAAACTTAGCTTGTTGTTTCCTGATCCAGCCGAGCTTCGTCCTGACAAACATGGCAATGGCCTCGTCTGGCATAGCCAAAGGTGCGGAAACCCGGACTTTACCATCCGGAGGAAGAACGGCAAGATGCATATTCTTGATTTCCTTTTTGACGATCTCCACAGAGATATCCGCGATCTGAATCTGCATCAGTATTCCTCTTGCTCTACAACAATGCGATAGATACGTTCTACTTCATTGTCATCATTTACGATTTGGTATAAAGCACGTTTGATCCTGTTTTCCTTTGCGGGATTATTGCGGAAGCCGTCTTGCTTTGCGTTCATAATCGCCTTGTGAAGCTTCAACGCATACACTTCATCTTCGCCGCAGTTGTCATACAAGGCATGGAGGCCGCCATGACCGCGTATACTTTCCGGATAGTGGGTATTCTCTTCCGGTTTCGTTGCGTTCTTTGCCAGTTCTACATAAGCATCCAGCAGTTCGGAATACTGGATAACACCCTTTTTCCGGTCAATCATGAGCTGCTCCAGAATCGCAGACATTCGGGCATAGTAGGCCGGATTGATGACCATGCGTTCAACAACCTTTTTGCGGATGTTGTTCTCAATAGACTCTGCGGCACTTTCCTGTCCGGCGGTATCGTCTTCGTTTTCCAGATTGCCCTCTTGGGAAAGGATGAAATCCAGCAATGTAAAGTCATCCAGCATACCGATTTTCTGGGAATCCGCAGCAGCAATATAGTTATCGATCAGATACCGCATACCGGGTTCGTGTGCCTTCAGGTCAATGAAGTCGCCGCTGGCTCTACCGATTTCGTCCCGAAGAGCAAGATAGAAGGACACGCTTTTGTCCAGTGTTTCCTGTTCAGAAACGGAGTATCCGGCATCATTCATGCGGGGCTTCCATTCCGCAAAAGCGCGGACCAGTCTGCCGGCCAGTTTGTATAGCTTCTCCCGGAGACGTGCAAAGGCATCGTCCATGTCTTCATCCTGCCCACTCTCGCCACAGAAGTAGTGCTGATATTCCAGTTTTCCTCTGGGATATTCCACATCTTCACACAGTTCGTCCAGTTCTTCAAGAACGCTCTCAAAGTGTTTTTTCGCTTCGATGGTGCGGTCTTTCAGCAAACCTTCCACATCTTCGGCATCATAAGCTTCAAAAGCACCGGCGGTGTACTTGTTGACGGCATCCGTCAAATCACCGAACAGTTCCTTGTAATCTACAATGTAGCCGAATTCCTTGCTCTCGCCATCCAGCCGATTGACGCGGCAGATGGCTTGGAACAGGCCGTGATCGTGCATCGCTTTGTCTATATACAAATACGTACAGGGAGGCGCATCGAAGCCGGTGAGCAGCTTATCCACCACGATCAGCAGCTTCATGTTGGCAGGTTCTTCTACAAATTTTCGCTTTACTTCTGCTTCAAAGGCTTCTACCTTTTTGGTGATCTGTGTCTTATCCTCAGTGGGATCAACACCGATCATCTTCAGATAAGTGTTATATTTTTCAAAGGTCTCGGTCTCTTCGTCATCGCTGACGGTATCCGTGCGAAGATCACCGGGATTTGGCGTATAGGAAGAAACGATGGCGCACTTCTGAAACCCCTTACTTATGAAGATCTCGTAATATTTGCAGGCGGAATACACGGAACCGGCAACCAGGATCGCATTTCCGTTACCGTCCATCAGTCTGGCTTTTGTCGCAAAATCAAAAATGATATCATTTGCGATCTTTTCCAGCCGAGAACGAGAAGAAAATACCTTCTGCAGATTGCCCCAGTGTGCTTTCAGCTTGGCCTTCGCCCTGGGTGCAAGGCCAATGGTCTTGGCATCAAACCAAGTATCGATTTTTGCCTGGGAGGTGATATCCTGGGGAATCTCCCTTGCTTCATAACGCAGATCCAGCACCACGCCATCCCGGACGCCCTCGTTGAACTTGTAGGTGTGGATGTATCCGCCGAAGATTTCCAGACTGGTCTTCTTGTCTTTTTTCAAAAGCGGGGTACCCGTGAAACCGATAAAGATCGCATTGGGGAGGATCGCGTTCATGGCCTCGTGGAGCTTGCCAGACTGGGTGCGGTGGCATTCATCCACAAAAACCACAATATCGCCCTTTGCAGAAAAATCCTTTGGCAAAGCATTTTTCAAATCTTCGATATATTTCTCATAATCTTTTTCCGAGCTATCGCTGCCGCGCTTGCCAAATTTGTGTACCAGGGAACAGATCAACCGATCTTCATAGGAATTCAGCCGTTCCAAAAGGTCCTTGCCGCTCTTGGTGCGCTTGATATCCTCATCCACACCCCGATAGAGCTTTTCAATCTGATCGTCTAGCTCCTCCCGGTCTGTGACGATCAGCACGCGGGCATTGGCGTTGCTGGCAAGAATCCATTTAGAGAGCCATACCATCGTCAGGCTCTTGCCGCTGCCCTGGGTGTGCCATACGATACCGCCCTGGTGCTTGTCCGTCAGGCGATGCTGCGCTCGCTTGATGGCATAATACTGGTTATAGCGGCAGACCTTTTTGATCCCCTTATCGAAGATCACAAAGTTGTGGATCAGATCCAGGAACCGCTTTTTGTAAAACAGCGCAAAAAGCTGATTTTCCAGCTTTCCCGGAATACTTTCGCAATATTTCTCAACCTCAATATCCACGATATCGCGCTCCGGCTGATGTTCGGAAAAACCATCCTTCTTCCATTCCAGATAGTGCTTCTCCGGGGTAAGGAGCGTACCATAGCGCAGGCCTTCGCTGTCGTTTCCGGCCATGCAGAACTGTATGGTGGTAAAAAAGTGTTCTATGAAATTGGCTTTCTGATTGGTCAGATTCTGCCGGATGCCCTCAGACACGGATACGCTGCTCCGCTTCAGTTCAATCACGGCCAATGCAATGCCATTCACATAGATCACAAGATCCGGGCGCTTGGTGTTGCCGCCTACAACGGTCACTTCTTCGGCAATATAAAAATCATTTTTGCCAGCATCCTCGAAGTCGATAAAATACACCGTCTTGGGAGGCAGATCGGCGGCTTCTTTGACCTTTGCACCGTATTTCAGCAGGGAGTATGTTTCCTTGTTGGCATGGTATAAGCCCTGCTGCAGGTTGGTGGATGCCTTAACCAGGGCATCCACTGCATTGGCAGCCAACTTTTCTGGGTAACCCTGCTTCACCAGCCAGGCATGCAGACGCACCTGCATGATGTTGCTGTTTTCGCTGTCATGCAGGCTGCCCAGGTATGTATAGTGCAGGTTCTTCTGAAAGAACTTGACTACGCGGGTTTGCGTTTTTCGTTCGCTGTCGCCAATGTTGGGCATGGAAGTACCTCCTCTATGCTGTTATCGCGCAAAGTTGCTATCGATAAACCGCTCAATGTTATTCTGGAGCGAAGCAAAATTCTCTTTCGTAAACAGATATTCACTGAAATCTCTAACAAGGGTATCCTCATCGACTCTTTCTGTAGCGAGTTTCTTTAGAATCAACTCATACAGAGCTTTACCGCTTGCATCTTGCATGACGTAGGCTTTGCTACGGCAGCCCTTTACAATCTCATCAAAAGAAGTTAGGGTGAAATATCTGTTCCCGAAATATGTAATAAAGGTAGTGTCTTTATCTATAAGAATTTTTTGATAAAGATATTTTTCTAGACTCTTTATCGGAAGGAAGAGCTTTTTTAGCGCTTTATACTCTGCGCACTTGTTGACATCTTCTTTAACGTCACCGTCAATGATAGAGAAAGTAAACTTATCTCTTCCTAGAATATTCTGCTCGCAAAAATTCTTTTGGAGTTCCAGCGTATTTTTCCAACCACCCACAGGAAGAACATTCATAAGCAGGTTGTTCCTGGTTCTATAATCGGCAATAAGCTTTTTTACCATTAGTTCAGCGACCTTATCTTCGACCAAGATAGTGCAATCATAGCCATCATGATTATATAGACTACGAATTGCATACTGGGGATAGCACGGAGAAATAATCTTGGCTTCACCAGCATCGTTTTTCATGTAGTAAATGTTGCGAGGATGGAGTTTCCGAATTAGTTCAGATGAATGAGAAGAAAACAAAACGGTCAGATCTTTCTTTGCTATCATTTCTTCAAGGTATTCAAGAAGCCGGTCTATAGAACTTGGGTGTAACGCAAGTTCGACTTCGTCAATGAATACAAACAGCTTATCTGAGAGGACGTGGTGTGGATGGCGGATTTCTTTGGGATTCAGTGCAGAGGAATTGATGAAATTGAGCAAGGAAATTAGCATACACTCTCCAGAGCTCATTTTATATTTACTGATATATTTTCCATTTTCAAGCTGGAGAAAATATGGCATATTACCCAAATTATATTTTCTTGCAACATCCATATTTTTTAATCTAAATAGTTTTTTATAATGGCCTTTTTCTCCGTGTAAGATAATACTCAAGGCATCTTTCAAATCATCAGCCGCAGGAACAAGCTTATCAACAAACTCCTGATCACTAGTCAGATCATCCAAGTTTTTCATGTCCTCGAATCGTGTCCCCGTGAAAATACTACCTTCATAGATACCATAGAACTGTATTTTTAAGTCAGAAGGAGTTAGTTTACCAGTTGTTCCGTTATAACTCCATATGGTTTCTTTATCCATGCACTTTAATGTGATTTTAGATTCAGGTGAAAGCTCTGATTCACCCAAGCGTTTTAATGTTTGACGATATACCACAGAGGCAATCGCTGACATTAATGTACTTTTTCCTACTGCGTTTTCACCAACAAGCGCATAAATACCTTTGTCAAACGAAAATGTATATTCAAAATGATTAATATTTTTTATTTTTTCTATCTCTAAATACAAATCTAGTGACATTATTTCTGTCTCCTTTACACAAGCCTGATTTTTCCTGTCAGCAGCTGCTGCATCATACCTTGCTTGACCTGACGGTATTTATCCAATTTCTTTTCAAGTGTAGCAATCTCCATATCCATTTCGGATAGAATACTTGCAATGGCGATTTGCTCATCTTTTGCTGGAAAGAGAATTGCTGTTTTTCTCAATTTACTCGCACTTGTTCTGGCACGAGTGCTTCCTTGAGTATCATCCACAATTTGTTCCAAATAAAACCGACATTTTGTTGCGTATACAAGGTATCTGCTATCAACACTGCTATTAGGAACAACTTTTACAACATCAGATCCTAAAATATAACTTTTTTCATTATCAGGACAGATAATTGCTCTACCGGCGGGCATCATTTTGGCAATCAAAATAGAGCCGGGTTGGACAATACAGCGCTGCAATTCAGCGGCATGATTAAAGGTGGTATATTTTACATTTGAATCATTCCAACCAGCTTCACCAATGTTGCTGAGTTGGATAATACGAACTTGCCGCTCTGTTGTATAATGCTCTGTTTTCAAATTACTTCCAAACGGTCCATCAACAATTTCGGTGGATATATCGTATAACGCCCTTGTTTCCCACTCCCCAGAAAATCCCGGCAGGCGTTTCTTACCGGTCAGCAGTTCCTGCATGGTGCCCTGTTTGATGGCTTTCTTCTTAGCAATAATTGCTTCGAGGTTAGCAATAAGATCGGTAATATCTGCCAAGGCTATGCTGATGTTCTTTTGTTCTGGCATAGGAGGAATAGGGAAAGGGGTATTACGGAAGACATCCATTCCTACCAGATTTTTCATGGCTCCACCCTGTGTATCATCCACGATTCTTCTGGTAAAAGAATCACAAGAGAAGTACAAATAAAAATACTGGGGGTTAACTACAGCGTCATTAATTGTTAGCTTAAGCAATGCTTGGTTAATTTATACCTTTGGGTGCATTTATCGGAATCTGAAAAATCATCCCGATTGTTCCGGAGCAGCTTACAATGAAATCTCCCTCTTGGACAGAAAAACGCAGCATTTTATTGTATTTTGTTGCATTTATATAATAAGAGCCACGAGTTACCGTCTTATATATAGCGTTACCTTGCTCGTAAACTTTATAACCCTCAGCAACAAAAATTTCTTTTTTTAGTGCACCACCAAAGGGACCACGTACAATTCCGTTTTGAATACATAAATTTTGGAGCGAGATAACTTGCCATGTATTTGGAATTATACCAACCTCTGTCTGCTTATATCCCGGCTTTACCATACAAACCCCATCCTTTCCAGATGGGCCTTAACTTTGGCCTCCAGCACCTCCGCTTCCTTAGCAAGGAATGGCAGGTCATATTCATACCGTTCTGCCAGCTCGATGATCCGGTTTGCCATATTGTGGGATGCGGTGACATACAGCGCCTTGATGCCCTCAAAAATGGAATAGTACCACTTCCGGTTGACCAGCAGTTCCAGAATTTCCTCGTCCGTCAAAAGGGAATACTTTTCCTTCACCTTTTCTTCCAGCAGGGCATTCAGTTCCTTTACCAGCTTGGTCTGCTTGGAAATTGCATTCAGGAGGTCGGTATACTGCTTCAAAACCGCATATTCTTCACCATTGGGATCCGTTTTCTTCAAAGTTTTCAGTCTGGCAGCGACAGACTTATTATCCACCTTATCCTTATCATTCAGATGGTTTTTCAGATAACCCTCGTCCCCGGTCTGCTCTTCCACCAGTTCATCCAGACGGCTCTGGGTCTCTTCCACAACAGCCTGGCCATCGTCAATTGCCTTGCGTTCAGCGGCAAAGAACACCTTTTCAATCAATGCCTTGGGCAGAAGAACACCTTCCCAGCCAACAACACGCTCCTGCCCTTTCTTCTTGCCGGAGGTGTATACACCCATAATGTCTTCTGTCTTTCTGGCGGCGGCGTAGCCGTCAACAGAAACCAGATACACATCGTCACCCATGACTTCCTGCCAGTAGGACAGTAGGACTTCGTACACATCATGCTTGTCCACCAGTTCCAGCCCATCAAAGGCTGCAATCAGTCGTTCTGCAAGCTCTGTGATATACTCCTTAATGTTTATATTCTCGTCAATACTGCGCAAGCCGGTATCCACTTGGGTACACCATGCGTCAAAAGCGGCATCGATACGGTCAGCATAAGCGGAAAATTCCTCGTCATTGTAAACGGTATTGCGCACATTCTCCTTGGGAATATTGAGCTGATAGTATCCCTCCCGCAGAACAGAAAAAAACTTTGCTTTCAAACCGGGGAACAATGCCCAGTATTTGCCCATGGACTCCACATCTGCCGCAGGAATGCCGCCGTGCAGATGGGCTTCAATATTCTGCAGGTCTTCCGGGGTGGAGCTGTCAATGTAACGGGGAATGTTCAAATTATACTCGTTCTTAATCTTGATCTCGTCATTGGGAACAAACCGGGCATACTTGGGATTCGTGGTGATCTGCTGATTGAAAGTGGTCACGATCTTGTAGATATCCCGCTCACGCAGGCGGTTTTTGCTGCCGTCCTTCACAAAGTCATGGCTGGCATCGATCATAAAGATCCCCTCGCGCTCGTCTGCATCGGACTTATCCAAAACGAGAATGCAGGCAGGAATGCCGGTACCGTAGAACAGGTTGGCAGGCAGACCGATGATTCCCTTGATATATCCCTTTTCGATGATCGCCCTGCGGATGGTTGCCTCCGCATTGCCACGGAACAGAACGCCGTGGGGCAGCACGACCGCAGCTTTACCGGTGGACTTCAAGGATTTCAAAATGTGGAGCAGCCAGGCAAAGTCACCGTTCTTTTCGGGCGGCCTGTCCCCATAACCATCAAATCTTCCGTAGTCCTTCAAGCCATCAGTCCAGTTTTTGAGAGAAAACGGCGGGTTGGCAACCGCAAAGTCGAAACGCTTCAGCATTTCATGATCAGTACCGGGTTCAAAATACTTCGGTGCAGAGAAGGTATTGCCTGCCTCAATTTCGCCGGTAGCTTTGTTGTGCAAAACAAGGTTCATCTTAGCAAGACCGGCGGTAGTAACTTCTTTTTCCTGACCGTAGATAGCGATTTCAAATGGAGTTTCATTGGCAGCGCGGATCAGAAGCGAACCAGAGCCGCAGGCGGGGTCATAAACAGTGTAATCTTCGTCTCGTTCTTTGATTTGGTCAATTCCAATCACTTTTGCCAAGATACGGGATACCTCGGCAGGGGTATAGAATTGGCCCTTGCTCTTGCCGCTCTCCGTGGCAAAATTGCGCATCAAATACTCGTAGGCATCGCCCAGAATATCATCGCCACCGGCTTTGTTGGTTGCAAAGTTGAACTCTGGGCGCTGGAAAATGGCAATCAGCCCGGTGAGCTTATCCACCATTTCCTTGCCGGTGCCCAACTTGGCCTCGTCATTGAAATGCGCATTATCAATGACACCACGGAGCTTGTTGTTGCCGGCTTCGGCAAGCTTGGCGATCACCTTGTCCATTTTCTCACCAATGTTCTTATCGCCCTTCAACGCAACAAGATCGTCAAAGCTGCCGCCTTCGGGAACGGTGATGTCCGCATATTTTACGCCCTTGAATTTGTCTGTAACATACTTTACAAACAGCAGGGTCAGAATATAATCCTTATACTGGGAGGTATCCATGCCGCCTCTCAGCTTATCGCAGCTCGCCCAAAGGGAGCTGTACAACTCATTTTTCTTTATGGCCATATTGGTTTACCACGCTTCTCTTAATTTGTTTTTCTGTCTTCCCGCAAATCGGCTCTTTGGGAACCGCACTGTGTTATCTTTTCAACTTGTATACGCGGTTCTTATTGCTGCCTTCTGCAACAATAACATCCTCATCCAGGAGCTCCTTTAACAGCTGCTTTACCCGCGTACTCTTAACGCCCAGCAGCTCAGCAATATCTGCATTCTTCGCGGAAGCATGATCTGTAAGATACATGATGATTTCATTTTTCTGCCGAGCGTTTTTTATCGTCACTTTTTTATCGTCACTTTTTATCGTCACTTTTTTATCGTCACTTTTCTTGAATGCCAGTGACAACATAATGCGGTCAGGCTCAAAGCTTTCAGAAATTACAGGCGCAGTCCATCCCTGCTCACGCCACACCCGGAAGATATTCGGAATGCCGCTGCCTGCGCGCTCACCAATATCAATCAGATTGAACATTTTCAGCATGGTACCGTTGCGGGGATCGGATACGCCGCCGCTCTTTGCGGTGTCGATCTCGATACGGAAGTTGCCTGGATTGGACATAATGATGGAATCCCGCTTTTTAATAATTACCAAACCCTGTCGCCCATAATAGTCAGCATTGACCAGACAATTGGCCAGTGCCTCCCGTAGAGCCTGATGCACAGAGGTATCATCCACACGGGTACCGCCCTCCATTTTGAAAGGTACTTTAATATCCTGTGTCAACTTGTTATAAACGCGGAAATAGAAATCATATACATTTCCGCTCCAATCGCCGGAGGAGGAAATCATGCGGTCAGTCCAGCGGGTATCGGTATCATACTGCTCCTGATAATCAAGAAAATAGGAATTATATTCCCGCACAATGTCATATTCATTACCGAACATGAGCAGCCCAGCCGAGGTGGGATGCTTCTTACCATCGGAGCCAATGCCTACAGCGCCGAGCTTCAGCAGAAAATCCTCATCCTCCAAAGCCTCCCATACATGACCGGGACGGGAAAGACGCATTCGCTGACGATAGCTGCGGACGCTTTCTCTGTTGAACACACTCATGTCCATTTCGTTCAGAACCAGCATATCCTGCGTCTTTACGGATGCATCGCGCACCATGGCTTGATATTCCTCTTTGGTGCATTTATAATCACCCTCACCGTTGCGGCGATAGGTAGACAAGGGATTCCCATCAACATAGACTGGGCGATAGGAGCGCTCAGCACGGGGTACATTGATGACCACAATATGATCGCCGTCCACCTCTTGCAAAAACACATCCTTGGAAGATAAAATGTTCACGCTGGTCTTGTTTGGATTGTTGACAACATTCCAAAACTCCTTGATAAGCCGTTCTGGGTCAGGGAGGTCAACAGCGTGCAGCGTCTTGTCGGGCCATTCTTCCACACCCAACAGAATAATACCGCCAAGCGTGTTGGCAAAGGCAGAGTAAGTTTCCCAAATACTTCTGGGTAGACCGCCCATGGCCTTTTTCGCTTCAATGCGGTTATTCTCTCTATATTTTTCGAGATTGTTGAAGTCGATCATACCGCACCCTCCTGAATTCGATTCTCACGCCAGCTCTTTTCAAGCGGCTCATAGGGAAGATCGTGCTCTTCACAATACTGCTTCAGGGCTTTCATTGCCCTAATATTAGGGCGGGCCTTTCCATTTTCCCAACGATTCACAGTCGTAAAAGAAACGCCGAGAGCGTTGCCGAATTCTGTTTGATTCATCAGACAAGATAATCTGAAATTCTTAATTTCGGAGTTGAACGGCATCTGCAACTCTCCTTTACTAGATGATTGAATTTATTATATCACGAATATAGCGTTTTTACAACGTCAAGCGCACTCTTTAATATAACAAATGCCCATCGGTTAATCCTTGACCGATGGGCATTGCAACATTATTCTGTTAATCCCTCAACCGATGCTCCGGGGTGCCGTTCAAATACTCTTCTAATCCACCGCCCAATACCAGCTGCGCATATTCCAGCGGTGCATTGTAAATCAGCCTTTTCATGTCCATATTCCTCCTAAATCGTAATGGAAGCTATGTACCGCACATTGACTTCGTGCCCGATTGCGGTACGAGCCGGACGGGGATAATTCGCACTTCGTACGGGACACATCTTCTTGACCATCTGGCCGCCCACGGAGCCGGCCTCCCGGCTGGTGAGGTCACCGTTGTAGCCCTGCTTCAGGTTAACGCCCATTTCCT
>Ga0129314_1001406_pt1 | contig 16837 bp, 17 predicted proteins | sample O1111metagenome_FD_94431 | JGI IMG/M metagenome (GOLD analysis project Ga0129314, IMG submission 94431) | Orangutan individual fecal microbial communities from fecal samples from Wisconsin, USA - O1111 metagenome | ecosystem: Host-associated > Mammals > Digestive system > Large intestine > Fecal... | reverse complement strand
TGATCTTCGAGAATGTCGTTGATGAAGGGCGCTGGGGCGACGTCCTTTTTGCCGACAGCGTGTACGTCGCGTACGCACCGAACCAGATCAAGGCCGTCGACAACCGCGGCACGTTCTCCTCCGACGACGCAAATATCTATAATAGGATAGAGAGCATTATATTTGGGCAACAGCTGCGGTAGGATGGCTCTGGCTCTAACCCGTGTGAGACCGATGTTGAGCTGCCCTGTTTTTTCGTCGTGAATGTCTTCGATCTGAGCGTAGATCTGTTTTTCCAAATCGAGGATTTGCAGCGCCAGCTTCAGGAGCTCCTTGCCGGTATAGGTCAGTTCAAGGTGCGGTGAGCGCGTGAACAGCTTAGCGTGGAGCTCTTCTTCGAGGCGGTTGACGCGGTTGCTGAGTGTTTGCTGCGATATGTACAGTTTTCTGGCAGCCTGCGAGATATTCATCTCCTCCGCGACGCTTACGAAGTATCTCAGACTGGTGAAGTTCATTGGCGAATTCCCCCTTTATAATGATTATACTACAGGAGCGCTACAACATTTCTGTGGTAGAAAAATACAAAATAGTACTGTTTTTCGAATGACTTGAACAGCCTTATACTTATGCCACAGAAGGGGAGTGGATGATGGTGTTTTCACTTGAAGGTGTTTTCGATCTTCATGTTCATGCGTATCCTGACGTGATTACGCGCGTTGATGACGATTTGACGATCGCGCGCAAGTGCAAGGCGGCTGGCATGTGCGGCATGGCAGTCAAGGCGATGCAGGAGAGCACGACTAGCCGCGCATATTACGTCAACCAGTTTGTTGAAGGATTCCGCATGGTTGGCGGTATCTGTCTGAACTATCCTGTCGGCGGACTGAATCCCTAAGCGGTCGATACCTGTCTGCGCACGGGCGGGCGCATTGTGTGGATGCCTACGTTACAGTCAAAGTTCCACGCTGGGCTGAAGGGGAAGCTTGGCAAGGGGTCAGGCGGACTCTATTATTACAACCCCGCTGGTACAGAGGGAATTACGGTGTTGGACGAAGCAGGTAATTTGCTTCCGGTAGTAAAGGAGATCGTTGCTCTTATCAAAGAACATAACGCTGTTTTAGCCACGTCGCATCTTTCACCAAAAGAAATTATCGCGCTGGCTAAGTACTGCGAGCAGGAAAAAACAAAGTGTGTCGTTACTCATTTGGGCTGGACGCCCGAATACAATTTTGAGCTGGGGCAGGAAGCGATCGCTCATAAGGCAATTGTTGAACTGACAGCCGTGACCTTCGGCGGTTTTGCACACAAAATGAAACTGGATGATTGCATCAATTTCATCCACAGCTGGGGACGCGAGAACATAGTGCTTTCCACTGATGCGGGGGCGATTCGTTTTGTGCAACCGTGTGAATACCTGCGTAGTTTTGGCGAGTATCTCATTAGCGGAGGTATTCCTGAGGACGATGTTCGCTATATGATGACCGATCAGCCGCTCAAGCTGATTGCAGAATAAACAAGCATCAAGGGGGACGCTAACATGGAAAAGCAGAAGATAGTCTGGCTTGAAGTTCAGAATCAGGCGGTAATGGACGAGGCCAATAAGGCGTTGCCAGAAGGCTTTGAAGTCGTCTATCCGAAATCGCGCACCGATGCGGAGGAACACGCCCGTCTGATTGCTGAAGCGGATTATCTGATAACGCAGGGCATTTATGTGACGGGCGAGCAGCTTCGTCAGGCAAAGCACCTTAAACTGATTCAGAAATATGGCGTCGGTGTGGATAAGATTGACCTGAAGACTGCCGAAGAGCTGAACATTCCCGTATATATCACCGCAGGAGCTAATTCGATTCCTGTTTCGGAAATGACGGTAGCGCTTATGCTGGCTGTCAACCGCAAGCTGCCTTTTGTCGATAAAGCCGTGCGCGCCCATCAGTGGCCCAAGGCTGAAATGCGTGCACAGTGCTTCATGCTGTATGGTAAGACTATCGGACTGGTTGGCATGGGCAATATCGGCCGCCAGGTGGTGAAGCGTCTGGGTGGTTTCGGCGTAGGCGAGATCGTGTATTATGACTTGTTCCGTCTGCCGCCAGAGAAGGAAGCAGAGCTAGGTGTGCGTTATATGTCGCTCGAAGAACTGGTGACATGTTCAGACGTGATTTCAATCCATGTACCGCTGACAGATCAGACAAAGGGCATGATAAGTCGCGATCTGATCGCGAAGATGAAGCCGACGACGATCATCATCAACACGGCGCGCGGATTCATTATCGACCAGGACGCACTTGTAGAGGCGCTGAAAAGTGGCCGGTTGCGCGGCGCAGGTATCGACGCCTATGAAGAAGAACCTGTCAATCCAGACTGTCCGCTGCTTGATCTGGAAAACGTCGTGCTTACCTGCCACCATGCCGGCAGTGTGATCGACAACGTACTGCCGCGAGCGGAACACGCTTATGGCAACATCGCGAAGTTCGCCAAGGGCGAGCCGGTCGATCCTCGTGACATTGTTGTTGCGAAAAAGTAACATCACTATCATATTAGGAGGGCTTGGAAAATGAAAAAAAGTATCTTTGCAGCACTGTGCGCTTGCGTAGTTTTTGCGGCTTCGGCTTTTGCGGTGACGGCTGCCGATCTGCCGGCCTCGTGGCCTAAGGGGACGATTACCTACAAATGCGGCTATGCGCCCGGCGTGAACAAGACCCCCGGCGCGGAGCAGAGGGGACGATTACCTACAAATGCGGCTATGCGCCCGGCGGCACTCAGGATCTTGTCGTGCGTGCTTTGGCTCAATATGCTGAAAAAATCACAGGCAACGGTTACTACGTTGACAACATCACTGGCGGTTCCGGCCTGCTGATGGTCAACGACGTGTTTGGCCGCGATGCGGATGGTTCAAACGCCTGCATCTATTCGTTGACGATTCCCACGGCTGCCGATTTCAAATATTTCCCGGCCAAGCTGCTTAAATCGCTGATGCGCGCCAACGTGCAGCTCCATTCACAGATGGTCCCCTGCGCGCAGGTCAACGTGGATTATCCGGCCATTTTCATCCGCGCCAACGAGACGCGCTTCCATAACTTTAAAGAGCTGGCCGATTACATTAAAGCCCACCCCGGCGAGATCGGCTTTGGCGCGACGGGCGCTTCCGGCAACGGTGGCCTGATGATCCAGACCTTCATCAACAAGTTTGGCCTCAATATCAAGCCAGTGTATTACGATTCAACACCGATGAACAAGGCTGCCATGCTGAATGGCGAGATCGACGTGATGTGTGCAACGATCGCCTGGATGCCTTCTTCTGGTAAGGACTTCACCTGCATCGGCTACGCTGCCGCGCAGTCTTCGCCCGAAAAATATCCTGGTGTGCCCACGTTTGTGGAGTCCGGCTATGATTTCGTCGCCACGATGCGCCGCGGCATGTTCGTCAAGAAGGGCACCGATCCTGCTATCGTCGATTTCATGGAAAAGATGTATGCCGATATCTGTGGCAACGAGCAGTATGTCAAGGAGCAGGCCAGACTGAACTACACGGTCGATTACGAAACGGCTGAGACTTTCCAGAAGGCCATTAACGAAGTAGTCGACACATATAACGCAATGAAATAACGACAGTTGGACGTAGTGATCATCTGAAACTGAAGAAAGGCGTTCTGAAATCGGCACAGTGTTCAGAACGCCTTCTTTAATAACAAGAGAATGACTGGGGTGAGTGTTTGATGTATAGACAGAATAAACTCGTTGCCGTGGCGACGTTTTTGTTTTTCGCGTGGCTGACATACACAGGCTGGGAATTTGACGAAATGGCTTCGTACATGCCCGTCACCGTGGGCGTGCTTGGTATGGCGTTATGTCTGTGCTTGTTTGCCACCGTTTGCTTTAAGGAGAAAATGGGCGTGGTGGTGCTTTTTGCGAAAGCTTTTCCTAAAAAAGAGACGCTACAGTTGATCCTTGCGTTTGCCCTAGTATCGGCTTACTGTCTGCTGATGCCCTATGTGGGGTTCATCGTTTCCAGTACTGCATTTTTCTTTCTGTTTTCGCTCTGCTTCGGAAAGAAGGAAAAGATCGTGTCATATCTGGTCTACTCTGCGCTGACGGTGGCGGTGATCTATTTCAGCTTTACGCTCACGCTGCATACGTCGTTCCCAAAGGGCTTTATGATCTGAGCAGGGGGAGGGGAGAGTTATGGAAAATCTGCTAATGGGAATCAAACTGGCGTGTACTCCTGTCGGTCTGATTTGCTGCCTGCTGGCGACAGTTGAAGGCATCATCGTCGGCGCGCTGCCGGGATTAGGACCGACAATTGGTATGTCGCTGCTGATCCCCTTCACCTATTCGATGAGCCCTGCAACAGCGCTGATCTTTCTAGCGGCGTGTTATTGCGGGACGCAGTACGGAGGCTCGATCACAGCTATCCTGCTAAACACCCCGGGTACTCCCGCCGCAGTGGCGACGACGATCGAAGGCTATCAGATGACATTGAATGGTCGCGGAGGTGAGGCTCTCAACGAGGCGGCCGTAGCGTCGTTCTGGGGGGGGATGGTCAGCGCCTTAGCGTTCATCTTTTTGGCACCGCCGCTGGCGCGTTTCAGCGTAAAATTCGGCTCGATGGAGAACCTGCTTCTGGCCGTCTTCGGGCTGGCTATTATTGCCAGTCTGAGCGAAAAGGACATGATTAAAGGGCTGATTGGTGGCGCATTCGGGCTGGCTCTGGCCTGTGTTGGCACTGACCCTTTCACGGCAACCGAGCGTTACACATTCGATTCACTGCGTTTGATGTCGGGGCTTTCGCCGCTGCCTGTGATGATTGGCGTGTTCTCGATCGCGCGAATCGTTCACAATATTCGCGATTCCGAATCAACGAAGCTTCAGAGTGAGAAAAAGGTGGAAGTGAAGCATCATCTGCTTAAAGACCTGTTCAAGTATTTCATTACCTACGTCCGTTCAGGGGTAATCGGTACGATTGTTGGCATCATACCCGGCGCGGCGGGAAATGTATCAACGTTCATCGCTTACGATCAGGCGAAAAAGTGGTCGAAGAATCCCAACAATTTTGGCCATGGGGAGCGTGAAGGCATTGCAGCCACAGAATCGGCCAACAATGGCGTTACCGGAGGTGCGATGATTCCCACGATGACACTGGGCATTCCCGGTTCGCCGTCGATGGCCGTGTTCATGGGTGCTCTGCTGATCCAAGGGTTGCAGCCAGGGTACGATCTGTTCAATGCCAATAACAGCACGATCATATATCCATTTATGGTCGGTCTGATAGTTGCCAATGTGATGATGCTGTTGGTAGGCTATTACTTCTCACGTCATTTCCTAGCGGTGCTTAAAGTGCCTTCCAATATGCTGGTAGCAGGCATCGTCGTTCTGTGTGTGGCGGGCGTCTACGCTTCGGGAAAGAATATGACCGACATCTATGTGATGTTGATCTTCAGTTTTGTCGGTTACGCGATGGAGCGTTTCAAGTTCAGCGGCACGCCCGTTGTGCTGGGCTTTATCCTCGGGCCACTGACGGAAAAGTCGTTGCTGAAAGTGATCGCCATTTACAAAACGCCAGCGGGTATTCTCGGTAAGATGTTCACAAGCCCGATCTGCATCGTTTTGCTCTTGGTTATCGCGCTGGTTATCGGCAACGCAGCGCGCAACTCAATGAAGGAAAAAAACGCAAACTAGCGCAAATGATTTCATTATCGGAGGTCTTCTTGATATGAGCTACGGCAAAGGCAAGTACACGTATGAATGTGATGTGAACTGGGCAAAAGACGTGATCGAAAAGTATCAGGTCGCTGTCGTTGCCGGAATCACGGTGGACGAACAGGACAACGTTTATGTACTAACACGCTCAGATCCGCCCGCTATAATTCTTGATAAGAACGGAAGAGAGCTTGAGACATTTGGCAGCGGGCTTTTCGGCCGCGCTCACGGCATGTTCCGCGACCGCGACGGATCACTATTCGGCGTTGACGATGCTCGTCATGTGGTCTATAAGTTCAACGCCAAGCGTGAAGTGGTAATGACCCTTGGCGTTGCCGACCAGCCGACTGACACCGGCTACACGGCTGAAAACAAAGTTGTCGAGCATGCCGCCGGTCCCTTCAATCGTCCTACGCGCATGGTGACCGATACAAATGGCAATATCTATGTAACCGACGGCTACGGAAACGCCCGTGTGCATAAGTTCGATTCTAAGGGTAATCTGATCAAGAGCTGGGGAACTCCTGGTAAGGGACCGGGGCAATTCAACCTGCCTCACGGCATTGGCATCAGCCTCGATGAAAAAACGCTTTATGTTGCTGACCGTCAGAACAACCGCGTGCAGCTGTTCACGACCGACGGTGAGTTTGTCGCTTCATGGGATGATTACAAGCGCCCGTCTGACATCTGGGTTGACCGCGACGGCGTTGTCTACGTTTCTGAAAACCGTCACTGCACCAAATTTGGTCCTGAACCGTCGCGCATCTCAATCGTCTCTCCCGAAGGCGAGATCCTGGCCAGACTTGGAGCGGAACCGGTAGAGGACGAAGCAGGCAAACCGTTTTTTAGTGCCCACGGTGTGGCTGTCGACGGTGATGGCAGCATTTATGTTGGCAACGTAGGCAAAAAATGGGAAAAGGGCATCACCGGTCTGTATAAATATGTACGTGTTTAATTTGTTCGTTTTTTAATTTGTCAAATCGTGAAAGGTGCATAAGTATAGGGACCACTGGCGTGATCGGTGGTCCCTATCTTTTCGCAGACTTTACGGAAAAAGCTGTGACCTACACTTTCCTAAATCGATGGTAAAATTCTAAGGGTGATCCAGAGATAGACCGTTGGTATGACTGGGCCGAAGCCCTAATATGATCCAAAGGATCCAGACATGAAAATTTCTGGAGCGTGTCTCCGCCCTTGCGGCTGAAGCGTTCAGGCCATATTGATCCAAAGGAACCAGAAATTTATATAAAAGATTCCCAGTAAAAATACACGACAAGCGTGGCGTTGAGTTGACGTGTATAAAAAATACTTTATATAAACCCTGGATTCTTTGGAACACACACTAAGCAAATGTAGTAGCAGACTGCGCTCAGAGTGATCCAGACATTTTGAGGTCTTCTACGGACGCCTTAAAATTTATGGCGCAGCCCAAGGCCGTGAAATAAATCTCGAACAAATAATGAGTAAATATTTAATCTTAGGAGGTAATTTTCTATGAGTAAATTTCCTTTTTCAGCGTTAATCGGTCCCAAGGTCCGTACCGTGGACGTGGAGGGAAAAACCTATTTTGTCGCCAAGGATTTCTGCCAGAGCATCGGCTTGAAGGACCATAAGAAGAGCACAGCGAATTTCTACGAGGGAGACACGATGTACTGGAAGGTGCCGACGAACGGAGGAGTGCAGGACATGATCGTCATCTCGCCCAAGGCGTGCCTGATGCTGATCTTCAAAAAGGTGCTGAGAGCTGGGTGTGACGAGGAGAGCACGGTGTTTCATGTTGGTGAGGAACTGCTGGAGGAGTTGCTTGTTGATGCCGTTTAAAACGTTGACTGCTATCGAATACTAGAGCTCCTAGCTCTTTTGACGGCTCTTTGGGTTGAACAGAACAAATAGTACAATCGTTCACTGACGGGGCTATTTGATGATATAATCATTAGTAATCGTTTGTGTCTAGAATTTATACGCTCAAAAAGGATTGAGCTGTTTTCCCCAAAGACCTTTGAGAAAAGCAAGAGCGGATGTGTTTAGATTTTGAAATGCTTTGTTTAACAGAAGATGTATATCAGCTTTTTCTTCCCTATACGGGGAATTAATCCTGCTTGAGAAAGGGAAAACGACTAATTCCATTTTAAAAGAGCGATAAAATAGCTACAACACCGGCTGATTGTTTCTAGGAGGTGACGCCATGAATGAAAAAGACTGGCAGCTCATAGTCACACTCTCGGAGGAAAAAAGTCTGACCCGCACTGCACAAAAGCTCTTTCTGTCTCAGCCTGCTGTTAGTCTCCGCATTCAGGCACTTGAGAACGAGCTCAATTGTCAGCTTGTGATTCGCGGACGGCGCATCACCCAGCTTACCTCAGAAGGAGAGCTGCTGGCTCGTTACGCGAGGCACCAGCTGGACCAGTTAGGTAGTTTGCGTGAAGATATTTCTAGCCGTAATGGAATTCCCTGCGGTGTCCTTCGAATTGCCTCCTCCCATGCCTACGCATTACACAACCTTTCCCGCCTTCTGCGCGATTTTTCCGCCATGTATCCACGTATAGAGATAAGCGTAGCCTCGGGAAATAGCCAGGTGACTACAAGACTGCTCGAAAGCGGGCAGGTTCACGTCGGCATCATTCGCCGTCAGTACAACTGGAGCGAGGAATCGATTCTGCTGCGTTCTGACCCTTTTTACTACCTGCTCAGCGCGGTCCCAATCGACCTTAAAGAACTGCCAAACCTGCCTCAGATCCACCCGGTTCACGATTCACAGTTACAGGAGATCCTAGACCAGTGGTGGATCTCGCATTACAAACAACCTCCGAGGATCGCCTTTGTAGTAGACCGCTGGGACATCTGCGTGGAGCTGGTAAGGCAAGGACTAGGCTACACGATCTTGTCAGGGCTCTACACTCAAGACCTGAAGGACTTATATCAAGAACGCCTCGTGCTCAGTACCGACAAAACACTTTTGCGGTGCGCTGTTGCCTGTTGTCGTTCAATCTCACTGAAAAACTCGGCCGTCAAAGCTTTCTGGGACTATCTAAACCAATGTCCATACACAGAAACCGCCCGGAAATAGAAATTTCCAGGCGGTTTTTGATTAATCAAACTAAAGATATTTAATACATGACACAAAATGCCCTGGCGAAACTTCTTTTAATGGAACACTGCACTCGGTGCACTGAGCCTTAGAATCTGGGCAGCGGGGAGCAAAACGACAACCGGGCTTGGGATCGATAGGGCTTACTACTTCGCCCTCCATGACATGAAGCTCTTTCCGATGCTTCAGACTGGGAATCGGAATTGATTCAAGCAGTCCGCAAGTGTAAGGATGGAGAGGAGAATCAAATAGTCCATCCGTATCGGAAAACTCTACGCACTGCCCGAGGTACATGACAGCAATATTACTACTAATATGTTTGACAACGCTTAGGTCATGCGTGATGAACATATACGTGAACCCTTGGCTGTCCTGAAGGTCCATAAGCAGATTCAAGATCTGGGCTTGGATTGACACATCGAGCGCAGAGACCGGTTCATCGCAGACAATGAACTTAGGATCAAGAGCGAGTGCTCGGGCAACCCCGATACGTTGCCGGCGTCCTCCGTCCAGTTCATGCGGATAGGTATTGACGAAACGCTCCGCCAGCCCGACAGTCTCCATCAGTTCAAAAACGCGAGCAAGCATATCGTTCTTTTTTTTGTATACGTTAAAGACCTTTAGTGGTTCCGCAATGATTTCGCTGACCGTCATGCGAGGATTGAGCGAAGCAAAAGGATCCTGAAAAATGATCTGCATCTTTCTACGCATCTCATTCATCTGTGCCGGAGAATAATTAAGGATATTATCTCCTTCAAAGAGAATCTCTCCGGATGTCGGCTCCAGAAGTCTCAGCATCAGCTGCCCTAAGGTCGATTTGCCGCATCCTGATTCGCCGACGACGCCAAGTGTCCGCCCCTTATTTATGGAGATGTTGATGTCATCAACTGCATGAAGCAGGCCATACGGCGTATTGAAAAATTTTTTCAGGTTCTTGGTTTGGATCAAAGGCACGCCCATCGTGTTACACCCCCGATTGATTGCAGAAAAGATGGCATTTGACGCGGTGCGTTTCCCCGACGCGCAGCATCTGCGGGGACTCTGAACGGCAACGGACGGTGCAGTGTTCGCAACGATCGGCAAAATAGCATCCTTGCGGGAGTGTTGCCGGATCAGGCATCAGACCTTCGATCGGATGTAGACGACGTGTTTTTTCCTTAAGGTTCGGAATTGCACCGAAGAGTCCTACTGTATACGGATGATGTACGGTCCCTTCAAAGATGTCTTCAACGGTACCCTTTTCCACGATTTCCCCGGCATACATAATAGCAACTTCATCGCAAATCTGAGCGACGATACCGAGGTCGTGCGTGATCAGAATCATGGAAGTCCCGAGCTGTGACTTCAGGCGATTCATCATCGTCAGCACCTGCGCTTGAATTGTCACATCGAGCGCAGTTGTTGGCTCGTCGGCAAGAAGCAGTTTAGGATTGCAGGCAAGTGCGATCGCGATAACGATCCTTTGCTTCATGCCGCCTGAGAACTGGTGCGGATATTCGCCTTTACGGTTTGCGGGAATTCCCACCATCTCCATCATGCGATCGACTTGGTGGGCTCGTTCGGTAGCGCTTTGTTCAGGATGGTGGAGTTCCAGCACCTCGTCGATCTGGCTTCCAACGGTCTTGATGGGATTCAGGCTCGTCATTGGGTCTTGGAAGATCATCGAGATGTCTTTGCCACGCAGCAAACGCATATCCTGCTCGGAGAGCTTCATCACTTCAAATTCATCAAAGGTGATTGAACCACCTGTGACAAAACCTACGTTGTCCGGTAGAAGTCGCATCACGCTGAGTGCCAATGTAGTTTTTCCAGCACCTGTTTCTCCGACAAGCCCTAGCGTCCTTCCTTTTTGCAGGCTCAGATCGACTCCGTTGACTGCGTAGATGTTTGCATCGTCAGTACGGTACATGACGTGCAGGTCTTTAATCTTAAGAAGATTGTCACTCATACGAAACCCCTCTTAGTTTTTCAGGCGCGGGTCGAGTGCGTCCCTCAATCCATCGCCAAGCAGAGTCAATGACAGGACGGACGTGATAATTGCTACGCCGGGAGCCACAGCGAGGTTTGCATGGTACCTCATCTGGCTTTTTGCTTCCGAAAGCATCGCTCCCCACTCTGGTGTTGGCTCGGAAATGCCAAGTCCGATAAAACTTAGAGCAGAGATAGTTAATACCGATCTGGCGACAGTTTGCGTCGCCTGTACGAGGATCGGACCGATTGCATTGGGTAGAATGTGCCGGAAAATGATGCGTGAGTCTTTGGCCCCACACGAACGGGCCGCCTTTACGTAATCCTGCTCTGTGATCCCTAGTACAGCTGACCTAACTAGGCGAGACATTCGAGGTGTATTCGACAGTCCCATCGCTAGGATCAGGTTCAACATACTGTTCCCCAGTGCAGCGACTAGCGTCAATGCCATTAACGTGTGAGGAATTGCCAGAAACATGTCAGTGAAGCGCATCAGTACGTTGTCGACCCAGCCACCGTAATAGGCAGCACTCGCTCCAATGACGATCCCCATTGTCAGGGATACACAGATTGTTGCAATACCAACAAACAGTGAGATGCGTCCTCCGTAGATAACGCGGGCCAACAGGTCTCGGCCATACTGATCGGTACCAAGAAGATGCTGCCATGACGGGTGCTTGAAACGCTGGGACAAATGCTGGGCGATCGCGTCAGCTTCATAGTCAAAGGCAAGATCTGCGCCAAGAACGATGATGAGGATTACGCTGAAAATTATCAACCCCAGCATTGCTAGGCGATTCTTTTTCAAACGATTCCATATTGTCCTGAATTGGCTTTTTTTCTTGTATTTCTTGAAGCGCTCCTGAGCTTGGAGCCCGGACGCAGAAACAGTCTCCGTAGCTGTCATGAAGCAGACCTCCTTCTAATTTTAACGACCACATATTTTGATTTCAGACGTGGATCAATGTAAGCGTACATAATATCGACGACAAGATTGATAAGGCTGGCTATGATAGCCGCAAAGAGGACAGCGGCAACAAGCATTGGCACGTCTTTATCACGGATTGCATTGACCATCAGTTGTCCGAGTCCGGGTATTGCGAAGACCTGCTCGATCACGATTGCCCCGCCCAGACCGACACCAAAATACATACCGACGACCGTTACGACGGGAAGAAGTGCGTTACGAAGTGCGTGTCGGAAGATGACGCGACATTCGCTTGCGCCCTTTGCGCGTGCAGTACGGATATAATCCTGACGAATCACTTCAAGCATTGCTGATCGCGTCATGCGCAGCAGGGCTGCCATACTTGTTGCTGAAGTTGAAATCGCTGGTAGGATGAAGCACTTCCAAGAGTCAACGCCCAATGGCGGAAAGATCTTGAACCTGATGGAAAACGTCAAAATTAGCATCATTCCCAGCCAGAACGAAGGCATGGATGTCATCAGCAATGCTGTTCCTACTGCTGCATTGTCGATGATGGTGTATTGCTTCACTGCAGAAAGAACCCCTATTGGAAGTCCCAGTGAGACGGCTATAAAAATACTGATGAACGCCAGACAGAGCGTGTAGGGTAGACGGTTGAGAATTTCCTGAAAGACCGGGATCCTTGTCCGGTAGGACTTCCCAAAGTCTCCCTTCAGCGCGTTGCCGATATAACGGCAGTAGCGAACCACAAAGGGATCATTAAGTCCCATTTCCACCCTGAGCGCAGCGCAGTCCTCCGGTGTCGCTCCCTCTCCCAGGATCATCATCGCTGGATCTCCAGGCGTAAGGTCCATGATGCTGAAAATGATCAGTGTCACTCCGAGCATGACCGGAATAATCATCACGAGGCGCTTTACGATATACCTGAGCACACTCTTCCCCCCTCGAATCATACCTAGTAAGCACTCATGTCAATTAAACGCAAGTTTTCATGCCGTCGCCATGCTGAATGACGACGATAAAAAATAGAGCTAATTGCAGTGATTCATGCTAGTAATAACGGGTGCACAGAGCATGGTCTCTATGCACCCGAAATACAGCCGGGCTGACCTCGTTTAGCTTTCAAAGTACATGTTGTGAATGTAAAAGCGATACAACGGGTTTTTGTGGAAATTTTTCAGTTTCTTGTTGAAGAAGAAATATGACTGATTCGTATAAAGCGGAATATAAGGAACATCTTCTTTGAGAATCTCAAAAACCTTCTTGTAAAGGTTCTTGCGTTCATTTTCGTCCGTCGACTGACGCGCCGCATCAATCAGAGCGTCTACTTCAGGGTTGGAGTAACCAGCGTAGTTATTTCCGCCGCCGATCATCTTGCCTCCATGCACTCGGCGGTTCAGAATAAGGTCGGCGTCACGAATAGTTGCGTTGATCATGTGAACGGCTGCTACGAACTGTCTGTTTGCAGTTACATCCTCAAGGAAGGCGGCGCGCTCCATCTTTTCAAACTTCACTTTGATACCGATCTGCCTCAGCTGGTCCTGAATCACTTCTGCCGGTTTGACATACGTAGGCGTTCCCATCATCCTGAAGGACACCTCAAAACCGTCCGGGTAGCCGGCTTCCGCCATCAGTTCTTTCGCCTTCTTGATGTTCTGCTGGTACCACTTAGCATCTTTATCGTAGCCAAAGGCCGTGCTGGGGCTGAGACAGGTAGCAACTTCCGCGTAGCCGTCCATACCGCCGACGACCACGTCCTCAAGATTGATTGCATACGCCACGGCTTGGCGAAGCCGCTTGTCCTTGAAGATTCCATCGGTAACGTTGAAGACCACGTGCCAGATACCAATACCGGGGCACTGCACGTAAGCGACGTTCGGCTGCTCCATCATGTACTGATAGTCGCTGTTAGCAACGTTATAATAGCAGTCGATTGCCCCACTCTCGAGCGCCAGCGCTCCTGAGCCGGTGTCAGGAATCAGCTTGTACACGAGGTTCTTGATGTACGCAGGACCGTCGTAGTATTCATCAAAACGCTCAAGAACCAGCTCATTACCGCTCTGCCAAGAGACCATCTTATAAGCGCCGGTGCCGCACGGATTGCGACCAAAGTCAATCCCGTTTGCTTTCGCTTCTTCGACAGCGCGTTTGCTGACGATACCGAACGTCAAGTTCGTAAGGACTTCAAGCACAGGCAGGTAGGCGTACTGCATTACGCACTTGACTGCATTGTCATCAACTTTTTCAAACGCGACAATCGGGCCGCGGATACCGCTAGAAAAACTCGACTTCAGCGAGCGATCCAGTGAGAACTGCACGTCGTCGGCAGTCATTACATCCCCGTTGTGGAACTTGACGCCTTTTCTCAGGTAAAAAGTCACTTCTTTGCCGTCGGGACTGAACTCCCACTTTTCAGCCAGACCAGGAACAATCTTCAGGAAATCGTTCGGATCATTCTTGACCAGAGTATCGTAAATTTGGTACATCATCATGTGTGAAACAACGTCCTTCGTCATTCCTGGATCGAGCGCAGCGGCTTCACCGTAGACACCGTAGATGAGACGGTCCTTGGCGCTCTTGATCGATGGATCAGAGGCAAAAGCTGATGCTGCCAACGCTAGAGCGAGAGCCCCGGCACAAATCCATTTTCCCCACCATGTTACACGTTTCATTAAAATTCCCTCTCTTTTTTTATTATCTGTTACTTTGCTACTAAGTTTATATATCTTGCGCCGTCTACCGGCTGCACATCTGTTTCAGTTCTTCCGGCGTGTACTTCACGTCGCGCTCTTCAAAGGCCAATCTCACTCGCGCGCGTAGGTCCGCATCGGTTAGAAAATCATATGCTGTCATCGCCAGTGCCTGAGCTCCTTTGATCATCTGCTCGTGAGCGAATGCCGATACCGCGTCTTTTTCAAAGCCCGGTGTGTGTGTCCCGTATTCAGAGACCCTCAGATATGCTTGGATCGACGGTACTATCAGACTCACGTTGCCAATATCGGAAGAGCCGACTTTCATGTTCTTCGGCGGGTAGCTGACTTTCTCGCCCAAACTTTCCATGCGCAACTTGAAATCCTCTGCCAGAGCCCTGTTCGGATAGCGTTCTGCGGAAGTCATACTTCGTGTGATTGTTGAAGTGGTCCCAACCAAGCTGTCGATGCTGTGGACAATCTTTTCAATTATTGTGACTACTGTATTCAGGTCTCTGACGGTTTCGGCGCGCACACAGAAATCGCACGATGCCTCATCGGGAATGACATTACTCGCTTTACCGCCGTTAAGGATGATGCCGTTGACGTTTGCCTTGATTGGGAAAAGGGGGCGCTGAGAGTTGATTAGGGCGAATGTCTGCAAAACTGCGTCGAGGGCGTTGATGCCTTCCTCTGGTCGGCTGCTGTGCGTCGAACGTCCGTGATATTCGATTTTGATATTACGCACGGCCAGACCGCCACGCATGACCATGGAGTACTTATGCGGGTGAATCATCATTGCACAGTCAACGCCGTTGAAAACACCTTTGTCGCACATAATAATCTTACCGCCGCCGCCTTCTTCAGCGGGAGTTCCAATTACAAGGACTCGACCAGGCAAATCTCTCATGCTGTCTACGATTCCGGCTGCAGCTCCGCATGACATTGTTGCGATGAGGTTATGGCCGCAGGCATGTCCGATCGGCAGGGCGTCGTACTCCGCTAAGAAAGCTACAGTTGGCCCCGGGGCGTTGCCTTTAACTTCAGCGACAAAAGCTGTCTCAAGCCCGGCTACGTTTGTCTTGACTGAGAATCCATTTTTCTCTAAAAATGTGGTAAGCGCTGCGCAGGCATGTCGCTCGTGAAACCCCATTTCGGGATGCTCGTGCAGATCTGTGCTCAGGGCAACGAGCTCGTCCTGGCACGTTGTAATACACTTCCTAATCTTTTCGTAGCTTTTCTGCGTGTCCATAGTTTTAGCTATTCCTCCAGGTAACTACTTCTTAACTAAGATAAACTCATCTTACAGTTAATATTCGTAGCACTAATAAACAGGTTATCACAGGTTGATTATAATGTAAAATAATATTATTCAATATAAATCGATAAGTAGTTCTTATGTTATCCGAAATTTCCAGCTACGGACAGGGAATGGAAAAGCGTTCTGAGACAGATAGCAGGCCCAATATAAGAGTGTTCGCAGGCAATAAAGTTTTCTACGAACGGGGGAGTGCAGGATATGATTGTCAATTCGCCCAAGGCTTGCCTCATGCTGATCTTCAAGAAAGTCTTGAGGGCAGGCTGTGATGAGGAGAGCACGGTTTATCATGTCGGCGAAGAATTGCTTGATGAGTTGTTGGCGAGAACAGCTTAAAAAACAACAATAGACCAATTTTCATCCATGGCAGTGGAATTAAACTGGTCTATTATCGTGAAGGCAAATGTTGGTCTGTTATGGAAGTCTCTATTTCTTAGAGTTCGGACGTATTAGTAAGGGTTCTTGCTGGACTCAGGCATCGGACCAATCCATTTCTCGTAGTTTTTACGCATGAAGCCCTCGGCCATCAGTTCCTTGAGTGCACCGCTGAACAGCGCTTCCAGTTCAGATCCCTTGGGGAACACGCAAGCGAAGCAGTCCGACACGGCTGCGCTTCTCATAGCATCGAGATCTTTCTGCGGAATAACGTGGAAGACGAGCTGAGCATCAGGATATTTCTTCTGGCGTGCGGAAGCAGAAGCTGCGTCCAGCATCAGTCCCACAACTCGTCCTGCGAGCAGCTCCTGAAGGCAGATCGCGTCAGTATCAAGCGCGTGAATATCTGCACCCGCAGCGGCTGCAAATTTGTGATATTCAGTACCGAAAGCAGCGGCGATTGGCTTGCCCTTCATGGTTGCCACGTCATACACACCAGCGTCCTTTGTCTGGAGTACGGCAGTCTGGCAGTAGTAGTAAGGAATAGAAAAATCGACGGTCTTTTTGCGCTCTTCGGTCGGACTCATGCCCGAAACTACGAAATCAACGCGACCGCTGTTAAGTTCGCCGAGCAGACCCTGCTGTCCGACACGGAAGACGTGGCGCGGGAAGACCTGTAAATTCCGCTCACAGAGCCACACGTGCACGGGGAAATAGCCACACCCCGCCGACAAAATAGCCACGGCGTGCCGCGCTAAACTGCCCAATAAAGAAATCTCCCTATAATGACACCGCAC
>Ga0129314_1001403_pt1 | contig 16843 bp, 21 predicted proteins | sample O1111metagenome_FD_94431 | JGI IMG/M metagenome (GOLD analysis project Ga0129314, IMG submission 94431) | Orangutan individual fecal microbial communities from fecal samples from Wisconsin, USA - O1111 metagenome | ecosystem: Host-associated > Mammals > Digestive system > Large intestine > Fecal... | reverse complement strand
TGTAACTTTATAAGTCAACTCTGCTGATTCTGTCGAGCCAGTCTCCGATGTATCAGAAGTGTCTCCTGAATTTTCGCCGACTGAACCGTTTGTTCCTTCAGAACTTTCGCTACTCTCACCAGTATTTGCTTCGTTTGAATCAGAACTCTCTGACTCGCTGCCTTCTGTAGTAGTACCCCCTGTAACCTTGTTTGACTCGCTACCTTCTGCACTAGCACCTGTAGAACCATTCGTTCCTTCCGTAGAGCCACTCGTAACCTCAGTAGAGCCACTCATACCCTCAGTAGAACTACTCGTTCCCTCGGTAGCACCACTTGTACTCTGGTCAGCACCGCTTGTTCCTTCGTCAGAACCGCTTGTACCCTCGGTAGAACCACTCGTACCCTCGGTAGCACCACTTGTACTAGCAACCTCTGTCTGTACTTCCTCGCCAGACTCTGCATACACTACTGTAGGAAACTGAAGCACTACCTGCGCTGCAATTAACCCCGAAACTAAAACTGTTTGTAATACTCTCTTTCTCATAATCCTTTCCTCCTTTTAGACTCTTCTAAAAACTTTTCTACATCTTCTTTGCGATACCATCTTGTACCACCTTCTGACTTATAAGCAGGATACAAAAGTCCTCTTTTCTCGTACCTTGCTAAAGTCGTTGTTGTTCGCAAACCTAATATCCTTGCTGCTTCTCCTACCTTAATTAACCCATCCGTCTTCATACGCTCTCCTTTCAATTAGCTAAAAGTTTAATCTTCTTAATAGCTGGAACACTACACTGCTTTCCTAATATCAACTCATAAACTCGATTCGTATTTAAGAATGCTTTAAACGAGCCTGGGTTGTATAGCCTGAACTGGAATACCCCATCCCTGAAGTAATCCACTTCGTTCACTCTTACATCGAGGATAAAAGTAACTCCATCGGAATACTCCTTTATAACCTTCTTCAAGTTTTCTGATGACACGCACAGGGTATATAACACACATTCCCTCACTATTGAACGGTCAATAACTTTACTACCCATATTTAAGCCTCCTTATTTTTTATACTCCAAAGCAGTATCCTACCGAAGTTATAGAAATTAATTCCGTGTTAATGCACTAAAAAAAGCCTGAAGAAAGATAAACATATCTCGATTTCCTTCAGACTTTAAGCCAAAACTATACCCGAACCCATAGAATCCTAGCCATTACACGATAAAGGGGCTGTATGGGGCAGTTAGCAGGCATAAAAAAGGTGCTGTCAAACCCGACAGCACCAATTATATAATTTTAAATTTATCCACCCCGATAATAACCGCCAAACACCCTGTCTCTGGTGGTAGCCAATGACCATGAATCTGATTCGCATCGTCTACCCCAGACACTTGAAGCCTTGCTCCTACTGGCTTAGGAGAATACGGATCTTCAATAGGTGCTGTTAACTTAATAATAGTACCCCTCTTTATATTCGTCCTCTTCGTCCTCATAACTCTCCAGTAACTCACCATCAAAGTCTGGCAGATATGCATTCGGTACTGGTGTAAGTAAATCCATACCAAGCAATCTATGATTTATATACTCAATATCCCTCGGCTGAATATCGAGGAAAATACCGTCTAATGCCCTACAACAGAAAAGGTCACCAACAAACAATTCTTGTGTAAGCTGGTCAAAGCGGTTTAAAGGCAACTCACGAAGTTTGCCCTCTTCGTTGCACACCAATACCAAATTTGGTGTAAGGGCAAAAACTTCTATATTGCCGCCAACAAATCTTTGCATATTGTCGAGAGTATCTTCAAACTCGCCAATAAAACCCTTGCAGGCATACCCCTCATCACTGAGTTTCATGCAATAAACTCTCATCAACTACCTCCGTATTTTCTGACTCTTCTACCTTCTCTACTACAGGACTTGGTGAATCTGCTTCTACCTGACTGTTTTCCACATAGACTGGTGATAGTACCTCTGTCTCTTTAAGATTAAAATATCTTAAAAAGCCACGATACAAAGCCACCAATCTGCCTTCCGTTTTAGAACGCTTAACATTGCCACTTCCCATATTCTCAATATAGTCCGCAGGATACGAATTAAAGTAGTTAATTATGAAGTCGTGAAAATCTTCTGGAACAACATTCACTTCCATTGCGAGCTTGGATAAGACAATCACCATAGGTATATTGGTCTTTCTTAAAGACTTTACTCTCTCTGTAAATGCATCGGAAAGATACTCGAGCAAATCCTCCATCGTCTTCTGGTCATCCTCACTATACCTATTCCGTATCCACTTGCAAAAAAGTGTAAGGTCAGCCATACTAATACCCTTATAATCGTACCCCTTTCTGGCTTCTAACAGTAACATTGCTTGCAACAATACCTCAAAATCAGACTCCCTCTTCTTTTGAGCCGAAGTGAAATTACAAGCCTGCCAAAAGAAATCTGACTTGTTCCAAACCTTTAGTACCGCAGATAACTCCGAACCTAAAGCAGTTCTAGCCTTCTGTACTGTAGTCAAAGGCGTACTGGCATTCAGCCTTGCAAAGCAGTCTTCCAACTGCTCCATGTCGTAGTCTTCCAAGCAGTAAACAGTCAGCTTATAATTTTCTATGGCACTCTGTAACGGTTCGGGCAAATCTTTGAACCCCTTCCCGGCAATATCATACCCCTCACCGGCTGTGCTGTTACTCCCCTCCCCAAAATCTCCAACTTTTGGCACATCGTTATGCAGGCGAAACCCTTTATCACCAATATAACGAAATATAGTCGTCAGACGCTGTAACCCATCTAACACACTATAGCTTGTCTCACCAGACTCGTCCTGACTCTTTACAAAGTACAGAGCAGGAACTGGTAACACTCGGCTAAGTAACGAGTGTATAAGCAGACTCTCTTGCAGAAAAGTCCATTGTCCCGAAGAACGCTGAAAGGCTAAATCATAACGAAGAATACCCTTATCATGCCATTTCTTCAACTGAGCAACACTCATTTGAATTGAACTCTTGTGCATACTACCTCCTCCCTTTTTCAATAACACCGCAAAAATATAAGAATTACCACTTCGGGTGTGGTCTATATTCACTCTAATCCGAAAGAAAGTCAAGTCCTATTTTAGACAAAGAAAAAGCCAACGCACTATCTAAGCACGTTGGCTATATTCAGCACCGATTAATACAGTTCCTGCACCTCTGCAAAGTAGAAATTATCGTAAATATAATTATCAGAGGTAAGATAGATAATGGTTTTTCCACCAAAAGATAACTTAGGCTCTTTGGTATCAATCTTCACACTAGAACCAAGATATCTCTCAATGTTCTCTTTCAGTGTGGCAGTGACATCAATCAAGTCTCCCGAACTATTTCTGTAATAAATCTTACCATCCGCTGACTCGAAGCCATAAAACTGATTCTCTCTTGTGTTTGCCGACTGCATATAATTGTCAACCAGTACCCCGTTTAACATTGCTTCAGCAAAAGCATCGTCTACTTTCACTTTCTTGTTAAGCACCAACACTACTGGAGCTTTATACACATTACTCACACCGTTATCCACTAAATACTTCTCAACCAAAGCCTTGCTGTACCCGTTAAACAGCAACTCATTCGTACCCCTTTTTGCAATCTGACAACTACCATCATCAAAACCCCATGTAAACTCTTTATTGACGATTGCTGTATGGCTATCGACAGGTTTCTTGGTTTCTTCAACAGATACTTCGTAATCTAAAAGACTACCCCTGATTTGGCTGTCCAATGAATCTACACTGTAATAGGTGGTGCTACCGTCTCGCAGAATATACTGCATACCATCTGCATAAACCCATTCTAAGCAGTTAGATACAACATCTTTACCCATACTCTCCTTCAGCAGTTGCTCACTGGTCATCGTCTGCAAAGCACTTTTATCCACCTGAATCATTTCTGCAGATGCAACTACGTTATAACCCTTACTTCTCTCAAGGAACATCACTGAACTACAGGAATATAACAGGATAATTAAAAGAAGTACCAAGGAAACTAGAGTAATACGCTGCCATCTCCTCTTTTTGGCACAAGCCTTATCGTATTCCTCGTTCTTCTCTGCAAGTGCCTCTTCCGCCTCCTGCAGTGTGCGGTATCTGCTATAAACTTCCATAGCCTGATCTACATACCCCACTTCCTTAACGTTTGCAATCTCATTCTTCATACCCCTGTACCTCCTTACCATGCAATCATCCTAGCAACCAGACAAATGATTGCAACAACTGTAATAACTGCCGTAGTAATCTGATATCCCTTGATACCCTTGTAGACTTCTGTAAGCATATCTTCCAACTCACGGACACTATCCATCGCTGCGTTATACTGTAACGTATACTCCGTCTGCTTTTCAGTACCCCTGACCATGCTCTTAACGGCTTCTTTCTCTGATGCTACCTGAGCCTCGTGTAACTGCTCAAAACTCTCTTTCATCTCGTTATCCATTACTTTTTCCATATTCTTAAACCTCCTTATTGATTTCGCCCAAAAGTTCCTTTAAGTCAACTGTTTCACTGTCCTGCAACTCCAATAACCTGCCAATCAACTGCGGGAGCAAACGTGAGTAACCAATACACTCATTCGTCAACTTAAGACTCTCTTCATAAGATACCCCTGATTCGATAGTTCTCTTAGCACACTCAAGGGAATCATTCACTGCAACCAACTGTTCTCTAACCTCTTCTACTGTCATCTCATTTACATTCTTCATAACTTAAGTCCTCCTTTAATCTACCTTTACTCTTCCATCTTTTAATGCTGCTGATAACCATATAGCCAATAACTTAAACCCCATCTTGCAATACTCAACACATTCCAATAAGTATGCATTTCGTTCACTCTCGCTCGTACTTTTCTCAATCAACTCCAAGAGCATGTTAATACCCCTGTTTAGCTTTGTAAGCTGCTGCATCACTTCTACGAAACTTAATTCTTCTGCTTTCATACGCTCTTCCTCCTATACAGGGAGCTAAGTCACTAACTAACTTAACTCCCGTATGTGATACCCCTTTACTTAGACTTCTCGATAAGCTTAGGCAGGATACCTGATAACCTACCTCTCAGTTCCTTCGCACTTGCAAGAATACGCTCCTTAACCTTCACAAAATTGCCTACTGAACCATCATCTTCCCCAGCTTCACAACGTCTGACTAACTCATCCATTTCCATAATACCCCTTAATCAGAAGTATAATCTTTCAGACACCCGATACTGCTCACCGAATACAACGTAATTCGGATGTGTTTCCAAACTCATACAAAGCATACTCGTGCTTAACCCTTTTGCATCCTTCTCCATCTGCTGCGCCTTTACCTGATCTTCCTTGCTAAGACCCTGAACCAATAACTCTACATCCTTGCACATAATACTTACCTCCGTTTAATAAATTTTACTTTGTTACTTGTTACTGTTACTGCATATCAAAACACTGAATATGCCTTGCAATTTCTGTCAATTCTCAATCCTTTATAATTAGCCAACCGATAAAACCTAAAACCAAACCTTCCAAAACTAGAATAAGTAATTCAAGAAACATTCGCTTTCTCCCTCTTCTCCGCATCAATTGCTTTCTTTGCCTTCGCAATCGTTACAATTGAAGCGATAATGTAGAGAATCTGAAAACCATAAAAGATTAAATCTCTCATCATCCTATACCTCCTAGAACAACTCTTCGATACTTCTTCCACTGGCTAATACCAATTCAATCAACTCTGCTACTTCCTCATCTGCTTCACACACCTCCTTTATGCTTTGAATAGCAGGTAAGATACCCCTCGAAGCACTCTTTATCGCTGATACAATATCAACATATCTGTCAAGACTCTTGATATACTGAATACCTTTCAGCTTCGCTACTGCATACTTGAGTTCATCTTCATCTACTAACTCTGCAAAGTCATCTTTGTCATCAATAACCTCTACCCCTCCTTCTTCCTCGAAGTACGTTATCTTTTTAAAGGTGCTTACCCTCTCCAAGCGGTCATTCTTTCTGGATACTGATGCAAACTTTTCAATACTGAAAGGCTTATTGAAATCAATCGCACCATTCAAGGCACTTGTAATAATCTCTAAGCTATAGTCCAAAGTACTTAAGGAAACCTTATTCTCAATCACATCTTTAAATAAAAATCCATAAGTCTCTTCACTTAGTGACATCTCATAAGACAAGCTTTTCATCGTTTGCAACCTCCAAAACAGTACCCCTCCAAAGATACAAAGATTAAAGACCGCTCAAACACAGAAAAAATACCTGATACCAAGTAAAAGTTTCACAATTTCCATGACACTTCTTATAGCGTGAATAAGACCTTGGCATTACTAACCAAGGTCTTTAGTCTCACTAGAAAAGTGAATTTAATTTTCTTAAAACGGCAGGTAGCATCAACTCTACCTGTGAAGCTGCTACATAAATCCTAATGCTCTTATTCTTATCCTTCATACCCCTTTTGTAATCTGTCCGCCAGTACCGCTGGAATTCCTTATCCTCAACAAGCGTCAAATAATCTCCACCAACCATACTCTCTCGAACCTTATCGCTAAGCATCTCGTTTAATAACCTTCTGGCTGACTGGATGGATTTCCTTGATACGTTACCCCTTGTTAGGATAGCGAAATCTCTCTTCTTTTTCTCATCCTCGATACTCTGACATATCTGAATAGAACTGGTTTGAGATACTGCATACTCTGCATTAAACCCTAAAGCTACACTCAACGCTATTACACTTAAAACCCTTTTTACTGTTTCTCTATCCTTTACCATAAATCAATACCTCCTACTTTAATAATTTCCTTACGAAAGCTACTATCCCGAACAGAAGTCTGAATAACGTACCAGTCACAATCAGCGTACCAAATGCTATAGCTGTAATAGCTATAAACAGTACTGCTCGATGATTTACTGTCTTGACCCTTGACCTCGTTGAATTATCTCTTACAGAAAATGTAACTTCTGTATCACTATCAGCTATTCTCAATTTACCCAAGGTCAGAATATTAAGTAAATCTATCTGAATGAAGTTATTCAGTCTGTCAAACCAGTAAGCAAGGTAGATTAACATACCCCAGACTTCAAAGATTATTCCAAGAGCTATAAGAATTCTTCGACCCAGTACAATAAGTTTTGAATCTGTCTGGTCATACTCCACATTGCGCTCCCAATTCGCTAAATTATATAAGTCCTTCTGAGAAAGACTTTCTCTTACAGCATTCCTAAGTAACTGAGCGTCCACATTCAATTCTGCTCCTTTTGAGAAAGAAGCTAATTCATCATTTGTTAAGAACCCCGTTGAAACCATGCTTGTAACTACACCTGCTACTTCTTCAGCGTTTGAATAGCTGGCTGAAGCCTCCAACAAACCTTCTGTATTCATATCAAGTAAAGGTGCTAATAATTCACAATCCTTTTCTATTGATTTATATCTCTTCTCGTCCCCACATCTCTCGAAGTGTGCTGCAAAAGCCTCTGCTGCTTTTAAAGGGTCATCCAAACTACAAAACTCTTCAAAAGTCATCTCTTCCGCTCCACCATACTGAAAAGCTAAGTCAGGATGCTTTTCTACATAAACTTCAACATTGTCCATCCAACCAGAGTCTCCGATACCCCCTTGTACGCTCCATTTAGCTACATTTTCGCTATCACTCTCAAGACCACCTAGAAAACTCTTTTCACTGCTACCCCCTGTTGCACTCTGTTCAGCAGCATCTTCGCCATCCTTACTAATACCCTTAACAAGGAAAGCCATCTGTAATGGTGCACTAGGTACTGTCAAATGTGTAATGGAGTAATTTCTACCCATATTTGAATCTGGCTGATACTGGCTCCAAGTTCTAAAGTCACCAAGTGACTCTGCACTAATTGCCCAGTTAGTATTAGTATCCGATAAATTCCAAATGCACGTTTTTCTATCAGATCTGGTATGGTTTCCGACTGCTAATAACTGTAACTTTCTAGACTCTGTCCACTGACAAAGACCAATACCCATATTCAAAGCTGTCTGCTTAGAGTAATCTACCGTATAATCTCTTTCAGCATATCTCGCTGCCACATTCTCAATCGTATCATTGTATTTTTTTCCATCAATCTTTAAGTACCCCGTAGTCATATCAAAAGCAGACATAGCTTCTGTAGTATTCTGACCCTGAATGATATACGGATTAAACTGACTCTCATGCATCATATTAACCAGTACCCCAAGAATCGCAGAATCTGATAAACCAAACCCTCTCAACGTAACAATAACATCTGCCACTACCTGAGCTTTTACTGCTATCTGTTTCTTATTTCCCATTTTTGCTTTCTTTAATATAGTAGCGATGTCTGCCATAGTTTGTACTCTCTTCGATTTATCGGAAGTCTTCTCAAGTTTTTCTCCTTCCTCTTCATCACTACCCCCTGTAATCCAATTCCATGCCTCACTATACCAAGGCTTTTTCTCTTCTTCCTCTGTAGAGTCTTCTGTTTCAGTGGTAGAGTCTGAAGAAGTATCAGCTGCATAAACTGGAACAGGAACACTCACTGCTAAAGTTATAGCAACTAATAAACTACTCAGTAATCTTCTTTTCATAATCTCTACCCCCAATCACACAAACAACACCTTGATAAATCTCACCAGATACATACTTCTTATAAAGAATCTCTGCTTTCTCTCGAAGCCAGTCGATGTCTGATAAATTTCCTCTCATCGTACCCCGATAAACATCGTAGAAATCAGAACCACTTTTAACAGACAATGTACTCTCCAGTACGTTTGTATTATCTTGCAGATATTCTACAATGTAAGAAGAACCATCTAAATCTGCAAAGGTAAAACTAACTGTCTCGTAATGAAATTGAGATTTAAAAATACCCCTCCCATACTTCTTGATTTCTTTACGAAACTCACCTCTTTCCCTAACATCAAACTCGACCCTTTTTGTCTCCTGTCTACCCCTTTCGCCATCAATCACCGCAAATACGTTTGAGCCGTCTATACGAGAGGAAATAGCAAACTCTACGCAAAGGCTACCCTGCTTTCTTACTAACTTGAGTAATCTTGTAATGTTTGTAACCTTCATAACCTTTTCTCCTTTCTTAAAAAGTACCCCATTTAATGAGCCTTACCCGATTTATATTCAGAGTTGTTAACATATCACGATTTTCAGTACCGTCTATATTTACGCACAAGAAAAGACTGAAGCTTTTACACTTCAGTCTTCTCTTGTTTTCAAAAAGGGATTATTTAAAAAAGGAAAGTTATGAACTAGGAGGAAGAGGGAGTCATCTTATGCAACCCCCCTCAGAAACTAATAAAAAAGCAAACCTTACCCGGTTACATCAAAGAATATAAAGCACTCAAGCCTGTCAAAACCTGCTTAAATTCGATTTACAATATCGTAAGGACTAATAACTGGGAAAACATCCTCAGAGCCTTTAAAATCAGTACCCCTCATAATCAGCAATATCAACAACCAAATCTTATATATTTACCTCACTCCTTACAACAAAAAACACTTTTCAAAATCTGAAACGAAACCATCTTTACTACCTTCTACAGGCTCTTCAAGCCTATCCTCACTACCTTCTACAGGCTCTTCAAGCGTACCCCCATTACCTTCTACAATCACAGGCTCTTCAAGCGTATCCTCATACCTTGAATCACAGGGTATACTCCATCGATGAGTCCTATTGTTAAGAAAATACTCTCCCAACTTTGCAAAGGATTCCTGTCTACCCCTAGAATCGAAATAACTGTAAGGATTTTCAATAAAGTTACCATACACAGATACATTCTTTAGCGAATCCCATCTGTCTAAGGAATCTACATTCGCCTTATAGAACAAGTTCCAACACGTCACCAACAAAAGACTATTACCCTTTTCGTCCACTTTAATAATCTCGAATAAGGCACCACAATCTAGCTGACTGGATACAGTCTGGAAACTTAAAGTATATTTACCAGAGTGCGTTCTCATACGAAAGCCACAAAGACCTCGATACTCGGATAAATCTACCCCTTTTGTAACCAGACAAAAATTATCAGCACAAGGAAATACTTTATCCAAAGCTATACCATCTTTTCGTACCTGTTCCAAACTTAATCTTTTACCATTAGGAACAGAAATATTACTTATATTCCTGTCGCCTACTGCAAGATACTTTACTTGGTCTGCTTTCAAATATAACCAACCTTTGTTATCAAAGTATAAACTAATACCCTGAAAAAAATCTAAATCCATCATCGCTGTTAAAAACCTCCTAACTTATACGTTTCATTTATCAGAGTTATCAACATATCTTTAAAATAAGAAACAGCTAAAATAAGTGAGGATGTCTGGAAACGATACCCCTTTAACTGATTAGATACCCCTTTGTCACCTTTTGCTACCTGAAGCTATCTGGACACTGGCAGGAGCCTCCTGACCCAAAGGGGCGAAGCGCAGCTTCGCACCCTCCCCTATCTGGAATACTAAAACAGGTGTATGAATACTTTGTCTGAGGAAATACTCAATCACACTTGAAATCCTATCCCAAAACACTCAAAGCCTATCTCTAAAGCTTCTGAAAGCCTACCCCAAAAACACTTAAAATCCACCACTCTGTCATCTGGACTACTGCACCAAAGAACACTGAATTTCAAATCTCTGTCATCTGGAAACCTGTCGTCAACACTCTCAAATTCTACCCCTAAGACACTCAAAACCTATCGTCAACACTCTCAAATCCTACCCCTTTGACAATCAAAGCCTACTTAAGTTGTCTGGTCTGTCGGTGGCAGGTACCTGACGCTTTTAAAAAGCGTATAAGTACCCCAAGACACAGAAAATCTGGTAAGACCTTATACACACCTACGCACACTCGAAAAACTTAAAGTACCTTCACTTTTTGAGGAAATCTGTACCAGATTTATACTATCTGCTTATGAGGTACGAGGTACGTTGAGTATATCTAAGCTATCTTGTAATATTGGATACTGGTTAAAAGTAAGAGGTGGGTGAATGGGTTGAGGGAAATATGGAGCAGATTTTAAGGATATTGAGAAAATCGAGGAAATTGTTAAGTGGAGATATCTATCTACTGATACGTGAGATTAAGTACCCCTTTGATAGATTTTGACACTAAACACAAACCAATACCTTCTGCAATAGATACTATCTGCTTACATGCCGTGGCTCCTAGACCTTAAAAAGGGGCGAAGCGCAGCTTCGCACCCTCCACCTATCTGTACTAGATAAAACAGGTAAATGGATAGGTTAGAGAGGATAAATTTGCTGTTGGAAAAACTTAAATACATACCCCCTAGATACTGGATATACCTTTCAGAGAATTCTGGAAAATACCCCTCAGACACTGGATATACCTTTTGGTTATCTGGAAAACTAGTTCCTGACACTGAACAAGTACCCCTTTTGACACTTTAAAACACCCAAATCACTACTGTCCATTTTACAACCTACTATCGCTTTAACAACCAAACCTCGCTTATATTCCCCTTAACTCCCGTTTTCCTATAAAGTCTACTACTGATAAGGCATATACCTCGCATAGTAAACTTAGTTTAGGTTCATTGTAACTTCACGAACATATCAAAACTTCGGGTGTATTGGGGAGTCTCTACTTTTAGTCGCTAGGAGTCGGGGATATTCCAGAGAACTCTGGTTATATATCAAGAAGATGTGATTTGCTAATGGTAAATACTGATGACTAGGGGCAAAAACCTTGATGACGGCAGAGCCTTGATACTGACGGCAGAGCCTTGATACTGACGGCAGAGCCTTGATACTGACGGCAAGATGCCTGTAGATGCTCGCCCAAGGGCGGCAGTATCTGCACCATTCCAGTGAACTCTGGAAAGTACCCCTTTGATGCTGAAGCGATACCCCAAGAACCTTCCAAGATACTGCTTCTATCTGGACTAGTACCTAAAAGAGTCTTTTCAGTACCCCAAGAACGCTTAAAACCTTTCTACTGTTGAAAACAATATTACCCATACATACCACTATCTGTTAGGGATAAACACTGTACTATTGGGCGAGGAACAAACTTGTACCCTGTCTCGTTAAGGGATACCTTCTGAGAAAAAATTCTTATGGGAACTGGCTACTGGTGAAAAGTGAGGGCTGTCTTTAAGCATGTCGAATCTTGTAAAGTTAAATTGAGTGGGTGAGTGGGGATATCGAGATATGATACCCCTTTACGCAATCTGGATACTAATACAATCGGGAAAATAAAAGGTGGGTAAACTATCTGGAATACTGGGTGAGGAGTCTGTTGGGTATGGGCGAGTAGGATACCCCTTTGAGAAATCTTTAGTGAAGATACCTGATACTGGCGAGGATATCTAAGAACCTGATACATACTGATGGTTGTCTGTTACATGCCGTGGCTCCTATGACGTAAGGGGGCGAAGCCAAAGGCTTCGCTAAAGGCTATCTGGACTAGCTAGATGGGGTGGATGTAGGGGTTGTCTCTGATGAGGGGAAAATCTGGATAGAGTACCCCTTTTAACCTTTAGACACTTTCAAATACTGCAACTATCTGGACTAGTACCAAGGGAAGTCTTTATGATACCCCTTTTGAAGTCTTTTGCTATCTAGTACCTTGTGCATAACAACAGTATCTGTATCCTTTAACACTGTTAATTTGAGTGAGGAATTATTAGGGCAAATGTCTGGCTACTCGAAAATAGGGCATAAATCTATCTGGATAGGTAAAAGCACTTAGCAAGACTGTCGAGGATATCTAAACGGTGGCACCGCCTCCGGAATCCCTATCAAGACTGTTGGGGCTATCTAGAGAGGTTAGGTCGTCTAGTATTTCAAGCATATCCGTACCCTCGCAGGGGCGTCTATGAGGGTTATCTATGATGTTGGGTAACTGAGTAAGAGATAACTTAGCGAGTAAAGGAAAACCTATCGAGTACATCAAGGCTATCTAATATCGTTTACCCATGCGAAAATAGCTAACTCACATAAAGAAAGGATAACCTATCGAGTATCTGAGAGATATCAAGGCTATCTAGTGTCATTTACCACTGCGAAATACTTAGTAAAGACTGACTCAATTAGGTAGTAAAGACAGCTTATCACCAAGTAAAGATAACTTATTACTGGGTAAAGATAACCTATTGGGTAAAGGGAGCGAGAAATTCTTTATAAAGACTGACTCAATTATCAAGACTAATTTATTATTGAGTAAAGCTATCTTACTACCAAGTAAAGATAACTTATTACTGGGTAAAGATAACCTATTGGGTAAAAATATCCTATTGGGTAAAAATAACCTATTGGGTAAAAATATCCTATTGGGTAAAAATATCCTATTGGGTAAAAATATCCTATTGGGTAAAAATAACCTATTGGGTAAAGGGGGCGAGAAGAGGGCGAGCCTCTTCTCGTAGACCTCCCTTAATCAGCCATCCGATTTATCCTACTATATAAGATTTATCTCAACTAATGTCTCGTAAAGATAATTTGTCTTTACAAAAATTCTCGTCAAATAATCGTCACTGAAAAGGATACCCCAAATAAACTAGATTTTCTCTATACCAATCAACAGGACTAAACAAAAGCTACATAACCTTGCAAAAATAAAAAGGTCAGTACCCCAACTAAGATACTGACCAATTTATCACTTATGCTCTCTTGTTAAGCCAATCAACTGGAATAAGACGTACACCGTCTTTATTTACCATGAAGCCACTTTTATCAAACCAGTAGTCTTTGCCCTCTTCCGGCTTTCTAAAGCCGTAATAATCATAGGCTTCAGCTAAGTCATATCTGAAATAGAACCAAGGGTTATCTGAATATTTCTTGAGATATAAATATACTACATCGTCATGACTCAATATGCCCTCCCTTTCCTGCAACAACAAATCTAAAGAAGTACGTCTATCAGCCAAAAAATTATAATTGTAGTCTGTGAAGTACTTCTGCTCCAGCTGGTTGCGAAGTGCAAGAGCCTGAATTTCATTTCGTACTACAGAATAAGGACAAAGCACTTCACCATGATAATACATCTGAGCATAAAAAGAACCTGAAGCTTTTATATAATAATACCCCTTACTCCGCTTATTTCTAGCATTTTGCTCAGTAGACACCGAAAATAAATTCGGTCTGTTCGTACAATCAAATTCTACTCCGTTATAATGGTCAATAGCCTCGGGCAGTTCGCTACAATATTTCCTAGCAACCTCTACATGAAAAAAATAAATAGAAACTGCTGATGCTCTTGAAGCACCGGCTCGCACGTAAGGTTGCTTCTGACTACGAATACTCCAACTTGGCTTCAATGCCACTAAATCGTAATCTCTTGCCTCGCAATAGAAGAAAGACCCGTTTGGAAATTCTGGCGTAGGTGACAGCCAAACCTTCAACACTTCTAAACCATCTCTCTGTACAAACTTTTGAATTCCTGTAACCATGCTATAATTCCTCCTTAAAATAAAATATTTTTTCGCATACTCCTGCGACTTTACTCAGTTTAGAAACAACTCAGTAAAAATCTCTCTACAAACAAAAGCCTGAAAAATATTTTTAAAAGCTTAAAAGTACCCCTGATATAAATAGGCAAAAAGAAAGACTCCTACCTCAAGGATAGAAGTCTTTCATATTTAAGAGGAAACTTACTTATGACGGTCATCTGTAGTCTGCGAACTCACTGCGAAGTCAGCGTTGTTTAAATAGTCAACACGCACCGTCTGAGGGTGATCGAAAGCATAGCCATCAGCAGAAATGGTATCTTGGCGATACACTAATCTCGAATAGAATTCTGCACGTAAAGTATTGGCTGTATCCACGTTTTCGTCTGCGTACCTATTCCAGTTCGATTGTCTGAGCATGTTGTAATCATTCTTGTCGGTTGCTATCTGCTCACCCCAAGTCAATTCAGTACGGAAAACTTTAAAGGTTATTGCAATACTTTCTTCATCATACCACGGATTGCTTCGTTCTAAGGCTGATGCTCCCGAAAGATCATTTCCCGATGCATTCTGAAGCTTACTGTCCGTAGTGGATATGAACATACGGTCAAGCATCTCTTCCAAACCCCACTGACTCAGAATAGCGTCTCCGTTACTTACATTCATCGACCAGTTGATTGCAGATACCAATTCGTCTCTTCCTTCTACAATCTGACCCTCTGCAAACTTGATATGAACTTCCCTCGAATCATCCTCTCTACGAGTAAAACCACAGTCAGAATTCAATTTGTACGGATCACGGAAGTTTGCACCATCTGACGTCTTATATTGCAGATATAATTCAACGTCCGAATTCGCTTCAAGTTGAGCTGCATAGGCTTCATGGGATGGCTGAGCATCAATCCAACTGTTACCCCACGTATTTTTAAGGTCGTAATCATCGGTGATATCGAAAATGACAGACCCTATAACCATGTGAGTTTGGAACAGACTGGCAACTTCAAAACCAGTACCTTGCTGGGTTACACCCGTTATATAATGACCCCTGTCAAGATAGAAATCGTTGATATTGGCGGCATACTTGCCAGTTTGTGGAGAGGACAAAGTAGAAACACCCTGATTATTCGTTATAAACGTACTGTAGCCGTGCAGAGCAGGCGGTGTACACTTTTTTTCATACTCACCCATCATATAAATCTTCTCGTTTACTGGCTCTGAGTAATTTACCAAATCTGAGGTCACCCACTGAGTATATGGAACCTCTGCCCACAACTTAGCCGTTCCGTGTAATTGTGTATTCAGAACTTGAGTCATACTGTAATCGCCCAGTAAGCAACTGCCATTAGCCTCGTAATTTATTTCGCCTGCCGTAGGGATACTTGCACTCGGTGTTACCATAACTCGATACTTATCGCAGTAATGCTCGATATCAACAGTGGCTGCCTCGATAATATGGGAGATTGTGCCTTCCATGTCTCTCCAATCTGAGTAAATACTCGTGGACTCTACCCCTGCTGGAGCATCATTCGCTGACTCGTAAGAATTACCGTCTGAATATTCTTCGCCCAAGTAGTCACGTTCTTGCCAATACTCCTGTAATTGTGCCGTGTACTCGTAGTGGTCTGCCTTAACATCACCCAAAGTGCTTTCTACGTTTTCGGGCATATCTGCACTGGATAATGCTCCGATTTTGCCAACGCTGAAACCTAAGACGTCTGAAGCGTACCCCGTATTGCCTTCCCTATACTCGCATACAACTAATTCTGGTTCCCATAAGTACCGAGAAACATTATATGCATAATGAGGGGATATATTTTCTTCCAAACCGAAAGGATCCTTGACATCATCCCAACCCAACCAAATTGGGTCGGCTACTGCTTCGTTGTAATAATGAACTGGATGACCTGCATTTTGGAAACCTACAACATCACCGTCATGCGACTCAATCACTTCATAATCTTCATCAGTATACCAACCCTGAACAGTATCTGAAGTGGGTCTTTCGTACTGTGACTTAACTGAATCAAAGGTAAAGTTTGCTCCTGCGTAAGACCTGCCTGCTCCTGCTACCTCATCTCTTTTTCCGTCAGCATATCTGAAAATATAATTCAACTCATGCGCTCTGATGGCATCCTCATTCTGTTCACGGACTACTGGCTCTTCCTGCCGCTCATATTTGATAACTAAAGCTTTCTCTTTTGGAGTGAACGTGATGCTTGATACCCCAAAACCACTTCGTGTTGATGGCAACTCCGACTGGAAAGAGGAAAACTCGGCGTCTCCGCTACGTTGGGACTTCTTCTCCGACACGAACCAGTCCTTCGCTTTGTACGAACCCTCGTCTTTGATGTCATAGGACTCGTCTGCAAAGGAATAAGAGGTACTGTCTAATTTTCCTGCAGTGTAATAACACTTGATAACTTGTCTGTCACCTGGCTTAAGGCGGATAGATGAGATA
>Ga0129314_1001402_pt1 | contig 16845 bp, 11 predicted proteins | sample O1111metagenome_FD_94431 | JGI IMG/M metagenome (GOLD analysis project Ga0129314, IMG submission 94431) | Orangutan individual fecal microbial communities from fecal samples from Wisconsin, USA - O1111 metagenome | ecosystem: Host-associated > Mammals > Digestive system > Large intestine > Fecal... | reverse complement strand
TGCAGGACTACGCGCGCAAGAACGAACAGGAGCGCGAGATCGGGCGCATCTTTTCCGCCAAGCCGTACGAGACCGTCGAAGCCGTGCGGCAGTACGTCGCCGCAGCCGAAGCGGCGGAAGCCCGCGCCTCCGAACTGGCGCGCCGCTATTTCGAGCTGCGCGCCGCGCAGTTCCCCGCCGGCGGCGGGCTGCTGATCGACTTCGAGGAAGGCTTCAAGCCCGTCGAGCTGCGTAGGTTCTGCGACGCCCTCGTCAGCGGCGGCAAGGCGAAAACAGCGGCCGTGCTCTCCCCCGCCGAGAACAACGGCAGAAAAGGCTGGAACTACGTGATCTGCGCCGGCGAGCCCGTGCTGCGCGAAGCCGTCAAAACTCTCAACAAGGAGCTGAACGGCCGCGGCGGCGGCGATCCCACGCTCGTGCAAGGAACTTTTTTCGCCGGGCGCGCCGAGATCGAGCGCGCGCTCGAAACGACTTTCCGATGATCATTCGACAAAAGCCCCCGCAGCCACTCCGAAAAAGAATCAGCGTTTAAAAAAAGACAGAGAGCACCCCGCCAAAAGGCGAAGGCGCTCCCTGTCTGCCGCAGAAAAACCGCCGCCCGCTCAAAAGAACGGCCGGCGGTTTTTCTCAAACAACAGCCGTGACGGCATCAGCAGCCGTGCTCGTGCCCTTCGGCGTCGTCAGAGCAGCCGTCTTCGGCGTAATGCCCGTGCCCATGGCGGCAGCCGTCGTCATGATGGCCGCCGCAGCCGCAGTCGCCGTCGTCCATCTCTTCCATGTCGCCGTCGTCGGCCCATTCGTAGCCCAGCACCTCAGGCGGCAGCTCAAGCCAGTCGATCAGATCGGCGTCGTCCGGATAGCGTCCGGCGATGACGGTAACGCCGTCCACCAGCACGACGGGCAGGCGTTCCGCGCCGAACACTTTCATGTACTGCGCGACGGCAGGATTCGCCTCAAACGCCTCCGGCTCCTTGAACAAATCATGGCGTTCCCATTCGACGCCCTGATGCGTCAGCACATCCAGCGACTGAGCCAGATCGTCCAGCTCCTGTTCGTCGTTCCATTCAGACGCAGCCTCGTAAATAGCCAGCCTGCGCATAATTGATTCCTCCTTAAACAATATTTATAGGAAAAGCTTGACTTCGGGCGGCCGCCTCTTCCCGCAAAGCGGCGTTTCTCCCGCTCCGCGGGAAATTATTCCGACGTTTCCCGTTCTAAAATTTCGATCGCCTCGCCGTAGCCGCGGATACGGTAATCGGAGAGGGCGTTGATGCGGGCACGGTCGCCATCAGAGCAGCGGTCGTAGACGGCGGCGGCTTCAATGCCGGCGTTGCAGGCCGACTCGACGCCGACCAGCGAGTCCTCGAATATCAGGCACTCAGCGGGCGATGCGCCGAGGTCGTCGAGGATCCGGAAGTACACGTCCGGATCGGGTTTCATCGCGCGCACGTCCTCGCGCGCGTAAACGGGGCTGAAATACTCGTCAAGCGGCGCCTTGGCGAGTATGTTGCGGTTGACGGTGCGGTAAATATCTACGGTGCCGCGGCGCGTCGTCGTGGCGATGGCAAGCCGGAAGCCCCGAGCTTTCAGCTCCTTGACAAATTCGTCGGCGCGCGGCTTGTAATCGACGACGTTCTCAAGGAAGTCGCGGGCGATGCGGTAGCGCCGGCTGTGGATCTCGTCCGCCGTCAGAGGCGAAGCGTACTTTTCCTTCAAATAAGCGCAGTAATCGCCGTACGGGTCGATGCTGGCGGCGCGCTCGCGCAGCAGGGCGTCGCGCTGCCGCTGCAGATCGCCGCCGTCCCGCTCGCCGCCGCCGATCTGCTTCACCAGCTCCACATCCACGGCGTTCCATACGCCGACTGAGTCGATCAGCGTGCCGTCCAAATCGAATATAATCGTTTTTTTCCCGACGAACATTTCCGCCGCCTCCTTGGACTTCTTCCGAAAACGCTTCAATTGTACCAGAAAAAAATCGTCTGAATTCCCCTGCGTCTTCGCGCTGAGGGCGCAAGGCGCAAAAAATGAGGGACGCAGGAAAAAGAATTCCGCGCCGCCTCGTTTTTTTACTCGTCCTCGTCGCGGCGCCGCGCCGGCGCGCAGGGGCAGACCATGGACATCAGCTCCTCGATGGCCCGGTGCAGCATCGAAGCCGTCTCGGAAGCGGCGGCTTTGTAATAGACCTCCTTGCCCTCGCGGCGGCTGACGATCAGCCCCGCGCTCTTCAGCGAACGCAGATGGTGGGACACCGCCGGGCTGGACATCTCCATCAGCGCGGAAATGTTGATCACGCACTCTTCGCCATGGCACAACAGCCAGAAGATGCGCATGCGCGTGGCGTCGCTGAGCTGTCTGAACACGTCGGCGACAATCTGGAAATCCTCTACGGACGGCGCGCCGGCGCAGAATTCCTCGACGGGCTGGCCGTGCCGGTGCGGCAAATGGATTGGCGGCATGAAATCGCCTCCTTTTCTCCATCTCTATTTACCATAAAAATCCGCCGCTGAAAAGTTCCTGCGGCAATATTCTTCCGCGCCTCCGCCCGGGGGTTGACAGGAGCGCCGCGGAGGAATAAAATCTCGCTAACAAGTAAGCATTTGTTTAATCGTTTATCTCAACTCATCTTTCAATAAAGGAGCCTCCGACCATGAAAAAAAGCTACAAGATCGAAGTGGACTGCGCCAACTGCGCCAACAAGATGGAACAGGCCGCCAAGAGCACGCCCGGCGTCAAGGATGCCAATGTCAACTTCATGCTGCTGAAAATGAACGTGGAGTTCGAGGACGGTCAGGATCCCCGGACCGTCATGTCCGAAGTGCTGAAAAACTGCAAGAAAGTCGAGGACGACTGCGAGATTTTCTTTTGACCATCCGCCGCTCCTTTCACGCTGAAACAATTCTCTGCGAGGGCTTTTGGGGCCGTGCCGCACGTCGGCGCACGTTTGATACAAATTGAACCAGCTTTCCCGCGCCGTCCCGCGGCGAAAAGTTTTATGGAGGAATATGCCATGAACCGGAAACAGCTTCGCATGCTGCTGCGCATCCTCGCCGCGGCGGCGATGATGAGCGCGCTCCACTTCGCGCGCGTCGCCGGCGCGGTGCGTTTTCTGCTTTATCTCGTGCCGTATCTGACCGTCGGTTACGACATTCTCGGCAAATCGCTCAAAGGCGTCAAAAACCGACAGATCTTCGACGAGAACTTTCTTATGACCGTAGCCACGCTCGGCGCCATGGCGCTGGCCGTCTACGAGGACGGCGATTACACCGAGGCCATCGCCGTCATGCTCTTCTATCAGACCGGCGAGCTGTTCCAGAGCTACGCCGTCGGCAAAAGCCGCCGCAGCATCAGCGCCCTCATGGATATCCGCCCCGATTACGCCAACGTCGAGCGGGACGGCCGACTTGAGCGTGTCGATCCCGACGAAGTCGCGCCCGGTACGGTCATCGTCGTTCAGCCGGGCGAAAAAGTTCCCATCGACGGCGTTGTCGATGAAGGTCGCTCGACGCTCGACACCGCCGCTCTTACCGGCGAGAGCGTGCCGCGCGAAATCGCCCCCGGCGGCGAGATTCTCTCCGGCTGCATCAACATGACTGCCCCGCTCAAGGTAAAGACCACGCGCGAATTCGGCGAGTCCACCGCCTCGAAGATTCTCGACCTGGTCGAGAACGCCAGTTCGCGCAAGTCCAAGTCGGAAGAGTTCATCAGCAAGTTCGCGCGCGTCTACACGCCCGCCGTGTGCGGCGGCGCCCTGGCGCTGGCCGTGCTGCCGCCGCTGGCGCGTCTTTTTGCGCTGGGACTCTCGCCCGACTGGGGCGATTGGCTCTACCGCGCCCTCACTTTTCTCGTCATCAGCTGCCCCTGCGCGCTGGTCGTCAGCATCCCGCTCACTTTCTTCGCCGGACTGGGCGGCGCCAGCCGCGAAGGAGTGCTCGTCAAAGGCTCCAACTACCTGGAAACGCTGGCGAACACGAAGTGCGTCGTCTTCGACAAAACCGGCACGCTCACGCAGGGCGTCTTCGAAGTCAGCGACGTGCATCATTCGCCCATGGAACGCAAGCGCCTGCTTGAGTTCGCCGCGCTGGCCGAAAGCGCTTCGCCGCATCCGATCAGCAAGTCGCTGCGCCTCGCCTACGGCAGGCCTGTCGACCGCGCCCGCGCCGCCGACATCCGCGAAATCGGCGGCGAAGGCGTTACCGCCGTCGTGGACGGGCACCCCGTCGCCGCCGGCAACGCCAGACTCATGGAACGCCTCGGCGTCCCCTATATTCCCTGCCGCAGCGCCGGCTCAATCGTGCACATGGCCATCAACGGCAAGTATGCGGGACACATCGTCATCTCCGACGTCGTCAAGCCCGGCGCCCCGGAGGCCATCGCCCGGCTCCGCGCCGCCGGCGTGAAAGAGACCGTCATGCTCACGGGGGACCGCCGCCCCGCCGCCGAACAGACGGCCCGGGAGCTCGGCGTCGACGAGTTCCGCGCCGAGCTGCTGCCCGCCGATAAAGTCGCCGAGGTGGAGAAGCTGCTGTCACGACAGCCCGCCGGCGCAAAGCTGGCTTTTGTCGGCGACGGGCTCAACGACGCGCCTGTGCTCTCGCGGGCCGACGTCGGCATCGCCATGGGCGCGATGGGCAGCGACGCCGCCATCGAGGCCGCCGACGTCGTGCTGATGGACGACGAGCCGCTCAAGATCGTCAAGGCTGTCAAAATCGCGCGCAAATGTCTGCGCATCGTGCGGCAAAACATCTGGCTCGCCATCGGCGTCAAGCTTGTCTGTCTGGCGCTCGGCGCGCTGGGACTCGCCAACATGTGGCTGGCCGTCTTCGCCGACGTCGGCGTCATGATCCTGGCGGTGCTCAACGCGATTCGCGCGCTGTTCGTCAAAAAACTGTGACGGCGAAGCGCCGCAGGAACGCGACGATTCCATACTGATCCTGAACAGAAAAAGGATTCCATAGTTTCCGAGGCACCGCGCATCCTGCTTTGAGAAACTCCATCGAAGCGCCCTGGGATTCGAATTTTTAATCAGGAAACAGCATGACGTTCCAAAAGGCATCGAGGTTCCGGTACGATAACCGCGCCGGCATTCCGATGCCTTTTTATCGTGCCCTGTTTTCAGGACAGACACGCAGCATTTATTCAGAAAAAGCCGCCAAAGTACGAAAACAGCACGGGAAGAATTATCCTTCCCGTGCTGTTTTTGTTATGTTGCGAGCAATCACGGGCAATCCCCGCTCTATTTTCACTTTCTCGCTCCCGCGCGGCAAAAGCTCCGGAATGCCCAGCAGCCTATGATCCGGGCGAAGTTTTGTTCTGCTTCGCCGCCTGCCGATGAATTAAAGGCACTTCTGTTCAGTTCTGCGTTTGGCAGCGCGGACAAAACACGCTGGAACGGCCGCCGACGACGGCGCGCTGCAGCGCCGTGCCGCAGACGGGGCAGGGGTCGCCGTCGTGTCCGTACACTTTCAGCAGCGGCGTGTTGCGGTATTCCCTGCCGCGCCCGCGCAGAAACTCCTCCGCCGAAACGGCGATCCGCTCCACGTGAAAGCGCATCACCTCGCGGACCGTCCGCGCCAGGCGTTCCCATTCGGTACGGCTCAGCGAACACGCGGCGCGCGTGGGGCGGATCCGAGCGGCAAAAAGGATTTCGTCGCTGTAAATGTTGCCGATGCCGGCGACAACGCTCTGATCAAGCAGGCAGGTCTTGACGGCGCGGCGGGAGGCGCCCAGCCGTTCTTTCAGCCAGACGGGCGTCAGCGCGGCGTCGAAAGGTTCCAGGCCGAGTTTGTTCATGCCGGTGCAGTCCGTTTCACCCTTTTGCAGCAACCAGAAACGCCCGAAACGGCGCATATCGGCAAAGCGCAGCTGCAGATGTCCGCTCAGCGAAAAAACGGCATGCGTATGCTTCTCCGCGGGAAAATCCGGCGGCACGACCAGCAGCTGTCCCGTCATGCGCAGGTGCAGCACCATCTCGGCGCCGTCGTCGAGGAAGAAACGCAGGAATTTACCGCGCCGCCCCATCCCCGTCACCGCGCGTCCCGTCACGCGCCTGACGAAATCGTCCGGCGCCGGATGGGCGATCACCTCGTGCCGGGCCAGCGTTGCTTTTTCGATGCGGCGCCCGCAGATTTGCGGCGCCGTCACGTTCTTTACAGTTTCGCCCTCCGGCAGTTCAGGCACGGTCAATCCTCCAGTACTTCCCGTTTTGGGTTCTCCAGTGCCGCCGCGGGAACGCGCCGGCGCTCTTTTCGTCCCGTTTGCGAAATCGCTGAGATTTTAACACAAATTTAATTTACAATCACTCATGCCAGTGTTTATAATAAGCAGGAAATCATATCAATGCCGCATTTCAGGGCTCGGGGGAGGGGACAGACATGAACTTCAAATACAACAAAGCGATATGCCAGAACCTGCGCGAATCGCTGCGCCTGGAATGGCTGGAAACCAACGGTCTGGGAGATTACGCCTCCAGCTCCATCGTTTCGTGCAACACGCGCCGTTACCACGGGCTTTTCGTCGCCAATCTCGACCGTCCGGCAGGGCGCCACGTGCTGCTGTCGGCGCTGGAAGAATCACTGCTGCTCGGCGGACACGAGTTTTTCTTCTCCTGCCGGCAGCATCCCGGCAACTTCTTCCCCAAGGGTCACGAATATCTGTACGAGGCCGAGATCGGCGCCTGGCCGCTGTTCCGCTGCCGCATCGGCGATGCCGTGCTGACGCGCGAAATCGTCATGCCGCACAGCGAACACCGTGTGCTGATCCGCTACTCGCTGGAAGGCGGCGCAGCACAGGCCAAGCTGAGAATCAAGCCGCTGCTCGCCTACCGGAATTTTCATGCGCTCACGCACGTCAACATGGATCTGCACGTGCGCACCTGGCCGGAGAACGCCGGCTTCAAAGTCGAGCCTTACGACGGGATGCCGCCGCTGTTCATGCAGACCGACGGCCACTTCACGTTTCTGCCGTCGCCCGATTGGTACTACAACGCCGAATACCTGATCGAGCGCGAGCGCGGCTTTCCTTACGCGGAAGACCTGTTCCAGCCCGGCCTGTTCGAAATCGAGCTCACGCCGCAGCGTCCCGTGATCCTCAGCGCGGCGCTGCGCCCGGCCGCCGTCCCGAGTCTGGCGGAACTCTGGGAGACAGAAACGCGACGACGCCTCAGCTGCGGCGATGACGGGAGTCTGGCCGCCCATCTCAAGCGGGAAGGCGAAAAATTCCTCATTGACAGCCCGCGCAATGGAAAAACCGTGATCGCCGGCTATCCATGGTTTGACGCCTGGGGGCGCGACACTTTCATCGCTCTGCCGGGGCTGACGTTCTGCGCCGGACGCAGCCAGGAGGGCGTGGACATTCTCGCGGGCGCGGGACGAGCTATGAAGGACGGCCTGATCCCCAACTGCTACGGCGCCGACGGCGTCCATCACAGTTACAATTCCGCCGATGCTTCGCTCTGGTACGTCTGGGCCGTCCAGCAGATGGCCGAACAGGCCGCCAATGGCCTGCAGCTCATCAAAACGCTGTGCTGGCAGCCCGTCAAGGAGATCATTGCCGCGTACGAGGACGGGCACGCTCCCTATACACATATGGATGAATCGGGGCTGCTCCATGTCGGCACGCCCGACACTCAGCTCACGTGGATGGACGCGTCGGTCGGCGGACGGCCGGTAACGCCGCGCTGGGGCTGTCCGGTGGAGATCAACGCGCTGTGGTACAACGCCCTCGTTTTTGCCGGCAAGACCGCCGCCGCCTTGGGCGAAACGCCGCCGTGGGACAAAAAACGTCTTGCGGCGCTGAAAAAGGAATTCCAGCGCCGTTTCTGGAGCGAGGAACGCGGATGCCTGGCCGACGTATGGCGCGAGGACGGCGCCGACTGGAGCTTCCGCCCCAACCAGCTTTTTGCCGCTTCGCTGCCAGAACCTGTGCTTGACCGGCCGATGGCGGCGGAAATGCTGGGACGGGTGCGCACGCTGCTGCTCACGCCATACGGACTGCGCACGCTGTCGCCCGCCGACGCCGACTACCAGGCGTTTTACGAAGGCTCGCCGGAAGAACGCGATTCCGCTTACCATCAGGGCACCGTCTGGCCGTGGCTGCTGGGAGCCTATGGCGATGCCCTGCTTTTCGCTTTGTGGGATCGGGCCGCCGCCGCCCGGCATCTGCTGGGGACGGTCACGCCGCTGTGCACAGCCCACCTTCGCGAGTACGGCATCGGTTCAGTGGCTGAAATCTTCGACGCCGTGCCGCCTTACCGCCCCAACGGTGCTTTCGCACAGGCCTGGAGCGTGGCGGAACTGCTGCGCATCCTGAAAAGGATGCAGCGCGCCGCTCCGGGCGTGTATCGACGTTGGGAGGCAAACCTGCAGGAGGAGGCGAGGTAAATGCGCATACTCATGCTTGGCTGGGAGTTTCCGCCCGACAAGAGCGGGGGCCTCGGCACCGCTTGTTACGGCATAACGAAGGCGCTGCTGCAGAAAGGCACCGACGTGCTTTTCGTCATGCCGCAGACTCGCCTGACAGAGCACCCCGAATCGCACGTCAAACTGCGTTCCGCCTCAGGGACGCCGATTCCCGTCGTTTCGCCGCGCGAACCGGAAGCAGAACCGGAGGCGGAGCGCGCCGCGGCTGCGCCGGGAAGGCATTCGCGTGACGGCGCAAAACCGCGGCAAAACTGCAGCGTTGCGGAGCTTCAGCAGTTTGCCGCGCGGATGGTCGTGCGCAGCATCAGGTCGAGCCTTCGTCCCTACGACAGCGCGGCAAGTTATGAACAGCGCCTCGCGCAGCAGGGCAGAAAACTCTCAAACAAAGCCTCCAGCGAAGAGAGCGAAACCTTCCGACGCCTTTGGCTGCCAAAGTTCGACGGCAGCATTCTGCCCGCCGGCGCGGCGGCCGCCTCTCCGCAGGACGCGGGCGTCCGCTGGCAAACGGTCGAAATCCACGGCGGTTACGGCCAGGATCTGATGTCCGAGGTGTACCGCTACAGTCTCGCGGCCGCACAGATCGCGCGCGAAGAAGAATTCGACGTGATCCACGTGCACGACTGGATGACTTACCCGGCGGGGCTCCTCATCAAGCAGCTCACCGGCAAGCCGCTGATCACCCACATCCACGCGCTGGAGCACGACCGCAGCGGCGAAAACGCCAATCCCGAAATCGCCCACATCGAGTGGGCCGGCATGACCGCTGCCGACCGCGTGGTCGCCGTGAGCTACTACACGAAGAATAAAGTGATGCGCCTCTACCGGATCCCCGACGGAAAAATCGACGTCGTCCACAACGCCGTCAACCGCAGTGAATCGCAGCTGCCCTGGCGCAGCCTCCTGCCGCACCGGGAGAAGCGCGTGCTCTTCATGGGGCGCATCACCTATCAGAAAGGCCCCGACTACTTCGTCGAAGCCGCACGGCTCGTGCACGGGCGCATGCCCGACGTGCATTTCGTCATGGCCGGCAGCGGCGACATGTTCCGCCGCATGGTGCGCCGTGTCGCCCAGCTGAGGATGGGAACCGTATTTCACTTTCCCGGTTTCCAGTCCGGCGTAAACGTGGAACGGATGTACGCCAGCTGCGACCTCTACGTCATGCCCAGCGTTTCCGAACCCTTCGGCATCGCGCCCCTGGAAGCCATGATCTGCGACACGCCGGTGATCCTTTCGCGTCAGTCCGGCGTCGCCGAAGTGGTGCGCAACGCGCTGAAGGTGGATTTTTGGGACGTTCAGGAAATGGCCAACAAAATCTGCGCCGTGCTTGCCTACCCGAAACTGGCCGAAGCGATGGTGAAGAACAGCCGCGAGGACCTGCGCAGCATCCGCTGGTCCGCAGCCGCCGATCGACTGAACGCAATTTACCGTAACTGCATCGGGAGGAGTTGAGCGCTATGCCATCGATCTGTTTCTATTTTCAGGTTCACCAGCCGTACCGGCTGCGGCATTACAGCTTTTTCGACATCGGCCAGGACCATTTCTACGAGGACGCCGAAGCCAACCGCACGATTCTCGGCAAGGTGGCGCAGAAATGCTATCTGCCCATGAACAAGCTGCTGCTGAAAATGATCCGCCGCTGGGAAGGACGCTTCCGCGTCGCCTTCTCGCTTTCGGGCGTGGTCATGGATCAGTTCGAAGAGTATCAGCCGGAAATTCTCGACAGCTTCCGCGCTCTCGTCGAAACAGGCTGCGTCGAGCTGCTCTCGGAGACCTATGCTCACTCGCTGGCCGCACTGTACGACGCCGGCGAGTTCCGCGCGCAGGTTGCGCTGCACGATGAACTGATCAAAAAGCACTTCGGCGTGACGCCGCGCGTGTTCCGCAACACCGAGCTGATCTACCGAAACGACATCGCGCGTATGGTCGAGGACATGGGGTATGAGGCGATCCTCACCGAGGGCGCCGACCACATCCTCGGCTGGCGCAGTCCCAACTACATGTACCAGCCCTCAAGCTGCACGAAGCTGAAGCTGCTGCTCAAGAACTACCGGCTGTCCGACGACATTGCCTTCCGCTTCTCCAACCGCGGCTGGGACCAGTGGCCGCTCACCGCCGAGAAGTTCGCGGACTGGGCGCACGCCGTCAACGGAGCCGGCGAGCTGATCAACCTCTTCATGGATTACGAGACGTTCGGCGAACACCAATGGGCCGAAACAGGCATCTTCGGCTTCATGGAAGCGCTGCCGGAAGCGATTTTCACCGATCCAAACTTCGACTTCGTCACGCCCTCGCAGGCGGCCGAGCGCTGCTCGCCCATCGCCCGCATCGACGTGCCTAACGCCATCTCATGGGCCGACGTGGAACGCGACCTCACCGCCTGGATCGGCAACGACATGGAACGCGACGCCATCGAGAGCGTTTATTCGCTCAAGGAAAAAGTCCTGGCCGGCGGCAGCGGAGGCATTGCGCGCACCTGGCGCCGGCTGCAGACGTCGGATCATTTTTACTACATGTGCACCAAATGGTTCTCCGACGGCGACGTGCACAAGTATTTCAATCCCTACGGCACGCCCTACGACGCCTACATCAATTACATGAACGTGCTGTCCGACTTCAAAATGACGCTGGACAGCTAAAGACCACAAGGTCCAAGCAAAGGGGTATTTTATGACACATAAGGATTCGGCCCATCTTCCCGCCGCGCTTTTCGAAGTTTCATGGGAAGTGTGCAACAAAGTCGGCGGCATTTACACCGTGGTTGCCACCAAGGCCCGTCAGGCCGTGGAGCGCTTCGGACAGAACTATTTTCTGCTCGGCCCGGCGCGCGACAAAAACCCGGGATTCATCGAGGCTTCCGCCGAAGACGAGGAAGGCCGCCTGTGGGAAACGTTCCGGCGCGCCGCGGCGCTTCACAATCTGAAATGCCGCTTCGGGCGCTGGGACATTCCCGGTTCGCCCAAAGCGGTTCTGGTGGATTGGAAGGACCGCTACAATCAAAACCAGATCCTTTACGATCTGTGGCGCGATTTCGGCGTCGATTCGCTGACGGGCGCATGGGACTACGTGGAGCCGGTGATGTTCAGCATGGCCTGCGGCGAGGCGATTGCGGCGTTCTCGCAGGTCATCTCCGACGAGAACGAAGGCGAACGCGCCGTCGCCGCCCATTTTCACGAATGGATGTGCGGCGCCGGCCTGCTCTATCTGAAAAAACACGCGCCCTCCATTGCCACGGTATTCACCACTCACGCCACCGTGCTGGGACGCTCCATGGCGGGAGCGGGGCGCGACATCTACGCCGAGATGGATCAGATCAACGCAGCGCGCGAAGCCGCCAACTTCAACGTCACCGCCAAGTGTTCCATGGAAACGGCCGCCGCGCGCGAAGCCGACTGTTTCACGACGGTCAGCGCCCTCACGGCTCACGAGGCGGCGGCGTTTCTCGGCCGGCGCCCCGACCTGGTGACGCCGAACGGCCTGAGCCTGAGCGCCATTCCCGATTACAGCGGCGACCGTTCCGCGCCTGCCGCCAGCAAAAAGAAAATTATTGCCGCCGTCGCCCGGCTGCTGCGCCGTCCGCTGCCGGAAAACAGCCGTTTGTTCCTCATCTCCGGGCGTTACGAGTTCCGCAACAAAGGCATCGACCTGTTTCTCGACGCCGCGGCGGCGCTGAACCGCTCGCGCGCGGCGGGGCAGCCGCCCGTCGTCGCCCTGTGCGCCGTCATGAACGGACACAACGGCGCCGACGAACGGGCGCTCTCGGGCGCCGCCGCCCAGAAGCCCGACGGCGCGCCCTTCTGGATCACGGCCCATCGGGTGTTCGACAAGCCTCATGATCCAATCCTGAACGCCTGCGCCCGCCTCGGGCTGGACAACCGCCCCGAAAACGCCGTGCAGGTCGTCCTCAACCCCGCCTTGCTTGACGGTCAGGACGGCCTCTTCAACATGACTTATGACGAGGTGCTGTCGGCTTGCGACGCGGGGATCTTTCCCTCGTGGTACGAGCCGTGGGGCTATACGCCTCAGGAGGCCGCGGCCAACGCCGTGCCGACCGTCACCAGCGATCTGGCCGGCTTCGGCCTTTGGGCGCGCGAACAGGGGGGGAACGAGGGCATCTCCATCATCGAACGCAGCAGCGTCCCTTACGAGACGACGGTGGAAAAACTGGCCTTTTTGATGAACGATATAGCTTCGCTGCCGGAAGAAGCCCTGCTGAAGCGCCGCGCCGCCGCCCGCGCGCTGGCTGAAAACACCGACTGGTCCGCTTTTTATCAGCACTACGACGACGCCTACGCTCTCGCCGCCGAACAGGCCCGCCGGCGCGTGGCCACGCGGCCGGTTTCGCGCATGGACGACGAGATCCTGACGCGCGTTTTCACCGGCACGCCGTCGGTGACGCCGCTGCTGCACAGTTTCACCAGTTCGGCCAAGCTGCCGGACAAGCTGTGCCGCCTCGACGAGCTGGCGCACAATCTTTGGTGGACGTGGCATCCCGAATACGAGCCGCTGTTCCGCCGCGTCGGTCCGGCGCTGTGGGACAAAATCGGGCACAACGCCGTCGAGCTGCTGGAAAAAACCGATCGCAGCCGCTTGGCCGAGCTGGCTCAGGACGAAGAATACGTGCAGCTTTACAGCCGCGCCCTGGAACAATTCGACGCCGACATGAAGGCGCCTTTCGACACGTCGGTTCCCGAATTGACGGACACGGCGCCTGTCGCCTACTTTTCGACCGAATACGGCATTCATGAAAGTCTGCCCATTTACTCCGGCGGACTCGGCGTGCTTTCCGGCGACCACCTTAAATCGGCCAGCGATCTGCGCATCCCGCTGGTCGCCGTGGGGCTGCTTTACAAGTGCGGTTACTTCCAGCAGAAAATCGCTGCCGACGGCCGCCAGACGGCGCTCTATCCGGAGAACAACTTCCGGCTGCTGCCTATCAGCCGCGTCAAAAACGAAAAGACCGGCGAACACCTTTACGTGTCGCTTGACCTGCCGGGACGCACGCTTTTCGCCCGCGTATGGAAAGTCCAGGTCGGGCGCGTGCCGCTCTATCTGCTCGACACCGACACTCCAAAGAACACCGAGGAAGACCGGCGCGTCACAGAGCGCCTTTACGTGGCCGACCGCGACACGCGCATCCGCCAGGAGATCCTGCTCGGCATGGGCGGACCGCGCGCGCTGGCAGCGCTGGGGTATCATCCGCGCGCCTACCACATGAACGAAGGGCACTCGGCCTTCATGATCCTGGAACGCATCCGCCATCTCTGCCTGACCCGCGGACTCAGCTTCGCAGCCGCCCGCGAAGCGGTTCGCGGCGACAGCGTCTTCACCACTCATACGCCCGTGGACGCCGGCAACGAACGCTTCTCCGCCGAACTCATGCAGCGCTATTTCGGCGAGCTGGCGCGGCGCATCGGCATCAGCTGCGACGAACTCATGAAACTGGGCTCCCGGCCGGGAACTTCCGGCGATTTCGAGATGACGCTGCTGGCGCTGAACCATGCCATGCGCAGCAACGGCGTCAGCCGCCTCCATGGCAGCGTGTCGCGCGCCATGTGGCAGTTCAACTGGAAAGGCGTGCCCGTGGAAGAAATCCCCATCGGCTACATCACCAACGGCGTGCACCTGAACAGCTTTACGGGACGTCCCACGGCGGCCATGCTCGCGTCGGCGGTCGGAGACAACTGGAGCGCTTTGCCGCCGCAGTCGCCGCAATGGAAAAATGTGGAACGAATCGCCGACGCCGACATGTGGCAGGCCAAACAGGAACAGAAAAAAGCCCTGTTGGAGCTGCTCAAAAGAACGTCGCCCAAAGCGTTCCACAAGGCCTCTTCCGAATGGCAGCAGCCGCCGCTGGTGATCGGTTTCGCGCGCCGCTTCGCGCCGTACAAACGCGCCGCGCTCGCGCTCGCCGATCTGGCGCGGCTGACGAAAATCCTCTCGGATACCCGGCGCCCCGTGATCCTCGTCTTTTCCGGCAAAGCCCATCCGGCCGACACGCAGGGCAACGACCTGATCCAGAAAGTCGTGCTCGCCAGCCGAGACGAACTCTTCGGCAAACTCTTCTTCATCCCCAACTACACCCTCGGCACCGCCAGAATCATGGTGCAGGGCTGCGACGTTTGGCTGAACACGCCGCGCCGCCCCTACGAAGCCAGCGGCACCAGCGGCCAGAAAGCGGCCCCCAACGGCACGCTCAACCTGAGCGTGTCCGACGGCTGGTGGTGCGAAGGCGACAACGGCCTCAACGGCTGGACCATCGGCCCCCGCGTCACCTCCATCCACGACACGCCCGCCGAGCAGAGCGACTATGCCGACGCCGAAAGCCTTTACACGCTGCTGGAAGACGAAGTGACGCCGCTCTACTTTAAACGCGGCGCCGACGGCCTGCCCCACGGCTGGATTGCGCGCATGAAAAACAGCATCGCTGCGCTGAGCCCGCAGTACAGCAGCGCCCGCATGGTGCGCCAGTACTTCGAAGAATGCTACCGGCCGGCCGCGCAGCGCCACGTGAAGATGCGCGCCCAAAACCGCCTGCTGCCCCGCACGCTTGCAGCCTGGAAAGCCGACGCCGGAGCGCGCTTTGCCGGCGTGCGCATCGATCAGATCCAGGTTCAGGGCCTCGTGCAGAACACGGTAGCCTGCACCGATCCGCTCAGCGTCACCGCGTACGTGGTCCCCGGCGCTATGAAACCTGAAGAACTGCAGCTCCAATTCGTGGCCGGACGCAGCGACGAACGCAGCTTCATCGAAAAACCTGACGTGCTCGCGCTCTCCCGCACCGGCAGTGACGACCAGGGACGCCTCGTCTATCAAGGGACGTACACGCCCGCCCACAACGGCCGCTACCTTTACGGCCTGCGCATCCTCGCCTACAGCCCCGACCTGGACAACCTGTTCGATACGGGCCTGATCCAGTGGGGCTAACAGATTTCTCCTGCCGCATAAAGTACAAAGGGAAGGCTGTCTCCTCTTCCGAAACGGGAAGGGAAGGCAGCCTTTTTTGTGACGGCAGATTACGTTTCATGCCAGTTTTCAGTTAAATGAGGAGGCGCTGATTAAGCCACTATTGACAGCATAATTAAGGAACAGCCGCACAAAGAGACGATTGCGGCAATGCCGGAAGCAGAGCGCATTGCCCGTGATCCGTCTGCCAAACGCTATTCCGATGTCGAGGATGCGTTAAGGGCGTTAAACGAATGAACGCCAAACATTACGGCATCGTCTGGACAAATCAGTTCAAGAAAGACTGCAAACTGGCAATGAAACGCCAGTTGGAGATTGAACTCCTTGACGATATCATCCGTAAGCTGGCACGCGGCGAACAGCTTCCGGAGAAAAGCAATGACCATGCTTTGGCAGGCAACGGGGGTGGATACCGTGAGTGCCGCATTATGCCGGACTGGTTATTGGTCTATAGGATGGAGAATGATCTGCTCGTGTTGACATTGGCACGAACGGGAACACATAGCGGCTTGTCCGGAAATTGAAAATGCACCCGGTATATTGCCAGGTGCATTTTCAATTTCCAAAGAAACAAAAAACACCTGTCATCTTCAAATGCTGAAAACGGCAGGCGCCTTACAGTTCCATCTTCTGTATTCTGTTTTTTCTGCTGTGGAATTTTCTGCTCCGGCGTGAGGACCTTGACGCCCCGGCAACGAATATCTTTCATCGGCTGCAATTCTTCCCCGGCAGCGGCAATCTGTCCAGCAAGATCGGTACGGGGCGCTTGCAGTTTGTCATATTCTGCCTGCAGGGAATCCAGCGCAATCTGCGGAACCGGGGCTGATCCTGTGGGGCTGACAACTTTCTGACACATTATAAAACAAGAGACTGTCTCAAAAAATAAAACCAAGGTAATTTTTTACGGCAGAACGTCAGCTTCGATCTCTTATTTGCGGGATCAACGCTGACGTTCTGCCGCTTTTAAAAATGATATTCAAATCGAGTGCCGCGTTTTGAGACGGGCTGTTGGCTGTGTTATGTTGACACAGCCAACAGCTTTATAAGGGAAACAACGCCGTGTTTATTTATCGAGGATAGACCTGTAGGCATGAATCACGTTCAGAATATAATCGTTGTTATAGTCCCCTTCAAAATTTGTTTCGTCCCCATTGAGCCTGACGAGGTAATCCCGGTCTCCATGCTTGACAAACACGTGGTCGCGGTCATTGCCGCTGTGATGCAGAATAAACCGCGTTTCTGGATTCGAGGCCGCCGAAGAGTCGTCAAACATGTTTCTCTGCCATTTATAAAACTTTGCTCTGTCAGTCAGCAGCCAGCTCAAGGAAGGATTGATGTCGCTCGTCTGATACTGTGCCGTCACAACTTTCTTCATGTCCCTGCCAATTACAGTCAGAGGCGTACGCGCCGCGGCAAACGCGCCGTACAGAGCCGTTTCAGCGCGCGATATGGGCTCCCATGCTCT
>Ga0129314_1001401_pt1 | contig 16853 bp, 15 predicted proteins | sample O1111metagenome_FD_94431 | JGI IMG/M metagenome (GOLD analysis project Ga0129314, IMG submission 94431) | Orangutan individual fecal microbial communities from fecal samples from Wisconsin, USA - O1111 metagenome | ecosystem: Host-associated > Mammals > Digestive system > Large intestine > Fecal... | reverse complement strand
AATCGTGCTCGGCTTCGTTTTCGTCGGCGAATGGAAAGGTACGCGGGGTCATATATCCATCAACTATGTCGTAGGAGAGGTGGTAGAGGGGCGTTTTCCATATCTTTTGGAGATTTTTCGAGATGGTGGTCTTTCCGCAGCTTGACGGACCGTTTAATATAATTATAGTGCCTTTGTCTTTCATGTCGACCTCGTTTTGTTGAATTATTTCAAATGATACCACTGCGCGGAAACGGATAATACGTTATATTATTACGAATCTGTTAACAATAACGGAAAAACGGCAAAAATCAAGTGATGCTTGAGAAAATCAGTCACAGCTTGATTTACAAATGGAAAAATTTATGCTACAATGGACCCAACAACAGAACGAGGTGACAATATGGAATTGAAAGGCAAATGGGCTTGTCCCGAATTTTACGATTCGCAGATAAACATTACAGAGGACGGCAGAGTGTCATGCGAATTTGCGGAAATTGGAGAATACGGCGTAACACCGGAATTTACCATCGACGGAGACAAAATAAAATTCTCGGCGTTCGGCATTGAGTTTGATTTGAAGCGCGAGGGAGACAAACTCATCGGCAAATGCACGCACGAGGGCAAAACGGACGATGTAGAATTTATTCTGGTTCCCGCCGAGCCGGAGATAAAGAGCTACCACCACTCCATGCCGGGAGATACTGTTGAAGTACCTGCCGGATATCCGCTGAAACTTAGCGAGCTTGTCGGACTTTACCAGTCAAACTCGCCGTGGAACGTGCAGGTGAACATATCTGACGTGGACGGTAAAATGGAGCTTCTTCTTTCGTTTGACAAAAAGAGCAAGACTGTTCCTGTCGCGGTATGGTTTGAGGGAAACGACTTGGTCTACATGATAAACGATGCTGCAAACCGCGGAGTGTGCCGTATGCACCCCGAAAACGGAATGTTTGTCGGCGAGTACACGCAGATATATCACGGTAAATTCAGTCCCGTAGAATGCAAAAAGGTATCGGACACACCGAAAGAGCTGAAGGAATTTGTTCCGGCGATACCGTATCCGGACGGAAAATCAAGAGAAGAGCTTCTTCGTGAATGCGCCGAATACAACACCGGAGAAAATCATGTGGAGACGGAGTTTACGCTGTATGAAAAGCTGCCGGAGAGCATTGAAAAATACGGCTTCTCGTCATATATCGAAGGCAAGAGCGGGGACGACGTTGCTTTCGCCTGCCTTGACTTCATGGGCGACCACTTCAGACACGGAAACGGTGCGGGAATTCCGAACTATAAAACGCGCTCCATGGCGGATTTCCTTGAATTTGAGGAAAAGCACGACTGTGAGACAAACTGCCGCGGACTTTCCATTATGCTTGCCGACATCCTCCGTTCGCAGGGAATCAAGGCTCAGCACGTTACCTGTATGCCTTATGAAGAACCGTTTGAGGACTGTCATGTTGTAGTCGATTGCATTCTTCCGTCAGGCAAGAGAATAATGTTCGACCCGACATACCACTTGTATTTTACGGATGAAAAAGGCGAATATGTTTCGATAGAACGTCTCAGACATATATTATTAAATGAAGAAAAGCTCACGCCGAACGAAGGCGCCGTGTATACCGGAAACAAGTCGGAGCTTGATATGGGCTTCTACAGATGGTATATGTCTAAAAATACCGTGCGATTTGAAAAAGGTCGAACAAATTCCGACGGTAACGACGAATGGGAAACAATGATACTGTTCTCGAAAAATTATCCTTGGGAAAAGCTCGATAATCTTGATGATTGCACGATTCTCACTGACGAGAAAGCGTTTTGGTAAAAAAGAAAACTGTCTTTGCGGCTCATTTAAAAGCATCGCATGGACAGTTTTTTGTTTTTTTCAGTTTTGCAGGTATCGGGTGAGGAATTCTTTTGTTCTTTCCTCGCGCGGGGAGTTGAATATTTCTTCCGGCGTAGAGTCTTCAAGGATGATACCGCCGTCCATGAAGATTACTCTTGTGGAAACGTCGCGCGCGAATGCCATCTCGTGAGTTACGACTATCATTGTAAGTCCCGACTTTGCGAGAGACTGCATTACCTCAAGCACCTCTCCTACCATTTCGGGGTCAAGAGCGGACGTCGGCTCGTCGAACAGTATTATGTCGGGGTGCATGGAGAGCGAACGCGCTATGGCTACTCTCTGCTTCTGTCCGCCGGAGAGCTGCTTCGGTCTGGCGTTGATGTACGAGTCCATTCCGACCTTTGCGAGATACTCCCGTGCAGTCTTTTCGGCGTCCGCGCGGCTTTTTTTCAGCACCGTTACCTGTGGGCAGACGCAGTTTTCGAGCACGTTCATGTTGTTGAAGAGGTTGAACTGCTGGAACACCATGCCCACTCTCGCGCGGTACGAGGTGACGTTGTTCTTTTTGTCGGAGATATCGTTTCCTTCAAAGATGATTCTGCCGCCGGTCGGTTCTTCGAGCAGGTTTATGCATCTCAGCATTGTGCTTTTACCGGAACCCGACGAGCCGATTACGCTGATTACCTCGCCCTTGCTGACGGAGAGGTTTATGTCTCTCAGCACTACATGGTCGCCGAAGCTCTTTTCAAGGTGTTCGAGCTTTAGTATTTCAGTCATTCGGTATCTCCTCCTTTTCGCTTATTCTTATCTCCGCTTCCGAGTCAGAGCCTGAGCCGCAGATGGTGTACGAATCTCCGCCGTCGAGCTTTTTCTCAATGAAGCGAAGCGTTCTTGTTACGGTGAACGTGAGGATGAAGTACAGCACGCATATAACAGTGTAGGTCTGGAACGTCTGGAGATTTATCCTCTTTATAACGCCCGCCATGTAGTAAAGCTCCGACACGCCGATAACGTTCAGCACCGACGTATCCTTTATGTTTATGACAAACTCGTTGCTTATCGAGGGGAGTATGTTGCGGAGAACCTGCGGCAGAACTACCTTTACCATAGCCTGCCAGTGTGTCATGCCGACGGAATACGCGCCTTCGAGCTGACCCTTGTCAACGGAGATGATGCCGCCGCGGACTATCTCAGCCATGTATGCGCCCGTGTTTATCGAAACGATGAAAAGTCCTGCCGGAATGAGGGGGAGTGTGATTCCGCCGCTCATGAAAGCGTATCCCCAGTAGATGACCATTGCCTGAACCATCATAGGAGTTCCGCGGAAGACTTCAATATACACCGAAATAATAACGCCGGCTATCTTCTGGATAACTCTTACCGCGGTGTTTTTTGACTTCGGAGAAGTGCGGATAACTCCCGTGAGCAGACCTATCAAAAATCCGGCGAGAGTACCGACAAGGGCAATGAGCATTGTATATCCCACGCCCGAGAGAAGAAACTGCCAGTAGTCTCTGACGATGCCAATAACTTCACTGAAAAATTGCATGATTACTTCCTTAAATTACTTTTTGTAGATGATAACGAGGTTGGAGTTGTAGTAGCAGTCTGTGAAATCGACCTGTTCCGCTCTTTCCGCTGTAGGGCTCATACCTGCGGCGATGGCGTCAACTGCACCCGACTGAACCGCGGCGATGAGTGAATCCCATTCGTAGGAGTAAACTTCAAGGTTCATTCCGAGAGTTGCGGCGATGTACTTTGCGAAGATTACGTCATATCCGTTTGCGTAAAGAGCTGAGCCTGCGTTGGCAATCGGAACAGCACCGTTCGCGTCGGTAGTCTGAGTCCAGTTGTACGGAGCGTATGCGCATTCCATAGCAACCTTGAGCGTGCCGTTTGAGCCGTCGGTTTCGGGAATGGTGAGCACAAGGTCGGAGGCGTATTCGGTGTCGGGGCTTGCGTTAATCTCAACAACCTGACGCATGAGCTCTTCTCTTGTTTCGCGTGAGACGGAAGAGATAATCTCGCTGACCTGCGCCGTCATGTCCGAGCCTTTTTTAAACGCTACCGCAATGCCGGTTTCTTCGTCGGTCGCGGTGAAGCCTGTGTCGTTGTTCTTGAGCGGGATGAAGGTGAGAGTGTCGTCCTTTGCGCAAACGTCATACGCGGTGGGTTCTTCGGCGACATAACCGTCGATTGCACCTGATTTTACGGCGTTGAGCAGGTCTGTGAAGTCGGGATAGTCCTTCTTTGTGATGCCGTCGACTTGGTCAAGCGCGGTGAGGTGGAACGTTCCTGTCTGCGCGCCGAGAGTTGCACCGCTCAGCTCGGAGATGTTCTGTACTCCGGAGAGATCTGTTTTTTCCCTTGAACCGCAGGAAGCGAGAGAAGAGAGAAGTGTGAGTGAGAGAGCGACGGTAAGAATACTTGTAACGATTCTTTTCATGATGTACCTCGATTAAAATATAATAAGATAAATCAAAAAAGCGATCGTGACAAAGTGCCGCGACCGCTGATGGTACGATGAGAATCAGACGCAATCGAGAATAGCACTCCGCACGTGATATGCGACAGCCGGATGGATATTTTCCATACGTCCAGCGGGAATACGTCTCAAACCGTATCGGGCTTCGGCGACTGCGCCTTTCCGTCTGCTTTGAACGATGTTTGAGCATCTGTGGCAGGGTACTCTTCGTAAGTCGCGCCTCTATAATCTTGTTTGCTTTTATGAAGTTGCTCTATTATACCACGCACTGCGGCACAAATCAATAGCTTTTGCAAGGAAAAAGTGTGAAAAACGAAAGTTTGTTAATTATGCACTGAAATACACGGCTCTTTCGGGGGAGTATCTTGCAATTGTTCTCACGGAAACGTTCATATATTGTTTACAAAACGTTAGAAACAGAATGTATTAATCACCTAACCAATATGATATAATTTGCGCGAAATTGCACATAAAACAGAAGCACAACAGCATATAAATGGGTGATAAAAGACAAGACAAATGTGAATACGTAACATAAATCAATAAAATTATCAATATTTCGGAAAGGCGGTACACAACATGAAAAAATCAAAACGGCTGATTGCACTTCTCCTTGCCGCGATGATGCTTGCCGGATGCGTCTCTGTGAGCGATACTGATGAGACGGACGTAAGCGAGAGCACATCTGCGGAGACTGAGCAGGAGACGGAGGCTGAAACCGATGAGGAATATATCTTTGATGTTCCCTCGGACATGAAGTACAACGGCAAGGAGTTCAGATTCCTCACAAACCCGGGAGAGAACGAGACGACAAAGGTGCAGTTCATCCAGTTCGGATACGATACCGACAGCGGAGACGTGTTCGACAGCGCGATATTTACCCGCAATATGTTCGTGCAGGACTACCATGACATAAAGCTCGTCGTGAACGAATCGGGCGGACTTACCGACGTAACGGCGTTCAGAAAATCAGTGCAGGCGCAGGCGGACGACTTTGAGATTGGCATATGGATCGACCGTTTTGCTCTCACTCTCGCGCAGGAGGGACTTGTTATTCCGCTTGACGAGCTGGCGGAGAGCTATGTGAACCTCGATAAGCCGTGGTGGCTCGACGACGTAAATAAAGACCTCACCATAAACCACAAGCTGTACTTCGGTGCGGGCGCGTATGACTTGTCCATTTACGGCAACATACAAATGCTCCTGTTCAACAAAACCATGGCGGAAAACCTCGGACTTGACGATATGTACGAGATGGTTCGTAATGGTACGTGGACTATGGATCAGATGCACCAGTACATGGAGAGAGCGGCGGCTGACACAAACGGCAACGGCAAGATGGACGAAGAGGACAGATGGGGCGCGTGCTACATCGGCAACTTCTACGACTTCTCAACGACTGCCGGAAACGACGCATTCTTTGTGATGAAGGACGAAAACGACCTTCCGTACTTCTCCGCGCCGAACAACGAGAGACTTATCTCCATATGCGAAGGTCTTGTCAAGCTGATGAAGGACCCGAATACCGCTATCTCGGTTGACAAGATATCTGACAAATATAAAACAGGTCACGTGTACGAAAACGTAGTCACAATGTTCGCGGACGGAAACACACTCTTCGCCGGCTCGGGTACGTACTACCTCAACAACCTCCGCAATATGTCCGACGAGTTCGGCGTACTGCCTTTCCCGAAATATGAGGAAGTTGCCGCGGGTACTCCGTATAAGTCATGGCTGTTCGGCGTGCTTGGATATATCGTGCCGATAACAGTTTCCGACAAGGATATGGTCAGCGCGGTGCTTGAGACTATAGCGTACTCGTCGTACAAATATGTAGTTCCGCCGTACCTTGATACAGTGCTTGCGAATAAGCAGGTGCGCGATCCCGACTCCGCCGAAATGATTGACATGCTCTCGAAAAACTTCTGCATCGACCTCGCGCATACGTATTTCCTTGAAGCGGTGTCTCCGGTGTTCTCGGATGCTTTTGTAAACGGAGAAGCAAACTTCGCGTCAAAGGTCAAGAGCAACCAGAAGATAATCGGAAAGAAAATCGAAGTGATAAACAAAGCCTTCCTCGAGCAAAACGGGGAATCAAACTAATAACTCAGCCGTGGGAACTCTCCTGCGGCTTTTCTCTTGCCAAAGATGGCGCGGCGGTGTATAATATAATCGAGTAAATATTTATATTAAGGTGAAAAATGGAAATAACCGCTGAAACACTAAGTAAAAATACAAAGGAATACCAAATATACGATATCCGCGGAGAGGTGGACAGGCTCTACGGCATAATTCCGGGCTCATTCGCGGCGACGGAAGAGAGCATACTTTCATGCCCGCCGGAGGATAAGTCAAGACCGATAGTCATAGTCTGCGCGAGGGGACAGATAAGCCTCGACATCGCCGAAAAGCTGTGCGGGATGGGGTACGCTGCCTACAGTCTCAGGGGAGGATACGCGGCGTGGCTCAGGGAAGAGGTGAAAAAGCAGTCTACGGAGGACGAAGCATACGCACTGCGCAAAAAGGTGGAGGAGAGCATACAGAAAAAATTCCACTCCGCGCTGATGAGTCCGTTCACAAAGGCGCTCAAGGACTACGAGCTTGTGAAGGACGGCGACCGAGTTGCGGTATGTATGTCCGGCGGCAAGGATTCCATGCTGATGGCGATGCTGTTCCATGAGCTTATGCGGTACAGTACGGTGAAGTTTGAGGTGGAATATCTCGTGATGGACCCCGGCTACAACGAAGCGAACCGAAAGATACTCGAGGACAACGCGAAAAATCTCGGAATTCCGATAAGAATATTCGAGACAAGGATATTCGAGTCGGTGTACAAGGTCGAAAAGTCCCCCTGCTACCTCTGCGCGAGAATGAGACGGGGATATCTTTACAGCTTCGCAAAAGAGCTTGGGTGCAACAAAATCGCTCTCGGACACCACTACGACGACGTGATAGAGACGCTTCTCATGGGACTTCTCCACAGCGGACAGATTCAGGGAATGATGCCTAAGCTGCACAGCACGAACTACCCCGGAATGGAGCTTATCCGCCCGCTTTACCTAATCCGCGAGGACGATATCAAGGCGTGGAGAGATTACAACGGACTGCATTTTCTCCAGTGCGCCTGCAAGTTCACCGACACCTGCACGACCTGCAACAACGGTCAGAACCATTCGAAACGGCAGGAGACGAAGGAGCTTATCCGCGAGCTGAAAAAATCGAATCCCGACGTTGAGAAATGCCTGTTCCGCGCCCTCGGAAACGTGCATCTCGACACGATGATAGGCTACAAAACCGGCGGCGTGCGTCACTCCTTCCTTGAGGATTACGACAAATAAAAAATCCGAAAAAATCCGAAAAATTTTGCAATGAAACCGCCTGCCACGACACTATATGAGTGAAGCGAAACAATAGAGTGACAAATCCCGAGGAGGTAAGATAGTGGAGCTGATGTCGGAATACATAGAAAACGGTTATCCGGAGAAGCTGTTTTACTATTGCCTGAGAAAAACCGGAGACGTTCGGGAAGCGGAGGATCTTGCGTCGGACATTTCACTCTCTGTGATACAGGAGCTGTCGAGGGGTGTTGTGCCGCAGAGCTTTTCCGCTTGGGTCTGGAAAATTGCGGGCAACAGATACGCGCGCTGGGCTGACAAAAGGCGAAAACTCCGCGAAAACACAGCCGAGCTTGACGTAAGCGAATACGACCTGCCCGACTGCGACAGTGCGGTTGACTCGGACATTATACTCCGTGAGCAGATATCGCTGATGCGCCGTGAGCTTGCGTTCATTTCGTCGGACTACCGCGAGATCGTTGTGCGGTACTACATCGAAAACAAGCGCGTCGCCGATATAGCGGCATCTCTTGACATACCCGAGGGAACGGTCATGAGCAAATTGTTTCGTGCAAGAAAAATATTAAGAGAGGGCATGAACATGGCAAGAGAATTCGGAAAAATGAGCTACGCGCCGGAAAATCTATTTTTCACAGTGAACGGAATGGATAGCAAAAACGGAGCGCCCTGGTGCTATTTGGAGAAACTGCTTGATAAGAACATCATGCTTGCGGCATACAGAACTCCATCCACTGCCGAAGAGCTTTCCGTCGAGGTCGGAGTTGCACTGCCGTATATTGAGGAAGAGCTGAAAGCCTTGACCGAGAACACGCTCATGAAGAAGAACGGTAAAAAATACGAGACGAACTTTTTCATAATCAGCGCGGACGCTCAGAAAAAGGCGGATGAGCACCTGAAAACCGTAATTAAGCCGCTCACGCAGTCGCTTTACAAAATGAGCGTCATTTCACAGAGCAGATATGTAAGCATGGGATATCAGCCGAGGGAGGACGAGCTTTGGTTCTATCTCATGAGAGAGGTGGACGGCGAACGCTATAAGGTCTCGACTTCGGTTGACAGTGATAAAGCAGACATGAGCACAATAGGTCCGTGGGGACATACCATAAGACCGTGCGGCGGAGAGTGGGACATAATCGGTCGTGAGATATGCGACGCAGGTTCATCCAGAATAAGCTGTCTCGGATGTGTGACCAACGCTGACGCGAGACTGAAGCCGGAGATAAAGTGGCTGAAATATTACTTCCCGAATCATCAGCATCGCTATGATATAAGCTATGACGATGCGGCGGCTCTGTGCGATATTGTCCGCGGCAAGCCTGTGGAGAAGTGGATGGAGGACAGGCTTTCAGCATACCGTTTGATAAGACGAGGAGAAAGGGGACTTGAACCGACTTTCCTCCTTATAAAAGAAAGCAAGAAGCTGACCGAAGAAAAGCAGGCGGAGTACGATGAGCTTGAAAAGTGCGCGGAGGAGCTTATGATGAAGCACTACCTCTACTGCCGCGAGCTTGTGAAAAACGAAACCCCCGAGCCGCTGAAGAACAACGTGAACCAGATTGCGCAGGCGTGCGGTGATTTGTTTTGCTTGAGAGAAGCGGTGCTTGACGAGGCTTTACGCGAGGGATTGCTTGCTTTGCCGGAGGACGAGGGCAGGAGAGACGTACTCGGAGCGCGCCTTGAAATGTAAATATACACAAAAACTGAAGAAATATTCATTCTGCCGCTGTCGTGGACAAAATTCCGTGACGGCGGTTTTCTTTTGGTTTTGTGCATATTATGCCGCTCTTGAATTTTGCTGGGTAAAAATACGCAAAACGCACCGTGCATTCGCCGAATATGCGCCTCGAAGTAATAAATATACGCATAATCGCTGCGTTTTTCCGCCTTTTTGCCATAATCAACAATCAACGAGATAAAGCGATAAAAAATCATGTAGAAATAGTGAATTGACTTTTACATGAATTTTTATTACAATATTGAAAAGGCAATGAATTACCTTTTTGATGCATTTGCAAAGAGCATTACAATTTTTTACAAAGAAAAACGAACATAAAAGAAAGGTGGATATGTTTATGAAAACCGCAAAAAAAATAGTCTCAAAACTGCTCGCAGCTACACTTGCACTGACTCTCGGCGCGGCAGCTCTAACCTCATGCGGCTCCGGCGCAAGCTATACTGACGGCAATACGGAATATTTCATCGGAGCTACGGGACCGCTTACAGGCGACGCTTCCTCATACGGAATCTCCGTCGAAAAGGGCGCAGAGCTTGCCGTCGAAGAAATTAACGCACAGGGCGGACTAAACGGAGTCACATTCCACTTTGAAATGCTCGACGACGGCGCAACTGCCGACAAAGCCGCAACAGGATACACCACGCTTTACGAAAAGGGTATGCAGATTTCCATCGGAAGCGTAACCTCCGGCTCATGCGCGTCATTTGCGGCTTCCTCCAAGGATGACAAGGTGCTGTTCATGACTCCCTCCGCTTCTGCTGCCGATGTTATTGCGGCAAGCGACTACGGATTCAGAGTGTGCTTCGGAGATCCCCAGCAGGGTACTATCGCAGCCGACACCCTTACAAAGGACTACAGCAAAATCGGCGTAATCTACGACACAAGCGACACATATTCCTCCGGTATCTACACTGCGTTTGAAGCTGAAATGACAGTTCTCGGCAAAAAGTCCGGAACAGATTATTTCGTTTATACATTCAACAAAGAAAACAACAAGGACTTCTCAACACAGGTCGACGGTCTTTCCGCTGAGGGCTGCGAGGTGATATTCCTTCCCATTTACTATACCGAAGCCGGACTTATCGCAAAGAGAGCGGCTTCAAGCGGATATAACGTCCCGATATTCGGATGCGACGGACTTGACGGCATAGCAGACCAGCTTGACAGCTCCGTCACGGCACAGGTGCAGTACATCACTCCATTTGACGTGAACAGCACAGACGCCGATGTGGCAGCATTTGTCTCCGCATATACAGAGAAATACGGCGAAACTCCCGACCAGTTTGCAGCCGACGGATATGACGCCGTGAAGATACTTTACTCCGCAATGACCGCTGCCGGAGTAGATAACGTTACAATTGACCCCGCCTCCCTCGCGGATCTTGTTAAACCCGTACTCACCGGCGGCACATTCAGCTATTCCGGCGTAACAGGCAAGCATATGACATGGACGACCGACGGTTCCTGCAACAAGGACGCCAATATCGTTACACTCGACAGATAAGAGCGGGTAAAATATAACCAATACTTCATAATGCAGCGATACCAAGGCTCATTCCGCGCGGATTTACAGCCTTGGTATTACTGTTATAAACACAGGAGAGGATAAAATCATGATCAACACATTGATAAACGGGCTTTGTCTCGGCGGTATCTTTGCACTGATAGCTCTCGGCTACACGATGGTCTACGGTATCGCGAAGATGCTGAACTTTGCCCACGGCGACATCATAATGGTCGGAGCGTATGCCATACTTACCACGCTTTCGCTAACAGGACTAACTGTTCCCGCTGTAGTCGTCGCCGTCGTCGTCTGCACTCTCCTTGGAATTGTCACCGAAAAGGTCGCATACAGACCCCTCAGAGGTGCGTCTCCGCTTGCAGTGCTTATCACGGCTATCGGAGTCAGCTACCTGCTTCAAAGCGTAGCTCAGCTTGTCTACGGCACAAAGTCCCGCTCCATTTCCATCGGAAACTTCGGTACTGTTGAGTTCTTCGGCGTCTCGATAAGCGTCTCGTCCCTTATCACTCTCGGGCTCTGCCTTGTCATCATGGTCGGACTTACGCTCTTTATCAATAAAACCCGTATCGGATGCGCAATGCTCGCAGTATCGGAGGACAGAGGCGCGGCTCAGCTCATGGGAATCAACGTAAACGGAATCATAACCCTGACCTTTGCCATTGGCTCGGCTCTCGCGGCGTTTGCAAGTATGTGCTACCTCATGCAGATACCCAGCGTGACACCGACTCTCGGCTCCATGCCCGGCATAAAGGCGTTCACTGCGGCTGTTATCGGCGGTATCGGATCAATCCCCGGCGCTATGATCGGCGGAATCCTTCTCGGAGTTATCGAAAAGCTCGCGCTGAGCGTTCCCGCACTTGCTCCTTATACTACAGCAATAGAGTTCGGACTGCTCATCGTGATACTGCTCGTAAAGCCTACCGGACTGCTCGGCAAGAAGACAAGAGAGAAGGTATAATCATGAAAAAGCCATCAAATTTCAAGCTCAAATACATAATCAACTATATCCTTGTCCTCGCTTTGTTCATTCCGACAGCGATAATGGGATTCACCGGCAGCATAAAAGGCTCGTCCGCGCTCCTTCTCACCCAGATAGCGTACAGCATGGTTCTTGCGGTTTCGCTTAACCTTGTCGTCGGATTTCTCGGTGAACTCAGCCTCGGTCACGCAGGATTCATGTGCGTCGGCGCGTATATCGGATGCTTCTGTGCGAACTATATGCACGCCGTCATTCCGTCAAAGCTCGCGGTGCTTGTCATCTCAATGCTCATCGGCGGTATCTCGGCGGCAGTCTTCGGACTTATAATCGGTCTGCCGTGCCTGAGACTCAAGGGAGACTACCTTGCCATAGTAACGCTCGCGTTCGGTGAGATAGTCCGCACGGTGTTCATGAATCAGCCCGTTTTCGGCGGCGCGCTCGGACTTACAACTCAGAAATACGGCAAACTACTGTATATAATCGCGTTCGTTATGGTGCTTTTCACGGTGTTTGTTTCTCAAAACCTCATGCGAAGCAAGCACGGCAGAGCTATTCAGTCAATACGCGACAACGAAATTGCTTCCCGTGCGATGGGCGTCAACGTGACCTACTATAAGCTGATAATTTTCGTGATATCCGCGTTCTTTGCAGGCGTTGCGGGAGTTATCTACGGCCATAACACTACACCTGTAGACTACAGCTTCTTCTCGTTCAACTATTCCATAGAAATTCTTGTTATGGTAGTCCTCGGCGGCATGGGCAACATCAGCGGCTCCATTATCTCGGCGGCTGTGCTTACCTTCATCAACGTAAAGCTACAGACTCAGCTCTCCGGCGACCTTGCGGCACTGAAACAGCTCATCTACGCGCTTATCCTCATCGTAATGGTAATGTGGAACAACGCGCCCGCTCTCCGTGGAATCCGCGAAAAGGTGAATATCAGAAGCCTTATCGACTTCTTCACGGAAAAGGTGCTGAAAAAGCAGGAGACGGCACCGGAAGGCGGCATAGATCCTCCGGCAAGCGCGTCTTGGGATAAGATACCCACGAAAATCCCGATGGATGCTATCCTCTCAACCGATATAACCCCGGACAATCCCTATGAAGCCGACGCACCCAAAAAGGAGGAAAAGAGATGAGCGAATACATTCTTGAAACAAAAAATCTCGGAATATCCTTCGGCGGACTTAAGGCGGTGCAGGACGTAAACCTCAAGATAAAGAAAAACGAGCTTTACGGACTTATCGGACCGAACGGCGCAGGCAAGACCACCGTTTTCAATATGCTCACGGGAGTATATAAGCCGACAACCGGTTCTTTCATGCTCGACGGCGAGGATATCACGGGAAAGACCCCTATTGATATAAACAAAAAAGGAATCGCGAGAACCTTCCAGAATATCAGACTGTTCTCGAATATGTCCGTTATAGACAACGTGCTTGTGGGAATGGGCAACCGCTCGTCCTGCAACCTCTTCGAGAGCATATTCCGTCTCCCGAGATACTGGTCCACCGAAAAGGAGCTTCGCGCAGGTGCTCGTGAACTTCTCCGTGTGTTCGGACTGGACGAGGAAAGGCGTACCGTCGCGTCAAATCTCCCCTACGGCAAGCAGAGGAAGCTCGAGATAGCACGTGCGCTTGCGACAAATCCGAAGCTGCTTCTTCTTGACGAGCCTGCCGCCGGAATGAATCCGCAGGAAACCGCGGAGCTTACCGAGACTATCCGCTTTGTCAGAGACAACTTTGATATGACGGTTCTCCTTATCGAGCACGACATGAGCCTTGTGTCAAAGCTGTGCGACGAGCTGACCGTCCTCAACTTCGGAACAACTCTCGCGCACGGCAAGGTAGAAGATGTGCTGAACGATCCCGAAGTCGTAAGAGCATATCTCGGCGAATAATAAGGAATAGGAAGGAGAAGTTATGGCTTTACTTGAAGTAACAGATCTCAAAGTCAACTACGGACTGATACAGGCGATAAAAGGCGTGTCGTTCACCGTAAACAAGGGCGAAATCGTTGCTCTCATCGGTGCGAACGGCGCGGGAAAAACTACGATAATGCACTCCGTATGCAATCTTATTCCCAAAGCCGGCGGAAAGGTCATGTTCGAGGGGAACGACATTACAGCAATACCCGCACACAAGCTCGTTCCTATGGGAATATCACAGGTTCCGGAAGGTCGAAGAATATTCCAAGAGCTGACAGTCGCGGAGAACCTTAAAATGGGCGCGTACACCAGACGTGACAAGAAAGAAAACGAAGAAACTCTCGAGCGGATGTACAAAAGATTCCCTATCTTAAAGGACAGAGCGAAGCAGATTGCGGGAACACTTTCGGGAGGAGAGCAGCAGATGCTCGCGATGAGCCGCGCTCTTATGTCACACCCGAAGCTACTCCTGCTCGACGAACCCAGCATGGGATTATCTCCTCTGTACGTCAACACTATCTTTGATATGATAAAAAAAGTCAACGAAGAGGGTACGACGGTGCTCCTTGTCGAACAGAACGCGAAGAAAGCTCTCACAATAGCCGACAGAGCATACGTCCTTGAAACGGGTATGATGATAACCGAAGGAACGGGACATGATCTGCTCGAAGACGACAGCATAAAGAAGGCATATCTCGGCGGATAACAAGGATACTCTGATTTTAGGTTATTTTTGCGAAAAAAGTCCCTATATTTTAGCCTTTTATCGCAAAAATTCGATTAATTCAGAGTATCCTTAGAGGAACGGAAAACCACCGTTCTTCTTTTTTTGCGTGATTTTATTTAAGCTTCAATAAAATGCGGTGAAAAAATTAATTTTTGAGGTTACACATTATGTTATCATAACACAAAAACGAAAGGAGTAATTATTTTCTCAAATGACAGCGTTGGAAGACAGATTGATATGTTTCAATTGCGAAACTATCGGTGCGGAGAAAACGGTAAGTCTTAAAGTCAGATACCGTCTTCTCCAAAGGGTCGAGAACACCGATATTTTTTCTATTGAAATCGTTACAGATATGTGCGGAGAAAAGGATGTGGCTTTCGCAGACAGCATTACCGCAGATGTGTACGAAGCCAGATCAATTTTCCAAGCGCTATATCAAGGCAGAGTTACGTCGTGTACATTGTTCGATATACTTGAAGACAGCATAGGAGTACAGTAGCGTTGCCGCACCCAAGCGGGATCGTTTTTCCGAGGATGTTCCGAATCATACGGAGACTTCCTTTGCGAGACGGTTCCGCCGTTTTTGTTTTTGCGGATTTTTCACATAAGCGTCACATGGATTTTACCGAACTTTCGGGATTAAAATTATATAAATTACTTGACAAAATATATAAACCGAGATATAATATATGTGTCAGAAGAAGAAAGGATGGTACAGAAATGAAAAAGACACTATACAGCCTGATGCTCTCCGAAGAGGTCATGCGCGAGATAGACGCTCTTGCCCACAAAATGGGAACGAACCGCTCTAACCTCGTGAACATGATACTCGCGGAAAAGGTGGAAATGCGCACACCCGAGCAGCAGATGAACGATATTTTCAGCGGGATAGAACAGCTTCTTGCTTCATCGCGTGAGCTGATACCGCTGTTTGCGCCGAACACACAGAGAGTTACCGTCCGCTCAAGTCTCGAATACAAATACCATCCGACAGTCCGCTACGAGGTCGAGCTTGTAAACGGATTTGTTCCGGGTGAGCCGATAGGTACTCTTACCGCTAATTTCCGCACGCAGTCGCAGGGACTTCTTGAGCTTCTCGGAAGATTTTTCCGCTGTCTTTGCAGGATAGAGGGCAGAGTGCTTCCGGTTGACGTTGCGTACTCGTTGGAGGGCGGAAGGTTCACACGAACTCTCGCATATCCGACGACGCGTGACGGAAAGGACGGCGTGATAGGCGCGGAGGACATAGCAAAAGCCATCACAAACTATGTAAGCCTTGTCGATAAAATGATGAAGGCCTGCGTGGGAGGTGCGGACGCGGAAACTCTCTCCGATATGTATTCCGCCGACCTTGAGACAAGACAGGTAATACTTTAATATTGCAGTCAGCTTTGATTTATAGATAAACTGAAAATTTGGAGTTGGCTTGTAATTTGCAGATACACCGTAAATTTGCATTTGGCTTGTATTTATAGATACACCGTAAATTTGCATTTGGCTTGTATTTATAGATACACCGTAAATTTGCATTTAGCTTGTATTTAAAAAAATATCCCCCTTCGATAAAGAAAGGATGATGATATATGAACGCTGAAAAATTCACACAGAAAACTATTGAAATAATAAATGACGCGCAAAACCTCGCAAGAGAAAAACAGAACCAGACTCTCGCGGCTGAGCATCTGTTATACGCACTTCTCGCAATGGACGGCGGACTTGTGCGCACCCTCGTTATGCGTATCGGTCAGAAGAACGGCAGGGGCGACATCATAGACTCCATGCTTAACGATACCGACGCGGCTGTCGAAAAGCTCCCGAAGGTAAGCGGCTCAAACGGCGAGCTTTATCCCTCGTCAGAGGTTTCCGCAGTCCTCCGTTTTGCCGAAAAAGCTGCGGCAGGCATGAAGGACGAGTATATCTCCGTCGAACACATCATGCTCGGTCTGCTTTCGGAAGGCGGCAGAGCTGTACGTGATATATGCGCAAGATACGGCGTCAGCACAAAGAGCTTCACGGATGAGCTTGCGAAAGTCAAGACTTCTCCCGTGACGAGCGACAATCCCGAGGATACCTACGACGTGCTCGCGAAATACGGCACAGACCTTGTTGAAAGAGCAAGAGAACAAAAGCTCGACCCCGTAATCGGACGTGACAGCGAGATAAGAAGCGTTGTAAGAATCCTCTCGCGTAAGAGCAAGAACAACCCCGTGCTCATAGGTGAACCGGGCGTCGGTAAAACCGCAATTGCCGAAGGTCTTGCACAGCGTATAGTCCGCGGAGACGTACCTGACGGACTT
>Ga0129314_1001399_pt1 | contig 16865 bp, 26 predicted proteins | sample O1111metagenome_FD_94431 | JGI IMG/M metagenome (GOLD analysis project Ga0129314, IMG submission 94431) | Orangutan individual fecal microbial communities from fecal samples from Wisconsin, USA - O1111 metagenome | ecosystem: Host-associated > Mammals > Digestive system > Large intestine > Fecal... | reverse complement strand
TGTAATGCCCTTAATTCTTCCTGCCATGCGATATCACCTGCCTTTCAGGAAATATAAAAATACCTACTGTGGTAGGTAGACAAGTAGGCGGAATAGGTGTATAATATGGCTATCCTCCACGCAATGTTTCGGATATGCTCTTGTGATGCAATGCCCTCGGTTCAAAACCGATTCCTGCATAAAACAGATGCATGACTGCACCTGCGCTGAAGGTAGATATAACAGTTCCAATACCGACATCGCCGCCGAGCATCCAGCCAAATAGCGTCAAGACTGCCCAAAGCAATATCTCTACGATGCCGATAGGAATCTTCGACAGCCGCTTTCCGATTGCAATGAGCAGACCGTCTTTCGGACCGCAGCCCTGTTCTGCTTTCATATACACATACATTCCGAGCGCAATAAACAGGAAGCCGAACAGCATATATGCGATGCCGAGCCACAGACAGCGGTTTTCGGGATAGGGAGATATATCGCATAGAAACTGCACTATATTCCCGGTCAGCAGCGCATCTAACAGCGTTGCAAAGCCGATGTGCTCATGCAATATAAGCTGTATGCTGATCGCGCAACCACCGATCAGCACCATAGAACTGCCGTAATTCAGCGGAGTATGCTTGGCGATACCCATGCCGAGACAGTCCCACGGCGCAAGACCGATGTTTGCGTAGATCGTCAGATACACACCGAAGGAGTAGATAGAGAGTCCGAGCAGAATTCTCAGAACTTGCCGCACGATAATATCCACACCTTTTCGGGATGGCTTCCTCGATATTCCGCACTTTTCATGCTCAAAATTTATCCATGTCGTTTTGTGTCGCTTTGTAGCTGTAAGTCGCTTCATCGTTATCCTTTTCAATGAAAATCTCGTTGACCATTCCGATAGTGAGCAGATCAAGGTCGGAAAGACTCAGCCCGATCTGCACACATCGGAGAAGGAACAATGGCGTTGTCATTTCGCGGTCAACTGGGCGAGATTTTTTTTTGACTCTGCCTGCGTCTCCAGATTCATGCCCCAAAGCTCAAAAAGCTGCGGAAGGATTTGATAAATGGAGAACACGTTAAACTGTTCGAGCCATTCATCGGGGCTGTCGGGAACGCCCTCCGGATCTGCGTGTTTCGCCATAACCCAGCTTATCTGCTCAAATACTTCAAGGCTCTCAATGCCGAGACCGGAGTCAGCCTCATCGCTCTCATCCATGGAGGTCTTCAGTGCCGCGAAATCCTTGAAAATGTCCTTACGAAATTTGGCGCGATACAGCCGGGGTACGGTGGCACTTGCCTTGAAAGGAACATCGATACCATCAATAGTGATTGTTTTTGTAATTGCCATATTCTCCTCCTAATTCCGACAACTCTGTTCTGTGCTGTCTTTCGGGAAATTAACTCTTGCATATTCTCCGTGATACTTTCTTGCCGCATCGTCATAGGCGCGCGCCGCTTCCTCCGGAGTAAGGAATAAACCGAGATACTGGTTTTTATCACCCACAAAAATGTCAGCTCTGTACTTACCGTCTTTATGACGACTTACGCCCTTGTAACCACATTTGTTGTTTCTCCGGACATTCTCGTTATGAGAATTTTGCTTTGGTGTAACGATACGAAGATTACAGCGTCGATTATCAAGTGTGTTTCGATTGATGTGGTCTACAAACCATCCTTGGCTACATTTTGTAATGATCCGCGACAATAGTACCGTAGAGTTTCCTATATTTGTTTTCGGATACCCTTTATCATCGATGAACCAGTGATACCGAGAAACCAGATCATAATCTTCCAAGCTGAAAATGAATGTCTTGCCATCCGCACACACATATCGGCAATAATCATCTTCACGAACGATTTTCCAACAATTCATACATCTTTTCACATGACCGCCGATGAGATTGTCTCTGAAAAGCTCCACAGTATTTCCGCAGTCACATTTACAGAGATACTTGTGATGACGATTTACTTTTCTGCTATAGCCGATTACTTCAAGCTTTCCGTATCTTTTGCCGATAATATCGTTGAAATCCATGTCATCACCCCCAAAAAGGGAAAGCCGGGTTGACCCGGCTTAAACATCAGACACTGCTTTCTTATCAGTCAGTAGTGGCTGCGGAAGCAGACTTCGCAGTGCTTGCCGAGCGTGTGCCGGTGCTGTTGTTGGTGGTTGCCGCAGTCGGGATATAAACCGCATTGTACCAGTTGTCATAGGTCGTCTGGTCGGTGCTTTCACAGGTCTTGGACTTCACCAGACCGGACGGGAGCGCCGTTGCCTTGAGGCTGAGTGTCTCCGTCTTGACAGACTTGCTTTCCTCAGTGGTCTCACCCTCAGTTGCCGGACGGGATGCCGAGCAGCAGTACAGCACATGACGGATGTGGTTCTTGTCACCATCGAACTCGAACATCAGTGCAAACTGCGAGGTCTCCGCATCGTTGCGCTCCACCAGAACCCCCTTGCTGTCGAGCTGCTCGCCGAGGATGGCAGTTGCGAAATCGGTCGTGATGAGAGCGACTTCGAGATCGCCGTCGTAGCCGGCATTGTTGTTGATGACATAGTACACGCAGTTATCGGCGTAAAAATTCTCATTTTCGCCGTTTGCGTCAATACTCAGCGATACAGCACCGGGCAGACGTACAGGCGTTGCGAATGTCGGTACGCCTTCATCAGACCATGCTGTGATCTTTGCCCAGTGGACCTTGTTCAGACCGAACTTGACCTTATTTTTCTGAAGTGCCATTTTTCATACCTCCAAATAGTACAGGACCTCATAGAGCTTTTCGCTCTCGATCCACGTTTCCGTTTTTGCGTAATAAATATTGTGCTGTGTCAGCACTTCCTCCACACGCTGTTCCGCTTCCGGGGATTTTTCATCGGTGTACAACTCGATGTTCAGCGTTTTGAAGCTGATATACATCAGATTATCTGCACCGAATGTATTCTCACCGGGAGACAGGAACAATATGAAGGGCGGATCCGGGCTTTCACCCTCTGCAAAATGGTGATAAGCAAAGGGCAGTCCGATCTCCTGCATCATTTCGTTTATCTCTTCATAGTTCACGAAAGTGCCTCCTCGATCAGATTGGTAAGCATTTCCTCACCGTGCTGTTCTGCAGGAGCGATATGCGGAATCGCCGCAACTCTGCCACCGCCTCGTTTCGCATGACCGTGCTCCAGCAGGTGCGCGATCTGATAGCGGTTCTTAGAATGCACCGTCATTTCGAGTGTATGGCTGTTCTCCTTTACCTTTTTTGCAGCCCAGCTTTTCTGATAACGACCGGACTTTTTCGGAGCGTTAGCGGAGATCTCATTCTTGACGGCAGTCGCTGTTTTGCGGACAGCCTTCTTCATCGCTGTATCAGCAAGCTCCGCATATTCCGTCAAGCCTTTCATGATCTCCGATGCCATATCGTCAATAGATGTCATCCTTCGCACCTGCTTTCCGTGATTCGCATATCAGCTTCATATAGTCCTGTGTCTGGAAATTCGGCACAATGCCCTTGATGTCATAATCCAAACCGTCAAAGCGGATTCTGTACATGGTCGATGCCATGCGCTTAGTCTGCGGAGTTTGTCGGATAATGACCTCAATTTTCTGAATTGCTCTGGTCACGCCGGTGTTTGTCTCCTCAGCTGCACCGCCGACAGTATTTGATACAGTCACAGAAGCCCAGAGGGAGAACACTTCCTCCCACTGAGCCTTGTGATTGCCGATGGCATCCTTTTTGACATGGTTTTCAAGGACAGCGATCCGCTGATTCAGTTTACCGATCTCCATCAGACAATGCCCTCCCTCTGTGCGAACAGCAGAGCCCTGAGTGTCAGCGTCAGTGCATGATAATCAGCAGTATTGCGGTTTTCATAGAGGTAAGAAACAGTATACAGCATAGCCTGCCGGGAGGTTTCCTCATTTTCCGCGAGCTGCTTTTCATTCATGCGCCCCACATCCATCACGAGCCGCTGTGCCGTATCGATCAGAGTGAGGATGAGCTTGTCATCCTCGCAATGATCTACACGGAGATAGTTTTTTGTTTCAGGCAGTGAGATCAGAGTCACTTATCTGCCCTCCGTTCATCAGCCGTTGCCGCCTGCACCGCCGCCGGTGTTACCGCCAGTCGTAGTAGCCTTTGTTCCAGCCATCTTGAGAACCTTGACGGATTCCGGCAGGATCAGACGGCCGTCCACACGCTGCGTGGTGAGGAAGCCGACCTGATCGGTGCGGGCATACAGCTCGTTCAGACGGCGGAAGGTGCGGTTCTGACGGTCTGCCACCCAGTAATTCTTCATGTCACCGAAGAGGAGAACACGCTCACCCTTTGCGATACCGGGCATGAAGGAAGAGGTGCGGATCGGTCTGCCGAGAATTGTATCCGGCTTTGCGATATCAAGGCTCGGCTTCCAGAGGTAGTTGTCGTTCTTGTCTTTCAGCTTCATGAGCTGAAGGAGAATGGTCTCGTTGCAGACGAACTGTGCGTTGCGGCGGTAGGGAGACTTCAGGCTGTAGTAGAGGTTGAAGATCTCATCGAAGGTGATCGCAGTCTGAGATGCCGCAGTGACACCAAGCTCAGCGCCGCCGGTCTCATCGAGAATACCGAGGGGCTTCTTGTCACCGTCACCGGTGAAGAACGCTCTTTCCTCGGCGTTGCCCATTGCCACACCGAAACGTGCAGCGATATAGCTTGCGAGGTCGAAGGCGGAATCGTGCAGAAGCTCGTTGCTGATCTTGATCATCGTGCCGAGCTTATATGCAGAGAGGGTTGTCTGACCGAATCTGGTGTCGGTCTCCGGGATCTCTTCTCCCTCATCGATCCACTGCGCTTCCATCGTATCGTTGGCAATGGGAATCTTGCGGGTACCGGAATTGGTCTTGATGACCGTTGCCATCTGGCGGAAGATGTTGTTTTCCTCAAGCGCCTGAATCAGACGGCGCTCGAACTCGTCGGGCACAGTGTAGCCGCCCTCGGTGTCCTCACCGACAGAGAGTGCGTTGCGGACTACAAGCTGATCGCCCTTGTTGCGGATCATATTCCAGAACGCACACTTGTACTCGTCCGTTGCGGTCGGGTTAGTGGGCGGCGTGTTCTTTGCGCCGGGAGCGTTGGTGACGGGCTTGGAGGTCGGTGCGGAAAGTGCCGCATCCACGGCTGCCTGCTGTTCCAGACGCTCGATCTCTGCACCGAGAGCCTGCACCTCACCGGCCATTTTGTTGTACTGCTCAACTGCGGATGCCTCCACGAGACCGTTCTCACCACGGTGCTTTTCGAGGAATGCCTTTGTCTGCTCCCACAGGGTATTACGCTTACTGCGAAGTTCCATGATCTTGCTCATATCTTTTCTCCATTTCTCCGGATAAAATCCGGTGTCGCATAAAAATACAGCCAGCCTTATCTCAAAAATGCAAGCTGCTGTTTCAGAATTTCATACGGCATTGCGCCGTCTGCGGTTTTACCGTCCATGCCGATCACAGGGATGGTCACAGTCGGTGCTGTATCCGTCAGCCCTTCCTCGGAAGGTTTCTTGGCATCATCTGCCTTGCCGTCATCGGGCGGCTCTGTGCCTTCCGTTGCTGCGGAAGCGGTGATCTTTCCCAGAATGGTCTGTCCCATGACACGGGTACTGTACTCCCAAAGGGCATCGTCGGTGTCCAACTTGAACGGCTTCTTTTCGGTCTCTTTCTTTTCATCACCCTCATCGTCACCGCCTTCCTGATCAGGCTTCTCAGGCTCGTCCGGATCGTCAGGCTCATCCTTCTTGTCCGGTTTGGACTTTTCATCGAACAGAATCTCATCTGCAAAGCCCAGCTCAACTGCCTTTTTCGCATTGATCCATGTCTCGTCCGACATGAGCTTGCTGATGCGGTTTCTGCTGAGTCCGGTTTTTGCGGCATATGCGTTGATGATGCTCTCTTTGACCTCATTCAGTGTTGCGATGGCTTTTTCCATGTCCTTGGCGTTTCCCATCGCAATTGTGGACGGATCATGCACGAACAGGAGTGCGGTCGGAGACATCTGCACAGTATTTCCTGCCATAGCAATCACGCTCGCCGCCGATGCTGCAATGCTTGCGATTTTTACCGTTACCCTGTGCGGATAATCACGTATCATCGTGTAAATTTCTGCTGCTGCGAACACATTGCCGCCTGGACTATTCAGCCAAAGTGTAATGTCACCCTCCTCGGCATACAGTTCATCGCGGAAAGATTGCGGCGTGATCTCATCTCCCCAGAAGCTCTCCGAGTCGATAGGACCTTCAAGCCGGAGGACTCTGCCGCCGCTGTCATCGTGGATCCAATTCCAGAACTTTTCCATTTACATACCCCCATTTCTGTACTTCTTCCTGCGTTTTTGCCGCAGGAAACGGTCATCGGTTTCTTCGTCCGGTGTATCATCGGTATCCGGCTGTTCGTCAGGCTCATTGTCCTGCTGTGCATTCAGGTTATACGCTGCACCGGCGTCTTGCAGTTTATTGTAGCTGCCGTTGAGGTAATAATCCTCACCGCCCTGATCTTCGGGAATGAGATCCATATTTTCAAGACGGCGCACATCGTTGGGCGACATAAAGCCGTTACCCACACCGATGGCATAGGCGTTCATGCGGCTCTGATAATCTCCTCGCATGAGACCGTCCACATTGAACTTCGGGAAATATACATTCTGTTCTTCCTCCAGAAGAAGGTCTTTCATGATGCCCTTTTCGATACGGATGATCCACGGCATGAGAGAATACTGCACAAATGCAATACCCTGATGCTCAATGTTGTTGAACGTAGACCTCTTCAAATCCTGCACCAGATGCGGTGGAACCTGAAACATTCTGCAAATTTCCTCCACGTCAAATTCTCTTGTGGAAAGGAACTGCGAATCCTCCGGCGGCAGGGAGATCGGCTTATACTGCATACCTTCTTCGAGGACTGCGATGCGGTGTGCGTTCCGTGCGCCGCCGTATGCCTTTGTCCAGTTGTCGCGGATCTTCTGCGGATCCTTCAGCACGCCCGGATGTTCGAGAACTCCGGCAGGCTGCGCTCCGTTTTTGAAGAAGGCGCTGCCGTATCGCTCTACTGCCATGACCGCACCGAGTGCATTTTTCATCATCGCTATCGGTGAGAAACCGACCAGTCCATTGAATCCCAGACCAGGGATGTGTAAGATTTCATCCCTGCGGAAGATAATATCCTTGTCATGCTCACCGGGCTTTTCGTCGGTGTAGGCGTGGTAAGTGTAGATCAGGTCGCCGGATTTCGGATCACGGTCGATCTCGACATTTTCGGGAAGCAGGGGATAGAGACCGAGGATGCCGTTTTTGCCGTCCCGGACAATCTGTGCATAGGCGTTGCCCCATAGTAAAAGGTGGCACATGAGTGCTTCCCAGAACGAGAATGAACTCATTTCGGGATTCGGCTGCCGATAGAGTATTTTGTACAGCGGATGGTCAATGGCTAATTCCTTATCCTCGCCCTGTCCGGTGTATCTGTAAAGGTGCAGCGGCAGTCCAGCAATCGTATTGGAGAGCAGCCTCACGCAGGCGTATACGGTAACGATCTGCATTGCCGTTCGCTCGTCAACACGCTCTCCGCTGTGCGTCATACCGAAAACGAACAGGTTTCCTGAATCCCGGACATTGTCCTGAATATCCGGCAGCATCGGCGCATCTCTCGGCTTGCTGATGCCAAGCCAGCTCAAAAAGCCCATAAACATTACCTCCTGTCAGATGACCACAAGATCGTGGTCGGGTTCATCATATACACTGCCTTGCATCTCGTGGCGAATACAGCGGTCAAGTGCCATGATCCATGCTACGATGCCGTCAATTTTCTCTGTGGACTTTTTCTTGGACGGCTTGATATTTTCCGCCGCATCAATTTCAGCGACCACATTTCCTGCCATCCAGCGGAGTACAGGGTTGCCGCCGTGGATAAACTGCCCTTCGAGTATGAGCTTGTACAGTTCCTTCATCGGCGGGGACATATCCTTGAAGCCCATGCCCATCGGAACAACGGTAAATCCGTCTCCCTCAAGGTCTGTGATAAGCTGTGTGGCATTCCAGCGGTCGGCAGCAATTTCCTTGATGTTGTACATCGTGTGCAGCTCGTTGATCGTTTTCCGCACGAAATTGTAATCGACCACATTGCCCTCGGTGATATGAAATAATCCCATGCGCTCCCATGCATCGTAGGGAACATGGTCTCGCCGTACTCGCAAATCGAGCGTTTCTCTCGGCAGCCAGAAGTGCGGGACAACGATGTATTTCTCGCCGTCATGCAGCGGAGGGAACACCAGCACAAATGCCGTGATATCCGATGTGCTGGATAGGTCAAGACCTGCGTAGCACTCCCGTCCCCGGAGCTTTTCGAGGTCGATCGGAAGATTGCCCCTGTCGTAGATATGCTCCGGAATCCATGCCACCGCACTGCCTACCCACTGGTCAAGCCTCAGCTGACGGAATACATTTTCTTCAGCGGGATTTGTAAGGGCTTCCCGGTGAGCATCGCGGACTCGGTCGATGGCGATAGTGTATCCGAGCGAGGGATTTGCCTTATACCATGACTCCTCTGCGTTCCAGTCGTCATCATCGTTCAAGCCGTAGATCACAGGATAGAAGGACGGATCAATGCGCCTGCCGTCCAGAATATCTTTTGCTTTCGTGTGATACTCGTAGCAGATGCTGTTGCGATCCGTTCCGGCGGTTGTGATCAGGAAGTACAGCGGCTGAGTACGGGCATCACCGGAACCCTTTGTGAGAACATCCACAAGGCTGCGGTTCGGTTGGGCATGAAGTTCATCCAAAACCAGACCGGATACATTCAATCCGTGCTTTGTACCGACTTCCGCTGAAAGCACCTGATAAAAGCCAACATTACTGTAATTCACCAGACGCTTTGTCGCCGCCATGATTTTTGAGCGTTTCAGAAGTGCCGGTGTCATTTCCACCATGCGCTTTGCAACGTCAAAAACGATGGATGCCTGCTGTCGGTCGGCGGCAGCACCGTAGACCTCGGCGGAAGGCTCGTTGTCGGCGTAGAGCAGATACAGTGCAATTGCCGCTGCAAGCTCACTGTTGTGCGTAGGCACAAATGACGGTCCTGCGAGATATTGGTGACTCGGACTGTCCACCTGAATACACTGCATTTTTACGGGATGATCTATTGGCTGAATATCCAGCAGGTAATGATAACGAGGGTTATTGCCGTGAGAAGCCTCCCAATGTTGCAGAATATCTTTGTTTGATGTCTCGGGGCATTTACTTGAAACGATTTTGATATCGGTGTTCATCTCGTAAATCTCACGAGTTGAAACGAGTTTGCCGCTACTATCGATTTCGATGTTCCACAGATGCCGTTTCCCAGCAATGATCGAGGTGCCGTCCTTGAAGGTCAGCTTGTAGGCTTGCTCTGTATCATCCACAGGACTTTTCGCAACCACATGGCACGGAATGCCGTTTTCATCGAATACTGTATCTCCGACCTTCAGATCTCCCATATTGGTGAATCCCTGCGGAGTCGGGATCGGTGTATCCAGTGCAAGCTGCTTCCCATTTTTCTTTGGAATTTCGACATAGGCGGTACGAAATTGCCGCATATCGTCCTCTTTGACGATGCCGAAAATATCCCGGATGATCTGTTCCTGCCACGGAAGCAGCCAGAACGGTTTGCCTGCCCAGCGTCCTTTGGTATGGCAGAGATTCTCGATGAACCGCGCAGCTCGGTCAGCCTTTGCCGCATCGTAGTGCGATTCCGGCAGCATAAAGCGTGTCGGTTTATAATCCTTCAGTTTCGGATAGTTGGCAGGTCTTTCTCTTGCCTTTGCCGTTCTCGCCATCAGCCACCTCCGAGAAGTTCATCCATATCGTCAACGGCAGCGTTTTTCATATCTGCGCCGGCAGTGATACGGCTTCTTGCCGCCGGGGTCAGGCCAAACTGCTCTGCGATCTTGTTCATAATTTTCAGATATGTCTGTGCGATAGATACCTGCGGAACCTGCTGCCAGTAACCTGATTTTGTTTTTACGATCGTGCCGTGCTGGGTCATGAATTCCTCGGCTTCTTTCCATCGTGCGTATGCCTGACAGTAGGATGCGAATGCCGCCTGATCGACCTCGGTCAGCACACCAATCTGCTCCAGTTGCTTTGACAGCCTGCGCCATTCCTTTTTTGCTTCGGGCTCCAGCCACTTCGGACAGGGCGGTGCCTTGCGTTCCGGCTTCGGCTCTGCATCATTCAGCGGTCGTTTTCCGGGATTGCCTTCCAGTTCCTTGATTGCTGTCGGCGTCGGTTTTCTGCCTCTCTGAGCCATCCGCATCACTCCTTTTCTCAAAAAATCTGCATAAAGAAAAGGCCTGCGTGCTGCAAGCCTCTCCTATGTATATCCACCTTGAATTTATATGTGTGTCCGTCTTGGTTTGGATGGGCGGCTTAATGCTACCGCCCACCGACCGTTCTATTTACTTGTACTCGTACATCAGGATCGCAAGGGCAATCTTCGCAGCCTCGTTCTGCTCGGGTACATCCTCGCCTCTGTCGTAGTTGTAGATGACCTTGCCATTCTCCTTGAGTGTCAGTTTACTGATTCTGCCCTCGTTGATGCCGTACTGGCTGCCCTCGTCGTAGACCTTTGCCCAGTAGTGAACCACCGTCTTGCCTTCCTTGGTCGGTGCCAGAATCGTGCCTTCGTGCCACATAGTGTTTACCTCGTTCTTTCGTAGTTTTCGGCTCGGTTTCCCGTTCCGTTGTACACACTATAACTCTTTTCGGCAGATATATCAAGCGGCTAAACTACCAGAATGTGCAAGGCGATTTTTTGTCGGTTGTTGTACATATTATGCCTTGCCGCAGGAGGCACACAAATGCGCCGTGTGGGCGGCTTTTCGCAGGGGCAAGCTGTACGCATCTCCCCGGCACCGCCCCACACGAGGCAACGTGGTGCGTGTGTCGTCGCTATCCGCCGTACTCTTCCAAGTATGCGTTCACGCAGTCGCCGTAGCCGAGCTGTTCAAGCTCCTTCGGTTCAAAGACATCCAGCAGCGTTTCCATCACTTCTCGCTCCGTCCATGTTCCCGTGGCCGACAGGTTTGCGATGACTGCGGTCAGCATTTCAAGCTGTGCGTATGTATCCATGTTCTTTCCTCCTTCGGGATTGGCAGCCCCTCCCTGCGGAAGGGCTGCGCTGTTCCGTTTGGTTACTTGCTCTTGCGTCCTGCCTCGTAGGCATCCTTGAGGGCGGCTTCCAGCCCCCAGACCGAAACCTCGATGAAGTCCTCGCTGTCGCAGTGGCGGGCTTCAAGGTCTCCGCGCTCCTGCACCGTGATCAGGTGCTTTGCTGCGATCTCGAAGAGCTGTTTGTCGATGCCTGTCAGCGGATGCTCGGCTCTGAAAATCTCCTGCTCGGTTTTGGCAAGGGCGGCGTTTGTGTTTGCAAGTGCCTGCGCTCTGCTGATCCCGAAAAGCTCAAGGCAGTCCGCTTCGGTCATTCCCTCAAGGGCGGCTTTGCCGTTCTGCAGCATCTTCAGCTTGTCAACTGCGGCTTTCATTTCCTTCTTTGTCATGGTGGTTTACCTCCGTGTTTTGTATTCGGTGGGCGTTTACCCTTCCGTTGTGTAGCATATTACCATGATCTTTCCGGAATAGCAAGCGGCTAAATGTTCAGAACAAAATCGGCGTATCTGCGCCATTTGTTGTATACATAGCACCAAGCCCACAGGAGGCACACAAACGCGCCGTGTGAGGCGGCTTTCCGCAGGGGCAAGCTTATCGCAGGAAAACCGCACAAAGGACAACGTGGGGCAAGTCAGCCCCGCAGGGCTGAACCTATCAGTCCTCGGTCGGCGGAAGCCATGCTCCTTTTTCCTCATCGAAAAGGTAGTAATACGGAATGCCCCAGTCATCGCTCATCAGGGAAACAACGCTCTTGTGGGTGACCGCAGGCTGCATCGGCTCTTTGCGGTCGCGGTGGTAAGCAACCGTCACACCATCGGCAGGCTTTTCAAAGCTGTGCGGCTCATCCGCATCGGGAGCAAGGCGCTCGCCGAGGATGCTGATGTCTCCAAGGGCAAGCAGTGCCTTGACCTTCTCGGCGGTGTTATAATGCTCGGTGAGGATGGGCATCTGGTGTTCGGGGTAGCCGTCCCAATGGCAGTAGATTGTCTCCGTGGCGCCGTCCTGATGCAGGATTCCGACTCTTGAATTCGTACTCATGTTCGTAAACCTCCATGTTTTTTTCTGCGGTAAGCCCTCCCCGCAGGAAGGGCTCCGCTGTTTTGCTTATGCTCTCTTCACATCGACCAGCCACTCTGCTTCCTTGTGGGCGATGCCCGTAGCCTTCTCGGTAATGCTGCTGTCCTCATCGATGTAATGCAGTCCCTTGCCGACCTTAACGAATCTCACATTCTCGTAGCCCTCGATGATGGTGCGGTAAACGTAACCGCTGCGGCTCTCGCCATCATAGCTCTTGCCGTCCCAACCGTTGAAGGTAAAGGTGACACGCTCTGCAGTCTTGCAGAAGAGGCTCTCGAAGTCCTCGCGGGTGATCGCCGTGTTGGCATCAATCAGGTTCAGGCTCTTTCTCAGTGTGTAGGGGTTCATGGTGTTATCCTCCGTTTCGTTTTTCGGTAGGCGTTCTGCCCTTCCGTTGTGTCACATATTACCATGATCCTGCTGATAAGTCCACGCCTATGTGCAAAATAAAACGTAGAAGAATCGCCGATCTCAGCCTTTCGTATTGTAGGATTTACACATGAGGAAAAGGGGGAGGGGGAGCAGAGCCGAAGCCCTGCTCCTGTCGATATCAGTTCACCTTGAAAAGGATGCCCTGTGCCGTTTCGTATTCTTCCTCGCCCCAGCGCAGGCTCTTCTTGGTGATGGTGTGCGTTCCGACCATCGTGCAGCCTTCTGCAATAAATCCGTAGATGTTCTCCATCAGCGCCGTGCTCTGATTGGTGATCGTGAACTCGGTGATGCCTAGCTTGCGGAGCGTTTCGATGAAATCGTGGAATTCCTTGTCCCAGCAGTAATCGCTCATCTCGAACTCGTCACCGTCGTTCTCGCGGCGCATCTTGTACACCCAGTAGGCTTTCATCTCACCGCCGCTGTAGGGGTAAGGACCTGCCGCCTTCTCCTCAGCGTACCAAGCGTCCATCTCCGGGCTGTCGTAGCCGTGGGCTTCGGCAATCTGAGCCTTGCGCTCGGCGCGCTCCTTTTTGGCGCGTTCATAGGCGGCGCACTGGAAGGTCATCTCCTCAAAGTAGTTGTCGTTCATGTTCGTATCCTCCATGTTATGAATTCCGGCGGGCTGTCTGCCCTTCCGTTGTGTCACATATTACCGCCTTTTGCCTGAAAAGTCCACGCCTATGTGCAAAATAAATCGTAGAAGAATCGCCGTTTTCAGCAAGCTGAACAGGTACATATACACAAGCCCACAGTTTGCGCCAGAACGCGCCGTGTCACGCCCGGAAAGTGGGGGATAAGTTATCCCTGAGAATGCGGAAAGGGGCTGTAACGCCCCTTTGTGCCGCCTTATTCGCCGTTGTACTTCTCGTGGATGATGCCGAGGATCTTGTCCTGTTCCTCGATGCTGATGCCCATGCTGTCGAGGGCTTCCCTCGTTCCGCAGTCGGGGCAGATCAGCGTTTCGTTGTCGCTGCGGGAAAGCGCCGGTCGCTCGGTGTAGGTGCGTCCGCATTTCGGACATGTACGCTTTTCAAAAACTTGTTCTTTCATTTTCAGTCCTCCTTTGTGCTTCTCATGTATGCCCTGTCAAGGTACTTCAAATCAAATCCGAAGTTGCGGTAGCCTTCCTCGCATGTGCGGATGTAGGTCATTGACGGGATCGCAATCTCACGCTCCTCGTGCATGATGTAGACAAATGCCGTGACCTTTTTGGTCTTGCCGTTTGCCAGCCTGATTGGCAGGCGGACTTCCTTCTTGTAGTAGAAGTTCGGGTAGCCCTCGTAGATGTCGAGGTGCTTCTCATCGTCGGCTGTCACTTCCCACACGGCGACCGGAACAAGCCCGCCGTCCTTCGGCTCGATGGTGAGGTACGCTCCCGTCTTGCTGCTCTTGAAGAGCAGTTCGTAGTCAGGAATCGCGGAAATGCCGATGGGCTTTGCGCCTGGGCAGCGGAACCGCATCTGGCGGATGTTGAGGTTGCTGCCGTAGGCTATGTAGTATTTTTTCTTGTTCATGCTATGTTCTCCTTTGCGTTTTTTCCTTGCGGTAGTGCCATGTTAACTCTTTTCGGCGGCATTATCAAGCGGGTAAATGAACAGATCATTCAGGGCGGTTTTGCGCCGGAAGTTGTTCATTTTATGCTTTGCCCACAAACGCGCCGTGTTGCCCCTGTGTGGCTCGGTTGACTGAGTTGGGTATGTGTTCGGAGGATACCCTTCCGCCCCACACGTGGCGATGAGGGTGCTGTGTGCGCCGCCGTGCCGTTCCGCTTGTTCTTCCGCCCCGCAGGGCAGGCTTTAAGGTCTGCCGAAGCGGAAGCTGTTGTCGCCTGTAAGGTTCTCGGTGAGGGTTTCCCTTGCGGTTGCGAATTCGTCCCCGATGAAGCCCATTCTCATCAGCCAAGTCCGCATGGCGAACTTTTTGTTTTCCTTCTGCTGTTCCTTGGGGCTGGCGCTCCGCAGGTCCTTTGCCATCTGGCTCATTGCGAGGCAGAGCTGAATGTAGCTCTTGAGCTTGCCTGCGTGGAGCCCGTTCTGCTTGCCGTTGGAAGGCGGTGCGAACTGGAAAAGTCTGAACTCGACCGTGCCTTTGGTGAAGGTAGCGTGGAGGTTGAGCATGTGATAGCGGCTGTCGTTGTAGTGGTGGGTTCTGCCGTATTCGCAGCCCTGTGCGCCGTACCAGATGTCCGCAAGCTGTGCCATCGTGGTGGGCTTTTTGCGGTTGAGCTGTTCAAGGAATCTCGGGTCAACTGTTCTGCAGTAGCGGCGCATTCTGCTCTGGTCTACTCTGATTGCCTCGGCGATCAGGGTTTCGTGGCTTGCCATAAGGTTTGCGAGGTTTCTGAGGCTCTGCGGTGTGTGTCCCTGGGCTCCAATGTGGCAGTGGACTCCACATCCCCGCGTGTAATCACTGCGCGCTCCTGCCTTTCTGAGCCTTCTCACAAGCTCCTGCAGGGTTTCGATGTCTGCGTAGTGCAGGATCGGTGTGACCAGTTCGCACTTTTCGCTGTCGTGGCCTGCGATGCTGACGTCCTTCTGGAATTTCCACTCTCTGCCCTGTGCATCCCATGCGCTGTAGGTTTCGTAGCCGTTGCGGTGTGCGGTGTACTCGGTGCGGCTGGTGCCGAAGAAGTCGGCGGCGAGCTTTGCGGCAGCCTTGCGGGTGATGTTGTTCATCTCGATCTCAACCCCGATGGTCTGCTCCTTCATTCTGTTGATCTGCTGTGCGGTTTTCTCAGTCATTTTGGTATCCTCCGATTCGGTTTTTCGGTGGGCGTTTGCCCTTCCGTTGTGTCACATGTTACCGTCTTTCGGAGGATATAGCAAGCCGCTAAAACCACAGAATATCGAGGAAAATACATTGCTCATATCTGGTGTATGTGTACACTTGATATACTTGAAATTCTATGGTATACTCGGATACAATGGAATAGGATCTCTTATTTTCCGGAGCCCCCATTGCGGTCAGAAATGACTTGGAAATCATCGACACCGTCTATAAGGGAGAGCGTTCTGCCAGACCATGTGTATGTTGCCGCCGTCATCGACCATCTGAACCTCGCCAATTGTTCCGGGCGGCACTGGTGCATAAGGGTCATCCATATGCTTCAGTCGGATGCGGGTGCCTGCGGGATAACGCTCCCGCAAGGCTCTGAGCTGTCTTTCATTCGGAAACTGCATCGTTTTCATCCTCCTCGGTCAGTTCGGTTCTGGCAGCATCACGCTTTGCCTTCTGCTTTGCCTCCCAGCGTTCACGCTCCTCATCGTTGCGGAATGCGGTGTGTCCGGAAAGCGGAGTCATGAGGCGCTTGCGGTCAGCCTTGAAGTCAGCACCGTTCAGCCCAAGGCGGATCAGCCAGATGCGGAGTGCGTACTTTTCGTTGCTGTCATCGACATCCTTTGCTTGCACACGTTTCTGCGTGATCGCCATCTTGTTCATGGCGGCTGCCAGCTTGGTGTAGGTCTGCACCGTTTCGGCATCCTGCGCCTGACCGAAGCCGTCAAAGATCAGCTTGTCATCGGCGAAACGGATGCCCTTCAGTTCGGGATTCGTTTCCTCCCATTCTCTGATGTAGGCGATAAGCTCGTGGATGCTGCGGAAGGTCTTGCCATCGAGGATCGCATCGGCGAGGCTCTTGTCTGCGAAGAATTCTCCGCCAGTCGCCTTGCTGAGAAGTGCGCCGCGGGAGTGGATCATGCAGATAAGGTTTGTAAGGCTCTGCACCGTGTGCTCTGCAATCGGGAAGCTGATGCTTGCGCGCAGCGGAAATCCGCTGCTCGGTTCGTCAGGGATATCCGGCTCTGATTCAGCCGAAGCATCCGTTTCTTCCGGCGGTGCTACTGTTTTGCTTTCATATCCTGCCTCTGCAAGCCCATTCAGTACCTTCTCCACGATATCTGTGTCGATGCGGTCGCTGAAACTGAGGACTGCGTTTTTGTCCAGGGTGAAGAAGTCGATCTGGTATCTGCAGCCCGGTACACCGAGGTACTTGACCTCTGCTCCTGTCAGCTCGCCGATTTTCTGTGCCAGTGCCTTGCGCTGGCTCTTTTCAATATTGAACTTGATTTCCATATGATTACCTCCGTTTTTACTGCCGCCCCTCAGCCTTGTGCGTTGGGCTGCGGCGTTTTCGTAGTCACATATTACCGTCTTTTGCCCCGGAATGCAAGACTGTAAAACGGAGAATGTATGGGGCGTGTCTGCCCTTCCCGACTTTGCCACT
>Ga0129314_1001396_pt1 | contig 16898 bp, 15 predicted proteins | sample O1111metagenome_FD_94431 | JGI IMG/M metagenome (GOLD analysis project Ga0129314, IMG submission 94431) | Orangutan individual fecal microbial communities from fecal samples from Wisconsin, USA - O1111 metagenome | ecosystem: Host-associated > Mammals > Digestive system > Large intestine > Fecal... | reverse complement strand
GCTGACACATTTAACTTCGGGCGTGGTGTCCCAATCGGAAATTACGTCAGACCAATCACCTTCATCATAAAGAAAGAGCAGAGACTGTAAAAGCCTCTACTCATATATTAAGAATCGGGATTTATGGAGAATACTGACTTATGAAAATACATATTATTGGTTGCAGTGGTTCTGGAAAAACCTATTTAGCAAATGCACTTTCAAAGAAGTATAATATTTCTCATTTCGACTTAGACGATATTTAATGGGATAACAACGCCAAAGGATATGGGGAAATGAGAACACTTGATAAACGAAAAGCGCTATTACAAGAAATATTATTTAATAATGAGTGGATAATTGAGGGGGTATATTATGCTTGGGTACAACAAAGTTTTGATGAAGCTGATAAAATATATGTTTTAAATATGCCTAGTTATTTATGTAAAAGTAGAATTATTATGCGCTTTATAAAAAGAAAATTGGGAATATTAAAAGGAAAAAGAGAAACTCTGAAATCGGTCTATAACCTTTTGAAATGGACTGAAACTTTTCAGAATAAAAATCTGAAAGAAATAAGAAATATTTTAGATAGATATGGCGATAAAGTTATATGGTTATCAAGAAAAAAGGATGTAGAGAAAATAATAAAGGCGGTATGATAATTTCCAGCTTGCCCATTTAATAAATCAGAAGTTATCTGGACAGTAAACTTAAATTTTATAACGGAGTAAAATATGAAATTGAAGATAGCGTTTTTACAGTTGCTTCCTGGTGGAAACATAGAAGATAACATAGAAAGAGGAATAAAAGCGTGCCGGGAAGCCAAAGCAAATGGCGCAGATATAGCATTATTTTCGGAAATGTGGAGCAGTGGATATACCTTTCCTCACAATAAAGAATGGTTGGAGCAGAATTCCGTTTCGCTGGACAGCAGGTATGTAAGACAATTTTCGGAGCTTGCTTTAGAACTGGATATGGCAATCGCGATAACACTGTTGGAAAAGCATGAGCCCAAACCCAGAAATACCGTTTGTCTGTTTGATAGACATGGAAAGTTAGTATATCGTTACTCCAAGGTACATATTTGTGACTTTGGAGAGGACGATGATGAAGGGATACTTGATGCCGGAGATGACTTTTATGTTGGGGAACTTGATACCAAAGAAGGCATGGTTAAAGTCGGTTCCATGATTTGTTATGACAGAGAGTTTCCGGAAACTGCCAGGATTTTGATGCTTAAAGGTGCAGAACTCATTCTTGTTCCCAATGCCTGCCCCATGGAAATAAACAGATTATCCCAGTTACGTGGTCGGGCTTATGAGAATATGTTGGCGATTGCTACTTGTAACTATCCGGTGCAACATCGCGGCTGTAATGGACATTCAACATTGTTTGATGGTGTTATATATAATACAGAAACAGGTGCGCCCCGTGATATGCTTGTGCGTGAAACAGGAGATGAAGAGGGTGTGTTTTTGGCAGAATTAGATGTCGATATGCTGCGAAAGTATAGAAAGGGTGAAATGGGCGGACTTAAAAACAGGAGACCGGAATTATATGGGCTTATCACGGAACAAATAGAACATGGAAAATTCACAAATTACTGCTAAAAAATACATTGTTTCATATGTAAAAATGTAATATAATACATTAAAACGTATCAAAAATATGTTTCAGAGAGGAGAATGTATATTCATGAAACGTAAAATAACCTCAAAACTATACGAGTGGAAAAATATGTCAAAGGGTAGAATGCCCTTGCTGATTTACGGTGCACGTCAGGTAGGAAAAACATTTGAGATGCGTGAGTTTGGAGCATTGTATTACAAGAATACCATCTATGTAAACTTTGAAACAGATGAAAGAATAGGAAAATATTTTGAAACAGATATTCATGCAGATCATGTGATATCTGTTTTGGAAAAATACTATCAGGCTAAGATTGTACCTGAAAATACGCTTATTATTTTTGATGAAATTCAAATGTGTGAAAGAGCATTAACTTCGTTAAAATATTTTTCGGAAGAGGCCCCGGAATATCATGTGATGGCGGCAGGAAGCCTGTTGGGTGTAGCAATGAACCGGGAAAAGTATTCTTTTCCGGTAGGTAAAGTTCAGATGCTGACCATGTACCCGATGGATTTGGAAGAGGTATTGTGGGCAAAGGGAAAACAGATGCTTGCAGATACAATTCGGGAACATTTTGAAAACAATCAGCCGCTGGATGAAATACTCCATGAGGAGGCCATGCAGGAATTTTATCATTATTGTATTGTGGGTGGGATGCCTGCGGCAGTGAAGGCCGATCTTGCAAAAGACAGTCCTATAGAGCAGTCGGAAATACGGCAGATGTTATTAAATTCTTATATTGCGGACATGACCAAATATGCGAAACAGTCAGATACGGTGCGTATTTTTGAAGCATATGATTCCCTGCCGGCACAGTTAGCAAAGGATGCCAAAAAATTTCAGTATAAGCTGATAAAATCAGGTGCACGAGCATCTCAATATGGAGATGCTATTGACTGGTTGATTCGGGCCGGAATTGTGAATAAGTGTATGAAATGCAGTCAGGGATTTTATCCGGTTGCAGTATATCAGGATGTGAGTGCATTCAAATTATACTATAGTGATATGGGTATTATGTCCGCCAGACTGGGAATGACTTTGGAAGCACTGCAGGGTAAGGAAACAGAGCATTTTCGAGGTATACTGACAGAGAACTATGTTGCAATTGCGCTGAAAACGAATGGATATGATCTTCATTATTGGGAATCAGATAATACTGCGGAAGTAGATTTCCTTATACAAAAAGATAGTCATGTAATTCCGGTGGAATGTAAAGCCGGAAACCATGTGAAAGCTAAAAGTATGATGGTTTATATGGAAAAATATGCCCCGGTCTATGCAATTCGTATTTCAGCAAGAAATTTCGGAATGGTAAATGGGATAAAGTCAGTGCCATTATATAGTGCGTTCTGCATTTGAGGAGATGACGTGATGGGGAAACCGTAAAGAAAGCTAAAAGATAATGAATGAACATAAATATAAAAGTAACCGGTTAGAGAGTAAAATATTCTAAAAGCTAATGTATCTGTTGATGAAGCAATTAAATTGATGGAAAGTAAAATCGGAAGTTATGGAGGTAAATATGGAAACAAAAATGGCGTATCGTAGCCCAAAATTAAACAGAGATGTTATTAAATACATAGCCATGTTGACTATGTTATTGAATCATATTTCACAAATCTTTATGAAATCAGGATATTTTCTGTCGGAGCTATTTCTGGACATAGGGTATTTTACAGCAATTACAATGTGTTACTTTCTTGTAGAGGGCTTTCAATATACTCATTCAAAAAAGAATTATGCGATTAGACTGCTAATATTTGCCTTGATTTCTGAAATCCCATATTGTATGGCGTTTACAACAAATGGAGTGTTAGAATTTCAAGGTTTGAATATGTTATTTACATTGCTCATATGTTTTATAATTCTAATTGTGAATGATAAAGTATCAAATAAATTTTTAAAAGATATATATATCTTGGGATTGATAGTACTTTCTTTATTCAGCGATTGGGCATTATTGGCACCAATATTTACACTGTTGTTTATATGGAGTAGAGGATCAAGAAATAAGATAAAATATACATTCATTATTTCGATGTTATTATTTGGACTTTTTAATTTTGCAGGGGGTATTGGAAGATTCTCGATAGGTACAAATATTGCTTATGCGTTAGGAAGTATGTTAGGAATCGCTCTTGCAGGAATTGTAATTTTATATTTCTATAGTGGCAAGCGAATGGAAAAGGGGAAAATATTCTCCAAGTGGTTTTTTTATTTATTTTATCCTGCGCATCTTCTAATATTAGGTTTGATTAGAATTTATTGTTTATAAACTAACTTTCAGTTTGGAGAATTAATGAAATTGGAATTGACCGAGCTTTTTGAGTGAGATACACTTCTTGAACGAAGGAAAGGAAGAGGGAAAAAGTACTTTAGAGGTATTATGGAATGAGTAATAAATTGGTTAAGCAACAAAAACCGAAAGAAATATTAACTGGAAAGCAAAAGAAAATTTTGTTTTGGAGTTGTTTCACTATTTTAAGTATAGCTTTCGTTGCAGTCTGGATAAATATATTTTTGACATCTAAAGCATTTAATGCACAAATGGAAGAGATGGTACTGGGAGAAGATTACTATATGGAGGATGTTGTGATTACAAATAAAAGGGCTGAAGATGCTTCGGCTGATGCGATATCTCAAAATTATTTCTTCTACTACAACAATGGGAAAGTGAATGATTATCACAAGCGAATGCAAGTACCGGAATTTGCATATTCGGAATATGATGTAGGAGATTCTATCACTGCATATACCACAGACCATGTGAGTTATTCTTATTACAAGTATGGGATTCTTCCGGATACAGAGTATACAAACAATGAATTAATGAAAGTGGCTGGTGTATTGCTTGGAATTGGAATATTTTTAATGGCTTTGTTTGGGGTATTAAATGTTTGGGGTATTAAATAAGAAAATGAATTACAAGAAGTAGTCAACTTCCTGTTTTGAGAATTAAGGAAATCGGGAATAGACAGCTTCTGATTTATACGGATATATAATAAAAGTAGCAGAATTGCAATTTATGGTTTATGTGATACAGACTTAAAATATAGTACGATGATTGTGGAGGTGGTAAAAATGAATTTTTCACAAAAACTACAATTGATTCGTAAGAATAAAGGCTATACGCAAGAAGAACTGGCAGGAAAACTGGACGTAATCGGCTTGTTGAATTTCGTTTAGAAGCGAATAGGAATACATATGCTGCCTGCATGAATGAAACGGATTCGACGAGATTAAATTCTCATGATTTCACGTACAGCAATGGTCCTTATACCTATCATGATACATATGTTGGCGGGGAACAGTTTGCCGGTGAGGAAGCCATATGGTATGAAGGTAAATCACAGTATGCAATGAACTACATAGGACGTGTTTTGAGCCAGAATTTCAGCGGTGATTTCTTAAAGGAGGCGCTTCGGAAAGCTGACAAAAAGATGCCGTTCAGAGGTCCGGAGTATTATAAATGCTCTTTACTTTACGCATAGTCCCTGATTGATTTTTTTAATAAGAAGAGGTAAGACAATAAGCAAGATGGAGGAACTGGACTGAGTGATTATGTGTCACTATTTACCATTTCAAATACAATAAATGGTTTTTCCGACAAAAGTTCTGGAGGACGAAAACTTCGGTGGCTTCCTTTTTTGACATTTAGTTTTTATTACATTATAGATTTCATAACGTATTTCTTATTTTTCTGTATTCTCTTGGCGAATATCCTTTCAGCTTGTGAAAAAGCCGGCTGAAATAGAGCTGGTTGTCATATCCGACAATCTTAGAAATCTCATTGATGGAATAAGTTGTTGTTTCAAGTAACATCTGAGCATTGTTGATACGGATTCCCACAATGAATTGCATTGGTGTAGAACCGGTATATTTTTTGAAATTTCGGATAAACCAGCTGACACTCATGCCTCGTGAGGCAGCATAATCATCAATATTGATATTTTGATTGTAGTTTTCACTGAAAAAGGTAACAGCATTATCCATCTCATGATCAAGGTATTCATTTTTTAATATGTGCTCTTTAGTCAGTTCCCGGTGGAAACTAATCAGAAGATGACGTAGCAAAAGGACAAGCATTTCCTCATAATTATCCTGACAGCGTTGGAGCTCGATAATAATACGCTTGAAAATTTGTTCATATTCATTAGATGTACCCACTTGAAAGACACGTTCTTTATCCGAAAACCCATATTGACGTAAGATATTTTTCACATTGCTTCCTGTGAAGTGAATCCAGTATACTTCTGTCTTATCTTTTCCGTAATATTCATATTTCTGAAGTTCTTTCGGTCTGTAAAGTACAATGTTGCCGGCTGGAACAATCGTTTCATTATTTACATTATCAAAATGAAAATGCCCACAACCTGCGGTAATATATATGATCTGATAGTCAAGACGTCCTCTTGGACGGTAGGTTGGGAGCTTGGGATGACTGGAAAGGCGGTAAGTACCACAGCTACCTACAATCATTGGAAGACTTTTGTCTTTGAAATCTATATGTGAGTGATTTAGATAACCATTATTCATATACATGGAGCAGCACCTCTTTTTATACTTTTTATTATTGTATCATTTAGTGTATATTTTGTCTAATCAAATTCATAGACATATTTTGCGGATTAGGATAAGATAAATTTAGAAAAACAAAGAAACGTAAATATAAAAGTAAAGAACAATATTTGCTACAGGGTAACTAAGTAAAAAAAAATGTATATATATTGAAGGAGGGGTATTTATGATCGTACCACGTTATTATGAAAATCTAAGCGTACTGCACGAAAACACAATGCCAGCCAGAGCCTATTATATTCCGGCATCCAAAAGAATGGATAGTCTGGTGGAACACAGAGAAGAATCAGATCGTATGCAGTTATTGAACGGAACCTGGAAATTCCAGTATTTTAACAGCATCTATGACATTCAGGATTCTTTCTTTGAGAAAGATTATAATACAGAAAACTTTGATGAGATTCAGGTTCCGAGTGTATGGCAGATGGCAGGATATGATACGCACCAATATACAAACATCCGGTATCCATTTCCCTTTGATCCACCGTATGTACCACAGGATATTCCATGTGGAGCCTATGTACATAATTTTGAGTACAGCAGAGATGAGAAAGCATCAAAAGCTTTTTTGAACTTTGAAGGAGTAGACAGCTGCTTTTATGTATGGATCAATGGCTCTTACATAGGATACAGCCAGGTTTCACATATGACCAGTGAGTTTGATGTTACCGATGTACTTCAGGATGGAACGAATACGGTGGCAGTATTGGTAATGAAGTGGTGTGATGGTTCCTATTTGGAAGATCAGGACAAATTCCGTATGAGTGGTATTTTCCGGGATGTGTACATTTTGAAACGCCCAAAACAGGCAATCAGTGATTACCATATTAAAACAAGAATTGAGGATATGCTTGCAAAAGTAGAAATTGAAATGAAATTCTACTCTCCGTTAAATGTAAATATTTCGATTGAAGATAGAAACGGAGCAGTTGTAGCAATAGGAAGTATTGCTGAAGAAGGAACAGCTGTATTAGAAATCGCAAGTCCGGAACTTTGGAATACAGAAAATCCATATCTATATAAACTGATTCTTGAAACAGAGAATGAAGTAATTGTAGACCACATTGCATTAAGAAAGATAGAGATTAAAGACCAGGTCATTTACCTAAATGGACAGAAGATTAAATTCCGTGGTGTCAATCGACATGACTCCGATCCGGTTACTGGATTTACAATCAGTCTTGAACAGATTACAACCGACCTTACGTTAATGAAGCAGCATAATTTTAATGCAATCCGTTCCAGCCACTATCCGAACGCACCATTTTTCTATGAAATGTGTGACAAGTATGGATTCATGGTGATAGATGAAGCAGATATTGAAGCTCATGGTCCATTTATGATCTACAGAAAAGAAGACACCGATTACAATCGGTTCAAACGATGGAATGAGAAGATTGCAGATGATCCGGTATGGGAAGAGGCAATCGTTGATCGCGTAAAACTCATGGTGGAACGTGACAAAAACCGTTTCTGTATTGTTATGTGGTCAATGGGAAATGAGAGTGCTTATGGCTGCAACTTTGAAAAAGCACTGGAATGGACAAAGAATTTTGATCCAGACCGTATCACACAATATGAGAGTGCAAGATACCGTAATTATGATAAAACATATGATTACAGCAATCTGGATGTGTACAGCCGGATGTACCCGGCACTTTCTGAAATTCAGGAATATCTGGATAAAGATGGAAGCAAACCTTTCCTTTTGGTAGAGTACTGTCACAGCATGGGAAACGGACCTGGAGATTTTGAGGATTACTTCCAGATGATTCATGATAATGATAAAATATGCGGCGGTTTTGTCTGGGAATGGTGTGACCATGCGATTGCTCATGGAACTGCTGAGAATGGAAAGACTATATATGCTTATGGGGGCGACCATGGCGAAGAAATTCATGATGGCAACTTCTGTATGGATGGATTAGTATATCCGGACAGAACGGTACACACAGGACTTTTGGAATACAAGAATGTTTATCGCCCGGCAAGGGTTATTTCCTATGACAAAGAAAGTGGAGAACTGGTGCTTCATAACTACATGGATTTCGATGATTTGAAAGATTATGTGAAGATCAGTTATGAACTGACACAGGACGGGCTTGTAATTAGTAAAGGTAAACTTCCAGAAGTTTCAGCAGCACCACACAGTGATGGAAAAATAAACCTTAAAATCAATGTGCCAGAGAGTGGAAAATGTTATTTAAAATTTATTTACAATCTGAAAAAGGAATTGCCACTGTTGGATGAAGACCATATTCTTGGATTCGATGAAATTGAGGTAAGCAAAGACGGTGCAAAATGTAAACTTGCTGAGAAATGGCTAAAAAAAACAGCAGTGGACTCTGAATTACAGGTAAATGAAAATGATACACAGATTCATATCAAGGGGCGTGAATTTGCTTATACCATAGACAAACGTACTGCACTCTTTACAGAGATGAACTTCGCAGGGCGGGAATACTTGAACCATCCGATGGAATTAAATATCTGGAGAGCTCCAACAGATAACGATATGTACATCAAGTCTGAATGGAAGAAAGCCCACTATGATAAAGCTTATACAAGAGCTTACACGACAGAGGTCGTGCAGGGAAAACATGGTGTGAAAATTACAAGCCATGCATCCGTTGTGGCAGAGACAGTGCAGAAGATTCTTGATGTGACGATCACATGGAAAATAGAAGCTGCTGGAAAGATTGATGCAGATATTGCAGTAACAAAAGATGATGAATTTCCGGATCTGCCAAGATTTGGTGTGAGGATGTTCCTGGATAAAAAACTTTCAGATGCAAGATACTTTGGAATGGGACCACAGGAAAGCTATTGTGACAAACATCAGGCTGCGAGCCACGGCTTGTACCAGGCAAATGTGGGGGATTTGCATGAGGATTATATCCGTCCACAGGAAAATGGAAGCCATTATGATTGTGAATATGTAGAGCTTAATAACAGCCGATATGGAATTGTGGTATCCGCGGGAAATGCCTTCTCATTCAATGCTTCTTATTATACACAGGAAGAACTGGAAAAGAAAACACATAATTATGAACTGACAGAATCCGATAGCGTAGTATTTTGCGTTGACTACGCATTAAATGGTATCGGCTCTAACAGTTGTGGTCCGGTTGTATTGGATCAGTACCGATTTGATGATGTATTATTCCGGTTCCAGTTTACACTGATACCGTATGTAAAGGGATAATAGAGAAAAAATTAGAATTAGACATCATACGGTTAGACATATTGAGATTCTAAGTGCGATGAAGATAAGGAGGAAAGAAATTCGATGGAAGAAAAAAAGTATTTGAAATGGTATAACAAAATTGGATACGGATCAGGTGATATTGCAGGTAATGTAGTCTATGCGTTCCTGACATCTTTCATGATGGTCTATCTGACGGACTCAGTAGGACTTGCTGCAGGTGTCGTAGGTACCCTGATTGCCGTATCAAAACTATTTGATGGTTTCACGGATATATTTTTTGGATCAATGATTGACAAAACACACAGTAAAATGGGAAAAGCGAAGCCATGGATGCTATACGGATATATTGGTTGTGCCATTACGCTGGTCTGCTGCTTTACAGTACCGGTCAGTTTGGGAACAACGGCTAAATATGCATGGTTCTTTATTTCATATACACTGTTAAATGGCGTGTTTTATACAGCAAACAATATTGCTTACTCAGCACTTACGTCACTGATTACAAAGAACAGCAAAGAGCGTGTACAGATGGGATCTTATCGTTTTATTTTTGCATTTTCAACAAGTCTTCTGATTCAGGCGATTACAGTTGATTTTGTAGATAAATGCGGTGGAGATGCTGCGGCATGGAGAACGGTTGCTATTATCTATGCAATCATTGGTCTGGTCGTAAATACGATTTCAGCACTTTCTGTTAAGGAACTTCCGGAGAAGGAACTTAACGAAGGAGAAGTAAAGAATGATAATGAAAAGTACGGAATGGTACAGGCATTCAAGCTTCTTGTCAAAAACAAATATTACATGATGATTTGCGGAACATATATTTTACAGCAGTTATATGGCGCCATGATTGGAGCTGGCATTTATTACATGACATGGGTGCTGAAAAATAAGAATTTGTTTGGACAATTTGCATGGGCAGTAAATATTCCACTGATCATTGCCCTGATTTTCACACCGACATTAGTTGGTAAGTGGAAAGGTATGTATAAACTGAACTTAAGAGGTTATGTCTTAGCAGTCATCGGTAGAGCACTTGTTGTTGTTGCCGGATATATGGGCAGTGTTCCGTTGATGATGGCGTTTACAGCTCTTGCAGCCTTAGGTCAGGGACCATGGCAGGGAGATATGAATGCAGTTATCGCATCCTGCTCTGAATACACTTATCTTACACAGGGAAAGAGAATTGATGGAACGATGTACTCTTGTACTTCTCTTGGTGTAAAAATCGGTGGAGGTATTGGAACCGCTGTTGTTGGATGGATGCTTGAGCTCAGTGGATATGTCGGAACAAATGCAACTCAGCCACAGTCTGCACTTGATATGATGCAGTTTATGTATCTTTGGTTTCCGTTAATCTTTGATGTATTGATTATGTTTGTACTTTCAAGAATGAATGTAGAAGATGCAAATAAAAAACTGAAAGCAGAAAAAGGAATCGCTGCAGATGAAGTAACAGATGCATCAGACATAAATTAGAATTGACAGGAAAAAGTGTTGTCTGATTGTTGTTCGATGAGACAGTGCTTTTTCTATATATAAGGTGATCGGGGTGGTATTATGGAAATTAAAAAAACAATCGAATTATTGAATGGAACTTTTTTCGATAATAAATTAACAGAATTATATGTTGATTTGAACCGGATTCCATATGAGAAGGAACGATATCGAAAAGCAATCGACAGTTACAAGACATTTTTGGGTGAAGGTGAAATAGAGATATTCAGTGCACCCGGAAGAAGTGAAATAGGAGGGAACCATACGGACCATCAGCATGGGGAGGTACTGGCCGCATCCATTAACAATGATGCAATTGCAGTTGCAAGAAAACTGGATGAACCGATTGTAAAAGTGATGTCAGATGGATATAGTGACATGATTATCATTCAGCTGGATGAGCTGGCGAAAAAAACAGAAGAAGAAGGTACCACGAATGCACTCATCCGTGGTGTACTTGCCAAGATGAAAATGGATGGTCATGCAATTGGAGGATTTCAGGCATATGTGACCAGTGAGGTGTTGATCGGTGCAGGCCTTTCTTCCTCAGCTGCTTTTGAAACACTTATTGGAACGATTCTTTCCTATATGTACAATGGTGGTGAAGTTAATCCGATAGAAATTGCCAAGATTGGTCAGTATGCAGAAAATGTGTATTTCGGAAAACCATGTGGTTTAATGGATCAAATGGCATGTTCAGTAGGAAGTCTGATACATATTGATTTTGCAGATCCGGAAAATCCGATTGTGGAACAGCTGAAGTTTGATTTGAATACATACGGATATAGTTTATGTATTACAGATACGAAAGGCACTCACGCAGATTTAACCCCAGACTATGCAGCAATTCCACAGGAAATGAAAAAGGCAGCGGAATGTTTTGGAAAAAACTTTTTAGGTGAGGTATCCAAGGAAGAGATTATCAATAATATCACACGGATACGTGACTGTGCTGGTGATCGTGCTGCACTCAGGGCATTACACTTTGTATGCGAAAATGAGCGTGTCAAAGAGGAAGTAGATGCACTAAGGAAGAATAATTTTCCACAATTTCTGACCAAAGTGAAAGAATCCGGAGATTCTTCTTTTAAATACCTTCAGAACGTATATACATGTCACGATGTGCAACATCAGAATGTGTCTATTGCATTGGCATTAAGTGACGTGATATTTGGAGAAAAAGGCGTGTGTAGAGTACATGGAGGAGGATTTGCAGGAACCATACAGGCATTTGTTCCCAATCATCTGGTGTCCAACTATCAAAAAGAGATGGATAAGGTATTTGGAAAGGGTTCCTGTGAAGTATTAAAAATTCGTAAGTATGGTGGCATAAAAGTTTTATAATCATAAAAACAAAGAAAAGGAGAAATGATCTATGAGTAGCATTTTAGTATTGGGCGGAGCAGGTTATATCGGTTCTCATACTGTATATGAGCTGATTGCGGCAGGAGAAAATGTAGTAGTTGTTGATAATCTTGAAACAGGTTTTCGTAAGGCTGTTCACCAGGATGCAAAATTTTATCAGGGAGATATCCGGGACAAGGCATTTATAGATTCTGTATTTGAAAAAGAGGAGATCGATGGAGTTATTCATTTCGCAGCCAATTCACAGGTTGGAGAGAGTATGGTAAATCCACTCAAATATTACAACAACAATCTGTGCGGAACAGAAGTATTACTGGAAAGTATGGTCGCACATGGCGTTAACAAGATTGTTTTTTCTTCGACAGCAGCCACATATGGAGAACCGGAACGTATTCCTATACTTGAAACAGACCGCACAGTTCCGACAAACTGTTATGGCGAAACAAAGCTTTCCATGGAGAAGATGTTTAAATGGACAGCCAATGCCCATGATTTACGTTTTGTATCCTTACGTTATTTCAATGCCTGTGGAGCACATCCAAACGGAAAAATTGGGGAAGCTCATAATCCGGAGACGCATTTGATTCCATTGATCTTACAGGTGCCAAATGGGAAAAGAGAATATATTTCTATTTTTGGAAATGATTATGATACAAAAGATGGTACATGCGTAAGAGATTACATTCATGTAAATGATCTTGCGCAGGCTCATATTCTTGCCATGGAATATTTAAGAAAAGGCAATGAAAGTAATATTTTTAATCTGGGTAATGGAGTAGGATTTACAGTAAAAGAAGTTGTGGAAACAGCCAGAAAAGTAACAGGACATCCGATTCCGGCAAAGGAAGAACCCAGACGAGCAGGGGATCCTTCAACACTGATTGCATCTAGTGAAAAGGCAAAAAAAATTCTTGGGTGGAAGCCTAAATTTGATGACCTGGAGACAATTATTACAACGGCCTGGGAATGGCATAGAAATCATCCGAATGGTTATGAAGCATAATATGAGTAGGGGGGAACGGTAAAATGATTGATCAGCTGATTTCTGAACTGGTGGCTTATGGAATAGAAAATGGACTAATAGATGATGCAGATAAAGTGTATGTTACAAACGGCTTATTGGAATTGTTTCAAAGGCAAGATTATCAAGAACCGGAGAAAATAGGAAAACCGAGGAAATTACAGCTCATTTTGGATGATTTGTTAGAGTTTGCGTTGTCACAGGGAATTCTTGAAGATGATACAGTGACAATGAGGGATCTTCTCGATACAAAGATCATGGGTATTTTAACACCTGCACCGTCTGTGGTAAGAAAAATTTTTGAAGGAAAATATCAGGTATCCCCAAAGGCAGCAACTGAATTTTATTATCATTTCAGCCAGGCTACAAACTATATCCGCACAGATCGGATTATAAAGGATGAAAAGTGGGAGACCGATACAGAATTTGGCAAGATGGATATCACAATTAATTTGTCAAAACCAGAAAAAGATCCAAGGGATATTGCAAAAGCCGGAACTTCAAAGAAATCTGGATATCCGGCATGCCTGCTCTGCAGGGAAAACGAAGGGTATGCAGGTCACCTCTCACATCCAGCAAGACAAAACCACAGGATTATACCAATTACTCTGTGTGGAGAACAGTATTATTTGCAGTATTCACCATATGTGTATTATAATGAACATTGCATTATATTTAATAAGAATCATATTCCGATGGCGATTAATAAGATAACTTTTAATAAACTCCTTGATTTTGTTAAGCAGTTTCCGCATTATATGGCAGGTTCCAATGCAGATCTGCCAATCGTAGGAGGATCTATTTTGAGTCATGATCATTTTCAGGGTGGCAGATATGTCTTTGCTATGGCAAAAGCTCCTTATGAACAGGAATTTGATTTAGATAGATATCCCGATATACATGCAGGAATTGTAAAGTGGCCGATGTCAGTGATCCGTTTGCAGGGGAGAGCAATGGATAGTATTGTAGCGGCTGCAAATCATATCCTTACGAAGTGGCGTGGATATTCGGATCCAGAAGTTAATATTTTCAGTGAGACAGATGGTATTCCACACAATACAATTACGCCGATTGCAAGGATGCGTGGAGATTTGTATGAATTGGATTTGGTTTTGCGTAATAATATCACAACCGATGATTGTCCGCTTGGACTTTTTCATCCACATGCAGAGTACCATCATATTAAAAAAGAAAATATTGGATTGATCGAAGTTATGGGACTGGCTGTATTACCTGCCAGACTGAAAAAAGAAATGGCAGAATTGGAACAGGCAATTCTGAATCATGAAGACCTGAGACAGAATGAAACAATGGCTGCCCATGCTGACTGGGCAGAGGAATGGCTGTCAAAATATGAGATTACAGACAGCAACATTCATTCTATTGTACAGAAAGAAATTGGAATTGTATTTATGAAAGTTCTGGAGGATGCAGGCGTTTACAAGAGAACAGAGGAAGGGAAAGCTGCATTCAAAAGGTTTATTGAATGTTTATAAAAAAAGGACCACTTCATTTTTGTGAAGTGGCCTTAAGAAAATATTCAGTTTTCACAAAATAGTCCTTTTAGTATTTATACATGGTAAGGATGCTCAAAATATTCAGTGTAGAATACTAAAAGGTCATTCAGATATTTTTTTAGATTGCTCATTTGCAATTCCTCCTTTCCTTATTTACAAGTTGATTATAAGATAGGTGTAAAAGGATTGCTTGCCAAATCGAAAGAAGATATAGACAAATGTTGCAAAGGGGAGTATTTCATGCAGTTAAAATATGTTGACACAAAAGAGGAGATCATAGCAATAAATAGAAAGTCAAAACATATTGAACCACATCTTCATAATGCGCTGGAGATTGTTTGTGTAACAAGTGGAGCATTAGAGCTTGGTGTCGGACAGGAACTATATCATATGGATAAAGGAGATATAGGCTTTGTATTTCCAGATGTTATTCATCACTATCAGGTACTGACACCCGGTGTAAATAAAGCGACTTATCTGATTGCATCGCCATTTACGATTGCCAAATTTGCAGATATTATGCAATCCATGGCTCCTGAATATCCGATTATCAGAGCGGAAAAGGTTGAACCGGAGGTATATAGGGTTATAAATGCGATTTTAGAGACAGAACAGTCGGATATTACTGTTGCACAGGCATATCTTCAAATTGTGTTGGCACGCTGCATAGGAAAATTAAATTTGGTAGAAAAGAGTAATGTGGGGAGCAACGATCTTATTTACCAGACAGTTTCCTATATATCAGCAAATTTTAAGAAGAAATTTTCGTTGGAAGAGATGGCAAAAGATCTGGGGGTGAGCAAATATGTTTTATCCAGACTCTTTTCCAAAACATTCCATAGAAACTTTAATCAATATCTTAACAATGCAAGGCTGAACTATGCATGCCATCGTTTGGAAAATACGAGTGATTCTATTACAAATATTTGTCTGGATAGTGGATTTGAAAGTCAGAGAACATTTAACCGAGTATTTAAAGAAAGATATAAAATATCACCGAGTGATTATCGGAGTACTTGTGTGAAAGAGATGTTCCAATGATGATGAGAGTATGTCTACGGTATTGGTTCTCTCTGGATGTTCAACGAAGGATACTCTCAAAACTTATGCTTATCTTCCGACAATGGTATTGAATGGAGTGGGAGATATCGCCAGTATGGCAAAAGCAAAAGGGGAATAGTGTGTATAGGCAAATAGGAGGTAAAGTATATGATGAAACTTGATAATTTTGTAGGAATGATGACAGGACATTTTGATAATAAGGATCAATTTAAGTAAATGCAGGCAGAGGGGAAAACATATCCATATGCGGAACATGTAAATACAATCTGTAATGACAAAATAAATAACCTTCCCGAAGATTTCAAAGGAAAATTTGTTGTTGAAGAGAGTTATTATGAAATTAATGGGAAACGTCATGCATCTCCACATCTTTTCCTTATCACGGAAATAGAACAGGGAATTTTACTTTCTTCTTATGAAATTCCCAAAGGAGAAGATAAAAATACATTTTCATATGATTCTATGAAGAATGTTGATTACTCTAAAATAGAAAAATCTGAAAAATTTACTCCGGCACTTTATCATGAAAAGGACGGAATCTGGGAGGGAGGCAGCACAAGCCAGTTCTCTCCGGTAATGACATTCAAACTTTGGGAAAAGTTTTCCAACAATTTTCTGGAAGTATCGGAAAGCATGGAAGTTAATGGAAAGAGAACTTTTGGATATGATGAACCAATAATTTATAAGCGTGTATAATCAAAGGTCTGCATATTGGAAAATGCTTTTAGAAAAAGATACCGGAGATTTTATTGGAATTTTAAGGTCAAGAGATGGTATTGAGGTAGGTTTAAAGGATGAGCAGAAATCAAAGATATGTAAAGCAGTAACTTTGATGTGAAGTATGTATATTTGCAAGGATAGTGTTTTTTGACCCGATTTGCGACTTTTGCTGGTACTGTATTCACGGGAGAATGAGTTTGATAAATCTTGCTAATGTTTGTCAAGCAGATTTTTGAAGATTTCGAGAACCTTGAGAACAAAAAAGAGAGTAACCTTAATAAGACCTGCTGTTGCAGGCCGGCAGTTAACAGCTATAATG
>Ga0129314_1001394_pt1 | contig 16938 bp, 15 predicted proteins | sample O1111metagenome_FD_94431 | JGI IMG/M metagenome (GOLD analysis project Ga0129314, IMG submission 94431) | Orangutan individual fecal microbial communities from fecal samples from Wisconsin, USA - O1111 metagenome | ecosystem: Host-associated > Mammals > Digestive system > Large intestine > Fecal... | reverse complement strand
GGGGGTGGCTTAATATGGCAAAAGAAGCTCGTGTTGTCAATATGGGCCGCGGCCCGGGCAGAGGCCCGGCGTTGGAAAAACCCAAAACCCCGAAAGCGACGATTGGGCGGCTGGCAAAATACCTGATGGCCTACAAAGGCCAGATGTTGTTGGTGGTCGTTGGAATAATCGGGAGCTCCGGCGCCAGTGTAGCCAGTACATATTTTTTGAAACCGATTATCAACGATTATATTGTCCCGTTTATCGGCCAGGAAAATCCGAATCTTTCTGCGTTTGTTTCCATGCTCTGCCTGATGGCGGTGGTATATTTGATCGGCGTGGGATGCGGTTACCTGTATAAAAGGCTGATGGTCAACATTGCCACCGGTTCCATGCGGAAAATCCGCACAGACCTGTTTACCCATATGCAGTCGCTGCCGATCAAATATTTCGATACGCATACCCATGGGGAACTGATGAGCCGTTATACCAATGATACGGATACCCTGCGGGAAATGATCAGCGAGGGAATTCCGCAGCTGATTTCTTCCGTTATCACTGTTGTGGGCGTTTTTTCTATGATGCTGGTGCTCAGCTGGCAGCTGACCATTCTGGCCGTATTGCTGCTGATGGTATTGCTGCGGCTAGTCAAGATCATCGGCGGGAAATCGGCCAATTTTTTCATCAAGCAGCAAAGAGCATTGGGAGAGGTCAACGGCTATATTGAAGAGATGATAGAAGGGCAGAAGGTAGTCAAGGTTTTCTGCCACGAGGATGCGGTAAAGGAACATTTTACCCAGCTGAATGAAACGCTGTGCGATGCGGCCAGCAATGCGGGGACTTTTTCTAATATCATGGGTCCTATTTCCAATAATATGGGTCACATCAGCTATGCGGTTACAGCGACAGTGGGTGCGGCGATGGCGATTTTCGGGATTTTGGATTTGGGAACCATCGGCTCTTTTTTGCAGTATACCCGGTCTTTTAACCAGCCTATCTCCATGCTCAGTCAGCAGTTCAACATTCTTTTGAGCGCACTGGCCGGCGCGGAGAGAATCTTTGCGGTCATTGATGAAAAACCGGAAACCGATGACGGATATGTTACGCTGGTCAATGCCCGCCGCCGGTCGGATGGCTCTTTGGAGGAAACCGAGGAACATACCGGCCTGTGGGCTTGGCGCCATCCACATGGGGATGGCAGCCTGACCTATACGCAGGTCCGCGGTGCGGTGGAATTTGAAGATGTGGTATTTGGTTATGAAGAAAATAAAATCGTGCTGGACGGAATCACCCTGAAAGCGCGGCCTGGGGAAAAAATTGCTTTTGTCGGCTCTACGGGAGCGGGCAAAACAACCATTACCAACCTGATTAACCGGTTTTATGATGTGCCGGATGGGAAAATCCGCTATGACGGCATCAACATCAACAAAATCAAAAAGGCGGATCTGCGCCGATCCCTGTCGATGGTTCTGCAGGATACCCACCTGTTTACCGGCACTGTTCGGGACAATATCCGTTATGGAAAGCTGGACGCCACCGACGAGGAGATCGTAGCAGCAGCCAAGCTGGCTAATGCTCATTTTTTCATCACCCATCTGCCGCAGGGATATGACACGGTTCTTACCTCCGACGGCGCTAACCTCAGCCAGGGGCAACGGCAGCTTTTGGCGATTGCCCGGGCGGCGGTAGCCGATCCGCCGGTGTTGATTCTGGACGAGGCGACCAGTTCCATCGACACTCGTACCGAATCTTTGATCGAAAAGGGGATGGATACACTGATGGAGGGACGGACGGTATTCGTCATCGCCCATCGGTTGTCCACGGTCCGCAATTCCAATGTGATTCTTGTGCTGGAGCACGGTAAAATTATTGAGGAAGGGAATCACGACGAACTGATCGCCCAAAAGGGAAAATATTACCAGTTATATACCGGTATGTTTGAACTGTCTTAAACCGGGAAACAGAAAAAGCCAAAGGATTTTCCTTTGGCTTTTTTCGCATAGCGACAAAAATACAATTTGTATTATATCGCTGCATTTTTTTAAATGTTTTGAATACTCGGGCATAGAGAAGCGGCAGGAGAAAAAATGGATGTTTTTTGAAGAACTTTTTTGAAAGTTTTGAATTTTCCAAAAGAAAAATTTCTCCCAAAAGGGAAAAATAACTCTTTTTGCCATGAATCCTTTTCATTTCGGGTAAAACTGATATAATAAAAAGGTATGGTCCGCTCTCGTAAGGATAAAGGAGGAAAAACACATGGATTTCAAAATCAGCCTGATAGAGGGCCAGCCGGTCTGGGATGCCCTGCCGGTGGGCAAAATCATCTACTACCCGCTGGAAAAACGGGATTACCGCCCTTTTGCGCAGGCGCGCATGTGTGTAAATGAAACGGATTTTTTTCTGCGCCTGTGGGCGTTTGAAACCCGTCCATCGCCCGAAAGTGTGCTGATGGCACGGCTTAACTTTGATCCGGCGCACAGCAAGGCTTTTTTGGAGATGCGGGTAGACAGCATGGGCGGCATGACCTGTACTGTTCGGGAACAGGAAAAAGACACGCCACTCGCTTTGTATGGTGTTTTGCCCGATCTGCACAGCTACCGGGGGGAAGATTTGGAAGGAGAATATTGGGGTGTTGTTGTTAAGCTGCCCCGCTGTGCCGTTGAGAAAATTTACGGTAGAGACCCGATTGAGGCAGGGTATGCGATGCAGGGAAACCTTTATAAACAGGATACTGACCCGGCAAGCCGCCATATGGGCAGTCTTTTCCCGATCGACCTGACAAAAGAGGACCCTTTTGGATCGGCTTCTTTTGGCACAATGCTGTTTGTCAACTACTAATGAAGACCGAACGGAGGAATGATATGAATATCCAGGAACAGATTGCCGCGAACCGCGACTTTTGCAAAAGTCCTTTTGCAAAAGAGCGGGAACTTTCTGACCAGCAAAAACGGCTGCCGCAGCCGCCTTTGTGCAAACCCGCCCAGTCTGAACGGCGGATTTTGCTGGGTCGGGATTTTCGTTCCGTGATGACGCAAACGGATTTTTTCACCATTTTGCAAAAAAGGACAAGCCAGCGTTTTTATCGGGATGAGGAGATGTCGCTGGAGCAGCTCTCTTTTTTACTGTGGGCAACGCAGGGGGTCAAATCGATCCGGGGAGACCATTATGCTACTTTGCGGACGGTGCCTTCCGGTGGCGCGCGCCATGCGTTTGAAACTTATTTGGCGGTGCGGAAGGTGGCTGGCCTTTCCGCCGGCGTCTACCATTATCTGCCGCTGGAGCATGCGCTGGAGCCGGTTGGACCTTTAGAAAATCCCCGAGAACAGATTACGGCTGCGATGCACGGGCAAAAATGGGCGGGCGGCTGTGCAGTTGCCTTTTTATACAGCTTTGTTCCCTACCGTGCAGAATGGAGATACAGCACCAGCGCCCACCGGGTGGCCCTGATTGACGCGGGGCATGTGGTGCAGAACCTGTATTTAGCATGTGAGGCCATTGAATGCGGCACCTGCGCGGTGGCGGCGATTGATCAGACAGTGGCAGATGCGCTGTGCTGTCTGGATGGCAAGGAGGAATTTATTGTTTACGCAGCTCCGGTCGGCCTTTCAGATCCGGAAAAAAATCAGGCGGGTAATCGGAAGATGTACGAGCAGACCATTCTGGAAAGCAACGCAGTGAAACCGCTGGATAAATAAGGCGGGTACTGCCGGAAGAGACGGATATTTTCGCTGATCGGCTCTCCGATAAGCGGGGAGAACCTTTCCATAGTATAAAAATCTCCCAGTTATTTCGGATCATTTTCACAAAATAGTCAGTTGCTATGGTATGCTGATTTTACTACTTGTGAAACAGAGGATTTCATATGCGCTATCCTCAAAAGACATATCCTAAAGCTTTTTCTGTTTTGTTTGGCATTTTGGCCGCGGCTTTCATCTTATTTTTGATCTGTCTGGGCGTTCAGCCGACCGAACCGGCCAAACTGTCCCAAACAGAAGATTCCCAGTCGGATTTTGCCAGTGTGTCCGATCCCGCCGCATCCCGGCAGGAGAGCAATGACGAGATTTCCCAGTCTGACGCCGTTTTGGAGCCGCCGTCAGATGATAAATCGCTGGATACCTTTGTTGATTGGGTGATTTGGTGCGCTGAACAGGAGCCCCGGTTCCCGGTGAAGGAGGATGGCAGTACCGTTTACGGGGAGCTGTTCGGCGATCCTTATGCCCAGTGGTGTACGGAATTTTTAATGTACTGCTTTCAAAAAGCGGAGGATCGGTTGGGAACTTCTTATCTGGACAGTGTGTATCCCTGGTATCCTTCGTCTTATTCCTGCGGACTATGGTTCAAAGCATATTATCATTACTTTGATGTTGGAACCTATATCCCTGCCCGCGGGGATATGATCCTGTTTGACACCTATGGAATTGGATATCCGGATCATATTGCGCTGGTAGTGGAGGTTGCAGACAGCGCGGAAGGTGATCCGGTGATACCACCATCGAAGAGGGAACATTCTCACCGATCCGGTGCCGCAGATCCGAAGCCGGCAGTTGTCCTGCACAGACAGCACCATTTTTGGATACGGCAGTATCCGCAGTGCGAATTATGCCTATGACGGGCCTATCAAATATTACAGCGAGACCGATGCACCCCAGAAGTCCGGCGCGGAATCGGCAGATGGTTGGGAAGAAGCGGATCTGTGGTGGAACCCGGAAGAGGATGAGGAGAACTTTGCGGAAGAAAAGGGAAAACGGAAATTTCGATAAAAGTATTTTTCCCGCAAGCGAAGGCAAGCAGAAATGCAAGAGGATTGGCGGCAGGCAGACTCTGCTGCCAATTTTTGATTTTGCCTGGCGCAGCGGCCGGATGCCTTATCGTTTTTGGAGCAGCAGAAGCCTTGGAAAATAGGGGCGGAGGGGTGCCGCAGAAACAGCCGACTTCCGTGCAGAGGGTGTTTCCTTTCCCGCGCGGCGGGAAACCTCAGCGAAACCAGTGGGCGACAGGTCTAAACTACGAGTCGGTTGCAATAGAACCCCCAGGGTACTATCCTATATTGTGTAATCCGAAAAAAGGGGGGATCGCTATGAAAACAAAAACAATGGGCGCGATGATTGCCCATCGGAGAAAAGGAATGGGGATGACGCAGCTTGAACTGGCAAATAAGATGGGGTGACGGACAAAGCCGTTTCAAAATGGGAGAAAAATTTGTCTTGCCTGGATATCCATTCCTTTCCCCGTTTAGCGCTTTTGCATTCAAAAACATCCTGCCCAAAATCGTTGGGCAGGATGTTTTTCTGCTTTATTCCCGCTTTTGCCGCAGGGATTTTCTGGACAGGCAAGGCTGCGCAGAAGAATGGGTTATTCCACAATGGATTGATTCAGCACAAAATGCACCGGCATCCCGTTTTGGGTAGGGTAGGGAACCTCGCCTTCTATCAGCGGCAGCAGATATTCAAACATCTCGTCAGTGACGTCGTTTCCCTGCTTGTTGATCCATTCACGGGGAACCAGCTGTTCCCTGTTGGCGATTTCCGAAACCGGTTTACAGCCAATGCGAACCATATATGGACGGTTGGAGACCCGCTCAAACACCATCATCACGCCGGTATGGCCCTGCAGGGCAAAGCGGATCGCATAGCTGCCGATTTTGCGGGCTTCTCGCACATCGGTAGCAGACATTAGATGGGAAGAACAGCGCTGCAGCACGTTCAGCTCAATGGAACGAACTTTGCAGCCAATCTTTTCCCGCACCAGTGACTCGAGGTATTTGCCCACGCCGGACAGATACCGGTGGCCAAATGCGTCTACGACGCCGCTTTGGAAATTTTCAGCGGCAAAGGTGCCGTCGGCCAGACGAACCCCTTCAGAGACGGCCACAATGCAGTTGCGGGTCAGGGATTGCACCTGTTTTACATCTCGGATAAATTGTTCCGGGTCAAAAGCAACTTCCGGCAGGTAGATCAAATGCGGCGCGCGGGCGCCCACGGTGCGGGGCAGAGCGGCGGAAGCGGTGAGCCATCCAGCGTGGCGGCCCATAATTTCCACAATGGTTACCGAATCGGTGTCATACACGTAACAGTCCCGAATGATTTCCAACATGGCGGTGGCGATAAATTTGGCCGAAGAACCGAATCCCGGAGAATGATCAGAGCCGGGCAGGTCGTTGTCAATGGTCTTGGGAATGCCGATGACTTTGATATCCTGTCCAGTGCGGCTAAAATGACGGGACAGCTTATCCACGGTATCCATTGAGTCATTGCCGCCGATATAGAAAAAGTAGCTGATTTGATAGTGCTTAAAAATCTCGTCGATTTTTTGATACAGCGCCGGGTCCGCATTCTCTTCCGGCAGACGGAACCGGCAGGAACCCAACGCCATGGCGGGCGTACACTCTAGAATAGAAAAATCCTCCTGCCGGGAAAACTGGGAGCGAAGGTCGATAATGGTGCCGGCCAGTACGCCTTGAATCCCGTTGAGCGCACCATATACGCCGTCGATTTCTTTGCTGCGGATAGCTTCCTGGATCGCACCGGACAGCGATGCGTTGATAGCAGCGGTCGGGCCGCCGGATTGCGCGATCAGCATGTTGTTCATATCGAAAAATCCTCCTGATTTCAGCAGAATACTACAAAATTTTACAGATTAGAGTATAGCATATTTGCAGCTTGAAAACAATCAAAGACGCATAATTTTATTCGGACAGCACAGGGATGGGCGCGTGGGGAAGCTGCTGCCAAAGGTCGATATCGTGAGAAAAAATCACCTGCGCGCCGGGCCGGGCCGCCAGCTGCCGGATCCGCTCCAGGCTTTGCAGGAGAAGGGATTTGTCATAGGGGCTTCGGGGAGAAACCGGCGGCGGGCCATAGTTTGCGGCAGTATACACCGCGTCCGAAGGGAATAATAGGATTTTTCCTCTGGCGGCGATTTCCATACCTAACAGTGCCGGCGTATGTCCCGGCAGCCCAAGCAGCCGAATGCCGGGAAAAAGCTGCCGGTCCTGCACCAGCGCTGTCATTTTCCCGGGCAGTTCCCGAATGTCCTCCCGAATATAGCCACCCCGGCGGGCGGGATCTGCGTTTTTGATCAGGCGGCGGGCATATTCTAAGTCTTCGGCTGGAACGATAAGCCGGGCATGGGGAAAAAGCCCCGCATTTCCGGCGTGGTCCAGATGCAGGTGGGATAACACGACGGTATCCACCTGAGAGGGGGAAATGCCGCACAGGGAAAGCTGATGGGTCAGCGCCTGCTCGCTTGTGCGGGTCAGCGGAAAAGCCTCTCGCATGTTGGCGGGCCAGCCGCCCGTCATCGCGTCAGGCCGGCAGCCAGTGTCGAACAGCAAAATCCCGCCGCTGTGGCGGACCAGAACGGCCATGACTGGCAGGTGGATCCGGCTGGTATCCTGCGGCCGGCCGCGGCAGATGATGCCTTCCTGCTTGGCATACAGTGTCCCTAAATCCAGCAGCCAGACTTCCATTTTACCGCTCATGCTTCCACCTCTTTGCTCCGGGGCTCCAGTTCGTCCAGCGTCAGGGAAAAGGCGGGCAAAAATTCAGACAGAAAGATAGAAACCTCCGGCATATCCATGGCAGAAAGCGCGGATTCCGTTGCCTTTTTTGCCTGAGAAAATTCCCGGTTGCCGGCTTTTTCCTCTTCTATGCACTTAATCAGCGCGCTCAGCCGGTCTGCCGCTTTGACCAGCCTGTGTGCATCTGCGTCCAGTCCGTCTCCGGACAGGTAAGGCGCAATATCCTGACGCAGATCGCAGGGCAAAAGAGCCGCAAGGCGCTCGCAGGCGGCGCGCTCCACGTTCTTGTAGGAGCCGTGCAGTGCCGGATTGTCGTATTTGACTGGTGTAGGCAGATCTCCGGTGAGGATTTCGGAGCAGTCGTGATAAAGTGCGTGCAGCACAACGGATTCCAATGGATACTGCCGGTGCAGGCGACGGTTGCCGATCACGGCCAGCAGGTGGGCCAGCATGGTAGTTTCCAGGCTGTGTTCACTTAAATTTTCCCAGCGGGTATTGCGCATCAGGCCCCAGCGGTTAATGTATTTCATTCGGAAAAGCATAGCCAAAAAGGAGCTTTGTCCCATAAGAATCCTCCTTGTTTTTGTGATAAAAAGGGAAAAACCTGCATAAATTCACCCAAATTTTAGCACTATAAGAAAGAAATGTGATATAATAAAAGAAATAGACCAGTTTATTTGATCAGAGCGGGATAAAATCGGACCTCCTGCGGAATCCACTTTGGCCGGACAGGCCTTTCTAATGTTATGGTAGCCCAAACCGGAAGCGTTTGCAAGGGCTTGGTAGCCACTTCCGGAAAAACATCGATGGAGTTGAGCTTATGACTGAACGGAAAAGCCTGCACTGGAAAGCGTTTTTACTGGCGCTTGGAATTTCGACTGCCGTTTTTTTGCCATTTCTCCTTTACAACGGCGGCTATTTTATTTTCATTGGGGACTTTAACGCCCAGCAGATCCCTTTTTATAAATTGGTACACCAGGCAGTGCGGGAGGGGAATTTCGGCTGGAGCTGGACCACCGATTTAGGCGCGAATTTTATTGCCTCTTACAGCTTTTATAACCTGACCAGCCCGTTTTTCTGGCTGACAATTCCGTTCCCCAACGATTGGGTGCCTTTTTTGATGGCCCCGCTGCTGATTTTGAAAAATGCCTGCGCGGCGTTGACCTCCTATTTTTATCTGGCGCGGTTTGTCCGCCGCCGGGAGTTTGCAGTGCTGGGTTCGCTTTTGTACGCCTTTTCCGGATTCATGTTCTATAACACGTTCTTTAACCATTTCCATGAGGTGGTGGTGTTTTTTCCATTGCTTTTGATTGGAATGGAAGAACTGGTGCAGAACAATCGCCGCGGCTTTTTCGCGGTGGCGGTTGCATTAAACGCAGTGGTCAACTACTGGTTTTTCATCGGCAGCGCAGTGTTCTGCATATTGTATTTTGCATTCCGCTGCACGGATAAGAGCTGGGGGGCAAATTTCAAAAAATTTTGCTGGGTGGCTTTCGAGGCGCTTTTGGGCATGGGGCTTTCCCTGTTCATTTTCCTGCCGGCGGTACTGGGGATTCTCGGAAATCCCCGCACCACATCGGACAATCTGCTGTCCGGCTGGAGTTTCTGGCTGTACTGGCATGAGGAACGGCTGCCTGCCATCGTCGGCAGTTTCCTGTTCCCGCCGCATGTGCCCTCCCGCCCGGTGATGTTCCCCAACCATGGGGCCAAGTGGTCCAGCCTGACCGCTTGGCTGCCGCTGTTTGGCGCCTCGGGCATGATGGCCTATCTGCTGATGCCGCAGTGGTCGTGGTTGAAGAAAATGATTGCCGCCTGCCTTTTGATTGCGGTGATTCCGGGGCTTAACAGCATCTTTATTTTGCTGAACAACTCTTACTACACCCGTTGGTTTTATGCGCTGATCCTTTTGATGTGCCTGGCTACGGTTCTGGCTATGGAGCGGCGGGGGATTGACTATCTGCGCGGCGTAAAATGGACGGCGGGCATTACAGTCGGCATGGTACTGGCAGTGGGGCTGACCCCGGTCCAGGAAGAGGGGAAATGGAAAATCGGCCTTGCCTCTGACATGCCGACCTTTTGGATGTACGCCGCCTTTACCGGCGTGTGCCTGCTGGCTACCTGGCTGTTGATCCGGCATTTCAAAAACACCAAGCAGATGCCTCGGGTCGCCATCGCCGGCGTTTGCGCGGTCAGCGTACTGTTCGGCTGGATTTATTTTATCGACGGGAAAAACGCCCGCAGTTCCGATGAGTGGCTGATTGAAAATGGGATCAACGGCAGAGATATGGTGCAGTTCCCCGAGGACAGCAGCTTTGTCCGCACGGATTTTTACGGCACCCTCGAAAATCTTGGCATGTACTGGGATCGCCCGACCATTCAGGCGTTCCACTCGATTGTGCCGGTGTCGCTGATGGAATTTTATCCGGAAGTAGGCGTGACCCGGGATGTGTCTTCCAAACCGGATACCAAGCTGTATGCACTGCGCAGCCTGCTTTCGGTGCGTTGGCTGGTGATTGAACAGCGCAATGAAGAGCAAAGCCCTATGCCGGGATATTCCTATGTGCGTACCGATGGGAACTTTAATCTCTACGAAAACGATCATTTTGTCCCTATGGGTTTTGCGTTTGACCATTACATTACAAGGGAAACCTTCGATGCCACCGCAAAGGATTACCGCTGCCGGTTGCTGATGAAGGGCCTGCTGCTGGAGGACGACGCCATTGCCCGGCACAGTGATATCCTGACCAAGCTTTCGGACCAGCAGGCGGATACGCTCAGCGAGGACGCTTTTGTAGCCGATTGCGCCGACCGCCGGCGGGAGGCATCTTACGAATTTACCACCGACAACAGGGGCTTTACGTCCAAGATCGTGCTGTCAAAGGAAAATCTGGTGTTTTTCAGCGTTCCCTATGACGAGGGGTGGAGCGCTACTGTCAACGGACAGCCGGCACAGATTGAAAAGGTCGATATTGGTTTTATGGCGGTGCGCGCTCCGGCTGGGGACAGCACCATCCGTTTTACCTATCGAACCCCAGGTTTAGGGGTCGGCCTTTTGGCCAGCGGTATATCGCTGGCGGTTCTGGCGGGGTATCTGCTGCTTTCTCATCAGTTGCGCCGGCGGCCTGCGCCATCGATTTCCTATACCGTACTGCAAACGCCGGAGGAAGAACATCAGCTTTCTTTTGAAGAGCTGTTAAAGAAAGATAAAACGGAAAATCAATCACAGGAGGAAAAATAGCCATGGATCGTTTATATCTGGTGGTTCCCTGCTATAACGAAGAGGAGGTCCTGCCCGAAACCGTCCGGCGGCTGACCGATAAGCTGCGCCGGATGGAGGAGAAAGGGCTGGTATCCGGCGACAGCCGGATTCTGTTGGTGGACGACGGCAGCCGGGACAGCACCTGGGAGCTGATCTGCGGTTTTCACCGGGAGAATCCGGTGGTATCCGGTTTAAAGCTGTCCCGCAACCGGGGGCATCAAAATGCGCTGGTTGCCGGACTCTTGACCGCCCGGGAACTGTGCGACATCACCATTTCTCTGGATGCCGACTTGCAGGATGATATTGAAGTGCTGGATCAATTTGTAGAGGAATATCATAAAGGGGCGCAGATCGTTTACGGTGTGCGCAGCGCCAGGGATACGGACACGGCTTTCAAACGCTCCACCGCCATGGGTTTTTACGGCCTGATGAAAAAAATGGGGGTCGATATTGTCAGCAACCACGCTGACTACCGGCTCATGAGCAAAAAAGCACTGGACTGCTTTTCCGGCTACCATGAAGTGAACCTGTTTTTGCGGGGGATCGTGCCGCTGATCGGATTTCCTACCGCGGTGGTCACTTATGAACGCAGCGAGCGGTTTGCAGGGGAATCCAAGTACCCGTTAAAGAAGATGCTCTCCTTTGCATGGGACGGGATTACTTCTTTTAGCACCAAGCCGTTGTCTTTGATTACCGGTGTCGGCGTTGGGATCGGTTTTTTGGCCGGACTGGGATTTTTGGCAGCGCTGATCTGTCTTTGCTGCAAGGTGGCTGTGGCCGGATGGGTCTGGGTTTTGATATCGGTTTGGCTGGCGCTTGGCATCCAGTTAGTGGCGTTGGGTCTGGTAGGGGCCTATGTCGGAAAGACCTATGGCGAAGTCAAAGCGCGCCCGCGGTATCATATTGAAATGCTTTTGGACGCGGCGCAAACACAAAAGGCATAATATTTTCTGCCGGCCTTTTGTGGGGGTGTTGCCGCAGTACTGCGGCTGGATGGAAGGTCTTGGTTTGGAAAAAGCGGATATCTATGCCGGGCTGTTCGTACCGCAAAAGGCTTTTACAGAATAAGTACACCTTGTAATCAAAATAAAAAGGAGGCAGGCAGCTGCTTGTCTCCTTTTTTGTTGGCAGAGGATTTTAACGGGAATAAAGCGCGGCAAGGGCGGCCAAATCCTCTACGATAGAAGGGTTCCAAGGCGCTTTTTGCCGCAGCCCTTGGCAGGGAAAATCCGGACACAGTCCGCAAAAAGAAACACCGTGCTCTACGCAGCAAAGAAAGATAAGGCAGCCGCCAGATTGATCCCATTCCTTACATTTCCTGCCGCTTTCCAGGCAGCCCTGGCAAAAACCGTCCTGCTTTTTCAGGCAGCCGGCGCAGCATTCTCCGCAAGGTGTAATCATGCGAAAATCAATCTGCTTATCCATAATATTATAATCCCAGCCCTTTGCTGATATTCACAACAAAATCCTGCACGTTGGTCACAATGGTTTTGACGCCCAGGCTGCCCCGGTCTCGCAGCTTGTTTACAGAAAATTCCGAGATATCCACGCTGTAAAAGTATACGGGGCGGATGGTGCCGTCTGCCAGCACACGATAAGAAGGCGTCATGTTGCCGGTGGCAATGGAATGAAGCGTGGTGGCCATGCAGATGACGGTGGTAGATTTTTTGACACATTCCCGTATGGCGTTCTGCCCCTCATAAACGTCGCTGTATACCTCCGGGAGCGGCCCGTCATCCCGGATGGAGCCTACCAGCACAAAGGGAACCTGTTTTTTCACGCAGCTGTAAATAATACCGTCGCCAATGCCTTCCTTTTCGATGAAAGCAGGGATGGATCCATCCAGCCGTACCCGGTTTATGGTGTCGATATGATTGTAGTGACCATTGGGCTGGGATTTTTGCGTGTAGATATCCTGGCCAAGGGCTGTCTTGCGGTAAGCGGCCTCCAGGTCATGGGTGGCCAGAGCGTTTCCAGCCAACAAGGCATTGACATAACCGTTTTGCACCAGTTTGGAAAAAGCGGCTCGGGAATCGTGGTCAAAAGCGCAGGCAGGGCCTAATACCCAAGTGATATAGCCGTGTTCTTTTTCATGGCGCAGCAAATCATACAGGGAATCGTAATCCCGGGAGTAGGCTGTTTCGCGGGAGCGCCCCTGCCGGAAAGAGAACGCTTCCGCAGAGCCGCTTTCCTCGGCAGAAAATCCGTCCAGATAGACAAAGATTCCCTCCGAAGCGTCTTCCGTCCGGCCGACAACCACCAGATCCCCTTTCTTTAAGCGCCGGAACTCTCGAATGCTGATGTTGCCGTTTTCATAAACTGCGACACAATCCATACGGCTTTCTTTGGCCAGCAGCCATTGGCCGCCAATTTTAAAATATTCGGGGAATATGGTGGTTGCGTGATACTGTTCCGGCGCAACCTTGTCTTGGGGAGAAGGTACCAACACCGCGTCCGGCGCCTGAGAAAACCGCGGCAGGGAGAAATCCGGAGGGGTAAAATGGGGAAGGGGAAACGACATGGGGAGTACCTCCTATCAATCATGATTGCTTTTATTGTAGCATAGCTTTGAAACGGATACAACGGGACAGAACTGCTCCTGTTGTCTGATTTTGTGCGTTTCAAATACTTTTGGTCAAAACAGCTTCCAATCAGCATGGAAAAGGCTCCCGCCGAAGGGGTGGGAGCCTTTAAAATCCGATTTAAATTGCAATTCTTGCTTTGGCGGGCCGATCTTCCTCATAAAAGACCTTAACAGCGCTCCCTTGCGCCGGGGTGCGATTGCCGGCATTTATCCATTTTCTGCAAGTGAAATCTTTCCCGTCCACGGTATATTTGACCTTTATGATATACGGAAACACTGCCCCGTCCAGAGCATGGGTTCTCATAGGCTTGTTGTTCACTTTTAGCCACCACTGCTTCGCAGCAGACACAACGGTTCCCATTGTTTGTTTCTCCACGGCGCATACCCCCTGTTTCCTGTAAGTTTTCCCTTATTTTACAGCCATTATAAATTTGTTTTGTACTGTTGTCAATGCTTAAAAATATGTTGCCTTGGTGAAATCGGCAGGTGTTGGCGGCCTCAAACGAAATGATAAAAGTACCGCCCTGTTCCTTCCAAAGCATTTCGACAGTTTGTATAAGAAAAGGATGCAGCATGGCGCAATTTTGGGAAAAAGGGAATTTTTATTTTGTGCAGTGGAAAAGAGCGGAAAAGTATGCTATGCTGGGAAAGCTGTCTAACGGTATCCGCTCTGTTGGAGCCTTTTTTGTACCATTGCCGGAAGGCCGTCGGGCGGTTTGTGTAAGGATATAAAGGGGTGTTTTCATAAAATGAAAGAAGATCATCGTCCCATCCACGCCAGAATCCCCGGACTTGGTCAGCGCAGTGTGAAAACCGCATTGGCGGCATCGCTGGTAGCGCTGATTTATGTGTTTGCCGGACGGAATCCTACATTCGCCTGTATCGGTGCAATCTTTGGCATGGGAAGTGATTTGGACAATTCCTGGCTCAACGGTGGGAATCGGTTAATTGGCACCATCATCGGCGGATTTTTGGGAATCGGGTTGTTCTGGGTAGAGCACCAGTTGTTTCCGGGCGGGAATTATTTTTTCCGTCTGCCGATTTTGTTTTTGGGCATTGTGATACTGGTGGCGGTTTCGGTGCAGTTTCGCTGGCCCGGCGCCGTACAGCCCGGCGGCGTAGTGCTGTGCATCATTTTGTTCAACACGCCTGCCCATCATATCGCTTATGCGCTGGACCGGATGCTCGATACGGGGATCGGCGTAGTGGCGGCGCTGGCGGTCAATCTGATCCTGCCCCGCCAAAGGCTGGACCGCTGGCTGCATTTGGAGCAGAAAACGGGCACATCTTTGCCGGGCCAGGTGAATGAAACGCGCCTGTCCTGACCAAGACAAAATCTTCCGTGAATGGAAGTCCAATTTTCCAAAAGAGCCTTTCCCAGCGGGAAAGGCTCTTTTTACAGCGGATTATTTGGACTGTACTTCTCCGAAAGGTTTGATATACGGTTTATAAACATACCCGTCTTCGTCGTTGTATAAATCCTCCAGACTGCCTTCATACGTCAAGCCGTCTCCTACCGAACCGTTTACGCCGCAGATTTTCGCCGCGAATTTGGCGCCGAAGTCCATGGCCTCCCGCACCCGTTCGCTTCCGGATTTTTTGGAATCAGTATAGGCAACGGAAAAAGAGCAGGCGAAAGAATCTCCGGCGCCCATGGTATCGACCACAGTGGCTCGGGCGGCTTTCCCGGTATAGAATTGCTCACCGTCAAAAACAATCTGCCCTTCGGCGCCGCGGGTCCCGACAACGATCTTCGGCCCGTAGCTGTGAATCCGCTGAAGAAGCTCGTGAATCTGCTCCTCTTTGCCCTGCTGGTTGCAGGAAAGGAAACAGTAGTCTACGTGAGGGCAGTATTCCTTGAGAATCTCCTCGGTAAATTCTTCTGAAAAGTCATAGGCAAAGGGAACGCCCAGATCATTGATCTTCTGAATTTCGGCCGGGTCCAAATTGGAGTAACAATCGGAAATCGCCAGATCAAAGCCTTTGATGTATGCCAGATCCTCTTCGTCCAACACAATGGGAGTCATGGCGTTGACTCCTTTGCGGGTGCCGTGAAAGGTGCGGTTACCGTCTACCAAGGTAGTCATGGCATAGCTGCACTGACCGTGCAGCACCTTACAGCGGGTAAGATCCACCTTGTTTTTCTCCAGCACCCATTTCAGATGCTGGCCGCGCACATCGTCGGAAAAATACCCCAGGTAAGCGGAGTCGGCCCCCGCCCATTTGGCGTAAATTGCCGTGTTGAGCTGATTGCCGCCGGGATACATGGTCTTGACAAAATCATATACATCCATGGTATTGAAGCCAATAGAAATAGAACGAATCATAAAAAACCGCCTTTCCAATTCCAATTTCCCAATCATCATAGCATGACCGCCGGCAAAAAGGCAATCCAAAATCGGGAGAAAGCCGCCTTTTTTGCACGATTTGGGGAAAATGTCAAATGGTACCAACAAGTCCTTGTGAAGGATAGCAATATGCGCCGACACTCGGGGGGCTGGACGGATAGATTCGGCGGCAGAATCCAAAACAGGCGCACCGCCAAGCGGTGCGCCTGTTTGTCTGTTTGAGAAAACGGTGCAGGAGAAGAGATTAGTCTTTCAGCGCCGCCTGAGCAGCTGCCAGTCTTGCGATCGGCACGCGGAAAGGCGAGCAAGATACGTAGGTCAGGCCCACTCTGTGGCAGAACTCAACAGAGGACGGGTCGCCGCCGTGTTCACCGCAGATGCCCAGTTTAATGTCAGGACGGGTCTGTTTACCCAGATCCGCAGCCATTTTGACCAGTTTGCCTACGCCGGTCTGATCCAGTTTTGCAAAGGGATCATTCTCGTAGATCTTCTTGTCGTAGTACGCGCCCAGGAATTTGCCTGCGTCGTCACGGCTGAAGCCAAAGGTCATCTGAGTCAGGTCGTTGGTGCCGAAGGAGAAGAATTCTGCCTCTTTGGCGATTTCATCAGCGGTCAGTGCAGCTCTCGGGATCTCGATCATGGTACCAACTTTGTAGTGCATATCGGAACCAGCCTCTTTGATGATGGCGTCAGCGGTCTCGCAGACAATTTTCTTCACATAAGCCAGCTCTTTGACTTCGCCAACCAGCGGGATCATGATTTCCGGAACGATGGTCCAATCCGGATGTTTCTTCTGAACATTCAAAGCCGCTTTGATGACAGCCTCGGTCTGCATTTCAGCGATTTCCGGATAAGTAACCGCCAGACGGCAGCCACGGTGACCCATCATGGGGTTGAACTCATGCAGAGAAGCGATAATCGCTTTGATTTCTTCCACGGTCTTGCCCTGGGTTTTGGCCAGTGCCTCGATATCCTTTTCATCGGTGGGAACGAACTCATGCAGAGGCGGATCCAGGAAACGGATGGTTACGGGGCAGCCTTCCATCGCTTCGTACAGTTCTTCAAAGTCGCCCTGCTGCATCGGCTCGAGTTTGGCCAGAGCAGCTTTTCTCTGCTCAACGGTATCGGAGCAGATCATCTCGCGGATCGCGGCGATTCTGCCGTCGTTGAAGAACATGTGCTCGGTACGGCACAGGCCGATACCTTGAGCGCCCAGGCTTCTGGCCTTTTTCGCATCGGCGGGGGTATC
>Ga0129314_1001393_pt1 | contig 16957 bp, 16 predicted proteins | sample O1111metagenome_FD_94431 | JGI IMG/M metagenome (GOLD analysis project Ga0129314, IMG submission 94431) | Orangutan individual fecal microbial communities from fecal samples from Wisconsin, USA - O1111 metagenome | ecosystem: Host-associated > Mammals > Digestive system > Large intestine > Fecal... | reverse complement strand
GGTCAGCGTGCCGCCGGTCATGTCCACCCGGACGCCCTTGCCGGACACCTTGCCCAGCAGCGTCAGCACCGTCACCACAGAGCCGGTGCCTGTGCCGCAGGCGTAGGTGAAATCCTCCACGCCTCGCTCATACGTCCGCTCATAGACGTGGTCGGGGCCGATGATCTCGTAGAAGTTCACATTGGCGCCCTTGGGGAAGTCCTTATAATAGCGGAGCTTGCGGCCCAGCTGGAACAGCGCCTGCGTGTCGTAGTCCTTCAAATTCTCGATGGGCACCGCCGCATGGGGGATGCCGGGGTCGCCCAGCTCCACATAGGCGCACTCGTAGGTGACGCCGTCCACCTCCGCCTTGCCCTCCAGCCGCATGTGGCAGGGGTCGTTGAGCCGGACGCGGTAGTGCTGCCGGTCGATGCGCCAGCCGGTAACAAGTCCCGCCGTCGTCTCCACCTTCTGCACCTCACCGGCCAGACCGTTCTCGTAGCCGAAGCGGCAGATGCACCGTGCGCCGTTGCCGCACATTTCGCCCACAGAGCCGTCAGAGTTGAAAAACAGCATCTTGTAGTCGCCGCCGTAGGTGGGATTCTTTACCACCATAAAGCCGTCCGCGCCGATGGACATGTGCCGCTCACAGACAGTGCGGACGATCTCTGGCCACTTCTCATCGGGGATGGCGTTTGCACGGTCGTCCACCACGACGAAATCATTGCCGGCCCCATTCATCTTCCAAAATTGCATGACCAAGCACTCCTTCCGTGTTTCTGATGGTATTGTACATACTGCCGCAAAGATTGTCAAAAAATTTACATAGTCCTGATTTTAGGATTATCGTCCTAAAATCAGGACTTATTGGTGTGAGAGCCGCCAGCCCATCAACAAAGGGAGCCGCAGGCATTTGCCTGCGGCTCCCTTTGCGTTTCTTCACCGGGCCGCCTGTGCCCAGCGGTTATCCACCAGCGCGTCAAAATCCACCCACTGCGCCTCGGTCAGCTCTCCGGCCTGTGTCATCACGGTCTCCAACCGCTCCAGCGCCGCCCTTTCCATGGTCAGCGGGATATTCCACGCGCCGATCTGGCGGTGGCGGGCGGTGACGGCCTCCAGTGTATCCAGCTCCGTGTCGGGGAACTGGCTCAGGATGGCCTGCGCCACCTCACGGTCGGTATGGGAATCCACCCAGTCCAGCGCCCGGGCCATCGCCCGGCAAAAGGCAGCGATCACATCGGAATTCTCCCGGGCATAGCTCTGGGCGGCAAAGTAGGCGGTGTAGGGGATATCGCCGCTCTCCGCGCCGATAGAGCAGAGAATATAGCCCTGCCCGGCGGCAGCCACCTGCGTGGCGGCCGGCTCAAACAGCGTCACATAGTCCCCCTGTCCGCCGGTAAAGGCGCCGGCCATCATGTTGAACTGCACGCTGGTGTCCACCGTCACATCCACCTGCGGCTCCAGTCCGTGCTGTCGAAGGACATATTCCAGCGTCATCTCCGGCACACCGCCCTTGCGCCCGCCGATGATGGTCTTGCCCCGCAGCTGCTCCCAGTCAAAGGTCACATCCTCCCGACCCATGAGGAACGCGCCGTCACAGGCCGTCAGCTGGCCGAATACCACCGGGTGATCCTCCTTGCCCTGGTTGTAAATGTAGATGCAGCTCTCCGGCCCGGCAAGGCCGATGTCGCTCTGGCCGGACACCACGGCGGTCATCACCTTGTCGGCGCCGCCGCCGTTGGTCAGCTGGATGGCAAGGCCCTCCTCTTCAAAAAAGCCCAGCTCCATGGCCACATACTGCGGCGCGTAAAATACGGAATGGGTCACCTCGTTGAGCCGGACGGCGGTCAGTTCCTGCGCTGTCTCTCCGCCGCCGCAGCCGCACAGCAGCGGCAGCAGCGTCAGCACGGCAAGCAGCGGCGCGATGATTTTTTTCATGCTTTTACCCCCAATAAACGATACAGTGTTTTTTCCACCCACAGCACCAGCCGGTACATAACCACCGCCGCCGCCAACAGCAGCAGCACGCTGGTCATCACCAGATCCATGTTGAATACCTGCGAGCCGTACACGATCAGGTAGCCAAGGCCGGCGCGTGAGACAAGAAACTCGCCCATGATCACACCCACCCATGAAAGGCCCACGTTGACCTTCAGGGTGTTGAGCAGCGTGGCGTAGTTGGCGGGCACCACCAACAGCCACAGCATCTGCGCCCGGCTGGCGCCCATGGCGGCCATCAGCCGGATCTTCTGGGCGTCCGTGGCCCGGAAGCCCTCGTACATGTTGAGAATGGTCACGATCAGGGAGATGGCCAGCGTCATAACGATGATGGCCCCGGTGCCCGCGCCCATCCACACAATAAAAATAGGGCCCAGCGCCGTTTTCGGCAGGGCGTTGAGCACCACCAGATAAGGGTCCAGCACCCGGCTGAGGGTGGGCCACCACCACATCGCCACGGCGATCAGCGTCCCGATGGCGGTGCCCAGCAGAAAGCCCACCGCCGTCTCCCAGCAAGAGGTACCCACGTGCACCAGTACGTCTCCGCTGCGGCACAGGTTTATGAACGTGGCCGCGATACGGCTGGGACAGCTGACCAGAAATCCATCGCTGAAACCAAGGCGGCAGCTTAGCTCCCACAGGATAAAAAAGCCTGCCAGCACCGCGATCTGCCAGATCCGCACCCGGCGGCGCTGCCGCCGCAGGTCGCGGAGATAGCGTTCCCGTACAGACGGGGGCGCCGGTTCATTCATGCAGCTCCAGCTCCTTCCATATGGCGTCGAAGTACCGGGGAAAAAGCGGGCTTTCCCGCCGCGCCATCGGCGGCAGCGGCCGCAGCTGCCCCATATCGAACACCGCCTTGACCACCGCCGGCCGCCGGGACAATACCACCACCCGATCCGACATGCTGACCGCCTCGGATATGTCGTGGGTCACCAGCAGCGCCGTTTTTCCCTCGCTGCGGATGATACGCCAGATGTCGCCGGATACCGCCAGACGGGTCTGATAATCCAGTGCGGAAAACGGCTCATCCAGCAGCAGGATATCCGGGTCGGTGGCCAGCGTGCGGATCAGGGCGCAGCGCTGGCGCATGCCGCCGGAGAGCTGGTCGGGCCGCTTGTCGGCAAAGTCCGCCAGCCCGTAGCGCTCCAGCAGCGTTTCGGCGTGGCGGCGCTGGCGCGGATCGCCGTCGCGGCGCAGCTCCAGTCCAAGCATAACGTTATCCCGGATGGTGCGCCATTCAAACAGCTGATCCCGCTGGGGCATAAAGCCCACCAGCCGGCTGGGGCCGGAAATCGCCTTTCCCCGCAGCGCAGCCGTGCCGCCGGTGAGCGTCTCAAGCCCTGCCAGTACCCCCAACAGCGTGGATTTTCCGCAGCCTGACGGCCCCACGATGCTGACAAACTCGCCCTCCGCCACCGTGAAGGTTACGCGCCGCAGCGCCTCCACCTCGCCGTTGCGGGCCTGATAGGTCAGGGCGGCGTCGCGGATCGTGATGATTTGCTCCATATGCGCCTCTTTTCCCTGCAAAGGCTTCAGCGCCTTGCAGCTTCGGGGTCGGGGAGAGGAAAGCTCTCCCTGCATCAGTATATTGTCGTGCCGTTTGATTGGTTACTCGTTGACTTTCCCCCGCTGCCGGTGTACCATAGACGTATCCACACGAAAATAAGGAGGACATTTTATGAAGAAGATCATTGCCACCGAAAAAGCCCCCGCCGCTATCGGCCCCTATTCTCAGGCCATCGACTGCGGTGCGTTTCTCATTACCTCCGGACAGGTACCCATTGACCCCGCCACCGGTGAGATCGTCCCCGGCGGTGTCGCCGAGCAGACCCGTCAGTCCCTTACAAATGTCAAGGCGATTCTGGCCCAGGCCGGCCTGACCATGGATAACGTGGTCAAGACCACCGTATTCCTGCAGAGTATGGGCGACTTTGCCGCCATGAACGCCGTGTACGCCGAATTCTTTACCGAAGGTCAGTACCCCGCCCGCTCCGCCGTTGAGGTGGCCGCCCTGCCCAAGGGCGCGCTGGTGGAGATTGAGACCATCTGCATCAAGTAAGTCCCTCCTGCATAAAATGCCGCCCCGGCGCTGCTGTCAAAGGCGCCGGGGCGGTATTCATCGTTTCGGGCATCTTACGGCTTTTCGGGCAGGCTGGCTGCCGCTACAGACTGCCCCACGCGGCGGAAGCTTTCATCCGGCAGCGCAGGCAGCAGCCGGCCTTCCAGCCGGGGATATTCCCGGCGCAGCACTTCGCGGCAGACGCTGAGGATCAGATCGCCGCCGCGGCCGCTCATCACACGGCCCAGCAGCAGCGCATGGCGGCAGCCGTACAGCGTGTGGTAATAGGCCAGCGTGTGGCCCAGATATACGCCAATGGAGCGAAAGACCGCCGCGGCGCGGGGATCGTCCCGCGCCATCAGCTCCTGTACCGTCCTCAGCTTTTCGGCGGGGGACAGGCTGTCCTCCAGCACGATACCCGCCCGAGGCGCCAGCTTGATCACGGCATCCTGGGAAAAGTATTTCACGCCGCAGCCGATATCGCCGGACCACTCGTCCGCCATGGCGCCTGTGGCAGCGTCCACCGGCACAAAGGCCAGCTCATTGAGCCAGCCGGTAATGCGGCCCTGCTCGTCCACAAAGCCGGCCGCCTCGCTGGTGCCCATGGCAAGGCCCAGCACGCTGCTGTCATGCAGGCTCATGGCCCCCGCCAGCGCGCTGACGTCGCCGTCGTTCATGACGCAGCAGGGCACGGTGCCGAAGGTGTCGGCAACGGCCCGCAGGTAGATATCCTTTACCTGCGCGTCAAACTGCGCCTGCGGCACCTTCAGAAACAGGCTGGCGCTCATGGTGCGGTTGTTGATGTAGATACCGGCCGAGGACACGCCCACCGCGTCCACCCGTGGCAGATGCTCCGCGGCGCTGCGCAGCGCCGCCACGATCCCCCCGTAGTGGTAGGCCGGATCTCCGTGAGCCTTGGGAAACCATACGACCTCCTCGGAATATACCGTTTCACCGTCACGCACGGCGCTCACCTTCCGGTCAGACCCGCCGGCGTCAAAGCCGATGCGGCAGCCGTCCAGATGACCGCCCACGGCTTGAGGTGCATCGCGGCTTTCCGGCACGCGGCATGTCAGCACCACCTCGAAGGGACGCTCATACACCCGGGCCATAAAATCCCGGTCAAACGCCCGTCCGCCGCCGGCGCTGTACTGCTCGCGGAGATAGGCATACGCCTCCGCGCTGTCGGTATAAATACGAAAGCCGCCCTTCATCCACAGCAGGGTCTTTACCAGCCGGTCAATATAATAGCAGTCCGCCGCGCGCATGTCCGCCGTGTTGTGGATCCGCGTGTGTACGCAGGCCATCTGGCCGTCGGAGCGCTCCAGCGCAATGGACAGCGGATGCCCCGCCGTTTCCAGAAAGGCCCGGTTAAACCGGCCGATGGGGAAAAATTCCGTATCCAGCTCCGGCACACATTGCAGCGCCGCGCCGATCCCGTATCGCTCCATATCCGCATCCCCCTTCTCGCCGCATGGCGGCGGGCAAAACCCTTTTCTTGCTGCCTTCCATTGTAACACGGCCGCTTTCCGCCTGTCGATAGGCAGATGTTCAAAAATTTGCCGCAAAACTTTCTCTTTCCGGTTGCGGCGGCAGGAAAAAACGGCTATACTGATAGCGTTTTCCGCTTGATTATCCAATTTTGCCGCAGGAGGTATGCCTATGCAGCTGCTATATATGCTGGAAGCCGTCCGTACACCGTTCTGGGATGCGGTTATGTCCGCCGTCACCCATCTGGGAGAGGAGACGGTCTTTATGGTAACGGCTCTTTTCGTGTTCTGGTGCGTGGGCAAGAGGGAGGGCTACTATCTGCTGGCAGTGGGCTTTGCCGGAACGGTGATGAACCAGTTTCTCAAGCTGCTGTTCCGCGTTCCGCGCCCGTGGGTGCTGGACGGGGATTTTACCATCGTGGAAAGCGCCCGGGCGCAGGCCACCGGTTACTCCTTTCCCAGCGGACACTCGCAGAACGCGGTGGGAACCTTCGGCGGCATCGCCCGCTTCACCCGGCGAAAATGGCTGCGCATTGCGGCGCTTACTATCGCGGTGCTGGTTCCCTTTTCCCGCATGTATCTGGGCGTTCACACGCCGTTGGACGTGGGTGTGGGCGCTGCAACGGCCGCCGCGCTGGTGCTGGCGCTCTACCCCATCATGATGCGCAGCGCGGAAAATCCTGCCGCCATGGGGGCGGTCATTGCGGTGATGGCGGCGCTGGCGGCGGGATATCTGGTGTTTGTGTCATGCTTTCCCTTTCCCGCCGATGTGGACGCGGCCAATTTGGCCAGCGGCCGCGAAAACGCGTGGAAGCTGCTGGGCGCAACGCTGGGATTGGCGGCGGCGTGGGGACTGGATCAGCGCTTCATCCGATTTGATACCGCGGGGGCATGGTATGTGCAGGCGGTCAAGCTGGCGGGCGGTCTTGCGCTGCTGCTGGGCATCCGCGCCGCGCTGAAAGCGCCGCTGGCGGCCCTGCTGGGCCCGGGGGCAGGCGGCGCGGTGCGCTATGCCGTGATGGTGCTGTTTGCCGGAGCGGTGTGGCCCATAACCTTTGCGCCGCTGCGGCGGCTGCTGGAAAAGCGGCGCGGCTGAGTCCGTGAACGAAATGTAAAATTTTTTCCGGACGCAACAAATTCCGCTTCAAATCCGTCTATACTTGTGATATGATGATGTTCACTGGCGCGGTATGCACCCGCACAAAAGAAAAACCGCCCGCTTCGCCGGGCACAAGAGAAAAGGAAGGGATATCGGATGAAGAAGATGCTTGCCGCCCTGCTGGCGGCTTTGATGGTGCTGACGCTGGCCGCCTGCGGCGGCGGAAACGGCGGCAAAACCGTGGACGTGCAGAAGCTGGCCGACGACCTGAAGGACAATGTACCTTTCAGCGCGGCCATGATCGCCGCCGCTGTGGATGATCTGAACTACAAGCTGGACCCCCCTGAGGGAACCGCGCTGGCCGGTTATATGGCCGACGGAAACGCCAGCGATATGATTATCGTGGCCCAGTGCGCCGGCGATGAGGACGCCAAGACGCTGTATGCCAACGTGCAGACCTATCTGGACGACCTGAAACGGGAGGCCAACCTCTATCAACCCGATGAGGAGGCCCGGCTGGACGGCGCGCTGCTGCGCCAGAGCGGCGCTGTGGTGGTGCTGTGCGTCAGCGATGATACCGCCGCCGCCACCGCCATTGTGGAAGGTTATCTGAAATGAGCCGGTACAGAGGACGCCGCAGCGGCACATCGCCCCTGATGCTGCTGATCGCACTGGTGGTGGCCGTTGCCGCCGTGGTGCTGATCATTATCAATCTGGGCAAAAATAAGGCCCCTGCCGATGATGCCGACACCCCGCCCACCGACAATGTGACCGAGCCTGACGGCACCGGCGATGCCGACGGCGCGGACGATCCCGCCGTCACGCCGGACGACCCTGCCCCCACTTATCAGAAGATCGAGCTGAAGGGCGATGAGCAGCAGTATGACGCGGTGTACCGGGTGGGGGACACCGGCTATGAGATGTACAGCTATGTGGACAGCACCGCCAAGAAATATGCCGACAACGTGAACGCCGTGGCCGACGCGCTGGCAGGCAAGGCCAATGTGTACATGCTGCCCATTCCCCTCAGCTCCGGCGTCAGCCTGCCGGACGCGCTGTACGGCAAGGCGGTGTTTGACGATCAGAAGGCCGCCGAGGAGAAGATCATCGGCTATATGAACAGCAGCGTGAAGTCGGTGCCGCTGTATGACGCGCTGCTGGCCCACCGCACGGAATATATTTATTTCCGCACCGATCATCACTGGACGGCTACCGGCGCATACTATGCCTACGAGCAGTTCTGCAAGGCCAAGGGCATCACGCCCACCCCCATCAGCAGCTATACCGTGGACGAGTATGACGGCTTCCTGGGTACCTTCTACCGGGATTCCAACCAGAACGCCGCCATGGGCGCCAATCCCGACAAGGTGATCGCCTATCATCCCCTGAGCACCGAGGCCACGCTGGACTACGGCGACGGCGAGAACGCCAACCTGACCCGGGGCAAGATCATCTATGATGAGTCCACCGCCCCCGCCAGCCTGAAGTACGGCGCCTTCATCACCGGCGATAACGCCTACTCCATCATCAATAACCCCGATGTGACCGACGGCTCCAGCTGCATCGTGGTAAAGGAATCCTTCGGCAACGCCTTTGTGCCGTTCCTGACGGACCACTACCAGACCATCTATGTGCTGGACTACCGCTACTGGAAGGGCAGCATCAGCCGGTTCGCCCAGGACAAGGGCGTGCAGGACGTGCTGTTCGTCAATAACCTCTCCGCCATCCGCTCCACGGCGCTGGTGGGCTATCTGCACGACGTGGTGTAAGAAAAACTGGCGCAAAATCTGATGATTTTGCTGCCAATGGGACTTGCGGCCGACTGCGCAGCCGCCGGGATCGGCACTGAAAATATGCCACCGGCATATTTTCAGTGCCGACGTCAGAAAAATGATTTGATTTTTTCGCGGCGTCCGTACCGCGAACTCTGCGAGGCCTATATACCCCTGTGGGACAGAGCGCTGCTCTGTCCCACTTTCCGGCAGCAGCGCCGTAAACAAACCGTAAACGATCCAAAGGAGAACACGCTATGGTTTTCAGCAGCACCGTCTTTTTGCTGATCTTTCTGCCTGTGGTGGCCGCCGTATATTTCCTGTGTCCCCGCAGGGCCCGCAATACCGTTCTGCTGCTGGCCAGCCTGATATTCTACGGCTGGGGCGAGCCGAAGTATATCCTGATCATGCTGTTTTCCACCGTATTTGACTACACCAACGCCCGGCTCATCGGACATTTTCAGGATACCGGAAAGCACAAGGCCGCCAAGGCGGTGCTGATCGTGGATATCGTGGGCAATCTGGGTATTCTGGGATTCTTCAAGTACACGGATTTCGCCATTGACAACATCAACAGCCTCCTGCACGCCGGGATCCCGGCGCTGGGCCTGTCGCTGCCCATCGGCATCAGCTTCTATACCTTCCAGACCATGTCCTACACCATCGACGTATACCGGGGCATCGTCAAACCCCAGCGCAGCATCCTTAATGTGGGCGCGTATGTGACACTGTTCCCCCAGCTGATTGCCGGCCCCATCGTCCAGTACAAGACGGTGGAGCACGAGCTGATGTACCGCCGGGAAAGCGTGTTCGAGGCCAGCCGCGGTATGCAGCGGTTCGTGGTGGGTCTTGCCAAAAAGGTGCTCATTGCCAATCAGGTGGGCGCGCTGTGGGAGCAGATCAGCGCCATGTCCGCCCCCTCCGCCGTAACGGCGTGGCTGGGCGCCATCGCCTTCACCTTCCAGATCTACTTTGACTTTTCCGGCTATTCCGACATGGCCATCGGTCTGGGGCATCTGTTCGGCTTCCATTTTCTGGAGAACTTCGAGCATCCCTATGAGTCCCGCACCGTCACGGAATTCTGGCGGCGCTGGCACATCAGCCTCAGCACATGGTTCCGGGAGTATGTGTATATCCCGCTGGGCGGCAACCGCCACGGCAAGGCGCGGCAGCTTCTAAACCTGCTGATCGTCTGGTTCCTGACAGGCTTGTGGCACGGAGCCAGCTGGAACTTCGTGCTGTGGGGCCTTTACTACGCGGCGCTGCTGATACTGGAAAAGCTGTTCTTACTGCGGTGGCTGGATAAGGCCCCTAAATGGGTGGGCCATGTTTACACCATCCTCGCCTTCATTCTGGGCTGGGTGCTGTTTGCCATCACCGATTTCGGCCGGCTGGGGCAGTATTTCTCCGCCATGTTCACCGCGCCCTTTGCCGATGGTACGGCCCTTTATCTGCTGCGCTCCAACGCTGTGCTGCTGCTGGCCGCCGCCATCGGCTGCACCACCGGCCCGCTGCGGCTGTGGAACCGGACAGCGGACAGGCTGTCCGATACCGCCGCCGTGACGCTGCGCACCGTGGGCGTGACGGTTTTGCTGCTGCTGTCGGTGGCCTTTCTGGTGGGCGACAGCTATAACCCCTTCCTCTACTTCCGCTTCTAAGGAGAACCATCTATGAGCAACCCCGAAAAAGGCGGCGCACGCCTGATGAAAAACCAACACAAATGCCGGGAGCTGGCGCCGCTGCTGGCCATCTTCGGCGTTCTCACGGCGCTGGCGCTGGGCTCGCTGCTGACGCCGGAGCGGGAGTTTTCTCCCAATGAAAACCGCTATCTCCAGCTGAAGCCGGAGCTGAGCTGGTCAACGCTGATGGACGGCACCTTTACCAAAAAGGCGGAGGACTACATCTCTGACCAGATCGCGCTGCGGGACATCTGGATGGAGACGTCATCGCTGGTGCAGCGCTCGGCGCTGCGGCTGGAGATCAACGACACGTGGCTGGGCCGGGATGGCCGCTACTTTGCCAAGGTGACGCCCGATACCTTTGATACCGCCCAGTACGAGAAGAATCTGGCACAGGTGCGGGCCTTTTTCGACGCCAATCCGGACAAGGACTGCCACATCATGATGGTGCCCACCCCCGCCTATATGCTGTATGACGACCTGCCCGCCAACGCCCCTCTCTTTGACGCGGCGACATGCTTTGATACGCTGTCGGATACGCTGGGCAGCAGCGCCATCGACCTGCGCCCCGCCCTGACGGCGGATGCCCCGAACATGTACTACCGCACCGACCACCACTGGACCAGCGAGGGCGCGCTGACCGCCTACGGCGCGTGGTGCGCCGCCACCGGACATGAGCGGCAGGACTGGCAGCTGGAAACGGCCAGCACTTGCTTCCGGGGAACGCTGTACTCCAAGGTGCTGCTGCCGGATAGCCCCTATGACCGGGTGACCATCGCCTCTGACGCCGCCATCCGCTCCATGGACTGCGACGGCGAGGTGAGCGACAGTCTGTACAGCATGGCCGCCCTGGAGGAGAAGGATCACTACAAGATTTTCATGGGCGGCAACTACGCCAAGGTGGTCATTGACACCGGGGCCGGCACCGGCAAATCCCTGCTGGTGGTGAAGGACAGCTTTGCCAACAGCTTCCTGCCCTTTCTGGTAAAGGACTATGACACCATTACGGTGCTGGATCTGCGGTACTTCCGCGAGGGCGTGGAGCCGCTGGCGGAGCAGGCGGACGATGTGCTGGTGCTCTATGAGCTGACCACCTTTGCCGCCGACAAGAATCTCTATAAGCTGAATAAGTCCTGACAGGGCCGTTCTTTGGCCGCCTGCCGCCGGAGAAGCCTCTCTTTTCCGGCGGCAGGCGGTCTTTCGTGTCAGCGCGGTGCCTTATCTTTCGACATTTTCTTCAAAAATCGCCGCAAATTTTTGTGAAAATCGCAGCGGTGCTCTTTATTGAACCATCCCCTAAAACAGGCTATAATCAGGTTAGATGAAAAAATCGTGTCGTAAGGAGAAACCGCCATGGAGCGAATCAGCAAGGAAAACTACTACCTGAACATAGCCGAAACCGTGCTGGAGCGCGCCACCTGCCTGCGGCGGGTATTCGGCGCCATCATCGTGAAGAACGACGAGATCATCTCCACCGGCTATAACGGTGCGCCGCGCGGACGGCGCAACTGTGTGGACATGGGCTTTTGCACCCGCGAGGCCATGCAGGTGCCCCGAGGCGAGCGGTACGAGCTGTGCCGCAGCGTCCATGCCGAGGCCAACGCCATCATCTCCGCGGCGCGGCGGGACATGGTGGGCGGAACGCTGTATCTGGTGGGCCGCAACGCCCAGACGGGCGAACTGCTGCATGACGCCACGTCCTGCGCCATGTGCCGGCGGCTGGTGATCAACGCAGGTCTTTCCAAGGTTGTCATCCGCCATACGGAGCGGGACTTCTCTGTGGTGGACGTGCAGGACTGGGTGGAGCTGGAGGACGATATCCCCGCGCAGAAGGTATAAGCGTCCCTTCAGCAACCGGGCAATTTCCGGCCCAGCGCCGGATGCATATAAAAAAGTAAGTTAAAGGAGAATGTCATGATGTTGAATGAGAAAACGATGGCCGCTTATACGGCTATCCTGCAGGAGGAGCTCCTGCTGGCTACCGGGTGTACAGAGCCCATCGCCGTCGCGTACTGTGCTGCCAAGCTGCGCGAGGTGCTGGGCGGAAAACCGGAAGAAGTGCTGGCCGAGGTCAGCGGCAACATCCTCAAGAACGTGAAATCTGTGGTCGTTCCCAATACCGATGGCCGTCGCGGCATCGACGCTGCCATCGCAGTAGGTATTGTGGCAGGCGATGCGGACGCGGAATTGCAGGTAATTGCCAACGTCACAGAAGATGACGCAGCCGCCATCCAGGGCTATCTGGATGCCACACCAATCAAGGTCACATGCCCCGAGACCCCCTGCCTGCTGGATATTTTCCTGCACGGTAAGCGCGAGGGACACACCGCCGCCGTGCGGGTGGCCAACAACCACACCAACATCATCTATATTGAAAAGGACGGCGAGGTTCTGCTGGAAAAGCCCGTTACCGCCAATGCGGAGGACAATTTGCAGGACAAGAGCGTTCTCAACGTCAAGGACATCATCACCTTTGCCGAAACGGTACCCCTGTCCACCATTGAGCCCATCATCGGCCGGCAGATCGCCTGCAACACCGCCATTGCCGAGGAGGGTCTGCGCAACAGCTGGGGCGCCAACATCGGTTCCACTCTGCTGCAAAGCAGCGACAATATGGAGACGCAGGCCCGCGCTTGGGCCGCCGCCGGGTCTGACGCCCGCATGAACGGCTGCGAGATGCCGGTGGTCATCTGCTCCGGCTCCGGCAATCAGGGCATCACCGCCTCCGTACCCGTATGGAAATACGGCAAGCTCATGGGCGCGGACGACGAGAAGATCCTGCGCGCCGTGTGCCTCAGCGACCTGATCACCATTCACCAGAAAACCGGCATCGGCCGGCTCAGCGCCTACTGCGGCGCGGTAAGCGCCGGCGTGGGCGCAGGCTGCGGCATCGCATGGCTGCGCGGTGCGGACTATGACGGCATCAGCCACACGCTGGAAAACGCGGTGGCCATGATTTCCGGCTGCATCTGCGACGGTGCCAAGGCCAGCTGCGCCAGCAAGATCGCCATGGGCGTCGAGTGCGGCATCCTGGGCTACAACATGTATCTGGGCAGCAACAACTTCCAGCCCGGCCACGGCATTCTGGGCGCCAACGTGGAGGATACCATCCGCAACGTGGGCGTGCTGGCCGCACAGGGCATGCGGGAGACTGACCGCGTGATCCTGAAGATCATGACGGAGTAAAATAAACCGGCGCAAATTCTGCAAAGCAGTATCAGGCGGGCCGATTTTGGCCCGCCTGATACGTATTCTGTCGAAAAAGCGGCACATAACCGCCCCTTTTAAGCGGTTTTTTTCAGTAAAAACCTCTTGCAATCCCCCTATGAATATGGTACTATACTACATGGTAGTATGTGTTGACTGAGAGTGGACGTTCTGTCCGCTCTTTTTGTTGAGCAAAATCCGTTTCTCAAAAATTCGGAAAACATTGAGATATGAAGCGAGGGACGCTATGAAAAAAGTCACTGACATCGTGTGGGAGCTGGCGGAGCCTGTGGCAAAAGAAAACGGCTGCGCGCTTTGGGATGTGGAGTACGTCCGCGAGGCCGGCCAGTGGTACCTGCGGCTGTATCTGGATAAAGAGGGCGGCGTGGATATTCTGGACTGCGAGGCTGTCAGCCGGAAGGTCAGCGACCTGTTGGACGAGGCCGACCCCATCGAATCCAGCTACATGTTCGAGGTGTCCTCCGCCGGAGCCGAGCGGCAGCTGAAGCGTCCCGGCGACTTTGCCCGTTTCATGGGCAGCCCCGTGCTGGTCAAGACCTATAAAAACCGGGACGGACGCAAGGAGTTCGCCGGTGTGCTGGCCGGCTACGAGGATGGCGCGGTGCTGCTGGACATGGGCGGCGCCGAGCCGGTGCGGTTTGAAAAGGCCGAGGTGGCGCTGGTGCGCCTGCGGATAGAGTTTTAAAGAAGTTTCGCTTGAGATAGAAGGAGTTTGAATCATGAAATGTGATGAGATTTTTGCGGCGCTGGCCATGCTGGAGAAGGAACGGGGCATTCCCCAGAACTTCATGATGGGCAAAATCATTCAGGCCCTGACCACCGCCTACAAGCGCGACCATGACGGCGTGGAAAACGTGATCGTGGATGTGGACGAGGATAAGCACGATCTGCGGATGTATGTGCAGAAGGAGGTCGTGGAGGAGGTCATGGACCCCGCCAACGAGATCTCTCTGGAGGATGCCCGCAAGCGCAGCGCCAAGGCTGAGCTGGGCGGCATTGTGAATATCCCTGTGGAAAATGTGGAATTTGGCCGTATCGCCGCCGGAAACGGCAAGCAGGTCATCATTCAGGGGCTGCGGGAAGCTGAGCACGGTATGATCTATGACGAGTGGGGCTCCAAGCAGCACGAGATCCTGACCGGTACCGTAATGCGGATTGACCCCCGCAACGGCAATGTAATCCTGAAGATCGGCACCGGCAACGAGAGCACCGACGCCGTGCTGACCCAGAATGAGCAGGTGCCCGGCGAGACGCTGACCGAGGGGCAGATGGTCAAGGTCTATCTGGTAGAGGTACGCCGTACCACCCGGGGACCTCAGGTGCTGATTTCCCGCACCCATCCCGGCCTTGTCAAGCGCCTGTTCGAGCTGGAGGTTCCCGAGATCTACGACGGCAGCGTGGAGATCCGCTCCATTGCCCGTGAGGCGGGCAACCGCACCAAGATGGCCGTGTGGTCCGAGGATGAGAACATCGATCCCATCGGTGCCTGCGTGGGCCAGCGTGGTCAGCGCGTCAACGCCATCGTGGAAGAGCTGCGGGGCGAGAAGATCGACATTATCAAATACAGCGAGGATCCCGCCGCGTTTATCGCCGCGGCATTGGCCCCGGCCGACGTGCTGGAGGTCGCTCTGGCGGACGAGGGTAAGTCCTGCCGCGTGGTGGTGCCCGACGACCAGCTGAGCCTTGCCATCGGCAAGGAGGGACAGAACGCCCGTCTGGCCGCACGCCTGACCGGCTATAAGATCGACATCAAGCCCGCATCTTACAGCGAGGCATAATCGTAGACCAAGGAGGTGGCCGGTATGGCGGTCAAACCCCGGAAGATCCCGCAGCGCCAATGTGTCGGCTGCCGGGAGATGAAGGATAAAAAAGAGCTGCTGCGGGTGGTACGCACCCCCGAGGGCGGCATTCAGCTGGATGGCCGGGGGAAGGTCTCGGGCCGCGGCGCTTACGTCTGCCGCGATGTGGCATGCCTGAAAAAAGCCCGCAAATCCCGGGCGCTGGAGCGGGCGCTGGAGACCGTGATCCCGGAGGAGGTCTATCACGCGCTGGAGGCGCAGATGGGAGGCGGCGAGGTATGATCGAGCCGGTACTGTCCCTGTTGGGCATCGCCAAAAAGGCGGGCCGCGTGGAAATCGGAGAGGAACCGGTGGGCGCGGCCGCCCGGGCCAAAAAAGCACGGGTTATTCTGGTGGCCGCCGACGCGGGGCCGTCCTCGCAGCGCCGCGCCTTCTCCTTTGCCGAAGCGGGCGCCTGCCTGTGCCTGACCATTCCGGCAGATAAGGACGCGCTGGGCCGTGCGCTGGGCCGCACCAGCGTGGCCATGTGCGCCATAACGGAGATCGGTCTTGCCGGGGCCGTTGTCAAAAAGCTGGCGGCGGCAGACAGTGAAAAATTCGGCGCGGCGGCGGCACAGCTGGACGTAAAGGCCCAGCGGGCTATGGAGCGCCGGGCCGAGCAGCTGCGGCATGAGAAGAATCTGCGGCAGGGCAAGCGCCGCGTTCACAGCGACAGCTCTCCGGAAATCCAGAGGACGGAACGTGCCCCGGTGCAGGCGCGTGAGGACGGGACAAAACGACCCGCCCGCCGCAGTGAAAACGCACCGCAGCCTGCGCAGCGGCAGCGCAGCGCTTCAAAGCGCGGATCGAATCAGGGAAAGCCGGGTGCACGGCGGAAGGACGCACCGCATCCGCAGAGCCGTTTTGCCGGCGCGCTGCCGGTGAAGCGCGGCAAGGGAAGCCGGAAAAATTCCGGTAAATAAGCAGCAACAAACACGGCGCGCCGCGGCGCACCGTTCACTAAGATGGAGGTGGCTTTATTTGGGTAGCGTAGCAAACAAATACAGAGTGCATGAGGTGGCGAAGGATTTCGGAATCGCCACAAAGGACGTGACGGAGATCTTGACCAAGTATGCCGAGACCCCCAAGAATCATATGCAGGTGCTGGATGACCGGGAGCTGAGCCTTATTTTCGAGTATCTGACCCAGCACAACCAGCTGGACAGCATTGCGGCCATTTTTGCCGAGGGAGCCAAGCCGGAGCCGAAGGCCGCGCCTAAAAAGGCCGCGCCTCAGGCGGCAGCTCAGCCGTCAAAGCAGCCACAGCAGGCGCAGGCAAAGCCTGCCCAGGGCGGCGGCGCGCAGGAGCAAAAGCCTGTATCCCGCGTGCCCCAGAAGCAGGTGGTGGATACCCGTAAGGCCACCAACGTGAATCTGGATAAGTACGACGAGAAGCTGCAGGATATGGCTGAGCGTACCAGCGGCAGCCACAGCGGACGCCGCGGCAAGGAGCAGCTGCAGGGCAAGGAGAAGTTCCGCAACTCCAAGCAGCGCCAGAACGGTCCCATGACCAACAAGCGCAAGCAGGAGGAGGCCGACCGTATGCGTAAGCTGCGGCTGGAGATTATCAAGAACACCCCCGTTACCGTGCAGATCCCCGATGAGATCAGCGTGGGCGAGCTGGCCAGCCGCATGAAGAAAACCGGCGCAGAGGTGGTCAAGTGCCTGATGAAGAACGGCATTATGGCCTCCTTGAGCCAGATGATCGACTTTGACACCGCCGCCATCATCGCCGAGGAGCTGGGCTGCAAGGTGGAGAAGGAGGTCGTCGTCACCATCGAGGAGCGTCTGATCGACGACCATCAGGACAAG
>Ga0129314_1001390_pt1 | contig 16987 bp, 9 predicted proteins | sample O1111metagenome_FD_94431 | JGI IMG/M metagenome (GOLD analysis project Ga0129314, IMG submission 94431) | Orangutan individual fecal microbial communities from fecal samples from Wisconsin, USA - O1111 metagenome | ecosystem: Host-associated > Mammals > Digestive system > Large intestine > Fecal... | reverse complement strand
CTGCCGGATATTCTGGTGCTGGGCAAGGCCCTCACCGGCGGCTACATTGGCCATGCCGCCACTGTGGCCAACCACAAGGTGTATGATGCATTTTACAGCGATGACGACCGCAAGGCCCTGATGCACGGCCCCACCTTTATGGGCAATGCTTTGGCCTGCGCCGCCGCCCTGAAGGGCATCGAGATCTTTGAGCGGGAGGACTATATGTCCAAGATCGCCCGCATCGAGGCCATCTCCAAGCGGGAAATGCTGGGCTTTGCCGACCCCCGGATCAAAGAGGTTCGGGTCATGGGCGGCTGCACCTGCGTGGAGGTGTATAACGAGGCGGATCTGGAGGGCTTCCAGCAGTTTGCCTACGAGCGCGGCGTATTCTGCCGCCCCTTCCTGAAGTATATGTACTCCATGGTGCCCTATGTGATCCAGGAGGACGAGCTGGTGCGCATTTTCGATGTGATGAAGGAGTGGTTCCGCCGATAACCGGCGCAGCCGTAGCAAAACACATCGCCACACATAACAACACCCCCAAGGCGCAATTTTTCTTGCGTTTTGGGGGTGTTGTTTTTGCTTTCTGCAAAGGTGTGCCGCTCAGCGCGGCACAGGCGCTTTTCAGCCCATGGTAATGCCGAACACGGTGGTAGCGATCTTGAAATACACGATCAGCGTGGCGGCATCCACAATGGTGGTGATGAACGGGGTTGCCATAATGGCAGGGTCAGCCCCAAGGCGCTTGGCGGCCAGCGGCAGCATACCGCCCACCAGCTTGGCCATCATAACGCCCGCCACCAGTGAAATGCTGACCACCAGACAGTACAGCGGCACATTCTGGTATTGGCCGGGGAACACATAGGTGTACATGATAAAAATGCGCAGGGCGTTCACTGCGCCCAGCGTGATGCCCACGATGGCGGAAACCCGCAGCTCTTTCCAGAGCACTTTCATAATATCGCCGGTTTCCACTTCGCCCAAAGCCAAGCCGCGCACCATCAGCGTGCTGGTTTGGTTGCCGCAGTTGCCGGCGGTATCCATGAGCATGGGCATAAAGCTGACCAGCAGCGGCAGCACCGAAATGGCGGCCTCGTAGCGGGTGGTCACCATGCCGGTAAAAGTTGCCGAAAGCATCAGCAGCAGCAGCCAGGGAATGCGCTGCTTGGCGTGCATCAGCACGCTGGTGCCAAAATAACTTGTGGCTTCGTCGCTGGGCAAAATAGCCGCCATCTTCTGCATATCCTCGGTGGATTCGTCGGTCAGAACGTCCACAGCGTCGTCGATGGTCACAATGCCCACCATCAGGTTTTCGCCGTCCAGCACGGGCATGGCGGTAAAGTCGTAGCGCTGCATTTCCCGGGCCACAAACTCTTTGTCGTCGGTCACCTTCACGGTGATCACATTTTCGTCCATGATATCGGCGATCTTTTCATCCAGCTCGGCCAGCATCAGGTCTTTGGCGCTCACAACGCCGATCAGCTGGTGCTTTTCCACCACAAAGCAGGTGTACACGGTTTCGGCGTTTTCGCCGTAGCGGCGAATGATATCAAATGCCTGCGAAACGGTGTCGTCCCGGCGCAGGCGCACATATTCGGGGGTCATGATGCTGCCCGCCGAATCCTCGGGGTAGTGGAGCAGCTTGTTCAGGCTGTCTCGGGTCTTTTTACTGGATTTTTCCAGAATGCGCTGCACAACGCTGGCAGGCATATCCTCCAAAAAGTCGGCCGCATCGTCCAGACTCATCTGTTCCAGTGCGGTGCGCAGCTCGGCATCGCTGAAAGCCTCCACCATGTCGGCGCGCACATCGGGGTCAAGATACGAGAACACCTCGGCGGCCACGCTTTTGCGCAGCAGGCGAAACGCCACCAAGCGGTTGTTTTCGTCCATGTCCTCCAGGATCTCAGCCAGGTCTACGGGCTGCACCTGCTCGGTGGCTTCGCGCAGCTCGCGGTACTGGCGCTTTAACAGCAGGCGCAGCAGATCGTTTTTGGTAAAGTGAACGGTGTCGATCTCACTTTCCAGCTCGGGGCGTGCTGCCTCTTTGCCCTGCGCGGCGGCCAAAAGCTCTTCGCTTTGCTCCTGCTGCTCCAGCTGCTCACCCAAACGGGCAGCCTCCTCGGGCTTGATGGTGATATCCTCCGGCGCAACCTCCTGCTCCAGAAGGGTTTGGGTGTCCTTTTCGTTTTCCATCTTAAAATGCCTCCTCGCTGCACAAAAAACGGCGCAAAAAGCAACCCTCCGGGCCGTTTGGCCGGGAAAGTGCCTGCCGTTTTCTGTGCGTTTTCTGCATCAATAGGAAGGCATTGCGTTTCCTTGCAAGGGGGCAGAGCCAGCCTTACTCGGTGTAAAAAGCGAGCTGCCGGGGGTGCCCCTTGCGCGGGTGCGCTATGCCGCCTGGTTGACTATTACTGCCAACAGGGTCCATGGTTGGTGCTCGCTTCCTTTCTTTGTTGAATTTTTGCAGCGCCGCCAGATCCGCACGGGGCGGCGCATTGCGCGGGCAGGGGCATTTTTGCCCATACCCTTTTTTATTATATGCCCAAAGGCCGCGGCGGTCAACGAAAAAACACGGGTTTTACCCGGGTTTTTCGCTCTTTTGCGAAGGGCGTTTGGGGTTACACCTTGGGCTGATAGCGCATATCCGACACCGTGTACACGGTGATAAAGGCCTTGGGGTCCTCACGGTTGATGTATTCCATCAGCTTCTGGTATTCCCGCTTATCCACAATGGTAATGATCTCACGGTGCGGCTGCAGATTGAATGCACCGTATGCCTGATACACGGTTGCGCCACTGTGCAGGTCCTTTAAAATAAAGTGGCGCAGCTCTTCTTCTTTTTCCGTGATGATGCACACCCGGCGCTTGATGTTTTGGCCAAAGATAAAATGATCCAGCACAATGCCGTTAAAATAGGTGCCCAGCACGCTCAGCACCACGGTTTTTGAGTCATACACAAGGCCGGCCGAAAGGGCAATGCATATACCGGCTGCCGAAAGGGCCTTGCCGATTTCAATGTGCAGGTATTTGTTCATCACCATGGCCACGATATCCAGCCCGCCCGAGGAAGCGTTGCGGTTGAACAGAATGCAAAGGCCCACGCTGACCACCAGCACATAGCACAAAGCGTCCAGCTCCTGGCTGCCCGTGAGCGAGGTGAAGTGCGGAAACAGCTTTTCCAGCAGCGCCAGCATCAGGGGCAGCAGAATGGTGGTGTATACGGTTTTTGCGCCGAATTCCCTGCCGCAGGTGAGAAAGCCCACCACCAGCAGCAGCACATTCAGGATCATGGTGATGGCCGAAAGGGGCAGGGGAATAAAATTGGTCAAGATAATGCCAAGGCCGGAAATGCTGCTGATGGAGGTGTGGCTGGGCACCAGAAAGAAAAACACCGCCGAAGTGATAATGGCGATGGCCGCCGTGAGGATCAAGATTTCCTTCACGATGTCCCATACTTGGAAAGATTTTTTCATCATTGTTCTCCTTGTTCCTTGCAAACTCCTGTTTTTGTAAGGCTCCGTGCAGTTTCTGCACAAAAAAATACCGCGCGCTTCGCTGCGCGCAGAATGTGGGCAGTTTTTGTTTTCCCGCAGGATATTATCCCATTTACCGCCGCCCTTTGCAAGCCTTTTCGGCGTTTTGGGGGCGGGGTGGGGAGTTTTCCACAATCTGAGCATAAAATGTGGAAAACTCCCCGCAAAAAAGCCGTGCGCTCTGCCGGAATGCAGCAGGGCGCACGGTTTATTTTGATCAAAGCAGGCGGCTTCAGTTTTCAGTTAGCGTTTTGCGGATCACTTCATATAAGATCGGCTTCATTTGGTCAATGGGGGCCGGGCGGTTTTCGATGATGCTGGAATAGCAGGTGGCCGAACACATTTCCAGCAGCACAAAGATCATGCGCGTGATCTCCTCGGGGGTTTTTTGCTGCGCCAGCGGGCTTTGATGCACCGATTCGGCCAGCTCACGCCACACATGGTCGGTGGGGCAGCGCAGCTCCTGCTCCACCATGCTCCAGTTGAAATTGCGCTGGATCAGATATAATTGCAGCTTGTTGCGCTTAAAATGGTTCAGCAGGCTATCCACCAGCAGCACCACGCGCTCGGTGAAATCCGGAACCTTCTGGCGGCGGCAGTCATTGTAGCATTCGTGCAGAATGCGGGTGCACAGCCGCTCGATCAGCTTTTGCGTGAGCTCCTCCTTGCTGTGAAAATAGGTGTAAAACGAGCCCTTGGCCACCTGTGCTTCCTGCACGATATCATCCACCGAGGTTTTGAGCTGCCCCTTGCTGATAAACAACCGATAGGCGGCGTCCAGCAGATTGCGCTCACGGTCTTCGCGCTGGGTAGGCGATTGTTTGGGCATGGTGTTCAGCTCCTTTCGTGTACTGCACGCTTTTTAAGCGTTTGGCGGCCCCGTTTTGCCCCTTGGCCGCTTTCAGTATACCCTGCCTGTGCTGCTTGTGCAAGTGCCGCCTGCCGCAAGGGGGCGAATTTTTGGTTTTTTCTGGACAAAACTGACCAACAGTCACCTTTACTATTGCATTCTTATGTGCTTTCTTCTATACTGTTTTTGTAAAATGACTGTCAGTCATTTATAGATTTTTCTGACTTCCGAAAGGAGACCCCTGCATGGAACATCTTGCCCGGTTTGTTGTTCGCCGCAGGCGGCTGGTGCTGCTGATCGCAGTGCTGCTGCTGATCCCCTCGCTGCTCGGCGCAGTGGCCACTTATATCAACTACGATATCCTTACCTATCTTCCTGCCGAGCTGGACTCGATGATCGGCGAGGGCTATCTGGAGGATGATTTTCACATGGCCAGCACGGCCATGATCACGGTGGAAAATATGCCCACCGCCGAAACACTCAAAATGAAAGACGAGCTGGCCGCCGTGCCCGGTGTGCGCAAGGTGGTGTGGACCAGCGATATGCTTTCGGTGGAAGTTCCCAGCAAGATGCTGCCCAAGGATGTGCAGGATTTCTTTTACAATAAAACCGGCGCCACCATGCTGCTGGTGCAGTTTGAGGGCACCAGCGCCAGCGCCGAAACCATGCAGGCCATTGGCGAAATCAAAAGTATTCTGCGCAAGGACTGCTTTATCGGCGGTATGTCGGCAATTTTGGCCGACACCAAATCCCTGATCGACCAGGAGATCCCATTGTATGTGCTGTGCGCTGTGGGCTGCAGCCTTGTGGTGCTGTTTTTAAGCCTGAAAAGCACGGTGGTTCCGTTTATTTTTATGCTGGGTCTGCTGTTTCCCATTGCGTACAACTTCGGCACCAACATTTTTTTGGGCTCCATCAGCTATATCACCGAGGCGCTGGCCACCGTGCTGCAGCTGGGCGTTACCATGGACTTTTCCATTTTTCTTCTGCACCGCTTTGAAGAGGAGCAGCAGAACATGGGCGGCGGCGAGCTTTCGGCCCAGCAGGTGGAGGAGTGCATGACGCGCGCCATCTGCAACACCGCCTCCTCCATCTCGGCTTCCTCGCTCACCACCATTGCGGGCTTTTTGGCCATGTGTACCATGAGCCTTACGCTGGGCGCAGATATCGGCGTTGTGATGGCCAAGGGTGTGGCGCTGGGCGTTGTGTGTACCGTGACCGTGCTGCCCGCCCTGCTGATGCAGTTCCGCCGCCCCATTGAGCGATTCAGCCACCGCACGCTGATTCCCAAGCTGCCCCGCACAGCCCGCTTTGTCACCCGCTTTTACGCCCCGCTGCTGGTGGTGTTTCTGCTGGTGGTCACCCCGTTTGCGCTGGCACAAAGCAAGGTGGATGTGTATTACACCCTGTTTGACAGCCTGCCCCAAACCATGGACGGCATTGTGGGCACCAACCGCTTGAAGGAAGATTTCAACATGACCACCACCCACTTTGTGATCGTGGATGAAAACCTGACCAACCGCCAGCTGACCGAGCTTTCCAACAAAATGGCTGCGGTGGACGGCGTGAATCAGGTGCTCAGCTACGAAAAGTTTTTGGGCGGTGCCATTCCGGAATCCATGGTTCCGGCTGATCTGCGCGATATTTTTCACGCAGGCGGCCACCGCATGATTCTGGTAAACTCCAGCTACAAAAGCGGCGCCGAGGAACAGAACGCCCAGCTGGAAAAGCTGAACGATATTGTGAAAAGCTACGATCCCAACAGCGTGATCAGCGGCGAGGGCGCTATGACCAAGGATCTGATTCAGGTGGCGGATGTGGACTTCCGCAATGTCAACATCACTTCCATTCTGGCCGTGTTCGTGATCATTCTCATCAGCTTCTGCTCCCTTTCCATTCCGGTTTTGCTGGTGGGCTCGATTGAAAGCGCTATTTTCATCAACATGGGCATTCCGTATTTCACCGGCATCCAGCTGCCCTTTGTGGCCAGCATCGTGGTGGGCACCATTCAGCTGGGCGCTACCGTTGACTACGCCATTTTAACCACCACACGCTTTAAAGAGGAGCTGCAGAACGGCCGCACCGTAAAGGAGGCCGCCCACATTTCGGTGGAGCAGTGCAGCCAGAGCATTCTTACCAGCGGCCTCACCTTTTTTGCCGCTACGGCCAGCGTGGCCGCTATTTCGCAAATGGAACTCATCAGCAGTCTGTGCGAATTGATCAGTCGCGGCGCACTGATCAGTATGCTGGTGATCATTCTGATCCTTCCCGCACTGCTGATCGTATTTGCCCCCGTGATCGCCCGCACCACACGCCGCTGGCCCAAGGTGCAAAAGGCCGCTTCCACCGGAAAAGAGGTATAAGCATTATGAAAAAACTCACCAAAAAGATCGTATGCCTTGGCACCTGCGCCGCACTGGCCGCAGGCTGCTGCCTGCCCGCCTTTGCCGACAGCGACGGCCCTGTGACCAAGGACGAAAATGTGTTTTTGTTTTTGAACCCGGACGGCAGCATTCAGCAGCAGCTGGTGAGCGACTGGCTGCACAGCGACACCGGCCTGCAGGATGTGACCGACTGCACCAGCCTGACCGACATCACCAACCTGAAAAGCGATGCCGCCTACACCCTGGACGGCAGCGCCCTGCGCTGGGACACCGGCGAGCATGATGTGTATTATCAGGGCGAAAGCAGCCTGACCCCGCCCGTTACCGCCGAGATCCGCTATGAGCTGAACGGCCAACCCATCACCGCCGAGGAACTGCTGGGCAAAAGCGGCCATGTGCGCATTACCGTGGACCTGACCAACCACATTTATACCCACCAGATGATCGGCGGCGTGCAGCGCAAGATCTACACCCCCTTTGCCACGGTGGTATCCTTTGCGCTGGATGCCGATGATTTCACCAACCTCAAGGCCGAGCATGGCAGCATTCAAACCGACTCACAAACCCAGATCGCAGCCTTTGTGGCCTTGCCCGGATTGCAGGAAAGCTTTCAGGGGCTGCTCACAGGCGATCTTTCCGATCTGGGCGACAAGCTGCTGGACAGTGTGAGCATTGAAGCCGATACCGACTGCTTCGTGTTTCCCACCATCATCATGGCCGCCTCTACCAGCACCGAGGAGCTGCTGGAAAAGGACGAGGATTTTCCCTCGCTGGACGAAGCGCTGAACGAAATGCGCGACGGCTTTGACGAATTGAAGGATGGCTCGATTGAATTGGACGACGGTGCGCATGAGCTGGATGACGGCGCGCAGGAACTGGACGACGGCGCACACGAACTGGACGACGGCGCACACGAATTGGACGATGGCGCCAAGGAGCTGGACGACGGCGCCAAAGATCTGGATGACGGCGCACAGGAGCTGAAAGACGGCGCTTTTGATCTGGATGACGGTGCAGGCAAGCTGAAGGACGGTGCTGCCGCACTGAACGGCGGCCTGACCGTGCTGAACGGCAAGCTGGCCGCACTTCCCGACAGCCTGAAGGCTGCCGATGCGCTGCAGGCAAGCCTGAACACCCAGATGACCGATCTGTTCGGCAAAATGGATGCCATTCCCGAAACCGAAGTCCTGCAGGCCGGGTTTGCCGGTGTGCAGAGTGCTTTGTCCTCTGCTTTGACAGACGAAACCGACGAGGCGGGCAATATCACTTCTCCTGCCGTGCAGACCATTGCCTATGCCGCTGTGCTGCAAACCGCCAATTCCACCGCACAAACCATGGTGGATGCCCTTGCCGAGGGTGTTGCCGAAGGCGTTGCCCAAAGCACAGCCGCCGGAACCGTGGATGCGGTTTCCGACGCTTACAAGGCCGCCCTGGCACAGGCCATCGGTGATTCCCAGCTGTCTGACGAAGAAAAAACAGCGCTTGTGAATTTCGTCAATGCCATTTCCCCGGATCTTGACGCGATTCGCACCAGCGCCGCGCAAACTGCCGCCGCCAGCGCCAAGGAAAGTGCCAAAGAAAATATGCAGGGCATTTACAACACCGAAGCCTTTCAGAGCAGCGTTCAGGCTTCTGCCGGCGAGGTTGCCAAACAGGTGGCCGGCAAGGTACTTCCTGTGAAAGAGGCCCTTGAATCCATGAGCGGCCTTGCCGCACTGGACACCACCCAGCTCAAAGCCGATGCCACCCAGCTGCAGGGCACTGCCACCCAGCTGCTCACCCTGATGAACGGCATGACCGGCACACTCTATAACGAAAACGATGACCCCGCCAACCCCCAGACGGTTTACGGTGCAGTGAGAATGCTGACCGCCGGTTCTGACGAGCTGGCAGCCGGTACCGCCGATCTGAAGGGCGGCACCGAAAAGCTGAAGGATGGCACCAAGGAGCTGAAGGACGGCACCAAGGAGCTGCGCGACGGCACTAAGGAACTGCGTGACGGCACCAAGGAACTGGTGGACGGCACGGCCGATCTGGTGGACGGCACCCAGAAACTGGTGGACGGCACCCGCGATCTGGTGGACGGCACCAAGGAGCTGCTGGACGGCGTGGACGAATTCCGCGACAAGCTGGAAGAAAAGGCCGCCGATGTGGACACCAAGCAGATCGACGATGCGCTGGATACGCTGGATGCCGTGCAGGCACAGGCCAAAACCTACACCAGCTACACCGGCACCCCCGACGGCGTGGATGCCACCATCAAGTTTGTGATGAAGGTGGAGGCCCCCGAAGTTCCCGAAACCGAGGCGCTGGAGCTTACCGCCGCCGTGCAAACCGAAAAGCCCAGCTTCTGGCAGCACCTGAAGGCCCTGTTTGGCTGGAGCTGAGCTTTCCTGAAAAAGTCCCTCTTTTTCCAATAACCCCCTCTAAAAAGCAGCGCGCCTGCCCGGATTTTAGCCATTGCCCGGGCAGGCGCGCTGCTTTCTGTTTTTTCGGCAGGGGAGAAGGAGGCAGAAAAGAACTTTCCGCATTTTATGCTAAAAATACAAAAAGGCGGCGGGCAGGGGAGCCTTTGGGGGTTCCTCTGCCCGCCGCGCGGGTTTATGCTATTTTCGCCTCAAACCATGGCGGTGCAGCAATTACTCTTCGCCGTACAGCTTCTGCAGCTTGGTCAGGTGAGCATAACGCTCCTTGGCGGCTGCCTCGTTGCGGGCAAACAGCTGCTCGGCACGCTCGGGGAATGCGATCTTCAGGCGGCTGTAACGGCTTTCGTTGTTCAGCAGTGCCTGATATTCCTCGTACTTGCCTTCCTTGCTGGTCAGGGTGAAGGGGTTCTTGCCCTCGGCCTTCAAAGCGGGGTTGAAGGTGAACAGGTTCCAGTAGCCGGCCTCCACAGCCTTCTTCATTTCGTTCTGGCAGTTGGTCATGCCGCCCTTCACACCGTGCAGCTCGCAAGGTGCGTAGCAGATGATCAGCGAGGGGCCGGGATAAGCCTCGGCCTCGGCAATGGCCTTCACAGCCTGCGTGGGGTTAGCACCCAGGGCGATCTGAGCCACATAGATATATCCGTAGGTCATGCTGATCTCGGAAAGGCTCTTCTTCTTGATCTCTTTACCGGCGGCTGCAAACTGGCAAACCTCGCCGATGTTGGAGGCCTTAGAGGCCTGTCCGCCGGTGTTGGAGTACATCTCGGTATCGAATACCATGATGTTTACATCCTCGCCGGAAGCCAGCACATGGTCCACACCGCCGTAGCCGATGTCGTATGCCCAGCCGTCGCCGCCAAAGATCCAGCAGCTCTTCTTAGCCAGATACTGCTTGTTGGCCAGCACTTCGGGAGCGATGGGGCAGCCTGCAGCGGCAGCCTTTTCGATCTCGGCGATCAGAGCCTTAGCGGGCTCGATGTTGGCCATGGTGTTGTCCTTGGTCTTCATGAACTCATCGTAAGCAGCCTTGAACTCGGCGGTAGCCTTTTCGTCGGCAGCCATTTCGGCAACCAGCTTCAGGGTGTTCTCACGAATGGTCTTCTGGCCCAGATACAGGCCAAAGCCGTGCTCGGCGTTGTCCTCGAACAGAGAGTTGTTCCATGCGGGGCCGTGGCCGCTGGCCTTGTTTACAGTGTAGGGAGAAACTGCTGCGGTGCAGCCCCAGATAGAGGAGCAGCCGGTAGCGTTGGAGATGAACATCTGCTCGCCGAACAGCTGAGTGACCAAACGGGCATAGCTGGTTTCGGCACAGCCTGCGCAGGAGCCCGAGAACTCAAGCAGCGGCTGGTTGAACTGAGAGCCCTTCACAGTGTTGCTGGCCATCATGCCGGGCTTCTTGCGAATGTTCTCTACGCAGTAATCGAACACTGCCTGCTGGTCGGCCTGGCTCTCCTGAGGCTGCATGGTGATAGCCTTGGTGGGGCACACGGTCACGCACTCGCCGCAGCCCATGCAGTCCAGAGGCGAAACAGCCATGGTGAACTTGTAGCCGTTGGGCTTAGGCTTGTTGTCGGCGCTCTTCAGGGCAGCAGGTGCAGCCTTGACTTCCTCTTCCGTCAGCATGAAGGGACGGATGGTAGCATGAGAGCAAACAAATGCACACTGGTTGCACTGAATGCACTTTTCGGCATCCCAATCGGGAACGGTAACGGCAGTGCCGCGCTTTTCGTAAGCGGAAGCACCCTGCTGGAACTGGCCGTTGGCGTTGTGCTCAAAGGCAGAAACAGGCAGGCTGTCGCCGTCCATGTGGGTGATGGGCATGGTGAGCTCTTTCACCATCTTCACCAGCTCGGGGCGGCCCTCCAGCTCAGCAGCGGGAGCATCGGGAGCGGGATTTGCCCAGTCGGCGGGCACATCCACCTTGTGCAGAGCGTCCAGACCGGCATCAATGGCCTTCCAGTTCATCTCTACAACGTCCATGCCCTTCTTCAGGTAGCTCTTCTTGGCAGCGGCCTTCATGTAGCCCACAGCCTCATCGATGGGCATAATGTTGGCCAGCTTAAAGAAGGCAGACTGCAGAATGGTGTTGGTGCGCTTGCCCATGCCGATCTCAATGGCCTTGTCGATGGCGTTGATGGTGTACACCTGAATGTTGTTGTCGGCAATATACTTCTTTGCCTCGGCATTCAGATGCTCGCCCAGCTCCTCATCGGTCCACTGGCAGTTGATCATAAAGATGCCGCCGGGCTTTACATCCTGCACCATCTTGATGCCCTGGTTGATGTAAGCGGGCACATGGCAGGCCACAAAGTCAGCCTGGTTGATGTAGTAGGGGCTGTGGATGGGCAGATCGCCGAAGCGCAGATGGCTGATGGTAAAGCCGCCGGTCTTCTTGGAGTCATACTGGAAGTATGCCTGAATATACTTATCGGTATGGTCGCCGATGATCTTGGTGGAGTTCTTGTTTGCGCCAACGGTGCCGTCGCCGCCCAGACCCCAGAACTTGCACTCAACGGTGCCGGGTGCGCTGGTGATGGGAGCGGGCTTCACCTCGGGCAGGCTCAGGCCGGTAACATCATCGGTAATGCCAATGGTAAAGCGGGGCTTGGGCTCGTCCTTAGCCAGCTCGGTGTAAATGGCAAACACACTGGAAGGAGGAGTATCCTTGCTGCCCAGGCCGTAGCGGCCGCCGGTGAGCACAACATCGTTCAGGCCGGCCTCACGCAGGGTGGCGGCAACATCCAGATACAGGGGCTCGCCCAGAGCGCCGGGCTCCTTGGTGCGGTCCAGCACAGCGATCTTCTTAACCGTTTTGGGCAGAACCTTCAGCAGTGCTTCGGACACCCAGGGGCGATACAGGTGAACCTTAACGATACCAACCTTTTCGCCTTTGGCTACCAGATAGTTGATCACTTCTTCGGCCACATCGCAGATGGAGCCCATGGCAATGATCACACGGTCAGCATCGGGTGCGCCATGATAGTTGAACAGGCCGTAATCGGTGCCCAGCTTTTCATTGATCATGCCCATATACTTTTCTACCACAGCGGGCAGAGCGTTGTACACAGGGTTGCTGGCTTCACGATGCTGGAAGAAAATATCGCCGTTCTCGTGAGAGCCGCGCATAGCGGGATGCTCGGGGTTCAGTGCTTCGTCACGGAACTTCTTGACGGCATCCATGTTCAGCATTTCCTTCAGGTCCTCGTAGTCCCACTTTTCCACCTTCTGGATTTCGTGAGAGGTACGGAAGCCATCGAAGAAGTTTACGAAGGGCACACGGCCTTCAATGGCAGCCAGGTGAGCAACGGGCGACAGGTCCATAACTTCCTGCACGCTGCCCTCGGCCAGCATGGCGCAGCCGGTCTGACGGGTGGCCATAACATCGGAATGATCGCCGAAAATGTTCAGCGACTGGGTTGCCACGGTACGTGCCGAAACATCGAACACGCAGGGAAGCTGCTCAGCTGCGATCTTGTACATATTGGGGATCATCAGCAGCAGGCCCTGAGAGGCCGTGAAGGTGGTGGTGATAGCACCTGCGCCCAGGCTGCCGTGAACGGTACCTGCTGCGCCGGCTTCGGACTGGAGCTCAACAACCTTTACCTGGTTGCCGAACACATTCTTCTGGCCCGCTGCGCTCCACTGGTCGACCATATCGGCCATGGGGCTGGAGGGGGTAATGGGGTAGATGGCAGCTACGTCCGTGTAGGCATAAGCTACATGGGCCGCAGCGGTGTTGCCATCCATAGACTGCTTTGCTCTTGTTACTTTTGGCATTCTTTTTTCCTCCGTTCCATTATTCCATGTGGTGCCGGTATTTTCATGAAAAATTCTTTCCCAATAATATTTCATCTTCAATAAACTCCGGCGCCTACTGGTTAACACGGAAAACTGCACCGGTTTGTAAATTGCGCAGTTCCTTGCTATATTGTAGCAAAAATAACAAAGAAATACAAAGGGATTAATGTTTTATTTTTACTAAAATTTTGTCTATTTTTTTGTGCAATTTGCTAAGTCAAATATGTGGCGCTCGGTTGTGAAATCCTGTATCATAGAGAAGTAGAATATTACTTGTTCACGGAAAGGATTTACACATATGGCGCATTTTGAGAAAAAGCTTTCGGAAAACACCGTGTTCACCGGGCATGTGTTTTCGGTTTCGGTGGATAAAGTTCTTTTGGAAAACGGCAAAACCGGCGAGCGTGAGGTGCTGCATCACCACGGCGGGGCCTGCATTGCGGCGCTGACCCCGGAAAACGAAATTTACATGATCCGCCAGTTTCGCTATGCCATGGGGCAGGAGCTCTGGGAGCTGCCCGCCGGCAAGCTGGAGCCCGGGGAGGCCCCCGAAAAGGCGGCCCACCGCGAGCTGGCCGAGGAATGCGGCCTGATGGCAGGCACTATGCGGGATATCGGGCCCGTGTATCCCAGCGTGGGCTATGACAGTGAGATCATTTATTGCTATCTCGCCCAAAACCTGACCCCGTGCGAAATGCATCTGGACGAGGACGAATTTTTGACCCCCGTGAAAATGCCGCTGAAGGATGCCGTGGATCTTGTGATGAACGGCCAGGTGCCCGACAGCAAAACCAGCACCTGCCTGCTGAAGCTCTGGTATCTGCAGCAAAACGGCATGCTGTAAAATGTCAAAACCGCCGGGTGCGGCCTTAAAACAAAAAAGGAGTACTGCCATGTTTTCTCGCATGTTCTGCATCACAGGCACTTTTTTGCTTTTGCTTCTCGCTGCGGGCTGTTCCTCGCAGGAAATTTCTGCTCCCCCTGACTCGTCTGTATCAGAAAGTTCCCTGAGTACGATCGAATACCCGGCTTCGGAGATTCGCGATCTATCCGAAGAATTCGACCTTGCTTACCCCGACCCGCTTTCCGTGGATTACCCCGATGCCGCCACACTTCCCGGCATCGCTGCGTATCGCGGGGAGCAGCTTTATTACGTAAGCACACAGGCCAGCGGCTGGGTGGGCCAGGAGCCCACGGAGCAAATCGCACCGCAGCTGCGGGAAACGCTGTGCACGCTCAACACTAAAACCGGGCAAAAAGCCGAAATCGGCGATGTCACTACTCACGGCTACTCCTCTGCACAAAATCTTTTGACCGAAGATGCACTGTACGATTCCGTCATGGAACTTTCCGAAAACGAGGGCGATTCCGGGTCGCTTTTACAGATTCAAAAGCTTTCTTTGGAATCCGGAGAAAGCCAAACGATCCTGGCCGTGGAAAATGGCATGATCGAAGTTTCATTTGGGGAACTGAAAGACAATACCATTATTTTCATGGTGCATCGGCTGGACGATAGCCTTACCGAAACCCATCAGGAAATTTACAAGCTGCTCCCGGATAACTCCGTACAAAAAATCTTTTCCACCGACGAAAGCGGCGAGCTCTATAACTTTACAGACTTTACGACCCGGGAAAATGTTATTTACCTTTTGAATCAGCCGGAGCTCGAGGGCAAGCTGCACACGGAAGTAGTTTGCATGGCTTCTGACGGCGAGATTACCCGCACGCTGGCGCTGCCCGGGCTGAGCGCTTACGCCGACACCTTCAACTACGCCGACCGTATTTATGCGGCCGGGGACTATGTGTTTATCAAGTGGTATCGCGCCCCGGATGCGCTGCCGTATTTCAGCGCATGGAAGATCTGTGAGGGCGGGGCCGAAGCCCTGTCCGTGCCGCAAAACGCCCCCTGCCGACTGATCTCGCAAACGCCCATACAAAACCGCTATCTGCTGTTTTCCGCCTTTCCCAATGAAATGAATTACAGCGAAAACCAGTACAAGAATCATTTGTACCTGTTTGATATGGAAACCGGTGAATTCACCGGCATTCACCTGCCGTATGAAAGCAATGTTTCGCTGGGCGCTACGGTTTGCAGCGAGCAGGGAACGCTTGCTGTGCACCTCACCGAAGCCAACGGCGAACACACCGCCGAAAAAATCGCTGCGCTTTCGTTTGAAACACTGCTGCAGCTGCGCCCCGGCGCTATGGCATAATGTTCCGGGTGGATTTGCCCAAATGAAAACCCAAAAGCAAAGGCAGCGCCCCGGCGCTGCCTTAACTTTTTTTATAGCTCCTTGTTTTCGCCGTTCAGGCTGCACAGATACCGGATATAGGTTTGTGCGGCAGGGGGAAGGGGGCGGTCCTTTAAATAAATGTAATACAGCGAGTGGTTAAACTGCCCCATATCCTGCACAGCGGCGGGAAACGGAAACGGCAGAATGCGAATGCCCAAGGCGGGCATGGGCTGCCCGCTCAGCTGGTTGCCCAGGGCAATATAGTCGGTATCGCGCAGCACATCGTGCAGGATCGAGCGGTCCGTGATGCGCACCACCTGACGAAAACGGTCAAAATCCACAAGATCCGGCAGGGAATAGCTGTTGTAAAAGCCGTCTGCAATGCCGTTCAGCGCCACACCGCTGGAATTTTGCAGCACCACCATGTTGTATTCGTACAAGTCCTCCAGCGTGAAGCCCGGCTTATCAAACAGGGGGTGCCCCCGCCGCAGCAGAATGTGCAGGCTGGTGCTGAAGGCTTTTTTGTATTCAATGTGCCGCCCTTTAAAGAATTCTGCATTGCCGGGGGCGTGAATATCCTTTAAGTAGATCACCCCCAGATCGGCCCGGTGGTTGTACACAGCATCGATCACACCGGCGGCGTTTTTTTCTTTATAGGAATAGCGCAGCGACTGCTCGGGCATTTCGCGCAGCATTTGGGTAAACGCCGCCACGGAATATGAGCTGGGTGAGCTGACGATGCGCAATGTACTTACCGGGCGGTTTTGCCGAAAGGTGTTTTCAAATTCATCGGCCTGGTTCACCTGCTCTTTTGCCATTTCCAGAAAAACGCGGCCGCCTTCGGTCAGCGTAAGGCCGCGGCGATCCCGCGTGAAAACCGTAAGGTGATATTCCTGCTCGGTATCGTGTACCACCCGGCTCAGATAGGACTGCGAAATATACAGCTTTTGTGCTGCCGCCGAAAGCGAGCCGCTGCGCTCGATCTCGATCAGATATTTCAGATTGCGGATATTCACGATTTTTCTCCCTCTTTTTTCACCGCAGGCCCTACTATAACCAAATGGTTAACCCAGTTGGCGAAACAGGTGATGGACAAATGTAACAAAAGATGCTATAACCATGGTAACAGAGCCAAAAGTAACGGTTTCTTTGGCACAATGGTATCTTTTTTTATTCAAAATGTCAACCGTCGCTCTGGAAAGTCTTTTTCTGTTATAACTAATCAGTGAATAAAGCTTCGTTTCGGAAAGCTTTTTGGAAATTCGGCTTTATTTACTGTACAAATGGAAAGGAGAAAACAACTATGTATAAGGTAGACTTGAACAGCGATCTGGGCGAAAGCTTCGGCGCGTACAAAATCGGTTTGGACAGTGAGGTCGTGAAATATGTCACCTCCGTCAATGTGGCCTGCGGCTACCATGCAGGCGACCCCATTGTGATGGACAAAACCGTGGCTATGGCCAAAGAACACGGCGTTGCCGTGGGCGCACACCCCGGTTTCCCTGATCTGATGGGCTTCGGCCGCCGCAACATGGTTGTCACTCCTGCCGAGGCCAAGGCCTACACCCAGTATCAGGTGGGCGCACTGGCCGCCTTCTGCAAGGCCAACGGCGTGCCGCTGCAGCATGTGAAGCCCCACGGCGCTTTCTATAACATGGCCGCCAAGGATCTGGCTTTGGCCACCGCCATTGCCGAGGGCGTTGCCAGCGTAGACAGCAACCTGATCTTCATGGGCCTTGCGGGAAGCCTGATGCTCACCGCCGCCAAGGCTGCAGGCCTG
>Ga0129314_1001388_pt1 | contig 17019 bp, 14 predicted proteins | sample O1111metagenome_FD_94431 | JGI IMG/M metagenome (GOLD analysis project Ga0129314, IMG submission 94431) | Orangutan individual fecal microbial communities from fecal samples from Wisconsin, USA - O1111 metagenome | ecosystem: Host-associated > Mammals > Digestive system > Large intestine > Fecal... | reverse complement strand
TGAATGGCCTCCGCGATGGAGTAGATGTTCCCGCTGGCGGCAGGCTTCGGCGTGGGCGCAGGTTCGGGCGTAGGCACAGGCGCAGGTTCTTCCTCCTGTTTCTCTGCTGGCTTCTGTGTAGGTGCCGGTGTGGGTGCGGGAGCAGGTTTATCCTCCGGCACAGGAGCGGGTGTCGCCGGCTCTTCCGGTGCAGTGGGCGGTGCCGTTTCACCAGCTGTAGGCTGCTTTTCTGCGGCGTTATCCGCATTCTCTGATGCATTTGCCCGCTCAGGAGCAACGCTGCTCTCAGATGTATCGCATCCATCTTCTGTTTGCGGCAGCAGAGATTCGGCCTCCGTGCGCTCCTCTTCGTTCTGCTCGGCCTGACTTGCTGCATAGGTAGAGATCTTGGTGTTGGACTCGGACAAATCCGAGCCCGGTGCCGGCTGGACTGTGCAGCCTAACAGACACACGGCACTCAAAATAAGTGAAATTAAACGCATTCTTTTTCTCCTCATGGGCGTTCTCTCCTCTACGTAAATATTGCAGCACTGTTTAATGTGCTTTGAAGATATTTACGACTGGAGCCTCGCCTTTTTCAACACTATGTACTGTTGTTTGGGTTTTGCGGCGATTGCATTTGCCGCTCGGGTGTGAAACGCTGCTCTGCCTATCACATATAAAACACCCTCTTCCTGTATGCGAAAGACCGCCGAGTTACCACCCGGCGGTCTTTACAATTTTGACTGTACCAAGTATAGCACATGGTGATTTACGGTGAAATCGCAAAACAGTGCCAATCTGCTGCCATCCTCTGCCGATGTAGTGACGTGGCCTTTGGTGTGCCATATATTTTACACTTTTTTAACTGCAATTCTCGTGTTCTCTATGGTAAACTGGTATTGTGCATAATGATAAAGTCAAAAAAGCAGAAGGAGGGCAATATTTGATGAAGCATGATATGTCGTACCTGAAGGATCTGCCCATTGCCGTTTTAGGCGGTGGTGCGGTCGGAAAGACCTGCGCCGCAGATATGAAGCTGGCCGGGCGGGAAGTGCGGCTCTATTCCCGCACCCCCAAGGCCGTGGCAAATCTGGACAAGACCGGCATCCTGCTGGATGGCGTACAGCGGAATCTGTACGGCTTTGAGCGGTCAGGCCGCGCATTTCTGGATCTGGCCAGCAACGATATGGCCGAGGTGGTAAAGGGCGCGGGGCTTATTGTGATCGGCATCACCGCCAACGCCCAGGAACACTACCTGCGCACCTTAGTGCCGCTGTTGGAGGACGGTCAGGTCGTACATATCTTTACCGATAACTACGCCACGCTTCTGCTGCGCCGCTTCATGCGCGAGGCCGGCTGCACCAAGAAGGTCATCGTGGGCGGCTGGAGCTCCGCCCCCTACGGAACGCGGCTGGAGAAGATCGGCGGCTTTACCATGCCCCATGTAGGCGCGAAATATCGCGCCATTACCCTTCGCGGCGCGACGCAGCCCATGACGGATATCGATGATTTTCTGGAGTCCGCCAAATATCTGCCCTGTATGGATGCCGTTACCCACGGGGATGGCCCTGTGGCCGGAGACACGGTGCTGGACATCGGCTTTTCCAATGTCAACCCGGTGATCCACGTTCCCGCTTCGGTGCTGGGCGTGTCGAGCATGGAAAACTGGTCGTCCATCTACGGCAACGACCCCGACAGCTATTCCATGTATTCCCACGGGCTGTGTCCCTCCATCTGCCGGGTGCAGTATCAGTTCTATCAGGAGGAATGTGCTATTGCCGACGCTATCGGTATCCGCATCCCGGACTATGCCTACGAGTCGTTCTTTTCCCGCCGCAGCATATTGACGCAGGAGTACATGGGCCTTGGCTCCGAGGGCGAGGATAATGTGATCTTTCCGCTGGACAAACCCTGCGACGAGGGCAATACGGGGCCGAATTCCATCGACCACCGCTACATCACCGAGGACATTCCCGTGGGCTGCAAGATCTACCACGACCTCGGCAAAAAGTTTGGCGTACCGACACCGATCATTGACAGCATGATCGTGCTGGGCGGCGCCATGCACGAAACCAGCTTCTTTGAGGATAATCCCTTTGATCTGGATTATCTCGGCATCGGCCAGCTGGACAAGGAGCAGCTTCTCTCCTATCTGCACACCGGCCAGTTGCCGAACTGATAGAAAAAGTACAGCGCTGATACGCCTATGCTGACCGAATGATCCATAAAAAAGCACCTGACCGATTGCGGCCAGGTGCTTTTCGTGTGTCCTAAATATGCTGCTTGATGATTCGGGTGATGATCCCTGCGGCAACACCGCGTTCTTCGTCCAGATGGGTAACGACGAAGCTGACATCATCCTTTCGTCCGGGCCTGCGTCGGTCATAGCAGGAGTGGGCGATGGCGTTGGCGCCGTTGCTGAGTCGGATATACACAATGCCTTTATAGACATGGGTGACTTTTCCTGCGTACTTGCCCTGAATACGGCATTTGCGGAGATTATCATTCCGGCTGTCACCTGTTACGCTTTTGACATCGGCCTTGATCCAGATCTGCTCCGGATCAGTACGGTCAACTTCCAGTACACGCACCAGCACATGATCTCCCACGGCGAAACGGTCATTGGCGTCACCGATCCAGTCCCACGAAAGGTCGCGGGACAGAATAGACGTCTCCACGCCAAATACTTCGACCCGGATGACCCGCTCTGACACGGCAATCACACGGGCCTGCACCACGCGCCCAGCACAGATGCGGTACTGACCGTCGCTGTCTGTGCCGAAATAATAGATCTGCTGCTTTTTCAGCATGGCATCTTTCCGGCTGGCGACAACGGATCTGCTGTTGCCATCGATCCCCTTGATCACGAAGTCCACCTCAGCGCCCAGCATTTTATTGAGGATCTTCTGATAGTTGAGGATCATTTCATCGTAGTCTATACCATAGAGCCCTTTGGGGAAGTCAAGTACCATCTCACGCAGGGGGATCACAATGCGGAATCCCTTGTAGTCCACGATGGCAATGGTTCTCCCGGCATCCGTCTTTTCAATACCACTCAGCATACCGGTGAGGATACGCCGGGTACGATAGCCGGTATGGATCTCATGCCAGATGATGTCCTCCCGCTGCTCCTGTGTTTCCGCTTCGTCGCGGGCATCTACGGTCAGGATCTCCCACGGCTGAACAGTATCCGGCTCAGGTTCCTCAGTGGTATCTTCAACAGGCGGCGTCTCTGGCTCCTCTGCCGGCTGCTTCTTCCTGGTGGTTGTCCGCCTGCGAACGGTGCGCTTCGGCGGTGTCTCTTGGGTGTCCTCCGGCTCTTCCACAGGAGCCTCCATAATTTCGGGGGTAATGTCCTCGGTTACAGGTTCACTCACGCGTTCCGGCAAGCTCTCTTCCACGGCATCATCCACGGGCAGTACCGGAGTATCCGGGACAATGGCGATTTCTTCTGTTTTCTTTCTCGGCATAGTTGCTCCTCCTTGTACTACATTTTTGTTGACATGATGGAATCCTTATCGGTCTTGACAAACTCGCTGCGTTTGGCGGAGGGCTTATTCGGACGGGGTGCGCACTTCGGCTGCTCTGTCTTTGGAGTAGACGTGGGCGCGGGCTTCTTACGCCATTCCGGGACATGGGCGGATGCCTTGCAGTCCCGCAGCTTCTTTGCCTCATAGTGATTGGTGTAGTCGTACTTATCCACCTGCAGCACCTTATTGCCGCGGGCAATGACCAGCGCACGGTTCACCGGCAGGCGCAGCACTTCATCCATAGTCAGCAGCTTGCGCTTACCCACGCCGCTGGTCTCGCGGAACTCCGGCGTGTAGTTGCTGATACGCCATGTGCCCAACTGCTTGGCCTTACTGGAGACATGAACGCTGACCTCACCGGTGCGGTCACTGAGAAATTTGGCTGTCAGCTCGTCGGTGCAGCCCAACGCAAGCTGATAATCGCAGCAGCCCAATATCTCCTGCCATTGGTTATAGGGATACCGGTTTTGCAAGCCTGCCAGATTCTGAAATACGCAGCTCATGCTGACGCCCCGCGAACGGATTACACTGATCTTCCGACTCAAGTCGGGAATAACGCCGCAGGCGGTCAGCTCCTCGCCCAGCACATGAACGGGGACCGGCAGCCTGCGGTCAGCACAGTTTTTATCCGCATAACGGATCAGCTTGATAAATGCGAAGGACAGGAACAGGGACGTGAGGAAATCAAAGGTGCTATCCTGATCGGATGTGATGCAGAAATAGGCGCAGGGCTGCTTGCCCGGCAGTTCCATGTCAATTTCATCATGGCTGGTGATCTGGCAGATGGGCCGGTTCTGGAATACCTGCAAGCGGCTGCCCAGTCCGATGATAACGCCGCTGCGCACCATATCCGAGGATTGGCTGAATAGCGCATAGGGCGCTCTGGCGGGATGGCTGGCCGGCAGCATGGAAAAGAGGTTATCCAGCTCCTTTTCCGCGTTCAGCACCAGCAGCTTATAGACCTCGCCGATATTCCGGCTCTCTGGTGGATAGCCCAGCGCCACATACAGCACCAGCGCTTTCAGCAGATTCATCTCCGCGGCGTTCCAGAAATGGTCGCCCTTCTCGCTGCCGGTATTCTTGATGATAATGTCACAGAATATCTGCGCCATCAGTTCATCGCCCTCGATCTCCGCCAGGCAGTTCCATGAATCGGAGTTCTCCGGCTGGATCAGGTTGAACACCCTCACCACATAGCCCTTGCTGCGCAGATACTCGCTGGTCTTTTCGTAAAGCTCGGATTTCGGGTCGGTGATGATCAGAGACTCCTTGTGGCCGTTGTGGGCCTCGGACGCGCTTTGCAGGATACGGTTGATGCAGTAGGCACGCGTTTTCATGGAGCCGCTGGCGCCGAACACGGCAATATTGCCGTTGAGCCGGGAGTTTTCCGGAATACACACTACCTGGTTGTCCAGCTTGCCCAGTATGACGCCGCTGTGCTTGCGGATGTCGGATACCAGATCAAGGACGCCCTTCATCTCCGCTTTCTCCATGAATCCGGCTGTGCCGTAGGTGCCTTTGTTGGAGTAGGTCAGATTACGCTCCGCATCATACTCCCCAACGTCGGAATAGCCCATGCGCATCACCATGACGATCAGCAGGCCCAGCAGCAACAGGCAAAGCCCCACGCCGATGATCCCGCTCTTACTGAACAGCGCTTCGCAGCAGGCGGAGAAGGACAGCACTGGCGTGGCCGGTGAGCTTCCGTCGCCGGGCGTTCCGCCCGCGTCCTTCCACTGCTGATAGTTCCGGACGAATTGTGCCAGATAGCCGCCGCCAAACAGCAGCCCCGCCAGAAATAGCGGGAGCGAGAACAGCAGACTTCGCAGTTTCTTTTTCTCTACGGCAAAAACCTCCTCTCAAACGCATCAAAGTCAATGGCCTGCACAACGACCCTATCACCGCAGTAGCGGCGCAGCACTTCGGCCTGATAATCGAAGCAGATCAGAATGCCATAGCGGTCTTGGAGCCGCAACGCCGTATCAAACCGCCTGATCCGCGGCAGGTCACAATCATAGGCGAACAGCACCGGTGCGCCCTCTGGCGTCATGGCGTCGTTCTCCACCGTTTCACCCGGCTGTTGGGGCTCCAAATCAAGGAGCAGCAGCTCACGCAGCTCATTGTCCAGTTCTTCATCATAGAGCAGGCGCAGCAGCACCTCTCCATGATGGTCGTTGGTCAGGAAGCAGAACCGTTCATAGCTGCCATCCAGAATGAAATAGTTCTTGCCGCCATGGTTGGTCAGCAGCTCATAGGCCAGCTCCATGCTGTCACCCAGTAAAAGACCCTGCACGGTATCCGGGTGGTATTGATGCGGCATCCGTTCACGGCACAGCACCGTCTGCATGAGCGCCTTTGTCCGCATCTCGGCTTTGTAGCTCCATTTCATCAGGGTGTTGCCGAGGTTATAGGCCACATGGATATGCTGCGGCGTCAGCAGAGCACCCACAGACCTGGCACCACGGATCTTGACGAAGGCCGTTCCCATCTCCTTAATCTCGCGGGAAGTGTAGAAGGCCGGGGTGCAGATGTTGCCAATCGCTGGCTCACCGGGGCGGAATACGCCGGGCTTTTCATCACGGAAGATGCTGATACCGGCGTTACGCATGGTGATCAATGTCTGAGAGACGCGGTGGAGCCGGAGCCGCTGCTCCGGCTCACTCCTGATGTGGTTGGTGGCGCAGGCACCGGACAGGTAGAAAGAAAAACGCTCAGGGTCACGCGCCAACAGAAGCTTTTTCGCCGCGACGGTGAGCCGGTATCCACGCAGGCCGTTCTTGTAGTAAGACAACAAAAGCCGCTGACGCTTCAGCGACTTGACCACGTTCTCTTTGTAGCTGATACCACCGGCGAGTCTGCTCAGTTGGCTGGCCGGCAGCTCACCGGATATGGCGACCAGCTCCAGCAGTTGATAGGCTTGTGAGAGGCTGCCGGGGGCTTTTTGCGGTAGGGTACTCATACTGACCACCTCCTTTTGGTGTGCAGTACCCAGACTGCCATGACCACGGTATTTTTTGCCCGCACCGGTCATGTGGAAATGCCCGGAAATACAGGCTTTGCCATACCGTAGTCATGTGTGCCGCTTTTGACACGGCCAAAACGCTATAAATCGGATATGGAGCGAAGCCGGTTTTCACGGTCCGAAAGCCAGCCCTGAAAGTGCTCCTTATCCATCACCGACACACGGGTGCAGTCACAGTCTCCGATCTCCGTTGTGTTATAGGCGTCGCACAAGAGGCCCGTATCATCCTCCATGACGAAGGCGGAGATCACATCCAGAAGCTGCTTGAGCTCCAGATTGTCGTAGTCCCGCACCCGCCTCGGTGACAGCTCACGGCTGTAGATATGAGAAAAGCAGACAACACAGTGCCGGAACTTGGGCAGCGTGTGCGTCTGCGCGTACTTACTGAGCGTGTAGTAGATGGGGTCGGTCAGATACTCGGAGCCGTGCTTCTTGCTCTTCTTGGGCAGTAGGCAGGGGAGCGTGATCTCCAGAATACCATCTTCATTCATGACGGAGATACCCTGCATGACGCCGGCTGAAGCCAGATACTCGGCTTTCCGGATGCTGGTCGTCTCATAGATCAGGTGCCGCAGCCAGCAGGCAATGACCTCACCCCGAAGCGCAGCCTCCGTGGACAGCATTTCATAGTTATCTGAATGCCGTTCGATATTCGTGTTGTCCATAGCGTAGAGCGTATTGGACAGACGTGTGATCTCATTCAAAATGCTCTCTATCCGCTGTGAGAGGATGGCTCTCTCCACTGTGTTCCTCCTTTCTGAAGTATTGCACGCAGCCGGACTGATCCACCATGCAGTAGGCGGCAGTATGGGGGATATGCAGGCGCTGCATCTGGGCTTCTTCCTCGATGATTACGAGCCGTCGCCCGGAATCATCTTCCGTGGTCAGTATATGCTGAAGCATCGCTTCCTTATCCGGGCTTATATAGACGACCTCATATACCTCGCCATCTGCGAAGAATACCAGCTTTGCCGGCATATTGTCAGGGCTGTGATACTCCACCTTCTCGATGAAGTCCAGTAGTACCCACAGCGCCGCTGTCAGCTCCATATCCTCGCGGCAGTTGGGGACGTCTCCATAGCAATCCCGGTCAGTGTTGTAGAATATCCGCTGCTGCCTGACCAGATAGCGCAGCAGATTCTCAATGACGTCCTCCTTGCCCGGGTACAGGCGCAGGAGCTGGTCATGGCGTATGCAGTGATAGACGGTTATGTTCCGCAGCAGTCCCGCGGCCTCCTGTCCATAGATCTGTTCTCTGTTTCTCATAGGCGGCATCACCTCCGTAATGCGTATTAACTCCGTATTAAATGCGTATTGATTTCGTAATGCGTGTTATCTCCGTATAAACGCCGTATTAGGCTTCCGGATGCTTCATGCGGCGCAGAAGATCAAGCAGCTCGCGGCGGTCTGTGGTGATAAGATCGCGTTCCAGCGGACTGGCCTTGAACTCTACCGTGATATTGTTGTTATTGCTGCTGATCAGGCCGTTGCCACGTTCTAAATGGGTGATCTCCATGACCTCCGCTTCGGAGAGGTGCAATACCTGCTGAACGCGCTGGGCCTCTTCGTCCTCCAGATTCAGTATGACTTTCGTGCGGCAGTTGTTGATGATGCCCTTGCCGTACTTGCCGTTGTCCAGAGAGAAGAAGTCGTTCAGATCCTGCGTCGCGCAAATGCCGCTGCCGGAATAGGCGCGAATGGTCTTGAAGATCTCCAGCACCATTTCAGCCGCCAGACGGTTGCCGACGCCGAAGGTGCCGGATCCGCCGCCAATAAGCTGCCAGCATTCGTCGATAAAGATGGCCTTTTCCTCCGTGCGGTTGGCCTTGGCCTTATCCCACACGAAATCCAGCGCCACGAACATACCGATAGGCAGCAGATCACCGCTGAGTTCCGAGATGTCCAGCACCGTGAACTTGTTGTCCAGATTCACATTGGTCTGCTGGTTGAAGGTGCTGGCCGAGCCGTGTACGAAGCGGTTGATGATGTTGGAAAGGCGTTTGGTGTCGCTTTCCTCCTTCAGTACGTCGTAGAGGTCGCCCAGCACAGGCATCTGGCGGTAAACACTGGGGTTATCCGGATCATTGAGAGAGGCGTTGTCGTGGGTAATGCCTTTCCGTGCGTAGGTGCGGATCAGGGCATCGTCCAAAAGCTGTTTTTCCTCATAGGACATATCGGGGATCAAAAGGGCGAAGAAGATATGAAGTCTCTGGATTTTGGCAGCCAGCTCAGAGCGTTCGATACCGGGGCCATCCAGCATTTCTTCCACGGACTTATCTACCTTGCGGATCTCCAGGACATTGATACAGCTTTTGGAGGCTGGGGAGATACTGATGAACTCGCCGCCTGTATTGACGCAGGCGCGATGGAACTCGTGGCCTTTCAGGGGCGCCAGCATAAAAACCTGTATGCCCTTACGCCGCATACGGAGCGCCATCAGCAGGATCAGGAAGGTCTTGCCCGCGCCGCTGGTGCCGCACACAGCAATGTTGGCGTTCTTATAGACCTTGGAATTGAAGATGTCGATGATGACCGGAGAGTTGTTGTATTTGTTCAGGCCGAACAGGATACCGTTTTCGTCACTCAGTTCATAGGACGTGAACGGATAGCAGCTTGCCACGCCGGTGGTCAGCGCGTTGCGCTTGGAGCGTTCATAGAGGTGCTTTTCCATGCTGACCAGCGGCAGCGAGGAGAGAAACGCCTGCTCCTCATGAAAAGCGCAGCTGCACACGTCCATATCGCGGGACATGAGCAGCTTTTTCATCTCATTGACTTTCCATTCCAGTTCATCCACCGTGGGCGCTGTTACCGTGATCAGCAGGTTCAGGTAATAGAAGTCCTCGTTGTTTCCCAGACCTTCCTTCAGAAAGTATCCGCTTCGAATAGCACCGTCCAGATCATCAAAGTCCGTGTTGGTATCACTGGCGTCCTTGATCTTACTGCGGTTGATACGGAGCTGCTGGCCCAGCCGCTGCACCATGCGGGCCTTCGGCTGGCGGCTGATAAACATATCCAGATCGATGCCATCCCCAGCGTTGACGATGAGGGACAGCCAGCCGGCCGGCACCTGCGCCTTGTAGCCGGTGGATGGCACCAGCAGATAGGAATAGTAGAGCCCATCAATGCAGATATGCCGCCCGTTGGTGAAGTCGATGCTGTCAGGGGCAAAGAACTCCGTACAGGGAATGGCGTCGATCTCGGATTCCAGCCCTTTTTCCTTATACTGGGCAATGATCTGGCGGACGCGATCCGGCAGTGACATGGTGCCGTTGCGGCACAGCAGGTGATAAAGCGTATCGACTGTGAATTCATCATCGTTTTCCGGGATCAGCACCTCGTTGCCGCACTGCTTGAGATAATTGACCGCGGTGCGGGCCGCCGTTTGCAGGGAGGCGATGGCCTCCTCTTCTTCGTTGCCGCGTTTCCGGCCTGCCCACGCCTCATATTCAAATACCATGAAGAAGCGGCGTGTGGTGGCTTCCCGTGCGCCGATCCGGTCAATGAGCGTCAGGTAGTCCTGCTGCAGTAGGCGGCAGTTTTCATCGGTCTCCTGCGCCATTTCCTGCTGCACGATCTCCCTGTGCCGGTTCAGGTCGGCACGTTTGGCAATGACCTTGATCTGCATTTTGACCGGGCTAATCTTCAGGAACGAGATGAACGAATAGATGATGTTCCGCTGTTCTCTGGCGCTCCGCAGCAGGAAGTTGATAGGAACGACCTCAACGATCTTCAGGTAGCGGTGATCCCGTGCGTAGATGATGCCGTTTTCGATCTTCTCCACGGGCAGATACTCCGCCACAGGATTGATATACTTGGGTGCGGTGTCACTGCCCTTGGCTTTATATTTCTTCCGTTTCTTCCGCTTGCCCTGTTCCTCTTCATTGCGTGTAATAACGCGGCGGTTATAGAGGTATTTCAGGACAAGGAAGATGAACGAGGACAGGCTTTCGCCGTTGATGCCCACCAGTGCGATGATGCCCAGCGGCAGCGCGGTCAGGCACAGAATGATGATCTTGGCTGTCAGCGTCAGGGCGGGCACCGAAAACACCGGCATGCCGATAGCCAGCACGATAACCAACGCCTCGGCTGTGTTGCGGAGCTTCAGCAGTCCGCCGAAAAAAGTCCCGCCCTCAATAAAATTGGGCGGGATGATATAGGTATCATAATCATTTGGTTTACTCACATTTAGTTCTCCTTCCTACCCTATGATCCAGAACGGCCCACCAGCACCGGCACGGCCGCTGGCTTCATTCAGGATGATAGACAGATCCCATGCCTGTTGGCTTCGGGTATAGTTGGCAGGGTCGGCCACCAGTATCTTTCCGTTCTCCACACCGCGCAGCACGATGAAGTGTCCTGAGCTGGTGAAATGACCTTTCAGCATGATTGCCACCACCAGCTTGCCTTGAGAGAGGGCGTCCACAATGCGCTGCCCCTCTGTTTTTCCGCAGCCCTGTACCGGCAGGCCCCACGCTTTGGCGGCACCGGGGATCAGCGAATGGTAGGAACCGCTTCTACTGCACCAGTAACCGTTTTCATAGGCCCAACGTGCCATCTCAACGGGATCGACCGTCTCATTGGTCAGGGACGATACCACCATCGCCATACAGGTAGGGCCGCAGCCGTATGTACCGATGTCGTCGGTGCCATAGGGCTTGCTCGCGTATCGCTTGTCCAGCTGATTATAGTAGACCACCTGTGTTGCGCCATCTGAGAAACGAATATCGCCCAGAGATACGAGGTCGGCAGACTCTGCAGGGAGCAGGCCCTGCATCATGCCATCGCCCAGGAATACGCTCAGGTTCTGCGCGTAGTTTTCTGCCAGTTCCTTTTGTTCGTCTGACAGGGCGAATATCTTATCCTCAAAATAGGCTTCTCCGTTGTAGACGATAGTATAGATCTTCCATATCTCTGTGACTTCCGTTTCCGTCACTGTGACCTTGCCGGTCTTTTCGTCAATGGTCGTGTCTGTCACCGTTGTTGTGCGAGGCTCCTCCGTGCTCGTGAAGGCGTAGAGGGCGTCCTTGGCCTTGCGGATCAGCGCCTCCATATCCTTGAGGGAGATAGAAGCATAGTCCTGATCCTTGGCGGCGCAGTACATGGCGATGAAGCGGTTGGCGTTATAGGCCGGGGAACTCTCGTAGGGATTGATGATCTCCTTCTGGTCAGCGCCGGAAGCGGCAAAATCCGCATCAATACGGGTACGAACGTCCTCCAGCCCCTCCTCCAGCAAGTCGCTGATCGCTTGCGAGATCTGATTGATGTTCTCCACAATGGCGGCGTTGTCGTTGAGAATCGGGGAGTCGGAGTTTCCCTCAGAGCCTGCCTGCGTCAGTCCGCCGAAGATCAGGGAGGGTAACAGCATGATGAACAGGACAGGGATCGCCAGCAGCCCGGCAATGATGGCGACGACTGCCTTGCGATGTGTCCAGAGTGCCGCTGCCGCCGCACCGTAGGGGCCTGCGGCAGCGGCACCTTTTGCCGCGCCGCTTACCGCTTTTCCGGTTTTGATGGCACCACGCACAGCGCCGACAGCGTGCGCGCTTATCTCAGCGGCTTCATTCAGGCCGCTTCTTTCTTGCTGGGCCATATCAGACCTTGTCCTTTCTGCGCGGCGGGTCAGGCAGACGCCGGATCAGGCTCTCGCGGTAGGAAATGCCACCATCCGGATTCTGATAGGGTGTTTTCTCCACCACGTCCTGCGCGTACTGCTTATACCACTTAGTGCCATCCACGGTGGTGACAGTGGTGTATTCCCGTTTTGGCTCCATATACTGTTCGGTGCTGTACATGGCAAAGGAGCGCCCCGCAGGTTCTTCCTCAGAGGTCTCCGTGCCGGTGATATGTCCTCCGCCGATCTCCACGTTGGAGAAGGAGGGAATATCCGCCGCGCCTTCACCCAGCGCTGTATAGCCCATATAGGACATGAGGGCATCTGCCGCCATATTGCCAGACATGACATCGCCGGCTCCCGACCTGCCGGTAGCGATGCGGCTGATCACATTATTGGCAACATCGCCGCCCTTGGTCATAGAGGCACGGAATGCCATGCCGCCAACACCGCCGCTTCCTGTGCCGGTGGCGCTTTTGTATGCGCCGTTATAGAAGCTGCGGTTGACGACACCGGCCAGGCCGCCTTGCAGGAAAGTGTTGCTGTCACCGCCACTGCCACCGGTGCTTCCGGCTCGCCCTGCATTACCGCCTCGATCTCGTCCGGCGACGCCACGGGCGGCAGCGATGCTCCGTGCCGCCAACATCGCTTCCGCCAGCATGGAGCCGCCTGTATGCCCCACGTTGATACCCAGGCCCTGCATGAAGCTGTCGATCTTCTGTGAGATCTTCAAAAATGCTACCGCACATAGAAACCAGACGAACAGGTTTCCTGCTACACCTTCTTTACCGGACGCCGATACTTGAGACTGCACATCCGATTCCGTCAGAGCAAAAGCGGGGATCGTGAGCGCACATATAACCAGTGCGGGCAGCACGATCCCAGTGATATATTTCATTTTTTGATTCATGATCGTCTCCTATAGGGATAAGGGATTTGCCAGGAAGGTCCCCACCATGGTGATGAACAGGCGCAGGCACCATGCGTTCATCAGCAGCAGGAATATCTGGCCGCCGAACATCCGGCACCACGCCTTGAAGATATTGGAGGTGGTTTGCGCCGCACCCGTAGCAAAGGCCACCGGCGCTGTGAATACCAGCACGCCCAGCAACACATAGCGCTCCGCCGCCTCAAACAGCAGCTTGATATAGTTCCATGCCAGTATGAGGACGAGGATCAAGGCGATAAGGGCCACAGCGCCATTGGCGCAGACACCGATAATGGTGAGAATGACCGAGTTGAAGTCGGCAAAGTTCAGCGCAGGCAGTTCGGACGACATGATCCATGCGTAGGGTGTCCCCCCGATCTTCAGTATCAGCTCCACGATTTCATCCGCGAAATAAGCCAGCAGGATGAACAGCACAGAGCGGATCGTCAGCTTCACCGGGTCTTCCGCTTCCACACCGGCCACAAGGCCGTAGTTCTTGAAAAGTTGCCAGATCAGGTTCAGCAGGATCATGCCGATAGCCAGCGCCACAAAGATGTGGTACATCGTCTCCGCAGCGGGAAAATAGCGCAGGAAGATGCTCATATCGCAGCCCAGCGCTCCCAGCACAGAGGTGTTGATAAGGTCTAGGCCATACATGACCTGTTCCGCGATCCATTCTACAATGCCATCTAATATGCCCATAGCAACACTCCTTTCTCAGCTGGGCAGCGATGTGTTATCCGTTCCATCTGCCATCTGTGAAGAAGGGCGTTACATAGGACATGATGAAGCCCAGACCGTTAAGGATCGCCCAGGTGATGATGATACGCTTGAGCCATGCGCGGCTTTCATCCACGGTGCGGCCGCTGCGGGAGAAGTTCATCAGCAGCAGGGCCACCGATGCGGTGACGATGGCGGCAATGGTGGAGATCAGAAGGATTTGGTTATAGACATCCTTCATGATCTCGTTGGCCTTCTCCCATACAGTCGCGGCAAAGACCGGTTGGCAGAGCATGGCGACCATGGTCATGCCCGCGAATGTTGCGTATAGTGCTTTGCCGGGGCTTGCCCTGTGGAGATGTGTGTTGGTCAGGTCATGTTTTTTCACTCGTGATACCTCCTGTGATACAAAGTTGTGGAAAGGGGGCAGCCCTGAAGGCCGTCCCCAGCAAACTGCCCAATAGCCCGGAAACACAAAACACCACCCTCGAAAGGATGGTGTTTTGTGTAACGAAAGGAGACTTTACAGTTTTGGGCATGCTTAGTATATCACACCCAGATTTGCACCGAAATCGCAAAACCGTGCCAATATTGTGGCAGGAGAGTGCCAAGAATAGAAAACGACTATTTTAGCACTTTCAAAACTTGTATTTCCCGCTGTAAACTGTTACCATATAAGTGACTAATAAAGATGGAGGTTTTGCGTAATGACTCATTTCCTTGATATTGCCGGAAAAATTGCGGATTTACAGGCCATTTTAGAAGTGTACAAGCAAAAACTATTTGAAGCCCAAAGAGATGGAGATAGAGTTTCCGTTGAACGGTATGAAATACTCATTGAAGAAACAGAAAACAAAATCGAAGGAATGAAAAATTCACCATACTACAATGGATAAATAGCCATAGCTTAAATAAAGGCACCTTCTGCATTGTGTAGCAGTTGGTGCCTTTCCTTTATAGTTCGTAGACAAGGAAGATTCGGTGTTTTTCTTATCGCTCCTGAGAACTACTATTTACCCCTCCGGCACAAACTTCTCCAACAGTGCCAAACTCTCCTTTGACGAGTACCCCCACAGCACCGAACTCAGGGCATCAATAGCCATCTGACGCTTGCGGAAGTAGGTGCGGTAGCTGATGTCCCGAATGTGCGGCTCCAGCTTTTCGATGATCTCCTGCGTGTTCGCCAACTGCTGCGGCGACAGGTAGGTGTAGTACAGGAGCCAGTAATAGCTTTCACCGTACTTGTGCTTTGTCCGTAGCAGCTCCACAGAGGTGTCCAGAAGCTTCAGCATCTTGTAGCTGCGCTCGATGCAGCGGGCATGATCCTCAATCGCCGAGCCCTCGAAGGTGATGCCGGCCACATAGAGGGATTCCAGAAACTCCTCTATGCTGCTGCCATATTCGATCTGGAACTGTCGGCGCACCTGCTGCACGGACAACTCCAAGCTCCACACCACGTCCCGATACTTGCGTAGCAGCATCCATGTGTCATGGTACAGGGGATTATCGGTCACTTTTGGTTCTTGTGCAGTCTTTTTCATCGTTCGGTCTCCTTATCGCCGCGCACCCCCGTCGGGTGCAATCTGAGTTCAAAGTGATAGACTTCCTGAGCGTCACCGCAGGTAACCACCATCTGAAGCCACCGGCGCAGCGGAGGCACCCCTTCTATCGTAACCTCGCAGTCGTCGGATAATGGTAATAACATATATTTGGATTTGGGGCATGAAGCGCACGGCAGCCCCTGTGCCACAAGGATTTCACGCATCTTTCGCTCGATTCGATGGCGGTTCATTTCTGAAACGCTACCGGCCTCATTTGAACCGCTGGATGCCGCCGCGGTTAGGGCGGTTTCCTCCTGAAGCTCCAGCTTGATGCCCAGGCTCATGGCGATTTCTTCCTTGTCCACCACGATGTCAGAGATCTGGAACATGGTAGAGAGGTAGTTTTGGAGATAGATCGTGGTGCCGTGTGTGCCGGAGAAGGCTACCAGTTGCAGATAGCCACGTTCCGCCATGCGCTTGAGGTATCGGCCGGCAGTCGCCTTAGAGATGCCCCAGCGAGATGCTAGCTCCGCATAGCTGACCAGCGGGCAGCCTGTGCCATTGCGGAGATAGACCACCGGCCCGATGTCTGAACCGAGGACTTGCGGATCGTTATAGACGGTGTTCAGCCACAGATCCAGCACCGCATCCATTTCTGAGCAGTGACCGGCGCTGACCAGCTCTGTGGCCGTAGAGACAGGGAAGAAGAAAAAGCCGGTATCCTTCTGGCAGGGCGCGTTGTAGTCGAGAATCGTATTGTGACGCCGCCAGCCACGAATCTTGAATTTAACCAGCTTGCCATGTCCGAGAATGAGGAAGCTGATAAGTCCTTTCTTTTGCAGTCCCTCCAATGCGGTTAAGGTCTGGCGGCGGAAGCGTGTGCGGAAATACTGGGACAGTTCCTCCACGGACATGATCCATTCGCCGGGGTAGATGGTGTAGCTGATACCATCAATACGCTTATATGAGGTGCGGAAGTTGGCATAGGCGCAGAGCACGACAAAATAAAAAAGACCGGAGCCTCCGCTCACGCGAATGCTCCGGTCTGCTATCAAGGCTTGTACGAACTGCCGGTAGATCCGGCAGCGTGGATAGTCTACGATCTGTTTGATCTCAAGTGTATATTCTGACATGGAAACCTCCTGAAATGCGCTTCCATAATAGGAAGCCTTGTGTTATAATTGACATGGAGCAAAAGCGGCGCAGCATTGCCAAATGTGGAATGATGTTTCGCTGGTAATGCTGCGCCATTGCGCTATTTAGATGTTGGTACGATTCATGTGCCTGATGGCCTGTTTCTTGTTTTGTCCGAACCCCAATGAGCTGAATCTCTTAGAGTTAAAAACCTAAAGGTGCGTTTCTTGCGTGGTTGGGCCAACAAAATCGGTCATCTCATGGCTCTGCTCTCGGAGTTGACACCAACGCTGACACCAACCGCTGCAGGATTTCATGGTACGGGATGGGAACGAAGAGGAATACAGATTCCTCGGAACCCTTGAAAATACTGACTTCTTGAGATTATGTGCGTCGCTGTGAGACTATAAGAAATTCACGGTGCATTTCTCATAACCCGGAGACTTTTCCGATTCTTCGGAGCTCTAAATTCCGCAAAAACTCTATATCGCGGAGTAGAGCAGTTGGTAGCTCGTCGGGCTCATAACCCGGAGGTCGCAGGTTCAAGTCCT
>Ga0129314_1001387_pt1 | contig 17019 bp, 9 predicted proteins | sample O1111metagenome_FD_94431 | JGI IMG/M metagenome (GOLD analysis project Ga0129314, IMG submission 94431) | Orangutan individual fecal microbial communities from fecal samples from Wisconsin, USA - O1111 metagenome | ecosystem: Host-associated > Mammals > Digestive system > Large intestine > Fecal... | reverse complement strand
TTTTTCTTTGTCCGTACCTGCGCCAATTCATCGCTCAGGCCAGACAGACTTACTTGCTTATCCATGCCCATATTTTACCACACTTACCTTTATTCCGCATCTTTTCTGTGCGGTATTGCCTTAAAATTGCGGCAAAAATACGACAGCTTTGAACATTTTTCGTGCGGATATCTCTGCCAAACAAAAAGAAAAACCCTTGAAAGGGACGATAGAGTGGAAGAAAAAATAACGCAAAAAATTAGGTCATATGTGCCAGTTGTAACGATGCGGAGAGAATGGCTTCCTGAATCGTGAGGACATTGAGAGCATTTTTGAGAATTTGATTGAACAGAGAGTAGAAGGCATGGTATGATTGGACGGTAAGGGATAATCCGTTCCGTTATCTCGGAAGCAGAGATATGAATTCATCTGATTTGTTACAGCCGCTGTATGGAAAAGAGCGGGCCTTATAACGGGAATTGGTAGCAGAATGCGGAAGAACCCCTCGTATGGCGGAATATGCTGTGAAGCGCGGAGCGAGCGGCGTCGTGACCATATCCATCATATTGCTTGTTGTTGAGCAGCGAGCGCACAGAGCCCCCTGCGGCTTTGAGCCGGAATGCCATCATACAGGGAAAAATTGACTTTACGACAGAGAGTTTCGGCAAATCAGCAATATTGGGATACCTGTGATTCCGATGATGAAACGGACTGGCGCAGCTGCTGCGCTAGGAAGGATCGATCGACCCTGAAATACATTGAGAGCTGGTGGCGTATGATGAACTTGGAGCAGTTTCAATGGAATCCTCCCGAAATGTGGCGGCAGTCTGTAGATGCGGCATTGCAGCAGGAGCTGGAGAATTTTCCGCACAAAATTGTTGTTGTAGATGATGATCCGACCGGGACGCAGACGGTCCATGACATTCCGGTATTTACAGATTGGGAAGAAGAGAGCCTGCTGCGCGGACTCACCGGACCGGATCCGATGTTTTATATTTTAACGAATTCCAGAAGCTTTTCCTCGGAGCGGACGAAACGGGAGCATGAGCTTTTAGCCCGCCGGTTAGAGCGGGCTGCGCGGAAGGCGGGCGTCCCTTATTTGCTGATCAGCCGCGGGGATTCCACCCTGAGGGGGCATTATCCCATTGAAACGCAGACCTTGAAGGAAACATTGGAATCATGCGGAGCAGGGCCGTTTGACGGGGAGATCATCATTCCGTTTTTCCCGGAGGGAAACAGATACACCATCGAAAATATTCACTATATTGCGCAAAACAATGAATTGCTGCCGGTGGGAGAAAGTGAGTTTGCGAAAGATCCCACGTTCGGGTATCATGAGTCAGATCTGAGGCGATGGATCGAAGAGAAAACCGGCGGAGAGTATCGTGCGGAGGAAGTGACCTGTTTTTCGCTGACCGAGTTAAGAGCGGCGGACTATAACAGGATGCTCAACAAGCTGGAGCGTGTTTCCGGATTTGGAAAAGTGGTGGTCAACGCTGTCAGCTATTGGGATCTGCGCAGCTTCGCGGTGGCGGTCATGCGCAGTATCAAAGCAGGAAAGAAATTCCTGTTCAGAACGGCGGCAGCCTTCCCCAAGGTGATCGCGGGGATTCCGGACAAGCTTCTGCTCGGACGGAGTGAGCTGATTGAGGAGGGGAACTGTAACGGCGGCCTGATCGTGGTTGGATCACATGTGGCAAAGACCACTAGGCAGGTGGAGAAGCTGGTAAACTGCTGCGCGGTCCGGACTGTGACGTTTAATCAGCATTTGGCTGTTGATCCCGGAGCGCTGGAGAGAGAAGTGGAAAGAGCGCTGAAGGAATGTACCGATTCCATTGCGGCTGGAAAAACGACCGTGTTGATGACTCGCCGTGAGAGGATCGATCTGAATACAGGAAATAAAGAGGACGAACTTGCTCTGGCGAGAAGAATTTCTGATGCGTTATCAGAGATCGTGGCAAAGCTGGAAGTGCGGCCCGCCTATTTGGTGGCAAAAGGCGGAATCACATCCAGTGATATTGGAACAAAGGGATTGGGCGTGAAAAAAGCCATTGTGGAGGGACAGATTTTGCCGGGCGTTCCCGTGTGGAAGCTGGGAAAAGAGAGCCGTTTTGAAAACCTCTCTTATATCATATTCCCGGGCAATGTCGGGGATGATCTGGCGCTGAAGCAGATCGTGGAGCTGCTGAGCTGATGCGGAGGCATAGGGATACGTAAACAGGCGGATTCTCCAAAACCGGTTGCGCGGCTCATCAAACAGAATTTACCGGAAAAATATAAAATTCCGCCGGAATCGTATGATTCCGGCGGAATTTTTCCGCTTTCAGAACGATTTCCAACAAAAATGCCGGGCGGCGATGAAAAAACATTCACCGGCATTCACGCAGAACACGCGGGGCAAAACGGAATATGGGGAAAATAGACGCATTTTATTGCGAAATACCCAGGAATATTATGCACAAGCTGTGAAAATTATACAGTTTTCGTAAATGGAACTGTGCGTTGTGCATATTGATGTTTCCCCTGGGAAGTGGTATTATCTATGAGACAAGGCATGGATGAAACAGAAATGCGGAATGCATGAATCAATGTAATTTTATGGGAAAAGAATGGGCTTCTCCCCGCGTATGCGGAAAGCCTGTTTTTTTATACAACAAAAAGGGGGAAATAACGTGAAAACACTGCACACCATGAAGCGGATGCTGGTAGCTCTGCTGTCAGCTTCCATGCTGCTGACCAGCAGCGCTCTGGCCGCGGGGGAGACTCCGGGACCAGTCAAGCCGACTGAGCCGACAGGGGTAAGAGAGACGGAGTATCTCTTCATCTCCCAGACCGATGCGTCCAGTGAGGAGCTGGAATTCCAGCTGTCCGAGGACGTGTTCGCGGCTGTGAACGGCGCGGACATCACCTGGACGCTGGAGCGTCTCGTGTCCTATGCCAATCCCGGCGAGGATGACGAGTTCAATCCCCTCCACGACGAGGATGAGATGTACCCCAACGAACAGGATGTCATCGACCTGGAGAATGTGCCCAAGGCCTATACATCCTACCTGAAGATCAACAATGTTGAGACCGGCTTCGACGAGGAAGAGTCCGCCGTGACCCTGTCCTTTGACGTCAGCCCCATGTCCAGCCTCGGCAACATCAGTGCGCCTCACTCCAACGGCGGTGTCTATCTGGACGTCTGCGGCGTCTTTGAGCTGAAGGCCACTGCGGACGGCGAAGATGTGGACCTGGGCAAGGATGTCATCGTGGAGATCAAGCCCTATGCGTCCTTCCACACCATGTGGGAGATCTACGCCGACCTGAAGGAGCTGGCCGCTCTGGGTGACGACGATGCCGACACCGCCGTGCCCTATGCCGTCCATAAGGTCATGGGCCAGTCCAACGCCGGCTATGACATGCCCTATCTGATCATCGCCAAGGACAGCGCCGCCGTTGAGAACTGGCTGGAGCTGTGCGACCGCGCCGAGACGGAGCCTGAGAAGGTCATCGCCGAGATCGAAGCCGGCGAGCTGGACTATCAGGTGCCCGTCATGTACTCCAACATCCACTCCAACGAGGTGGCCGCTGTGGACGCCGTTCTGGAGTTCGCCCGGATGCTGATGGAGGACGAGAAGATCGACTACACCAAGCTCACCGGCCTGACCGACGAAGGCCAGGAGGTGCTGGCCGAGCAGCGCGAGGCTCTGGGCCTGCACATCCCTGACCTGATCGCGGACAAGACCTCCTATCTGGGCGCCATCCTGCCGGAAGCCAACGCTGCCAGAGGAAGCCAGAACTCCGGCAAGGTGGAAGGCTTTGACGATTACTATACCAGCGAGGAGACCACCATTGATGTGGACGAGCTGCTGGACGAGGTGTTCTTCATCCTGGTCCCCGAGGAGAACGTGGAAGGCCGTATGTACGTGACCCGTACCTCCTCCGGCGGTTATGACCTGAACCGCGACAACTCCTTCCAGACCATGTCCGAGACCCGGAACATGCAGCACCTCATCGCCACCTACAACCCCGTCACCCTGGTGGAGTTCCACGGCCAGGTGACTGCCTATCAGTTCGAGCCCTGCTCTCCTCCCCACGAGCCCAACTTCGAGTATGACCTGCTGTCCGAGCACCTGATGACCGGCGGCGAGGCCATGGGCGCCGCTGCCGTTGCCAACAACGACGACTGGCAGAGCTATGTCATCCCCATGCGCGACTATCTGACCAGCGATGAAAACGGCGATCCCTACTGGGAGTATCCCTGGGACGATATGTCCACCAGCTACACTCCCCAGTTCGCCATGCTGCAGGGCTGCGTGGCCTACACCGTTGAAATGCCCGCTTATTCCGAGTCCGGCCGTATCGCCGACACCTTCGCTATGGTGGGCCTGTCCGACTATGTGGCCGCTGAGAAGGAAGGCTACTTCCTGGCCCAGCTGGAGATCTACAAGCGCTGCCTGAACAACGAGAACACCGACGAGGAAGTCGGCGCCTGGCTGGTGGACTCCGCCGACGTGGAGGGTGCCGAGGCCGACCTGTTCCGTCCCGCTTTCGACGGCGAGGGCGAGAACGGCCAGTTCTTCCCCGAGTGCTACATCATTCCTCTGGACAGCGAGCATCAGGTCAACCTGCAGGCCGCCTACGACATGATCGAGTGGCTGACCCGCAACGATGTGTTGGTCGGCATCACCGACAAGGCCTTCACCTACAAGGGCGAGACCTATCCCGCCGGCACCATGATCGTGTCCATGTACCAGGCCAAGCGTGCCGTGGCCAATGGCGTGCTGTATGAGGGCACCCTGATCCGCAACTGGACCGACCTGTACTCCGAGGGCATCACCGCCTTCAATTACACCCGCGGCTTTGACCAGGTCATCTGCGCCGAGCCCGCCGCCTACGAGACCATCGCGGCCGCCGTGGGCCAGACCCTGGATTATGAGAGCGGCCTTGCGTATCTGAAGGCCAACGCCAAGTCCCAGATCACCGGTAAGCTCGGCGGCGACGTCATCATCTCCAACGCCTCCGAGGATTCCACCGCCGCCGTCAACGCCCTGCTGAAGGACGGCAAGCAGGTCGGCATGATCACCGAGGGTGATTACAAGGGCGACTTCATCTGCTCCTACAAGGACTGGCTGACCGTGGCGGATGAGTACATCCTCACCGGCACCGGCGTGCTGGAGCCCGAGCTCACCGCTTACACCATCGAGAAGGCTCCCACCGTGTACATCAGCGGCACTGAGAGAGCGCTGACCAAGACTTCCTCCGGCTATGTTTACTCCACTCTGGTGGGTTCCGCCGGCTACAACTATGACCGCATGGCCATGGACATGCTGAACTTCACCACCACCAAGGACGCCTCCAAGGCCGACGCCGTCATCGGCGCCACCGCTCTGGACAACGGCGGTCTGGCCGCTGTGAAGAACGGCGCCACCTATGTGGGCTATACCTCCAGTGCTGTCAGCACGGTCAACAAAAACCTCATTGCTGTCGGTACCGGCCGTACCTATGGTATGGACTGCCTGAGCACCGTCATCTATCCCGAGGAGACTCTGGTGAACGCCAGCTACATCGCCGACGGCGATAACGTGATGTACGGCTACGGCCTGTACTACTTCACCACCCTGCCCGAGGGCGCCAAGGTCCTGGTCCAGCGGGATGGCGGCGAGCCCATGGAGGGCTTCATGAACGGCGATGATGACAGCTACAATGCCTTCATCAACGGCATCATGGGCTTCTCCTATGAGGGCCCCGACATGAACGGCAACGAGATCAACATCACCCTGTTTGCCAACTCCATGACCAACAAGGCCCACCAGCGCGACGAGTATGCGTTCATCAGCAACGCCATCTTCGCCAGCCTGCTGACCGACGAGGCCTACGAGGTTGCTGAGCTCGGTAGCTACAGCGGTGGCAGCGGTTCCTCTTCCGGCGGTTCTTCCTCCGGCAGCGTCTCCACCTACAGCGTGAAGATCGAGGCCACTGAGAACGGCTCCGTCACTTCCAACGTCTCCAAGGCTGCCAAGGGCGCCACTGTCACCCTGACTGTCAAGGCCGACGAGGGCTTCGAGCTGGACAACCTGACCGTCACCGACACCAACGGCAAGGAGATCGCCGTCTCCGAGAAGAGCGGCAAGTACACCTTCACCATGCCCGGCAGCGCCGTCACCGTTGACGCCGCCTTCGCCGAGGTCGAAAAGGAGCCCACGGCTCCCGAGACCAGCTTCAGCGACGTGGCCGCCGACGCCTACTACGCCGCCGCCGTGGATTGGGCTGTGGAGTCCGGCATCACCAAGGGTACGACCGACACCACCTTCACTCCCAACGCCACCTGCACCCGTGCCCAGACCGTCACCTTCCTGTGGCGTGCTGCCGGCAGCCCCGCACCCAAGTCCGCTGAGAATCCCTTCACCGACGTAGCCGCCGGCGCCTACTACTATGACGCCGTGCTGTGGGCCGTGGAGCAGGGCATCACCAAGGGCACCACGGATACTACCTTCAGCCCCAACCAGACCGTGACCCGTGCCCAGACCGTCACCTTCCTGTGGCGCTCCGCTGGTGCGGCTGCCGCCACCGGGACCAATCCCTTCACCGACGTGGCCGCCGGCGCCTACTACGCTGACGCCACCCTGTGGGCCGTGAGCGAGGGTGTCACCAATGGCACTACCGCCACCACCTTCAGCCCCGATCAGGGCTGTACCCGCGCCCAGATCGTGACCATGCTGTATCGTTACATGGCCTGAGCGGTTATGGGGAGACCTGTGCCTGACACGGGTGACCGGTAACACAGAGATCCTGAGAGCGTAGGCTTTCGGAGACCCGGCGTGACTTCGGTCACGCCGGGTTTTTGTATGCGCATATGCCAGGACCGCCTGATGCCGCAGCCGGCGTCAGGCGGTCTCCATGCTTTTTTGAAGATGCGGCTGCGATCCGGGGCGTCAGCGGTCCGCTGCCTCTTTGAGGAACACATAGACGCCCTCATCGGAGTGCTCCCGGGAGAAGACGTAGCTCAAGCGGTCAAAGTTCCGCAGTTCCGCCGGGTCCTCCACCCGATGTTCCGCCATGTAGCGGACCATCTCGCCACGGGCCATTTTGCAGAGGGTTCCCTTTTCCACCACCTTGCCGCCCTTCAGCTCCCCGAACACGCAGATGATCCGGCGGACGCCGACAGGCAGGTGCCGGGCCACGCAGTGGCCGTATTCCCAGGAGGCCAGGTCCACGATGGTGTCCGTCTCCTTGGCCAGCGCCGCCGCCAGGGAATCCCCCCAGAACTGATATAGGTCCCGGCAGCCGTCCACCGCCAGCTTTGCCTGCATCTCCAGCCGGTAGGGCGTCACGCCGTCAAAGGGCCGCAGAAGGCCGTAAAAGCCGGACAGGATACGGAGATGCTCCTCCACGTAGGCAAGTTCCTCCGCCGTGAACACTGACGGCGCCATGTAGCGGTACTGGATACCCTCGTAGGACAGCAGAGCGGGGGTCAGCCGCCGTCGGAGGTCCATCGCTGACAGACGTTCCACATTCAGCGCGGCGATCTGCTCATTGCACCGCCAGAGGGCCTGAAGTTCCCGGGGAGACAGCTCCCGGAGCCGGGCCAGCAGCCGCTCCGTCCGATCCAGGAAACGGGGCAGGGCATGGCAGGGAAAAGTATCGGTGTCCACATTCATCTTCTTGGCCGGGGAGATGACGATCCGCATGGGTGTTCCTCCTGAAATCAGAATGAATATGCCTGAAATTATACCATCTTTCCGGCAAAAAGACAGTCCCCATGGTAAAAAACCGTGAAAAATGGAGAATTTGCCTTTTTCCGCAAATGCCTATGGCAATCCATGGCGGGGCGTGCTAGAATAGGGCCTGCTGAATGGCTGCGGAGCGCGGCTCCACCCATCGGAATTGACAATCAAACGGCGCAAGGAGGCGGCGAGGCGTATGGCGGGAACACCCGGCAGACGGTATGAAATCGATATGTGCAGTGGGGCGATCCTGCCCAAAATGCTGCAATTTGCCCTGCCGCTGATGCTCTCCAGCGTGCTGCAGCTGCTGTTCAACGCGGCGGATATCATTGTGGTGGGCCGCTTCGCCGGAGACAACTCTCTGGCGGCGGTGGGGTCCAACACCTCCCTGATCAACCTGCTGGTGAACCTGTTCATCGGCCTGTCCGTGGGCGCCAACATTCTGGCGGCCCGGTTCTACGGCTCCGGCGACCGGACGGGCCTGCGGCAGACGGTCCATACCGCCATGATGCTGGGACTGGTCAGCGGCTGCGTGCTGGCGGTGGTGGGGGCGTTGGGCGCCCGGACCGTCCTGACCTGGATGCAGTGCCCGCCGGAGGTGCTGGACCTGGCGGCGCTGTACCTGCGGATCTATTTTCTGGGGATGCCCGCCACCATGCTCTATAACTTCGGCGCTGCCCTGCTGCGAGCCGTGGGGGATACCCGGAGGCCGCTGTACTATCTGTTCATCGCCGGCGTGGTGAACGTGGCGCTGAACCTGTTCTTCGTCATCATCTGCCAGCTGGACGTGGCGGGCGTGGCCCTGGCCACGGTGATCTCCCAGTGCATCTCCGCTTTCCTGGTGGTGCGGTGCATGATGCGGGAACAGGGCGGCGTCCATCTGGAGCTGCGGGAGCTGCGCTTCTGGCCGGTCCGGCTCCGCCAGATCCTGCAGGTGGGCCTGCCTGCCGGTTTCCAGGGCATCCTGTTCGCCCTGTCCAACGTGGTGATCCAGTCCTCCGTCAACCTGTTCGGAAACACCGTCATGGCGGGCAACGCGGCGTCCTCCAATATCGAGGGCTTTGTCTACGTGTCCATGAACGCCTTCTATCAGGCGAATATCTCCTTTACCAGCCAAAATCTGGGCGCCGGGCGCATCGAGCGCATCCGTCCCATTCTGCTGTGGGCCCAGGGCTGCACCGCCGTGACGGGACTGGCGCTGGGCGGGCTGGTCGCGCTGTTCGGACAGCGGCTGCTGGGGATCTATTCCGAAAGCCCCGATGTCATTGCCGCCGGTATGAACCGGCTGGTCATCATCTGCATGGCCTACTTCCTCTGCGGCATGATGGACACCATGGTGGGCTCCCTGCGGGGCATCGGCTACTCTGTTATGCCCATGCTGGTCTCGCTGATGGGGGTCTGCGCGCTGCGGCTGGTGTGGATCGCCACCATCTTCCAGATCCCGGTGTTCCACACGCCCGCCGGCATCTACTGGTCCTATCCCGTGTCCTGGGCCATCACGTTCCTGACCCACCTGATCTGCTTCGTGTTGGCCTACCGGCGGCTGAAGCGCCGGCACGCTGTCCCGGCGGAGACCGCGGAACACTGAACAAAACAGAAAAACCGGGAACCGTGAAAGCACGGTTCCCGGTTTTTGCGTATCCATCTGGTGTTCGGTCAGCCCGCCTGTTCGGCGGCGTTGCCGGTGTAGAGCTGGTAATAGCGGCCCTTCTGCTCGATGAGCTCGTCGTGGGTGCCCCGCTCAATGATGCGGCCCTGTTCCAGCACCATGATGCAGTCCGCGTTGCGGACGGTGGACAGCCGGTGGGCGATGACGAAGGTGGTGCGGCCGTACATCAGGCCGTCCATGCCCTTCTGCACCAGCGCCTCGGTGCGGGTGTCGATGGAGCTGGTGGCCTCATCCAGGATCAGCACCGGCGGGTCCGCCACAGCAGCCCGGGCAATGGCAATGAGCTGCCGCTGTCCCTGGGACAGGTTGGCGCCGTCGCCGGTGAGCATGGTCTGATAGCCGTCGGGCAGGCGGGAGATGAAGCCGTGGGCGTTGGCCAGCTGGGCCGCCGCCACGCACTCCTCGTCGGTGGCGTCCAGACGGCCGAAGCGGATGTTCTCCATCACTGTGCCGGTAAACAGATGGGTGTCCTGGAGGACGATGCCCAGGGACCGCCGTAGATCCGCCTTTTTGATCTTGTTGATATTGATGCCGTCATACCGGATCTTGCCGTCCTGAATGTCGTAGAACCGGTTGATGAGGTTGGTGATGGTGGTCTTGCCGGCACCGGTGGAGCCGACGAAGGCGATCTTCTGGCCGGGACGGCCATAGAGCTTGATGTCGTGGAGGACGATCTTCTCCGGCGTGTAGCCGAAGTCCACACCGTCGAAGACAATGTCGCCCCGGACCTCTGTGTAGGTGACGGTGCCGTCGGCCTTGTGGGGATGCTTCCAGGCCCAGGTGCCGGTGCGCCGGTCTGTCTCCACCAGGTTGTTGTCATGGTCGTAAGCCGCGTTTACCAGGGTCACGTATCCGTCATCGGTCTCCGGCTGCTCATCCAGCAGGGCGAAGACCCGCTGGGCACCGGCCAGAGCCATGACCACGCTGTTGGCCTGCTGGCTCAGCTGGGAGAAGGGCTGGGTGAAGTTCTTGTTCAGCGTCAGGAAGGACACCAGCGTGCCCAGGGTGATGCCGCCGAAGCCGCCCACCGCCATGGCGGAGCCCAACACCGCGCACAGCGCATAGCTGCAGTTGCCCATCTGGGCCACGGTGGGCATCATGATATTGGCGAATTTGTTGGCGTTGTTGGCGCTGACCCGGAGCTTCTCGTTCAGATCCAGGAAGCCGTCCAGGCTCTCCTGCTCATGGCAGAAGACCTTCACCACCTTCTGGCCGTCCATCATCTCCTCAATGTAGCCGTTGACGGCGCCCAGATTCCGCTGCTGCTCCACAAAGTATTTGGAGGACTTGGCCGCCAGCCGCTTGCTGACGTTGAGGATCAGCACGATCATGGCGCAGGTCAGCACCGTCAAGGGAATGTTCAGGATCACCATGCTGACGAACACGGTGACGATGGTGACGGAGCTGTTCACCAGCTGGGGCAGGCTCTGGGAGATCATCTGCCGCAGAGTGTCGATGTCGTTGGTGTAGACGGACATGATGTCGCCGTGGGCGTGGCGGTCAAAATAGGAGATGGGCAGGCGCTCCATGTGCCGGAAGACCTGATCCCGCAGGTCCCGCATGGTGCCCTGGGACACGTTGACCATGATGCGGCTGTAGCTCCAGGAGCACAGAACGCCGGCGCCGTAGATGCAGCCGACGCGGACCAGAGCCGCCGCCAGCGGCGCGTAGTCGGTGCTGCCGGTCTCCACCATGGGGATGATATAGTCGTCGATGAGGGATTTCAGGAACAATGTGCCCTGAACGGTGGCCTGGGCGCTGCCGATGATGCATACCAGCACCACGGCGCAGCGGAAGGCGTAGTTCCGGAAGATCAGGCCGAACAGCCGCTTCAGGATCCTGCCCGGATTTTCCACTTTGGGACGAGGCCCTCTGGGGCCAGGGCCGTGAGGCCCGCGCATGGGACGGGGCTGTGCCATCAGTCCTCACCTCCGTTTTTGTCGAAATCGCCGCTGCCTTTGGTCTGACTTTCGTAGACCTCCTGGTAGATGGCGTTGGTCTTCAGCAGCTCCTCATGGGTGCCGAAGCCGCTGATGTGTCCGTCGTCCAGCACCAGGATGCGGTCCGCGTCCTGGACGCTGGAGATGCGCTGGGCGATGATGAATTTTGTGGTGTCGGGGATCTCCTCCCGGAAGGCCCGCCGGATCTTCGCGTCGGTGGCGGTGTCTACCGCGGAGGTGGAGTCGTCCAGGATCAGGATCTTCGGTTTTTTCAGCAGGGCGCGGGCGATGCACAGCCGCTGCTTCTGACCGCCGGAGACGTTGGTGCCGCCCTGCTCGATGTGGGTGTTGTAGCCGTCGGGGAAGCGGTCGATGAACTCATCGGCGCAGGCCAGCCGGCAGGCCCGGCGGCACTCCGCGGCGGTGGCATTTTTGTCGCCCCAACGGAGGTTGTCGTAGATGCTGCCGGAGAACAGCACGTTCTTCTGGAGCACCACGGACACCTGATTCCGAAGAGTGTCCAGATCGTACTCCCGGACGTCCCGGCCGCCCACTCTCACGGCGCCGCCGGACACGTCGTACAGGCGGGAGATCAGATTCACCAGACTGGACTTGGCGCTGCCGGTGCCGCCGATGACGCCGATGGTCTCGCCGGACTTCACGTGGAGGTCGATGTCCTGCAGCACCGGCTCTCCGCTGCCGGTTTTATAGGAGAAGGAGACGTGGTCAAAGTCCACGCTGCCGTCGGCGATCTCTGTGACAGCGTTCTCGGGGGAGGTCAGGTCGCTCTTTTCATTCAGCACCTCGGCGATGCGCTGGGCGCTGGCCAGGGACATGGTGACCATGACGAAGATCATGGACAGCATCATCAGGCCCATCAGAATGTTCATCACGTAGGAGAACATCATGGACAGTTCGCCGGTGGTGAGGGAGCTGCCCACGATCATATGGGCGCCGAACCAGCTCAGGGCCAGATTACAGCCATACACAGCCACCATCATAGACGGCTGGTTGAAGGCCAGACGGCTCTCCGCCTTGACGGACAGATCGTACAGAGCCTGGGCGGCTTTGCGGAACTTCTCCTCCTCGTGGTCTTCCCGGACAAAGCTCTTCACCACCCGGATGGCGGAGACGTTCTCCTGCACACTGGCGTTCAGATCGTCGTATTTCCGGAAGACTTTCCGGAAGGTCCGGCTGGTGGGGATCAGAATGGTGGGCAGCACCGCCAGCAGGAAGAGCAGTGCCACCAGGAACACCAAGCTCAGTCGCGGGCTGATGGACACGGACATGATGATGGCGCAGATCATGGTCACCGGCGCCCGGACGCACATCCGGAGGATCATCTGGAAGGCGTTCTGGAGGTTGGTGACGTCGGTGGTGAGACGGGTCACCAGACCGGCGGTGGAGTATTTGTCAATGTTGGCGAAGCTGAAGCTCTGGATGTTGCGGAACATCCCTGCCCGCAGGTTGGCGGCAAAGCCGGTGGAGGCGTGGGCGGCCACCGTACCGGCCAGGACGCCGCAGAGCAGGGCCATGGCCGCCAGGCCCACCATCAGAGCGCCGTAGCGGTACACATGGCCGATGTCTCCGGCCTCAATGCCGTCGTCGATGATGGAGGCCATCACAAAGGGGACCATGGTTTCAAAGACGGCCTCCAGGATCGTCAGCAAAGGGGCCAGGATGGAGGATCTTCGGTACTCCCCCACCTGTGCCAAAAGGGTTTTCAGCATATGGGTCGGTTACTCCTTTCCGTTTTGCAGGGAGGCCCAGGCGGTCTCCACATTGTGCTCGATCATCCCCAGCAGACGGAGGAGGGTGTCTTTATCCTCCTCCGTCATGCCGCGGGTCAGCGTCTGTTCGAAGCCCTGCATTCCGGTCTGGAGCAGTTGGATATGGACCAGAGCCTTCTCCGTCAGGGCCAGTTTTTTCAGCCGGGCGTCTCCGGTCACGCCGGAGCGGGTGATCAGCCCGCTTTCCTCCATGGCGGAGAGCATCTTGGAGGCGGTGGAACGGGTGATGCAGAACGCCGCTTCCACATCTTTCTGGAAAATATCCTGGTCCTGATTGCGGTGCAGATATCCCAGGACGCGGCCCTGGCGTTCCGTCACCTCCTCCTTGACTTCCGGCGGCATGGAGGCCTCCGCGTAGCGGTTGACCTTGTTCATGACGATCTTTAACTGGTGTGCGACATATTTCTGCCGCAGCATGGATGTCACCTCTCGTTTCTCGTTGCCCTCGGTAAACAAAGGACAAGATAGTTTGATAGCGAACATTATATCATGGCACGCGGGAGAGTCAAGGGGACTTCTGTGAATAAATCGTAAAAAGACCGGATGGACCGATCCAATCGGCGCACCTGTCCTGCCTGCACGCGTTCCAGCCACATCTTTTTCAAGATTTTCACCTTCAGAGTTGCATTTTCCGCTAAAAGTGGTATGATAATTGGTCAGAGCGGTTTTTTCCGTCACTGACCAATGATTATATGATTTCAATACAAAGGACTTGATAATATGACAAAGATCGATATTGTCTCCGGCTTCCTGGGTGCCGGCAAGACGACCCTTATCAAAAAGCTGCTGGCCGAGGCTTATCAGGGCGAGAAGCTGGTGCTCATCGAGAACGAGTTCGGCGAGATCAGCATCGACGGCGGCTTCCTGAAGGACGCCGGCATCCAGATCTCCGAGATGTCCTCCGGATGCATCTGCTGCTCCCTGGTGGGCGACTTCAACAAGGCGCTGAAAGAGGTGGAGGCCCAGTTCCATCCGGACCGCATCCTCATTGAGCCCTCCGGCGTGGGAAAGCTCAGCGACGTCATCGTGGCGGTGGAGAACACAGTGAAGGACGTGCCGGACATGAAGCTCAACAGCTTTGTCACTGTGGCCGACGCCACCAAGGTGAAGGTCTATATGAAGAACTTCGGCGAGTTCTACAACAACCAGATCGAATCCGCCGGCACCATCGTCCTCTCCCGGACCCAGAAGCTGAGCCAGGAGAAGCTGGAGGCCGCTGTGGCCCTCCTGCGGGAGAAGAACGCCGGCGCCGCCATCCTCACCACCCCCTGGGATCAGCTGGACGGCAAGACCATCCTTTCCGCCATTGAGAAGGTGTCCCTGGCGGACGAGCTGCTGGAGAAGATGCGGGCGGAGCACGAGGCCGAGGAGGCCGAGCACGAGCATCACCACCATGATCACGACCATGAGGATGAACACGAGCATCATCACCATCACGACCATGATGACGATGCCGATGACCATGAGCACCATCATCACGACCATGAGCATGAGCATCATCATGATCACGATGAGCATGAGCATCATCACCACGACCACGAGCACCACCATGACCACGACCACGGCGAGTGCGATGATCCCGAGTGCTCCTGCCACCATCACCATCATCATGCCGACGAGGTGTTCACCTCCTGGGGTGTCGAGACCCCCAAGACGTTCACCGCAGCGGAGATCGAGTCCATTCTGACCAAGCTGGACTCCGGCGAGTACGGCCACATCCTGCGGGCCAAGGGCATCGTCCCCAGCGCCGACGGCACCTGGATCAACTTCGACTACGTGCCTGAGGAGCATGACGTCCGCGTTGGCTCCGCCGACTACACCGGCCGTCTGTGCGTCATCGGCTCCGAGCTGAAGGAGTCCGCCCTGCCCGGCCTGTTCGGCCTTTGATCCGCGCCGGATGCCGAAGGGCATCCCGGCTGAATCTATGTAAAGGAAAAGAGTTTTACCATGGATATTCCTGTTTATCTGGTGGCCGGCTTTCTGGACGGCGGCAAGACCAACTTCATCAACGGCATCCTGGAGGACGGCTTCGCCCGCCAGGACCGCACGCTGCTGCTGTGCTGCGAGGAGGGCGAGGAGGAGTACAACTCCCGGGCGCTGGACAACGTCACCGTTGTCACCATTGAGAACGAGGAGGACCTGAAATGCTCCTATATGAAGGAGCTGGAGAAGAAGTACCGTCCCAAGCAGGTCCTCATCGAGTACAACGGCATGTGGCAGATGGAGCGGCTGTACCGGGAGGTGCTGCCCGCCAACTGGGTGCTGTACCAGATCATGACCTTCGTCCAGGCGGAGACTTTCGACCTGTACGCCAAGAACATGGGCCAGTTGATGATGGAGAAGATCACCAACGCGGACCTCATCGTGTTCAACCGCTGTACCGACGAGCTGAAGGTCTCCCTGCGGAAGCGGAACCTGCGGATGGTGAACCGCCGGGCGGACATCTATCTGGAGGACAACAAGGGCAACTCCGAGGACTATCTCACCGGCGACGAGTGCCCCTTCGACCTGACCCAGGAGATCATCGACATTCCCGACGACGACTACGGCGTCTGGTACGTGGACGTCATGGATCATCCGGAGCGGTACGACGGCAAGCTGGTGCATCTGAAGCTGGTGATGTGCCACTCCAAGAAGTATCCCGGCATCCACTGCCCGGGCCGGTTCGCCATGGTGTGCTGCGAGAAGGACATCACCTTCTACGGCCTCATCGCCAAGGGCGAGGGCCTGGACCAGTACGAGAACCGGGACTGGATCGAGGTCACGGCCCGGATGTCCGTGGAGAAGCACAAGGCCTACAAGGGCAAGGGCCCGGTGATGAACGTACTGTCCATCGCCCCCTGTGCCAAGCCCGCCCAGGAGGTCGTCTCCTTCTGAGAATTTGCGATACGTTTCGTAATATAGCGACAAAAAACTCCCCTCTGTTTTCGAACAGAGGGGAGTTTTGATTGCTCGCGGTCTGTCACCGTACCGTCAGGGTGTATCCCTCCGGCAGAGCGGCGGACAGCAGCGCCTCCACGCTGATCTTCGCCTTCTCCGCCGCCTCGGTCAGCAGACCCTTGTCCAGCGCCTTGGCCTCCATCGCCTGCTTCTGGTCCGCCTGGAAGGCCGCCATGTCTTTCACGGTGAAGGGGTTGAAGATGCTGGTCTTCTCGTCGAAGACCTCCACGCTGTCCTCGTCGATCTCATGGGACAGGATCGCCGCTTCCGGCAGCTTCACCGTCACGGCGGTGCCGGACACCCGGACCTCCGCCGCCGACAGATCCACCCCGGCCTTGATGACGCCGTCGTAGGTGAGGATAAAGCTCTTGGTGGTAAAGGGCACCTTCATGCCGTAGAACTCGCTGCTATTTTTGAACTGGGCCATGTTGGTATAGGAATAGGTAACGCTGGCCAGCTCACTGATGCCGGTGAGCTGATTCTCCAGCACCACGGCGTCCAGCTCCGTGGTCTCCTCCACGCCGCCGCGTCCGGCAAACCAGCAAACCGTGCCCACCACGGCACACAGCAGGACGCCCAGCAGCAGATATTTGGCGGTCCTGAAGGGCCGGAGCCGGTTCTTCTCCCGTGTGTGCTCCATCGTTGTCCTCCTGTACAGCGAATTTACCGGGCAGCTTCCCGGCGATGGTGTCATTCTACCAGTTTCGCCGGAAAACGCAAGTCTTTCCGGAAAAGCCGCCCCAAACTGTCATCTTTGTAACGATTTCTTCAGTTGTTTGATACGGAATTGCAACCATTTGTCCGGGGGAATGCCGCTCTCATGTATAACAACCGCTCTCCCGGAAATCATTCTCCGGGAGGGCGGCTGCTTTGGGCGCGTCTGCTTTTAGAAATACCGGGTCCCCGGCGTCATGGCGTTCTCATAGTCGTAGAGAAAGCCGTCGGTGTCATGGACGCGGCCGTTGTTCACCATCTGGTCATAGGTGGCGCTG
>Ga0129314_1001386_pt1 | contig 17045 bp, 15 predicted proteins | sample O1111metagenome_FD_94431 | JGI IMG/M metagenome (GOLD analysis project Ga0129314, IMG submission 94431) | Orangutan individual fecal microbial communities from fecal samples from Wisconsin, USA - O1111 metagenome | ecosystem: Host-associated > Mammals > Digestive system > Large intestine > Fecal... | reverse complement strand
TTTTCCAACTCAAAAATCTCATAGGTATTCTTGTCAATTTCGTCTTTCGGCGTGGCTGTCAGCCCCACCAGCGGGGCATCAAAGTAGTTGAAAATATCCCTGTATTTGTTGTAAACGGAGCGGTGAGCTTCGTCGCAGATGACCAGATCGAAATGCCCGCAGGTGAAGAGTTTGCCCCCCTCGTCCTGTACACTGTCGATGACGTTGTACATGGTCTGATAGGTGGAAAATACGCAGTGAGCGGTGTAGTTATCCTTTTCTTCGCAGAGGTTGGTGACGGAGAGATCGGGCAGCAGATTCACAAAGCTGCGCTTGGCCTGCGTTACCAGACTGTTGCGGTCAGCAAGGAAGAGAATATTTTTCACCCAACCATGCTGGAGCAGCACATCGCATAGGGCAATAACTGTTCTCGTTTTTCCGGAGCCGGTGGCCATAACCAGCAGCGCCTTGCGCCGGTTGCGTGCAAAGGCATCGCAGGCAGCTTTGATGGCACCCTCCTGATAATAGCGTCCGGCTATCTTCCGATCCACCATGACATTTTTCAGGCTTGTCCGCATGGCCTGGAGATTGAACAGTTTTTCCAGATCCCGCTTGGAGTAGATAGCGGCACACTTGCGTTCGGGATAGATATTGTCCGTGATGCGGGTCTCAAAGCCGTTGGTCAGGAAGATGACCGGGCGGCGGTGGTACTTCTTTTCCAACAGGTCGGCGTAGAGCTTTGCCTGTTGGCGGCCCTTAGCTACATCCACGCAGGTGCGCTTGGCCTCCACCACTGCCAAGGGGCGGCCGTCGTCCCCGTAGAGCACATAGTCCGCATAGCCCACCTCGGACTTATTTGGCATACCGGGCAGCTCCACCTCATTCAGCCAGTCCTTGCCCTCTGTCCAGCCCGCATCTGTGAGCATGGTGTCGATATACAGCTTGCGGGTCTTGTACTCAGACAGGTCGAGGGGCTTTGGCACATAGGTCTGCTGCTGCTCGGCTCGGCGGGCGGTGAGCTCCTCCTTCAGCGCAGCGTTCTCCGCCATCAGTGCGGCGAGATCCACCTCCGGCACTTCCTGCACCGGAGCGGCGGAAGCTTCGCTTTTCTCCGTCAGCAGCGCAGGGTCGAAATGCCCTTCGGTGTAGTTCTCACCATAGCAATAGGCCACAAAATCCAGAAGGACATAGAGGTTTTCCAGACACAGCGCCGCCTGCTCCCGGGTGATTTTCTTGCCGGTGTGGGCGGCGTTGTTTCCCATGCGGCGAATAAAATCCATACGCCGCCAGATGTCCGCGCCCACGATGTCTCGGAAGTCTTCGGTGTTCATCAGGCTGACCAGTGTATCCTGATAGGGCATAACCAGCGCCTTGTCCACGGAGTACATCCACTTCACCGCAAACTCCATCGCCCTGCGGCAGTTCAGTACGCAGGCAGACGGGTCGATATGCAGAATCCGCTCCGCGGAGATGGCCACGGAAGCGAAGGATTCAAATTGCGGTATGGTTGCGAAGATGTCAAAGTTGGTCATTAGTCGATACCTCTGGTTACTTTATTATATAATTTCACGGACTTTACTGTATGACTGATCTGGTGTGATAGATCCGGAAATAGCTTTCGCTCATTAATCCCCAAAACATCAAGTTGCTTTAGTATTTCTTCTTTTGCGGTAGATGGCACAGTTATAATTTCTGTTTTGTGCCAAACTTTTCGGGGATCGTCGATTTCAATTGGATTAAAATTATAATATACCCTACCTAATGTACCCGGATTTGTGCTGACGACCCTATTACATAGACTCATACCGAAAACAAAAAATGCACCGTCTTGAGCTTCAATTCTTTTATTTGTTTTTGCGGGCATAACAGCAAAAGCCGGAACTTCTAAATAGTGTATCAGTGAATCAATATTTTCCGGCATCAGGCGATATACTGCATTTACATACTTTTTTTGCATTAGATCAAATACTTGATCCAGCCACAAGTTCTGTGAGGAATAATCATAAACAAAATCCATTATCAAATCTACCAATGGATCAGTTGACCACGAAACAGGCAAATTAGGAAATATATAGACTGCGCCATCTTTTTCCAATTGTTTATCGGATTCGCATGCAAAGTAAAGGGCAACCAACGGATTAGTCGTCGTATCCAAAAGGCGTGTTGGCATACCAAAATGCTGCATTTTTACAAGCGAATCGAATCTATTCCCCAAAAATTCATTCGGGCATATATGTTTCATCTCTGTTAGCAGTAGGTTCTCGCTATTAAATAAGCCTTGCCTATACAAGCTGGGGGATAACTGCCACATTGCATCCGCCTGACCGCGAAAAAAAGTGTTACAGCTGACTGTACTGCTCAAACTCAATGTACTCTTTATGTTTTTCAGATATATGGATCGATATATTTACCAGGTAATCCGTCGGCTTTCCAAAGCTCAGCGAGATGAAGTGCGTATGGAGCTGGAAGAGCTGATCGGCGATATGTATACGGATAAAGGCTCTATGGAAGAGGTGCTGACTGAACTCGGCGATCCTGCTGAATTTGCAAAACAATATCAAGGCGACCAAAGATATTTGATTGGCCCGGAATATTTTGATACCTATCTGTGGTTTGTTAAGGTCGTCATAATCTGTGCTGCCATACCGATTTTGCTTATTTCTCTGATAAATGCCATAGGAGAAATGCCTGCGATTACTGCACAGAACTCTGCTTCTGTCATTATCCGAGCCATTGTAGATGGTCTAATCACCGGAATTGCTGATGCTATTCTGTCCTGCGTGTCCGCATTCGGTGCAGTGACCTTGACTTTTGCCATTATGGAGCGGAAGAAGGTTCAATTCGAGCTGAAAAAGGAAGAAAAATGGTCCTTAGAAAGTCTGTCGGGAGAAGGCAAAACTCCAACTTCCCGCTCCCGTTGGACACCAAAATTTTTAGAGCCTGTACCCGATAAAAAAGCAATCATAAGTCGGGGCGACAGCATTGTAGGCATTATATTTATCGTTATTTTTAGTGTGCTGCTGATTTTTGCTCCTCATTTCTTTGCTGCGTTCTTTACAGAAGGCGAAACCGTAATGACCGTACCTATTTTTAATCTGGAACAGTGGGGCATCGTTCTTCCCGTCTTTATACTAAGTCTGCTGATTGGTCTTGCAGACGAGATATTACGCTTGGTTGTCGGGGTCTACTGTAGACTGGTTATGATCAGTAATATAGTGTGCGGAGTACTTCAAATTGTATTGAGCATCATTGTACTAAAGGTCTTACCCATTTGGAATCCGAATTTTGTACTTGAGATTGAACAGGCGTTGGGCGATCATGCAGATTCAGGAGCAAGATTTCTCACTTACTGGAACGCTGATATGGTGTCCAACGGGTTTCTTGCTTTTATTGTTGCAATTACCCTATTCGAGATTGGCGTAACAATTTATAAAACGCTCCGTTATGGTGTTGCCGTCAAAAGCAACTAAAAAAAGAGGCTATCATGTTTTCCAAGACATGATAGCCTCTTTTTTAGTATGCAAAGATTTATAAATCGTTATATTTTAATGGTTTCAAATATCAGATTACATTCATCTGCGTTTTCACACCACAGCTAACTTTGCTCAAAAAAGCACCGCTAAAAAATGCCGTCCTTGTCCTTTCAGAAGTGAGAGGCACAGGGACGGCAAAATTTTTCTCCGCTGAAAGATCCCGGTTCTGTCCTTTCAGAGACAGAGGGGCAGGAAAGCCGCTCGGAAACGGAGGTGCTGCGGATGCAGGAAAACACGGAGACAACCAGAGACAGGCAGCTTGACGAGGAACTCGCCGATGTGCTGATCGCCATCAGCGTGATCGCGAAGCGTCTCGCCAAAAAGCTGCAGACGGCGAATCAGGAAGGAGGAATGCCGGATGGGGAAAATGAGCGACCTGGACTTACAGATTAAGGAGCTGCGCTCCTGCGGGGAGACCATCATCGGAATCGCCAATACGCTGGCGGAGATGTTTTCTTCCCAGGCGGCGGAGGATGCGCCGCCGAAGGAGAAGCCGAAATCATTCACCCTTGAGGAGGTGCGCCACCGCATGACGGTGATCGCCCAGGCAGGGTACTCGACAGAGGTGAAAGCCCTCATTACAAAATACGGAGCGAGGAAGCTGTCAGATATCGACCCTTCCAAGTTTGAAGGGCTTCTGAAGGAAGCGGACGCGCTCGGAAAGCCGGAGGCGGGAACCGATGGGTAAGCATTCTTTCCTTTCCGCTTCCGCAAGCCACAGGTGGATCAACTGCCCGCCGTCGGCCCGGCTCTGCGTGGAGTATGCGGACAGGCCCAGCGAATACGCCCAGGAGGGAACCGACTGCCATGAGCTGTGCGCTTATAAAGTGGAAGAAGCCCTCGGCCGCAGGGTGAAGGACCCTACGGAGAACCTGACCTACTACTCCCAGGAGATGGAGGACTGCGCCGATGGGTACTGCGTCTTCGTAATGGAGGAAGTGGCAAAGGCAAGGGAACACTGCACCGATCCGCTGGTGCTTGTCGAACAGCGGCTCGACTATTCCCGCTATGTGGGGATCGAGGGCAGCTTCGGCACTGGGGACTGTGTCATCGTATCGGATGGGCTTCTCCACATCATCGACTACAAGCACGGGCTTGGCGTCCTGGTGTCAGCGGAGAAGAACAGTCAGCTTTCCTGCTATGCGCTGGGCGCCCTCGACCTGTTCGATGGCATCTACGATATTGCGCAGGTCAGCCTTACCATCTACCAGCCACGACGGGAAAATGTCAGCACATACACCATGAGCCGGGAAGAACTCCTGGCCTGGGCGGAGACTGTGCTTGCCCCTGCCGCCAAGCTGGCATACGAGGGTAAGGGCGAGTTCAAAGCCGGGGATCACTGCCAGTTCTGCAAGGCAAAAGCTACCTGCCGCAAACGGGCGGAATATAACCTGGAACTGGCACGGTATGACTTCGAGATGCCCGCGCTCCTGGGAGATGATGAGGTCGCCGCTATTCTTACCAAAGCGGACGAGCTGGTCTCCTGGGCCGGGGACGTCAAGGACTACGCCCTGCAGAAAGCCCTGTCCGGGACGAAGTTCACAGGATTCAAAGTGGTCGAGGGCCGCTCCAACCGGAAGTACACCGATGAGGCCGCAGTCGCCAAAGCGGTCGAGGCTGCCGGTTATGAACCATATGAGAAGAGACTGCTGGGCATCACGGCCATGAGCCAGGCCCTCGGCCGGAAGAAGTTTGAAGAGCTGCTCGGCGGCCTTGTCTACAAACCGCCCGGCAAACCCGTACTTGTGCCGGAGAGCGATAAGCGCCCGGCCATGAACACAGCCATCAATGATTTCAAAGAAAATGAGGAGGACAACAATTATGGCAAAGATCGTAAATAAGACGAAGGTAATCACCGGCCCCAGAACCCGCTGGAGCTATGCGAATGTCTGGGATCCCAAGAGCATCAACGGCGGCACGCCCAAGTACAGCGTCAGCCTGATCATCCCCAAATCCGACAAAAAGACCGTGGAAGCCATCAAGGCGGCGATCCAGGCGGCCTATGAGGAGGGCGAGTCCAAGCTGAAGGGCAACGGCAAGACCGTCCCCGCCCTCTCGGTCATCAAGACCCCGCTGCGTGACGGCGATGTGGAGCGCCCCGACGATCCGGTCTATGCGGATGCGTACTTCATCAACGCCAATTCCGCCACCGCACCCGGCATCGTGGATGCGGACCTGAACCCCATCCTGGAGCGTTCCGAAGTGTACTCCGGCGTGTACGGCAGGGCCAGCATTAACCTGTACGCCTTTAACTCCAACGGCAACCGGGGCATCGCCTGCGGGCTGAACAACCTGCAGAAGATCTCCGATGGGGAGCCGCTGGGCGGCAAGAGCCGTGCCGAGGATGATTTCTCCACCGAGGACGATGACGATTATCTTTCCTGAGACAACACAGGGCGGCAGTCGCCGCTGCCGCCCGCCCATTCAAAGAAAATGCGAGGTAAATGGATATGACAGAGCTTTATGAGTTTGCAAAACAGTTTGATGTGATCGTGATTTTCATCCTCCTGTACGGATTTGCCATCGGCAGTATCGTGTACTGGATCACCGACTTCCTGCACTGGTGTTGGACAAAGTTTAAGAAGCACCGGGAGAAGAAGCGTCAGGCAGCGAAGCAGCCGAAAGAATAAGCAATGCGCACCGGGCGGCGGGAACAGCACTCCTGCCGCCTGTTTTTATGGAGGTGATAAGTTTGGAAACATGGAAAGACATCCCTGGCTATGAAGGAAAATATCAGGCAAGCGATATGGGCAGAATCCGTAGTTTAGACCAGAAAGTTCGTGGAGTATGCCATTTCACAGGTAAAGAATTTTATCGAAATGTAAAGGGGCGAGTTTTAAGACCAGGGCAATTTTGCAAAAGCGGCCATGTATCTGTAGTACTTGGACGTGGAACGCCTGGACGCCCTGTTCATCAATTAGTAATGCTGACCTTCGTTGGCGCACCGCCAGATGGGATGGAGGTCTTGCATAGCAATGGTGATCCTACTGATAATCGGCTGGAAAATCTCAGATATGGCACACGAACAGAAAACATTCTCGATGTGTATAGGCAGGGAAAAGTTTGGAGAAAGCTGTCCGTTGATGACGTGCAGGCCATTCGGTTTGGCTTTTACTGTGGAATAAAGGGATGCGAACTATCAAAGATGTATGGCGTTTCGCAAAGCGTCATCTCGGCAATCCGAAAAGGGAGGATCTATTCATGGCTGAAATAACAAGTTTAGAAATTGATATTGAGTCATTCTCCAGTGTCGATCTGAAAAAATGCGGCGTGTATAAATACGCCGAGTCCCCTGATTTTGAAATCCTGCTCTTTGGCGTGTCTGTGGACGGCGGCGAGGTCACCGTATATGACCTGGCATCCGGCGACACTGTGCCGGAGGAAATTATCAAAGCCCTCTCAGACGATTCCGTCATCAAGTGGGCGTACAATGCGTCTTTCGAGCGGGTCTGCCTTTCCGTCTGGTTGAGACGGAACTATCCGCAGCACTTCTCCTCCTACAGCATAGAGGAGGACACCATCCGAAATTACCTTGACCCGTCCTCCTGGCGCTGCTCCCTGGTATGGGGCGCATACATGGGGCTGCCCCTCTCTCTGGAGGGAATCGGCAAAGTCCTGAAGCTGGAAAATCAGAAGATGGCTGAGGGAAAGGCGCTCATCCGCTATTTCTGCGTCCCCTGCAAGCCTACCAAGGCCAACGGCGGCAGGACGCGCAACCTCCCGGAGCATGACCCGGTGAAGTGGTCAACCTTCATCGCGTATAACAAGCGGGATGTGGAAACCGAAATGGCGATCCAGCAAAAGCTGTCGAAATTCCCCGTGCCGGATTTCCTATGGGAGGAATACCATCTCGACCAGGAGATCAACGACCGGGGCATACAGCTTGACATGGCGCTGGTGGAACAGGCCATCGCCATTGATGAGCGTTCCAGGGAAGAACTCTCCGCAAAGATGCGGCAGCTCACTGCCCTGGAAAACCCAAACTCCGTCCAGCAGATGAAGGAATGGCTCACAAAACACGGTCTTGAGGTGGACTCCCTGGACAAGAAAGCCGTGAAGGAACTGCTGAAAACCGCGCCGCCGGAGCTTGCCGAGGTGCTGGAACTGCGCCGGCAGCTTGCCAAATCCTCTGTGAAGAAGTATCAGGCGATGCAGAACGCCGTATGCACGGACGGCAGGGCGAGAGGGATGTTCCAGTTTTACGGCGCAAACCGCAGCGGCCGCTGGGCGGGCAGACTGATTCAGTTACAGAACCTACCGCAGAACCACATGGCACATCTGGAGGACGCGAGAAGCCTTGTCCGTTCCGGGGATTACGCCCTGCTCTCTGCACTGCATGACTCCGTACCGGAAGTCCTGTCGGAGCTCATCCGCACGGCGTTTGTGCCGAGGGACGGATACAAATTCATTGTTTCCGACTTCTCCGCCATCGAAGCCCGTGTGCTTTCGTTTTTGGCCGGCGAGTCTTGGCGGCTGAAGGTCTTTGCGGAAAACGGCGATATCTACTGCGCCAGCGCCTCCGCCATGTTCCATGTGCCGGTGGAAAAGCACGGGCAGAACGCCTATCTGAGGCAGAAAGGCAAAATCGCTGAACTGGCTCTCGGATATGGCGGATCGGTAGGCGCCCTCAAGTCGATGGGCGCACTGGAAATGGGGCTTGCCGAGGAGGAACTCCAGCCCCTTGTGGATGCGTGGCGCACCTCCAATCCGAACATCGTACAGCTTTGGTGGGACGTGGACAACGCCGTAAAAACCACCGTCCGCCAGCGGCTGGACACGGAGACGCACGGTATCCGGTTCCGTTACCGCAGCGGGATGCTGTTCATCATTCTGCCTTCCGGCCGGCAGCTCTGCTATGTGAAGCCGAAGATGGGAACAAATAAATTCGGCGGTGAATCCGTCACCTATGAGGGCGTCGGCAGCACAAAGAAGTGGGAGCGCATCGAATCTTACGGCCCGAAATTCGTGGAGAACATCGTCCAGGCCATCTCCAGGGATATTCTCATGTACGCCATGCGGACGCTGTCCCACTGTTTTATCGTCGGCCATGTCCACGATGAGCTGATCATCGAGTGCAGTGTGGACGTATCCCTGGACGCCATCTGTGAGCAGATGGGAAGGACACCGCCGTGGATCAAAGGTCTGAATCTCCGGGCGGACGGCTATGAAACCATGTTTTATAAGAAGGACTGAAAAAGGCGGCGCCTATCGTGATGATAAGCACCGCCCACTTTTTAACGGTTGAAAATGTCCTTTACCAGCGGCTGCACCAGGCTGCGGATTTTTTTAATGTCATCCGACACCGTCCGCTGCTTGATGCCAAGCTCGTCCGCCATTTCCTGCTGGGTGGCTCCGTCATAGAGCAGACGGAAGATCCTGCCGTACTTGGGCTTTATCTCGCTGAGCATGGCGATAAGGTCTTCCAGAATCGTCTCGTAGATAACATCTTCCTCAAATGACCCTTCTGCGGCCGGCTCCGCACCCTCATCCATCAGTACGGAGAGGGAGGCGGGCTTATTCCGCTCACGGCTGGCCTCCGAAAAGTGCTTGCACCCCTCACAGCGGTTACTTTCCGGGCAGCGGATCAGCTTGCCGTTTTTGCCCTTGACCATGCAGCGGCCATCCCGGTCTTCCCGTTTGATTTCCGCCCAGATTGGCGCCATGTAGGCCCGGTATTCCTCCTCGGTTGAGTCCACCATGACCACCCGGTATTTACGGTTGCCGATGCGCCGCCAGGTGACGTCCTCCGGCTTAATACCGAAATCGTGGATGACCTCATCGGTTACCACCATCGGAATCTGGAACTTCTTTGACTCTGTGTTACTCTGATTTGCTTTCATTTCGTGTCCTTTCACCGCCCATCGAGCGGTGGACACGAAGAAAGCCGGTGCATCTGATGACACACCGACTCCGGCAACCTTGTGAGGGCATGGCGAGAAAACGGTGGACATCGGATTTTCCGAACCAGCACAATAACGCCAGTTTCAGACTTCCGTATGTATCCACCGCTCTGTTTAACGCGCGTACTTCACAAAGCGGATTTGATTTATTTCAAAGGTGTTCCCTTTGATAATTCCATTTTAGCCGCTTTGCGCAGGACCCGGAATTGTAAGCACATTTCCATGTTTGACGCTTATAGCCCCTGAAAAAAGGCAAAAAAATAGAGCCATACATGACCGTTAAGGTCACATATGGCTCTGTCAGGCGCTTTCCATATTATTTTGAGCATGGTAATCGGATTTCCATGTTTTCGGGTGCAAAAATAAAAAATTGCTGTAAGCCCGCTCTTTATCTATTGGGCTTCCTTGTGATCAGCTTTTTCCTTTTCCACCCAGCTATATTTTTCACTTTTGTATTGGCTGATAAACTCCTCCCGGTCATTAAAGTGATGCCCCAGCAGATTAGGCCGGATGTAATCACGAACGGCAAGAATCATATCTTTAGGGGCGTCATTATCTACCAGCGCCATCATTGCAAGGATATAGCCTACATACATTCCATTCAAATATCCATCCTGATGGAGATTGGCAATCAGCAACTTGTCAGGCAGGCCGCTATATCCTTTGGGAGCGAGCCCTTCTTCAAAAAGCTGCTCAGACCATAACGCCTCCACCTTCTGTTCCACTTCTGGATTATTGCGTAGCCGCTTGATCGTATCCGGGAAGTCTTTTACCCGCCTCTCCAAATCATCAAAGATCATATTGACTGTTATTCTGGCCAGTTCTTTTAGCCTATTATTCGCCTCGGATTTTGCTTCATCCGCAACGCCGTCACCAAGGCGCACATTTTCGTTCATAGGGGCTCCTCCAAAAATTTTATTTTTTATAATGGGCTTGCGCCCTGCTCCTGCAGGAACGCTTGTATTTCCGGAATTGACTTTGAGTTCATATGCATAAGCACGAAACGATACCAAATGTGGTCATCGTTACTGAACCGAAATTGATGCCCAGAGCGCTGAATCAGATAATCGCTCATATCCCAGGGGAGGTGAGCGGCAAGGCACATCAGCACCACATTATTAAGCGTTCCCGATGTCTCACCGTTAATTATATTTCCAATCGTCTTTTCGGTAATCATTGTACGGCGGGATAATTCTGCCTGTGAGATGCCTCTCCATTTCAACAGTTCTTTCCAGGCTTTAGTGTAGTTATTTGGAAGACCGTCCAGTACTTTGGCTTCCTCCAAAACTGTATCACGGATGAGTTTTTTCCGGCTTTCCGCATCAAGTTCCCCGTTTTCTCCCTTATACACAATATCAAAGTCGATGGGAGAGCCTTTGTCACGGTTCAGAAAACATTCCCGGTGATAGCTTTCCTCGACTTTACCCCGGATGGACAGGTCAAATGCCAAACAGCACTCATCCACATGATAACGCGCATAGGGCGTCATCTGAGTCTCGCCGTTTTCATCTTGAATCACATATCTGGGGTGATTCAGAACGAAATGTGAATCAATATAGATATAATGACCGGCATCTTTCAGCTTGGGGTTGATAATGCTCTGGATGGCGGCATCTTTTGCCGGAATGGAATAGGTCTGGTTGTGTTTGATCGAACCCTTCTTATAAGCGTGGGGCTTGACGTAATGACCGTCTATGTAAATAAACGCTCCCGCCGCTTCCTCATAGCCGGCGTCAATCATACGCAGCTTTGCCGCCGTCCGGGAAACCATAAAGAAAGCGGCTAACTCATCGATGACAAAGGGCATCAATTCACACAGTTCAAAAATACCCAGTTCATCGCGGTATTTCCGAATCATCGCAGATGCCTGCCGCTTGAACATGGCAAGCGGCATCTGGATGCGGGGAGCAAGAGCGTTCGCCTGCCATTCCATCCACTTTGTATCGTCATTATTTGGGCCTTCTACACCGCCGACCACTTTACACTTGATTTGGGTCGCATCTTCGTTATATAGCTGCTCCAGCGCAAAGGCCTTTTTATGGAGTTCCCAATGGACACATTCGTGAACGATAGTATTATTGTAAGCACCAAGGTTCCGCTGGAAAGCTACATTCGGATCAACGATAACAGTTCCCGGCATGACGTGCTTCACCGTCTCTGCTTTTTTCTCTCCATCGTACAGTTTGGCGTCTGTTTCACGAAAATAGATCTGCCCGAAAACACTCATGTCCTCCGATATGCGGTGCTGCACTACCGTCAGTTTCATCCGTCTTGCCAGTTCGGATGGATCGACCCACATCGGCTGAAAGAGTGCTTCTCTGTAATACTTCCGCAGGAAAGCCTCCGCTTCCTTTTCCAGGTTATCCTTATAAATGATTGGGACAAGCGCATTGGACATCGGGCGTTTCTGGTGGTTCCGCCTGTTGTACACGCAAACATCGTAGATTTCCAGGTCACTCAGTTTGCGATCCAAATCTCCACGGCATCGAATCATAAACCACTGGTGCGCCGCCTCGGATTCATCGTTATGGTAGCGGTCTTCATCATGGATAATGAGCGTAGCATCCATAACTACATCAAATTCTATGTTCGAGCCAGGGAGGTCAGACACATCGACGAATTGTAGTTCTGTTTCGTAAAGCTCTATTTCACCGACATTCCGGACTTTGTTAAGGCGTAAATCAAGAACGGAGGGTTCAAGCGTAGGAAGATATTCCTCAATTGCCCTCCACATCTGATTGTCGAGGTTATTTTTAACATACTCCTTGAATGATCGGCTTTGTCTCACACGAACGCCCTCCCCTCTATGGCTATTTAGTAGTTGAATTCAATGCCAGTTACGACAGAATTAAAATCGCAAGAGGGCAGAGCTTCAAAATAATCTGTTCTGAGCCCAACATCTAAAACATACATGAACGCCGCAAAATCATAAATAATTGGTTCGCCTTTATTGTCCATAATATTTTTCCGAATACTTTCTGTCTTAGCGATAAGACAGGTGTATTGATACTGCTTATCTATAATCCGTGTATTCCCATTTGGATGCGCTTTCTGTAAATGCTGTCCGCTGGTTAGCGCAATGAGGTTTTCAATATAATCAGCAATCTCTTCAAATTCATTCTGAGGAAAGATGTGGTGCATATGTGTGGCCTTTTCGCCAACAGAAAAACGATCCAGAACTTCGGACATACCGTCCCTATGATCGTCATTGAATTTGCGAAGATACTTCATGGCTCTGCTGATGCGGTACTGATACATCTGCTCGGTCTTCGGCTGCGGATTAAAATCACCACGAGCAACATTCTTATCCTTGCCTACGGCATCATCTCTCCAGTTGGTCTGGTTATACATGATTTTATCGTAGGTAATCATAGCCCTTGAAAGATGCCCTTTTTCCACACCCTTCTTGTGCAGTTTGCAGGCGAGCGGATTCAGCACCTTGATAAAGATGCGGTTTGCCTCTACCGCGGTGTTGATGGGGGTGTATCTGATGCAAAAATCAGAGAACCTGGTCTTCAGTTCTTGCAGGGACTCTTTTGTCTGTAACTCAAAAAAGGTCTCGAAACTGTCCCACAAGCCACTATCCTTCAGCGTCTTTTCGATATAAAGGCAAAGAAACTCGAAAGAATTTCGCTCACGGAGCGCAATATACTCCAACACATCCATGTTTTCCACACTGAACTGGATAGTATTATGTACCACACCGTCCTCTCGTAGAACCCCCGCTGCCGCCAGCATCTTCATAGGTTGACGGAAGAACTTATTGTATTCGTCAAGCGTTGTCCTTATGGTCGGATCGGGTTTTCCAAACAAATGCTGAACATTCTGTATAGCGTACTCGGAGTGCCAAATATCCGGCGACTGGAATGGTTGCCGACCTCCATTCTGAATATAATCCACGATACAGTCCGCTACGAAGCAGACCGCATCCAAGGCACACTTCTGGTCAATCCAGCGACCGTTTCCTGTTTTGCGGACATCATAATCATGTTCATCCAAAAATCTCTGTAAAATATTACTCGTCATCTTCTTTTAACACCCCATAAAAATACACACTTGTCTTGTCCACATTAATGGACTGCGTTGACAGATTTCTTGCAATCCCGTAAAACCGCCTATATTCCTCTGTTGAGAAATACGCCCTTTGCCTCTTAGTAAGCCGCAGCGGTTTCTTCGGAATCAGAACTGCGACTGAACCATCCGCAATGGTTCCAGGAAGATTCTCAATGACTCGTGGATTATAAGTCATATTCGGAGTCAGGTAAACACTATAATCATTTACATATCGGTATGCTGAAAGCCCAACAGCCTTTTCTTTCGGCAGGTAAACGTCATAATCCGAAATGTGCGTGACGCCCTGTCCATCATCATTAATATTCCTTGCTTTGATTACCCACAAGGAAGAACCATCTTGTTTGTGACACGTAATGGACTTTGTAATTTGTCTGTCACGAAACACTGAGAACATATCAAACTGCAGTTTATCAGCAACGTTATCAAACTGCTCATCCCGATAAATGATGAAATAAGGAAATCTCTCATCCGTCAAATAAGATTGCTGCCGAACGGATTTCCGGTTGAACTTCATGCTATAGACCGTTGTTTCTTTCGGCTTCATCTTTGGATATACGATGAGGCACATGGTCTCAATCGACACCCCGGTGAAACCATAGCGGCCGAAGTCGATAATTGTATCCATCCGCATCTGCCGCAGAAGATTTCTCGTCTCCTCAAATTCATCTGTGCTGAGTAATGTCTTGTTCAGTACCAGGGCAACACAATCGCTACAGCGGGCACATTTTTCCAAAAACATCTCCGAGAGATTATTGGTGACTTTGTTTGCGTTTGACGCAAGAGAAATTTCAATTTCAGGCGTTCTCTTTTTCAGTTTCGAGAAAGGCGGATTGCCGACCGCCAAGTCATATCGATACGTTGTATGGTAGGTAAGGAAATCCTGACATATGCGGTTGATTGTAAAATTCTGCGGAATGTCAAGTTTCTCCAGCATAATATTGAGTGTCTCAATACTATCCGGATCGATATCTACCACATCCAGGATGACATGGGGAACATCTTCATACCGCTTGAACAGAAAAGGGATGAAACTCCCCGCTCCTACGGACGGTTCTAATATGCGAATTTCATCCTTGCTGAACGTTGGTAAACTCCCCATAATCTCGTTCACAATGAACTTATTTGTGTAAAACGCAGCATTTTTTTCCCTTCGGGCATTGCAAAGCTCCGTAATACGCATAAGCGATGCTACATCCAACTTCAGAGGATTATCCCTCAAAAAGGCACACAGGCTTTCCCGCTCATCCAAATGATTATCAGCGATGATCCTGTTGATTTCAATAGACTCACACCTTTTTTGGCTCAACTTGCTACGAATTGCCTCAGCAAGCTGCCGCATGATTTCGGTTGGTACAGCCTCGCCTAAACACTGACGAATGTTCATTTCATGGTTTTTATAAATATTCTTTTTTCCCTTGTCCGAAAGCGCATTTAGTTCATCGAGGCTCATATCCACCCAGCGGAAATCGTCAGGGATCGTCATCATCGCCATGAGTTCCCTGATGCTGTAAACTCTATCCTGTTCTGGATGAATCGTATTTTGCGCAGCCAGTTGGTCGTTGCGGGTATGAACACACTGAATAAAGCGGTCCCAAGGCTGCCTTGTGTATTTATCCCGGTTTTTCCTAATGTTCTCAACAATTTTGCCGTCAACCACCCTGTGCGGGCGCTTGGCAGGATCAGCATTGTCAAATGCGGATTCACCCTCTCTTAGATCATGAATCCACTCGCGCATCTCAGGCTTATATGTGCGGAATGCGTGATAAAAATCCGTTGCACAGATTTCTCCCCATTCCAATCTTGGGAAATCATAAATCACTTCCCGTAGTGTCTTCTCCGGTCGGAACTCCGGATAAATGTCATATGGCGTGATGTTGTTTCGATAGGCCTTATCGACGCCAATCATCAATGTTCTCGTCCGTGAAGAGTTCGAGCCATAATTCATAAAATTCAGAATTCGCCCGGAAATGATATAATCCTTTCCGAGAGTCTCCCTGACATACTCTCCAATTGGCACAGTCCATCCATCGGGTGTAATGCAGAGTGTTTTCTGAAACGCCATGACATTCTCAAGAATGAAGAATCTTGGATTAATCCGGCGGATAATCTCAACAGATTCAACCACAAGGCTATTCCTGTTTATTTCCTTACCGTTCTTTTTATGGTTAATGACGCTGATGCCCTGACAGGGTGGCGTAGCAATGATAACGTCCACACGATCATTTCCTTTTTTCTCCCACCTGTGGATCTCATCATAAATTCTCTGTTTAATCTCATCGGATGTGATATCTCCAACAATATAACCGGAATCAAATTCACATTTATGATTACAGCGTTGCACTTGCATCCTACGCTCTATGATTTCATTCGTGGCAATGCAATGATATCCTTCCATTTGGAAACCGTGGCAGCCTACACCGGCCGAACTAAACAGCGTCACATATGTTAGGCTTTTATCTTTCAACATGAGAAACCTCCATAAACGCTATTTCTTATATTCTACAATATCGCCGAAATCCGCATCTAAAACAGCACATATCTTTTCAAGAACAGCCAAAGTTACCTCTTGATCTTTCTTCATCCGAGTAACGGTATTTGGCGCAATATCGGCTGCTCTTCGCATATCAGCGACACTCATATTTTTATCAATTAACAATTTCCACAATCTGTTATATGAAACTGACATATCTGTCCTCCAACTCTAACAGCTACATTATGAACTCTACGGATTTTGCGAGTCACAAAATCCAATTAAAATTATAGCACAAAGCTACGCTTGTTGCAATAGATTCTCGCATTTAGTTGCGATTTTTTATCCAAACAATTCGAGAACTCCTGTTCTATCTACTTCGTTTAACTCTACAACAACATTTTAACGATAGCCCTACTCTGTAACGATAGCTTTTCTATCGTTACAGAGTACCACCAAAATGGTGAACCGCCTTGTCAAAACCGCCATTTTGCCTATGCCACCACAGTGTTGAAAATAGAAAAACCGCCCAGAAACGGCGGATTTACGGCATTTTTGAGGGTATGGAATTGTATCAATCTCGGCGTGGTTTTGTCGCAGATCACGTCATCGGCTTTCGGGTCCATCAGCTCCACCATCATGCGGATAATGTGGCGCGGGGTACGGAACTGACCGTTGAGGCCGGACTGGCTGATTTTGCTCAGCAGATATTCATAGGTATCGCCGCGCACATCCACCGCCTGAGATTCGTTCATCAGGCGATAAATCTCGTCCAGCGCATCCACCACTTTGGATAGCAGAAGCGGCGTGGGCAGCTTAAAAATGGCGTCATCCATGTACTTGGAATAGGCGCTGTTTTTGTCGCCGTGAAGGTTCTTGATAAAGGGAAACACCCACTCCTGCATCACGCTGTACATCTTTCCGGCGGGGAAATCGTGGAATACACTCCACTTAAGCTGCTGGCCATCGATGGTACGGTCACCGACCTGCACCTCATCCGCAAAAATGCTCTGATACGGCAGCCCCAGCATGGCAGCTTCCTTGGCCCGGAGATTGTCGGTGTCATCCAGATCATGGATGAACATCAGA
>Ga0129314_1001385_pt1 | contig 17048 bp, 13 predicted proteins | sample O1111metagenome_FD_94431 | JGI IMG/M metagenome (GOLD analysis project Ga0129314, IMG submission 94431) | Orangutan individual fecal microbial communities from fecal samples from Wisconsin, USA - O1111 metagenome | ecosystem: Host-associated > Mammals > Digestive system > Large intestine > Fecal... | reverse complement strand
CTGATGTTCAACCACCGGCGGCAGAGCCGCGACCGCCTGCTGCGCCAGCGCATCCTGGCGCTGGCCGGAGATCGCACCCTCTGGATGGACCGCTATTCCGCCGCCCTGTTCGGCGCAGAACTGGACGGACATACCGTCCGCGTGGAGGAAGACTTTCTTGCTCAGGCCGCCCCTGGGGATTTTTGCTTTTTAGAGGACCGCTCCCCCCGGCCTGCGGAAGAAAACATCGAACAGGTGGTCCTCTTCCGGTGGAACCGCACCTATCCCGCCGATCTGCATTTCGATTTGGACCTCAGCCGCTGGACGCTGACCTGCTCCGAGGACTTCCCCGGCTCTTCCCACGATAAAATCACCCAGGAGGTATATACCCGTGCATAAGCTGAACCGTGCCATACTCCCCTTCCTGCTCGCCGTCATACTGGCGCTGTCCGGCTGCGAGAATCTGACACCCCAGCAGCAGGCGGCCATCGACCTGTCCTCCCTGCCCGAGTATTCCGGCCAAGCCTATGTGGAGCTGAACAATAACGTCCCCTTCTTCACAGAAGAGGATCTGACCTCTGCCTCCTTCGAGGAATATAGTCCGCTGGACGAATTGGGCCGCTGCGGCACAGCTTACGCCTGTATCAGCACCGATTTAATGCCCACAGAACCCCGGGGTTCAATTGGTCAGGTAAAGCCATCAGGCTGGAAAATCGCGAAGTACGACTTTGTAGACGGAAAGTATCTGTATAACCGCTGCCACCTGATCGGCTTTCAGCTTACGGGCGAAAATGCCAACGAGCAAAACCTGATCACCGGCACCCGCTACCTGAACGTCACCGGAATGCTGCCTTTCGAAAATCTCACCGCCGACTACATCAAGGAAACGGGCAACCACGTGCTCTATCGGGTCACCCCGGTGTTTACGGGGGACGAGTTGGTGGCCAGGGGCGTGGTGATGGAGGCCATGTCCGTAGAGGACAAGGGCGACGGAGTCCTGTTCAACGTCTACTGCTACAACGTTCAGCCCGGCGTGACCATCGACTACGCCACCGGGGACAGCGCCCTGGACGGCACCACCGATGAGGGCGAGCAGGTCAGCTACATTCTGAACACCAACACAAAGAAATTCCACCTCCCCTCCTGCCCCAGCGTAAACGAAATGAAGCCGGAATACCGGCAGGAGTACGACGGCAGCCGCACCATTTTAGAGGCCCAGGGATACAGCCCCTGCGGCCGCTGCAAGCCCTGATCCCTGATAACAAGAACGCCCCCGTCCGACGGACGGGGGCGTTCTCTGTTCAACTTCCAATTTCGTTTGGCACTTCCCTCCCCTGCAAGAGGCGGGGAGTACAATGCTTACGTCAACGCAAGCATTCACAGCAAAATCGGGGTTGTTCTATGATGGGTCAGAATCAGTCGATGCCGGTGACCTCGGCGATTACCTCGTGCATCAGCTGCATCCGGTACTCGGGCACGTGCATCTTCACGGAACAGCCGGGGGTAAAGATGAACTTCTTGTCGTCAGGACCCAGCTGCTCCAGGGCGTCAACCAGGCGGGCCTTGATGACAGCCTTCACAGCCTCACGGTCGTTCTCAGGGCTGTCAAAGTCATGCCAGAACTCCACGCCGCCCATCAGGATCTTGTCGGTCATGGCGCGAACCTGCTTCAGGCTCATGGGAGCGTGAGTAGGATCGCTGGCGCGGTCTTCCCAGTTGTAGGCCTGAACGGGGTAGCCCAGCTCCTCATACTGGTCGAAGCGCAGGTTCTTATAGCCGTGGACATGCAGCATGTTGAACCAGGTCTTGTCCTTGATGGAATTCAGCAGGGGCAGGTCGTACTTGGCGCCGAACTCGGCATAGGTCTCGCGGTCCATGTCATCATAGGAGGCGAAGGCGTCGGCCCAGAAGATACCGTCAACGCCGCCCATCTCCATCAGAGCATCCAGGAACATCTGGATGGACTCGCTGATGATCTCCATGCCAGCGTGGACATCCTCGGGGCTGTACTTGATGGCGGCCTGCAGCAGCTGGGGCCTGGCGCTGCCGCCGTAAACGCCGCGGGCGCAGTACAGGGGGGAGAATACGCTGGCAATAACGGGCACCTCGCCCTTCAGGCCATCGATCACCCGCTTGGTGATCTCCAGCTGCTGGGCAATGTCTCTGTCGGTGACCTTGGGCACCTTCAGCTCGCGGAACATCTTGGGGTGATCCACAGCAAACTTGGTAACGGTGCCGTTCAGGAAGGTAGCGGAGGTGGAGGGCTTATAGGTGCAGCCCATGGCGGAATCGAAGAACAGGCCATTGTACTGCAGCTTGCACAGGTCCCACTTCATCACCTCGCAGGAAGTGAGGATGCCCTTGGCAAAATCCTTGGGGCACTGGTCCAGCAGGGGCATGTGATACCAACCGGCAACGCCGATACGGTCGGGCTGCTTGCCCTCGGTCATGGCTTTGATACGCTGCATAGAGTTCATAATCGTTCTCTCCTATCGTCTATATTTTGATATGCGATACGACGCAGATATGGTTTGAGCGGTGACAGCGGTTCAGCCGCCAAAACGGGCACAGGCCAGGAAGTGGCCGGGGGAAACTTCCTTCAGCTCAACAGGCTTGTGCCGGCACTCCTCGGTCGCAAAGGGGCAGCGGGCGGCAAAGCGGCAGCCGGGAGGGGGATCGATGGGGCTGGTGACCTCGCCGCGAATGATCTCTCGCTCCTGGTTCCGTCGGGCGGGATCGGGCAGAGGGATGGCGGCCAGAAGGGCCTTGGTATAGGGGTGCATGGGGTTGGCAAACAGCTCCTCGGTGGGTGCGTGTTCGATACACTGACCCAGATACATCACGGCGATGTTGTTGCTGATATGCTTCACCACGCTCAGGTCGTGGGTGATGAACATATAGGACAGCCCCATATCGTCCTGCAGGTCCATGATCAGGTTCAGGATCTGGGCCTGGATGGACACGTCCAGAGCGGAGACGGGCTCGTCACAGACGATAAACTTGGGGTCCAGCGCCAGAGCACGGGCCACGCCGATACGCTGACGGCGGCCGCCGTCCAGCTCGTGAGGGTAGGTGTTGACGAAGCGCTGGGCCAGGCCAACAATATCCATCAGCTCTTTCACCCGCTTGGCCCGGTCGGCCTTGCTCATGTCCTTGCGGCAGAGGATCAGAGGCTCCTCAATGATCTGGCTGACCGTATACCGGCTATCCAGAGAGGCATAGGGATCCTGGAAGATCATCTGCATATCCTGCCGCAGGGCCTTCATCTGCTTGGCGTCGTATTTCAGAATATCCTTGCCCTCGAAGAGCACCTCGCCGGAGGTGTGGGGCAGCAGACGCAGCATGGTACGGCCCAGAGTGGACTTGCCGCAGCCGGACTCGCCTACCACGCCCAGGGTCTCGCCCTTGTTGATGGTCAGGTTTACGTCATCCACAGCGTGAAGCTGTCCACGGGGAGTGTCAAAATATTTCTTTAGGTGCTTTACTTCAACCAGCGGTGTGGCCATTTACTCCGCCTCCTTCTTGTCAAACAGGTGGCACTTGACCATGTGTCCGCCGCCCATATCATGGACCGCGGGCTTCTCCTCCACGCAGCGGTCGCTGCGGTTGGGGCAGCGATCGGCAAAGGGGCAGCCGGGCATCTGGATGGAGGGGTCAGGCATCAGACCGTCAATGGGGCGCAGGCGGCGCTGGCCCTCGCTCATACTGGGGATAGAGCCGAACAGGCCCTTGGTATAGGGATGATGGTCATCGTTATAGAAGATCTGCTCCACAGAGCCATACTCGATGATCTCACCGGCGTACATAATAGCTACGCTGTCGCAGACCTCGGCCACAACGCCCAGGTCGTGGGTGATCAGCAGCATGGCGGTGTTGAATTTGTCCCGCAGCTCCTTCATCAGGGCCAGCACCTGCGCCTGGATGGTCACGTCCAGAGCGGTGGTGGGCTCGTCGGCCAGGATCAGCTCAGGCTCGCAGGCCAGAGCGATGGCGATTCCGACGCGCTGCTTCATTCCGCCTGAGAACTGGTGCGGGTAGTCCTTCTTACGCTCGGAGGGGATACCCACCAGATTCAGCAGCTCGTCCACACGCTTGGACAGGGCCTCCTTCTCGTGGATACCGTGGGTCTCCAGCACCTCGGCGATCTGGTCGCCCACCGTGAGGACGGGGTTCAGGCAGGTCATGGGGTCCTGGAAGATCATGGAGATCCGGCGGCCGCGCAGGGCGCGCATTTCGGCCTCGCTGGCCTTGGTGATGTCCACATCGTCAAACTTGATATCGCCGCTGGTGATCTTACCCACGCGCTCGGGCAGCAGCTTCATCACGGCGGTAGCCGTGGTGGTCTTGCCGGCGCCGGTCTCGCCCACCAGCCCCAGGGTCTCGCCCCGGAACAGGTCCAGGTTCAAACCGTTCACCGCGTACAGGGTGGCGTCGTCGGTGATGTAAGTTACGGAAAGGTCACGGATCTCAAGCAGTTTTTCTTTATTCTCGTTCATTTCGTGCTCTCCTTTCCGCTTAGTTCTTCAGCCGGGGGTCCAGAGCGTCACGCAGGCCGTCGCCAATCAGGTTGAAGGACAGCACGGAGGTGGCGATTGCCAGACCGGGGATGGTGATCAGATGGGGGTACTGGCGCATGAACTCCTTACCGGTGGACAGCATAGAGCCCCACTCCGGGGTGGGAGGAGTGATACCCAGACCCAGGAAACTCAGGGAGGCCACGGACAGGATGGAGGAAGCCATGGTCAAGGTGGCCTGTACGATCAGGGAGCCCATAGCGTTGGGGATAATGTGGCGGAAAATGATATGGGTGTGGTCCGCGCCGTAGCAGCGGGAGGCCTCTACAAATTCCGCATTCTTCAGACCCATCACGCTGGACCGGACGATTCGCGCATAGCGGGGCACCTGAGAGATACCGTTGGCCAGCAGCAGGTTGCCCAGACCGCCGCCCAGAGCGGCCACGATGCAGATGGCCAGCAGCATGGAGGGGATAGCCAGGAACACGTCCATGATACGCATAAGGACGTTGTCGATGCGGCCGCCGAAGTAGCCGGCGGTGGCGCCGATCAAGGTGCCGAAGAACAGGGCGAAGCCGGCGGTGACAAAGCCCACCACCAGGGAGATCCGGCCGCCGTAGATGATACGGATGAACATATCGCGGCCGTACTGGTCGGTGCCGAAAATGTGACCGGGGGTGCCGGGCAGCTTAAAGGTCTCCTGGGCGTTCAGCGCGATACACTGTGTGTTGTAGTCGAAGAACAGGTCGGCACTGAGGGAGGTGATCATCAGAAAGAGGAGGATCACAAGTCCCAGCACAGACAGTCTGTTCTTCATAAAGCGCCGGACGACCGAGGCAAGCTGGCTTCTGCGCTTTACGTTTTCAGTTCCGTTAGATGCCATGTAAGACTTCCGTCCTTTCTTTAAGTATTGGTCTGGGCATGGCGCTTGATCCGCTTCTTCGTGGTGGTAAACTGAGACTTCAGACGGGGGTCCACCACGGCGTAGATCAGGTCCACAACCAAGTTCATCAGGGCGATAAAGGTCGCCACTACCATCAGGGTGCCCACGATAGCGGGGGCGTCCTTCACGCGGACGGAGTTGACCAAGAAGTTGCCCATACCGGAGATCGCAAATACATTCTCGATTACCACGGTACCGCCCATCTGCACGCCGATGTTCATACCGGCAATGGTGATCACGGGCAGAATGCTGTTGCGCAGCACATGCTTGAAGATCACGCGGCTCTCCTTCACGCCCTTGGCCCGGGCCATCTTAACATAGTCCTGACGAATGGCCTCCAGCACAGAGGAGCGGGTAGTACGGGTCTGGGTCGCAGTAGCGGAGGCTGCCAGCACCAGCACCGGTAATATAAAACCCGCTGCCGATTCGCCGCCTGTTGCCGGCAGCCACCGGTGCTTCAGGCAGAAATACAGCAGCGACATTAGGCCCAGCCAGAAGGCGGGGATAGCCGTCAGCAGCATTGCCAGCACGCGGGCAAAATAGTCAATGAAAGAATATTGTTTCACCGCTGAAATCAAACCAAGGGGTACGCCCACCAAAACAGACAGGCCAATGCCGCCCAGGGCGATGACCATGGTCTTGGGCAGACGCTGGGCGATCTCGCCGGCCACGGAGTTACCGGTACGGTAAGAGGTGCCCAGGTCACCGGTGACGACGCCACCAATATACTTGGCATATCGCACCAGGAAGTTGTCGTTCAGACCCCACTCCTCTCGCTTGGCTTCCATCAGGACGGGGTCAGCATCGGCGCCCATGATCAGCTGGACAGGGTCGCCGGGGGTAACACTGATAATGGTAAAGATGATAAAGGAAATACCCAAAACAATGGGGATCATCAGAACCAAACGTTTTAAAATATAGCGCGTCAAGGAATTAACCTCCCATCTTACGGGCCACAGGCCTTGTCATGCGGCCCTGTGCCCTAAAAGGTGTATCTTCTGTTATAGGTTCAAAATTAAGCTGAGCGAAAGCTTGGATCTTCACAAATCAGGAATAAAGCAGGCGTGCCAACGTCCCGCGCGCTTGGCGCAGCGCGCTGGCACGCCGTTACCTTACATTTGGGGTCTCTCCGCGCTATTTGCCCGTTTTGGAATTACCAGGACCACTTGGAGAAGTCAACCACAGAACCGTAGTTCACGTTAACGCCCTTCAGGTTGCTGTTGGTGGCCAGGTTGGTCAAAGAGGTGTACAGGGGCAGGCAGTAGGCCTCGTCACGGATGATCTCGGCCACGCGCTTCACGCAGGCAGCGCGCTCGGCGGGATCAGCGGAAGTACGGTTGGTCAGGATGGCCTCATCCAGCTCGGGGTCATTGATCTGCATGTAGTTGTTGCCGGGAGTGATGTTGCCGCTGTAGAAACGGCGGTACACACCGTCATCCATGTTGGGGTAGTCGCAGGAAACGGCCCAAATGGTGGCGTCGTAGTCGAAGTTGTTGTAAACTTCCTGCAGGTAGGTGCCGCGCTCCATGGTCACCAGATTCACTTCCACGCCGATATTCATCAGCTGGCCCTGGATGGCCTCAGCGGGCTTGCTGTAGCCGCTCTGAGTGGTGGTCTTCATGGTGAACTTAAAGCCGTTGGGATAGCCGGCCTCGGCCAGCAGCTCCTTGGCCTTCTCCACATCATAGACGTCGCCGTCAAAGTCCTCGGGGAAGTTTTCCACGAAGGTGGGGTAGGGAGTGTACAGGGGGTCCACAGAACCGTTGACAGCCAGAGCGGTCACGTCAGCCTTATTGATGGCGCAGCAGATGGCCTGACGCAGAGTCTTGTTGTCGGCGAACACGCTCTTCTGGCCGTTGGAGTAGGTGCCGTTGTTGAAAGCCAGAGTATACACCTGGCCGCCGGGAACGGAGTACATGGTCAGGTCGGGGTTGCTCTCGATCAGGCTGCGGTTGCTCTCGGAAACCTGGATGTAGGCGTCGATGTCGCCGGCCTCCAGAGCGATCAGCTCGGTAGCCTCCTCAGAGATGATACGGAAGGTCAGGGTCTTCAGGGGCACCTCGCCCTTCCACCACTCGTCGTTGCGCTCCAGAACGATGTTCTCACCGCTCATCCAGCTGACGAACTTGAAGGGGCCGGTACCGTTGGGGTTGCGGCCATAGCCCTCGGGATTGGCCTCGTAGGTCTCCTTGCACACCACGCTGGCGTTGGTCAGAGCCAGCAGGTTCAGCACGGGGGAGAAGGGATAGGCCAGGGTGAACTTGAAGTGAGTGTCGTCCACCTTCTCGATGTTGGTGATCACGCTGTAACGGCCGGCAAAGTTCTCAGTGCTCTTCTGCAGGGAGAATATCACGTCCTCCACGGTCATGGTCTGACCCTGGTGGAACTTAACGCCCTCGCGGATCTTCATGGTGTAGGTCAGGTTGTCCTCAGAGATCTCCCAGCTCTCCACCAGGTTGCCCACGATCTCGCCGTTGTCACCTTCGGCCAGAATGGTATCGTGGATGGCGTGAACGGGCAGGTAGGTGATACGCTCACCGGCAGTGGTAGCGTCCAAGGTGGTGGGCTCGCTGGGGATAGAGAACACCAGCGTGTCCTTGGCGGGGCCGGCATTGCTGCCAGAACCGTCGTTGTTAGAGGGATTGCCTCCGCAGCCGGCGAGCAGGCTGACAGCCAGCGCAGCGCTCAGCAAGAGACTGGGAATTTTCTTCTTCATCTTTCTTTCTCCTTATCGTTTAGATTCTGGGGGAGTGCGGTTAAAACATCGCTTTTCGCTGGGAAACGCGATATCTTACAGATTCAGCCCCGGCATCATTCGGTCCGCACGGGAAGGCGCGAGACCATGCCTTTGGGGGAAGGGAGGTGGGAAGGAACTCTTATTCGCTTTTCAGCATCCACAGGGACACTGCCAGGATGACGCCATAACCCATCAAACCCACAAGGGTAGGCACCTGTCCAAAGATAAAATAGCTGTAGATGGCACTGAACAGCAGCTGGGAGTACTCAAAGGGACCCAGGAACCGGCCGGGCGCTCTGGCGTAGGCGTTAGTCATACCAAACTGCCCCACCGCGGCGGCTATACCGGAACCGATCAGCGTGATCACCTGAAATGTACTCATGGGGCTGAAGGCCGCCAGCATAAAGGGGATGGACACCAGACAAGAGAACAGGGAAAAATAGAAGATGATCACATTTTTCTCCTCTCCCCGCTGGGTGAGGAACCGGACATACACATACGCGATGCCGGTGGTGGCGCCCCCTATCACTGCAACCATAGCCGGCAGCAGCTGTCCGCTGGAAAAGCTGGGCTGCAGCACAAATACACATCCCAAAAAAGAAATGGTGATGGCCATCCACTGCCGCTTTGTCACAGTTTCCTTCAGCAGGAAAAAGGAATACAGAATGGTAAAAAAGGGACTGAGCTTCGTCAGGATCGTCGCGTCCGGAAGGATCATATAGCGCAGTGCATAATAGTTGCACAGCATTCCCACCGTACCGAAGGCCGCCCTGGCCAGAACCCCCATTCTGTTCTCTTTTTTCACATACAGCGAACCGCCGCTGTGCCTAATCGCCGCCAGCGCCACAAAAGTGGAAATAAAATTCCGGAAAAAACTCTTTTGCATGACGGGCAGATCCCCCGACAGCTTTACCAGCATACTCATGCTGGCAAAGCCGAAGGCGGAGACTAAGATATACAGCACTGCCTGCTGCTTGTCGGTCAGCTTTCTGTTTGTTTTTGTCATACTCGCTTCCCTCTGTCCGCAGCGGTCGTTTCCGGCTCTATCACTTTTTCAGGTAAGTCTCAAACCAATTGAGGATCTCATCCATACGGCGGATCCGGTTGGTGGGCTTACCGGAGCGGGACAGCTCATGGTTCTCGCCGTGGAACAGGCAGAGCTTGGCGGGGCAGCCTGCGGTCTTCAGCGCGGCGAACATGGTCAGACCCTCGGTCATATAGCACACGTGGTCGTTATCGGAGTGGATAAACAGTGTGGGGGTGGTAGACTTCTCCGCATACTTCAGGGGGGAGCAGTCCCACAGGACCTCGGGGTTCTCACCGGCGCGGGTGCCGTGCTTATAGACGCTGTGGTACCAGCCGCGGATGGCGGTATACTCGAAGGTGACCCAGTCGGAGATGGAGCGCTGGCTGCACGCAGCGGCAAAGCGGTTGGTGTGGCCGATGATCCAGTTGGTCATATAGCCGCCGTAGCTGCCACCGGTAACGCCCAGGCGCTTCTGGTCGATCTCGGGGTACTTCTCCAGGATGCCGTCCAGATAGTCCATCAGGCTCACATAGTCCCAGTCACCGTACTTGCCGGTGATGTTCCGGAAGTCGAAGCCACGGCCATCGCTGCCGCGGGGGTTACAGAAGATGACAAAGTAGCCGTTGTTGGCCCACAGCTGATGCTCGCAATGCAGCACGTTGGAGAAGATGGTGGGAGGACCGCCGTGAATGTGCAGAATGGCGGGGTAGGTCTTGCCCTCCTGATAGTCGGTGGGCTTCATCACCCAGCCGTGAACGGTCAGGCCATCGCTGGTCTTGACCTCTTCAAACTTGGGCTTAGACAGAGTCAGCTGCGCCAGCAGTTCGTCGTTGAAGTGGGTGATCTGCTCGCCGTTTTCATACAGCTCGTTCAGCTTCTCGTCGTACATGGCGCTGGTTACCGTGCGGCCGTTCTCGCTGCGGTCGAAGGCGGTGATCAGGCCCTGCTTGTAGTCCTCCTCGCGCCAGTGGCCATTGATATCAATGGAATACAGGCCGATGCTGTCTACCCGGGTGGACAGCAGGTACAGGCGGTCGCCCACGCGCTTCATGCCCTGGCCGGCGCCCATCTTGGCATCGGTGGTGCCGTTGCCGCCGCCCACATTGTGGTCGTACTCCATAATCAGCTTGTACTCGCCGCCGGCAGCGGAAATGCGGTAGAAGTTGTTGTTCTCGCGGTCATGCTCGTAGGGGGTGCAGGGGTTGCCCATAAACACGACCTCATCGCCGAAGGGAGCGCTGGCGAAGATGTGCATGGTGTTCTGGGGGATCAGCATAGTCAGCTTCTTAGCCGCAATATCGTACACGGACAGAGAGTACAGCCGGGTAGCCTTGGCGTCGTACTCCATACCCACGATAGACACCTTGCCGTCGGCGCACAGGAACTTCACAGTCTCGAACCAGGGGCCGGTGATGAAGTCCAGTTTCTCGGTGTTCTCGTCATACAAATACAGACGGTTACGGAACTTGCTGGTGTAGCCAAGGCCGTTCTCGCCCCAGTAGGGGATCTCGGTCAGGGTGGTGACAGCGCCCTTCTCCTCGCCGGGCAGGAGGACATTATTGTCATGGCGGCCCAGAACCACATACTTGCCGCCGCCCACATTCGTCAGCTGGGCAGACAGAATGGGGAGCTCGAAGGCCTTCTCCACCTCGCCGCTGGTCAGGGACAGGGCGTTGAACACAGTCAGCGCCTCGCCGTCCTTCATGCGCTTGGCGTCCCGGGGATCCCGCGCCGCAGCAAACAGAATGGTGTCGTTGTTCTTCCACAGGAAGTTGCCGGCATCGCCGCCCTGGGTCACACGGCGCACGTTGCCGTTCTCGTGTACGTACAGGTCGCTGTCATAGCCGTTCTTGGCAACATTGACGCGCTTTACCATAAACGCAATGCGCATTCCGTCCGGGGACAGCTTGGGATTGCTGACATACCGGAACTGGTAAAACGTTTTGGATGTTACTTTTTCCATGGTATTTTCTCTTTCCTTTCACTGCTTTCTATTTATATCAATAATCCTCTGAAAGCCAAATTTTATATTCCCCTCTCATCTCGTCTGTTCCAGGGATCGTACTCCCCCTAAAGGGGTTGTCAGGGACAAATCCAAGCAGAGTTCCCCCCTGCCCCTTGCATTCTGCCGTCAGGTGTGATAAAACCTTATCAGCGAACCGCAAAACACAACAGAAACGAGGATCCCCGTGAATTTTTTGAATCTAAAATATTTTCTTGTGCTGGCGGAGGAGCTGAACTTTACTCAGTCCGCCGAGCGCCTGCACATCTCTCAACAGTCCCTCAGTTCTCACGTCAGCCGACTGGAGAAGGAGTGCGGACTTCAGCTGATCAGCCGGGAACCGCCGCTGCACCTGACCGAGGCCGGCATGGAATTTGCCCGCAGCGCCCGGGTCATGCTAAAAGAGAAGGAGACGTTAGAAAAACGGCTGACCGGTCTGCTGAACCATCAACAGGGGACCATCACCATCGGCATACCCTTCTCCCGCAGCGCGATTCTTATGCCCCAGGTGCTCACCCGTTTCTCTCGGGATTTTCCCGACATAAAAATCAGGCTGATTGAGGGCAGCAGCAGCGATATTCTAAAATATCTCACCAAGGGTGCCGTAGATCTGATCCTGGGCTTTCAGCCGGAGGAATCCGAGCGATTGGAGTCCCTCCGGATCTACATGGAGAGCACAAAAATTATCGTGCCCAACCAGATCCTGTCGGCCATGCCCAACGGAGAAGAGCTACGCCGCAAAAACGAACCGTTGCCCCTGAAGGTCTTTGCGGATTGTCCCTTTATCAGTCTGAACGAGGGGGCGCTGACCGGCCGGGTCCTCCGGGCCATCACGCAGGACGAGGACTTCATCCCCAACATCGTGGTGGAAACGAAAAATCTGTTGACCATGCTGTCGCTGTGCTGCACAGGGCTGGGCGTCTGCATCTGCCCCAACAGTTACCTGATGATGGCGGACTCGCCCTTCAGCTCCTCTATTCTGGAGCGGACCACCGTCTTTGACCTGGATTCCGCCTTCGGCGATTCCTGGATCGCAGTAACCTGGGCCAAGAACAAGTACCAGTCCGCAGCTGAAAAACACTTATTGAAGATCATCAAAGAGACATATCCCCACCGCTAATGGTGGATAGACTCATTCATAATCTGTCTATATTTTAAGATGACCGCGTCAAAACGTCCAACATCAAAAGCCCGATATGTAACAACACAAATATTGTCACATTAACAACTTTTTTATTTTTATTACTCAAAAGCCGCGGTTTTTCCCCCTCGTTTTTTATGCCTTTGTCCCTACTGGACGGACGTTTTCTCCCTGTCTTCCCCCCTGCTCTGCCAGGCCCTCCACCCCGCTCCATATTCCGTGAAGATTGGGGGTTGACAATCTGAAAAAAATCATGTAAAGTGACGTTGTCAAAAATCAGGCACAGGCAAATGCGATGACAGGGAAAAAGTCAGTGCGCGCATTTCAGAGAGCCGCCGGACGGTGCAAGGCGGTATGCAGACGCTGATCTACTGGCCCTCGAGCAGTCAGACTGAAGGTCCATCCGGATCGTAGGTTTGAACGGGTCTCCTCACCGTTACCAATGAGGCCATATTCGTCCCCCCTTCGGGACCGATAAGGAGAGTGGACAGAGCGATCTGTCAACAAGAGTGGTACCGCGGAAGTTAAGACTTTCGTCTCTTAAAGTAAAGAGACGAAAGTCTTTTTGTTTTGTCTGTGTATCTGTACCTTTCACAATCAAGGAGGTATTTCACATGAAAAAAATCAAAATTTTCGACACAACACTCCGCGACGGCGAGCAGTCCCCCGGCTGCAGCATGAACCTGTCCGAAAAGCTGGACATGGCCCGGCAGCTGGACGCCCTTGGCGTGGATATCATCGAGGCCGGCTTTGCCATCGCCTCTCCGGAAGATTTCCGCAGCGTAGAGGCCATCTCTCAGGCTGTCAATAACTGCACCGTGGCCAGCCTGGCCCGTGCCACCAAGGGGGACATCGACGCCGCCTGGAACGCAGTGAAGGGCGCCAAGCACCCCCGCATCCACGTATTTCTGGCCACCAGCGACATCCACATGGAGTACAAGCTGAAAATGACCCGGGAGCAGGTGGTCGCCAATATCGACGAAATGGTGCGCTATGCCAAGAGCTACTGCGACGATATCGAGTTCTCCGCCGAGGACGCCTCCCGCTCCGACCGGGAATTTCTGGCCAAGTGCTACTCCGTAGCCGTGGCCGCCGGAGCCACCACGCTGAATGTTCCGGATACCGTAGGCTACTCCACGCCCGAGGAGATGTACGACCTGATCCGCTACCTGAAAGAACATGTAGTGGGGGTAGATAATACTGATATCTCCGTCCACTGCCACGATGACCTGGGCATGGCAGTCGCCAACTCTCTGGCCTGCGTCCGGGCGGGGGCCACCCAAGTGGAATGTACCGTCAACGGTATCGGCGAGCGGGCGGGCAACGCCAGTCTGGAGGAGGTCGTCATGGCCATCCGCACCCGCGCTGACTACTACAACGCCTGCACCGGGATCAACACGCAGCAGATCTACCGCTCCAGCAAGCTGTTGTCCAGCATCACCGGCGTCCCCATCTCCCCCAGCAAGGCCATCGTGGGCGCCAACGCCTTCGCCCACGAGTCGGGCATCCACCAGCACGGCGTCATCGCCAACGCCCAGACTTACGAGATCATGAAGTCCACCGATGTGGGCATCCCCCAGAACACCATGGTCCTGGGCAAGCATTCCGGCAAGCACGCTCTGCGGGAGCGGCTGGAGGAACTGGGCTATACCGTATCCGACCAGCAGCTGGAGGACATCTTTGGCCGCTTTAAGACTCTGGCGGACAAGAAGAAATCCATCACCAACTCCGATCTGGAGGCCCTGGTTCTCAACCGCGGCGACAACGAGGCCGGCGGCTGGCAGCTGGTGCGCCATGTGGTCAACGTGGGTACCGGGATGCCCAACACTTCCTGTATCACCCTGGTCCGGGACGGCCAGTCCAAGGAAGAGGTCGCCCTTGGCTCCGGCCCGCTGGACGCATCCTTCAAAGCCATCAACCGGATCATCGGCATGGATGTAAAGCTGGACAGCTTCAGCCTGAACGCCGTGACCGACGGCGAGGACGCCATCGGCGAGGCCGTGGTGAAGATCAGCGCCGACGGCGAGGTGTATACCGGCACTGGTATCTCCACGGATATTATCGAATCTTCCATCCGGGCCTATGTAAACGGCATCAACAAAGCCGCGGCCCAGCAGTAAATCAGCCAGCAGAAAAGAAGGAGGACTCCCCATGAGCATGACAATGACACAGAAAATCCTGGCCCGGCACGCAGGTCTGGACCATGTAGATGTAGGGCAGCTGATCGAGGCCAAGGTGGATTTGGTCCTGGGCAACGACATCACCACTCCCGTGGCCATCACCGAATTCGAAAAGGCCGGCTTTACTCAGGTCTTTGACAAGGAGAAGATCGCCATCGTTCTGGACCACTACACCCCCTGCAAGGACATTAAGTCCGCCCAGCTGTGCAAGCAGGCCAGAGACTTCGCCCGCAAGCACGCCATCACCAACTTCTTCGACGTGGGCCACATGGGCGTGGAGCACGCCCTCCTGCCCGAGCAGGGCCTGTGCGCCCCGGGCGAGATCATCGTGGGCGCCGACTCCCACACCTGCACCTACGGCGCCCTGGGGGCTTTCTCCACCGGCGTAGGCTCCACCGACATGGCGGCCGCGATGGCCACCGGCAGCCTGTGGTTCAAGGTCCCCGCCGCCATCAAGGTCACCTTAAAGGGAAAGCTGCAGCCCCATGTCTCCGGTAAGGATGTTATCCTGCACCTGATCGGCAAGATCGGTGTAGACGGCGCCCTGTATCAGTCCCTGGAGTTTTCCGGCGAGGGCGTCGCCTCCCTGAGCATGGACGACCGCTTTACCATCTCCAACATGGCCATCGAGGCCGGCGGCAAGAACGGCATCTTCCCTGTGGACGAAAAGACCATGGCGTACATCGACGGCCGGGTCCACCGCCCCTTCCAGGCGGTGGAGGCCGACCCCGACGCCGTCTACGCCTCCGAAGTGGTCATCGACCTGGACAAGCTGGAGCCCACCGTGGCCATGCCCCACCTGCCCGAGAACACCAAGACAGTCAGCGAGGTGGCCGGTCTTCCCATCGACCAGGTGGTCATCGGCTCCTGCACCAACGGCCGCATCAGCGACCTGCGTGCCGCCGCCGCCGTCATGAAGGGCAAGCAGGTCTCCCCCAAGGTGCGCTGCATCATCATTCCCGCCACTCAGGAGATCGTCCTCCAGGCCATGAAGGAGGGACTGATCCAGACCTTTATCGAGGCTGGAGCCGCCGTCTCCACCCCCACCTGCGGCCCCTGCCTGGGCGGCCACATGGGCGTTATGGCCGCCGGCGAGCGCACCGTATCCACCACGAACCGGAACTTTGTGGGCCGCATGGGGGATGTGACCTCCGAAATCATCCTGGCCTCCCCCGATGTAGCCGCTGCATCCGCCATTGCCGGCTGCGTGGCCGACCCCCGCGCCTGAAAAATAATCGAAAGGAACTGATACACCATGAAGGTTTATAAATACGGCGCCAATGTGGACACCGACGTGATCATTCCCGCCCGCCATCTGAACGACCCCTCCCCCGCCGCTCTGGCCTCCCACTGCATGGAGGATATCGACGCGCAGTTCGCCGCCACTGTTCAGCCCGGAGACATCATCGTGGCCGGTCCCAACTTCGGCTGCGGCTCCAGCCGGGAGCACGCCCCTCTGGCCATCAAGTCCTGCGGTGTGAAGTGCGTGATCGCCCCCTCCTTCGCCCGCATCTTCTACCGCAACTCCATCAACATCGGCTTTCCCATCGTAGAGTGCGCCCAGGCCGCCGAGGAGATCCAGGCCGGGGACCAGGTGGACGTGGACTTCTCCACCGGCGTCATCACTGACCGGACCACAGGCAAGACCTACCAGGCCGCTCCCTTCCCCCCGTTCATCGAGGGCATCATCAAAAGCGGCGGTCTGCTCAACTCCCTGAAAGAAAGAGGGGCAGCAAAATGAACCGTAAGATCGCGCTGATCCGGGGCGACGGCATCGGCCCTGAGATCATGGACCAGGCCCTGCTGGCTCTGGATGCCGCAGCCAAAAAGTTTGGCCACACCTTTACTTACGCCGAGGCCCCCATGGGCGGCAGTGCCATCGACGCCTTCGGCGTTCCCCTGCCGGACAGCAGCCTGAAAACCTGCCTGGACTGCGACAGCACCCTTCTGTCCGCCATCGGCGGCCCCAAGTGGGACTCCATCGACCCCCAGCTCCGACCTGAAAAGGGCCTGTTGGCTCTGCGGGCGGGCATGAAGCTGTACGCCAACCTGCGGCCGGCCAAGCTGATCCCTCAGCTGAAGGACGCCAGTCCCCTGCGCACCGATATCGTGGACCGGGGCATCGACTTTATCGTGGTCCGGGAGCTCATCGGCGGCGCCTATTTCGGCGAGCACAAAACCTGGAGCGAAAACGGCGAACAGGCCGCCTCCGACCTGATGGCCTATCAGGAGCATGAGATCCGCCGCATCGTCAAGGTGGGCTTCGACACCGCCATGAAGCGGGGCAAACGCCTGTGCTCCGTGGACAAGGCCAACGTGCTGGACTCCTCCAAGCTGTGGCGGAAGGTGGTCAACGAGGTTGCCAAGGACTACCCCCAGGTGGAGGTGCGGCATATGTATGTGGACAACTGCGCCATGCAGCTCGTCAAGGACCCCAGCCAGTTCGACGTGATCGTCACCGAAAACCTCTTCGGCGACATTCTGTCTGACGAGGCCAGCCAGATCACCGGCTCCATCGGCATGAT
>Ga0129314_1001382_pt1 | contig 17094 bp, 14 predicted proteins | sample O1111metagenome_FD_94431 | JGI IMG/M metagenome (GOLD analysis project Ga0129314, IMG submission 94431) | Orangutan individual fecal microbial communities from fecal samples from Wisconsin, USA - O1111 metagenome | ecosystem: Host-associated > Mammals > Digestive system > Large intestine > Fecal... | reverse complement strand
TCCCGGCTCCCTCTCTGAGGGAGCTGCTGAGCGCAGCGAAGCTGAGGGAGTGTCGTTCGATGGTTGCTCCGGGCCAATGGTTTACCCACCGCCAATTATAAACTCTGAAATTTTTGAGTGGTTACGTTCATCGAGGTACACTCCCTCAGTCAGCCCTTCGGGCTGCCAGCTCCCTCAGAGAGGGAGCCGGGATGGGGTGCGTACCATTCAACGTACCTCCCGGAAACCGCAACGTTGCGGGCGATTTTCATCGCCCCTACGAAACTCAGAATATTTAACCGCTCAAAAATTTCCGGTTTCCACCGGGGAAGCGATACCGGGTGGGGCAGGGCACCCACCGTATGGAACCCGCCCGGTGCGTAATTGAAAACCCCTGCGGCATGGGGCCGCAGGGGTTGGGGGATTTTAGCCGAAGACGCTCAGCAGGAAGCCGGCGGCGATGGCGGAGCCGATAACGCCAGCCACGTTGGGGCCCATGGCGTGCATCAGCAGGAAGTTGGCGGGGTTGGCCTTCTGGCCTTCCTTGTTGGACACCCGGGCGGCCATGGGCACGGCGGAAACACCGGCGGAGCCAATCAGGGGGTTGACCTTGCCGTGGGTCAGAACGCACATCACGTCGCCGCCCAGCAGGCCACCGGCAGTGGAGATGCCGAAGGCGATAACGCCCAGCAGGACAATCTTCAGGGTCTGGCCGGTGAGGAAGGTAGAGCCCACCATGGTGGCGCCCACAGCGGTGGACAGCAGAATGGTGACAATGTTCATCAGGGCATTCTGCACGGTGTCGCTGAGACGCTCGGTGACGCCGGTCTCCTTAAACAGGTTGCCCAGCATCAGGCAGCCAATCAGAGGAGCGGTATCCGGCAGCAGCAGAGCCACGAAAATGGTAACCAGGATGGGGAAGACAATCTTCTCGGCCTTGGTGACGTTCCGGGTCTGAACCATCTTGATTTTTCTCTGCTCTGCGGTGGTCAGGGCTTTCATAATGGGGGGCTGAATCAGAGGAATCAGAGCCATGTAGGAGTAGGCAGCCACGGCAATGGCACCCAGCAGATGGGGAGCCAGCCGAGTGGTCAGGAAAATGGCGGTGGGGCCGTCAGCGCCGCCGATGATGCCGATGGAGGCAGCCTCGGGGCCGGTGAAGCCCAGGATAACAGCGCCAAAGAAGGCCACGAACACGCCCAGCTGTGCGGCAGCGCCCAGCAGCAGGCTCTTGGGGTTGGACAGCAGGGGGCCAAAGTCGGTCATAGCGCCCACGCCCATGAAGATGAGGCAGGGATACAGGCTGGTTTTCACGCCGATATAGAAGATATCCAGCAGACCACCCTCACGCATGATGGCACCGAAGCTGTGATAGGCGGGATTGGCGGGATCCATAAAGGCATCCCACAGGCCCTGATGGTACAGCCCGGCGTTGGGCAGGTTGGTCAGAATGCAGCCGAAGGCGATGCCCACCAGCAGCAGCGGCTCGAACTGCTTGACAATGGCCAGGTACAGCAGCACGCAGCCGATGACCAGCATCACCAGGTTCTGCCAGCCGTTGTCCGACAGGAAGCCGGAGAAAATCGCATTGAAGCCGGAATTCGACCACAGCTTCAGAAGGATTGCACCAATATCCATTGGATACCCTCCTTAACCAATCACCAGCAGAGGTGCGCCGGTATCCACGGTAGCGCCCTTGGCCACCACGACCTGGGTCACAGTGCCGTCCTTGGGTGCCATAATCTCGTTCTCCATCTTCATAGCCTCCAGGATGCACAGCACGGTGCCGGCCTTGACGGCCTGGCCCTGGGTGACGTTCACCTTCAGGATGGTGCCGGGCATGGGGGCGGTGACAGGCTCACCGGCGCCGGTGACCACGGGGGCGGCGGCAGCGGCGGGAGCGGCAGCGGGGGCAGCAGGTGCTGCGGGGGCAGCGGCGGCGGGAGCAGCGGGGGCAATGGCCTCGTACTCGTCCAGCAGCATGGCCTGACCGGCCTCTACCTCAACCTCGTATACACGGTTGTTCAGGGTCACTTTATACTTCATAATTACTTGACCTCCTTGATAGATTTGAAGCGAAGCTCGTTCAGGGGCTTGCCCAGCTTGTCGGCAACAATGGCCATAATCATGGCAGCGGTTTTTGGCTCCACGTCGTGCAGCTTCAGCTCACCGGCGGAGCCGGGAGCGGTGGCCTTGACGGCAGCGGGAGCGGCCGGGGCTGCGGGGGCAGCGGCGGGCTTTGCGCTCTTGGCGGCAAAGGCCTTGCCCAGGGCAATGACCACCAGCATCAGCAGAATCAGGCCAAAGAACACCACGGCATAGCCCAGCAGGGCATAGACACCGGCCTCGCCAATGGAGATTTTATCAGCAAGAAACATTCCGGATTACCTCCTTCAGGCCTCGGTGATGGTGTAGGTAACCTTGTTCTCTTCGGCAGCCTTGCGGCCCTCCAGGTACTTTCTGGCCTGGTCGGGGAAGCAGATGTAGCTCATCACATCCTCTTCGCTGTTGGCCAGGTCGCCCAGGGCTTCCTTAGCGGCCTTGAAGTCGGCGCCGGTGCGCTTGGCATCCTCCACACGGCAGTCGATGGGCTTTTCCATACCGGCCTCGGCCAGCACCCGCTTTTGCAGCTCTTCGTTCACAGGAGCGGGAGCGATGCCGTATTCGCCCTTCAGGTAGCTCTTGATTTCCTTGGAGATGTTCTTATAACGCTGGCCCACCAGCACGTTGGTAACGGCCTGGTTGCCCACCATCTGGCTCAGAGGAGTGACCAGGGGAGGATAGCCCATGTCCTTACGGACGGCGGGAATCTCAGCCAGGGCAGCGTCGAACTTGTCCATGGCGTGCATATCGGTGAGGTTGGCAATCATGTTGGACAGCATACCGCCGGGAACCTTGTACACCAGGGCCTGGGCATCGGTGCCCATGGACTTGGGGTTGATGGTCTTGTTGTCGATGTACTTTTGCTTCACGGGCTTGAAGAAGGCGTTGACCTGGTTAATCACGTCCTCGTTCAGGCCGGTCTCGATGCCCATCTGGGTCAGAGCGTAGTAGATGCTCTCGGTAGCGGGCTGGCTGGTGCCGTTGGAGAAGCAGGAGGTAGCGGTATCGATGATGTCCACGCCGGACTCAATGGCCTTCATAATGGTCATGTAAGCCATGCCGGTGGTGCAGTGGGTGTGCAGAATCAGGGGCAGGGTAACACCGGCATCCTTCACGCCCTTGAACAGCTCCTCGGCCTCCTTGGGGCTCATGGTACCGGCCATGTCCTTCAGGCAGATGGTGTCGAAGCCCATGCTCTGCAGCTCCTTGCACATCTCGGCGTACTTCTTGGGGGTGTGGACAGGGCTCTGGGTGTAGGAGATGCAGCCGGAGGCCACGGTTCTCTTGGTGGCGTACTTCTTGGTAGCCTCCAGAGCGGTCTTGATGTTGCGGAAGTCGTTCAGAGCGTCGAAGATACGCAGCACGTCGATGCCGTTCTTAATGGACAGCTCCACAAACTTCTCCACCACGTCGTCGTGGTAGTGCTTGTAGCCCAGCAGGTTCTGGCCCCGGAGCAGCATTTGCAGCCGGGTATTGGGCATGGCCTTGCGGATATTACGCAGGCGCTCCCAGGGATCTTCGTTCAGGTAGCGCAGGCAGCTGTCGAAGGTAGCGCCGCCCCAGCACTCCACGCTATAATAGCCGGCCTTGTCCATGGTGGGCAGGATTTCGGCGAAGTCGGAGTAGGCCATACGGGTGGCCATCAGAGACTGGTTGGCATCCCGAACGACGGTTTCAGTAAATTGGACTTTCTGAGCCATATTGGATGAACCTCCGTTAATAAATTTTAGAATTCAAAGCGCAGGAAAATAAGGAAAAATGGAAAGTTGAAAATTTTCAGTGTCTACCCCGATAAACGGTAAAAGGAAACGGTCTCTGAGTTTCGTAGGGGCGATGAAAATCGCCCGAAGCCCCGGATATTAGCGAGTACCCCGATGAGCGGTAAAAGGAAACGGTCTCTGAGTTTCGTAGGGGCGATGAAAATCGCCCGAAGCCCCGGATATTAGCGAGTACCCGGTTGAATGGTGCAAGCCCTCCCGGCTCCCTCTCTGAGGGAGCTGGCAGCCCGAAGGGCTGACTGAGGGAGTGTCGTCCGATGGTTGATTCATGCCAACGGTTTACACACCAGCCCATTTTGGCTCTGAAATTTTTGAGCGGTCACGTTCATCGAAGTACACTCCCTCAGTCTCGCATTCGCTCGACAGCTCCCTCAGAGAGGGAGCCGGGAATGGGCTGTACCATTCATCGCACCGCCCAAAAGCCGCAACATTGCGGGCGATTTTCATCGCCCCTACGAATGGCGGGGGGACATTTCAACGTGCATCGGGGGTCAATAAAAACTTTCAACCTTCCACTTTCCCCTTATTTTTGCGCTTATCGCCTCCCCCCGAGGGGGGAGGCAATATGGAAAGGGGGAAAAAAGGGGCTTATTTGCTCTCGGGGCCAGCAGCCACCAGAGCCTTGCCAGCCTCGTTGCCGGTGTACTTCACGAAGTTCTTGGTGAAGCGGGCGGCCAGGTCAGCAGCCTTGGCTTCCCAGTCGGCAACGTTGGCGTAGGTGTCCCGAGGATCCAGGATGTGGGAATCCACGCCGGGCAGCTCGGTGGGCACCTCGAAGTTGAAGGTGGGGATGGTCTTGGTGGGAGCGGTCAGGATAGCGCCGGACAGGATGGCGTCGATGATGCCCCGGGTATCCTTGATGGAGATACGCTTGCCGGTGCCGTTCCAGCCGGTGTTCACCAGGTAAGCCTTGGCGCCGGAGGCCTTCATCTTCTTTACCAGCTCCTCAGCGTACTTGGTGGGATGCAGCTCCAGGAAGGCCTGGCCGAAGCAAGCGGAGAAGGTGGGGGTGGGCTCGGTGATGCCGCGCTCGGTGCCGGCCAGCTTTGCGGTGAAGCCGGACAGGAAGTAGTACTGGGTCTGCTCGGGGGTCAGGATGGACACGGGAGGCAGCACGCCGAAGGCATCGGCGGACAGGAAGATAACGTTCTTGGCAGCGGGGCCAGCGGAAACGGGCTTGACGTTCTTGACAATCTTCTCGATGTGGTCAATGGGGTAGGACACACGGGTATTCTCGGTGACGGACTTGTCGTTGAAGTCAATCTTGCCGTTGTCGTCCACGGTGACGTTCTCCAGCAGGGCATCCCGGCGGATGGCGTTGTAGATGTCGGGCTCGGACTCCTTGTCCAGGCCGATGACCTTGGCGTAGCAGCCGCCCTCGAAGTTGAACACGCCGTTGTCGTCCCAGCCGTGCTCGTCGTCGCCAATCAGCAGACGCTTGGGGTCGGTGGACAGGGTGGTCTTGCCGGTGCCGGACAGGCCGAAGAAGATGGCGGTGTTCTCGCCGTTCATATCGGTGTTGGCGGAGCAGTGCATGGAAGCAATGCCCTTCAGAGGCAGGTAGTAGTTCATCATGGAGAACATACCCTTCTTCATCTCGCCGCCGTACCAGGTGTTGATGATAACCTGCTCACGGGAGGTGATGTTGAAGGCAACGCAGGTCTCGGAGTTCAGGCCCAGTTCCTTGTAGTTCTCCACCTTGGCCTTGGAGGCATTGTAGACGATGAAGTCGGGCTTGAAGTTCTTCAGCTCCTCCTCGGTGGGACGGATGAACATATTGGTCACAAAGTGAGCCTGCCATGCCACTTCCATGATGAAGCGGACAGCCATACGGGTGTCGTGGTTAGCGCCGCAGAAAGCATCCACAACGAACAGCTTCTTGTTGGACAGTTCCTTCTGAGCCAGCGCCTTCACGGCAGCCCAGGTAGACTCGGACATGGGGTGGTTGTCGTTCTTGTACTCGTCGGAGGTCCACCACACGGTGTTCTTGGAGTTCTCGTCCATGACGATGTACTTGTCTTTGGGGGAGCGGCCGGTGTAGATGCCGGTCATAACATTGACGGCGCCCAGCTCGGTGGGCTTGCCCACCTCGTAGCCGGTGAGGCCGGGCTTGGTCTCTTCCTCGAACAGCTGCTCGTAGGAAGGATTGTAGACAATCTCAGTAGTGCCGGTAATGCCGTACTTTTCGATGCCATAGGTTTCCATAATGACTGATTCCTCCTGTAAAGTAGTAAGCGATGCGGCTCTCGCCGCGTATCACACGATGTTTGGCAAAGGCAGGGAAACCCAACCTCCACCGTCTATCATATTAGCATAGGTTCGCCGGAAAGTAAACCGTAATTTTACGTTTTTCGCTGCATTTATATCGAAAACGGCAGTTCTCAATTCTCCCCTTTGGCACCCTTGGGCATTCCGCCCAAACCACCCCCGGGGGAGAGAAAAAATTTTTGTAAATCTTTCGAAGACCCATTGGAATTTCCCCGGCGGTGTGTTACAATATTTTGAACCGCTGACGCAAGCGAAAAACAAGGAGACACCATGAGACACGACCAAGAGCATTTTGGCTGGGATACCTTCAAAACCCTGCCCGTCAGGAAAAAGCTGGAGCATATTTTTTATTATTATAAATGGTATATCCTGGGGGCCGTCGCCCTGATATGGATGCTGGTATCCCTGGCCGGGGCCATTGCCGGAAACCGGAAAGAAGTGCTGATTTCCGGCATGTTTATCAATACCGCCACCGACCAGCCGGGCTACGACAGCCTGGGGCAGGGCTACTGGCAATACTGCGGCGGCAGGGACGATACCCGGGTGGATCTGGTGACCTACCGCCACATCGACTTTGCAGAGGGGGCCATGAACCAGGAGGATGCCGCCTCCTTCATGGTGCTCACCAGTATGCTTGCCGCCCGGACGCTGGACTATATCATCACCGACCAGGCCACCCTTGCCTATTTGCAGCAGCAGGAGGTGGTTCTGGATTTGGCCCAGGTATTCCCCCCGGAGGAGCTGGAAAGCTACGATATTATCTATCTGGACGGCGTTCCCTCTGCCCTGCGCCTGGCCGGCTCCGCCTTTGCAGAAAGCCATCCCCTGTCCTCCGACACCAGCTGCCTGCTTCTGGTGGCCTCCACCCAGGATGCCCAGAAGGGGGCCGACTTTATCCGCTACGTGATGGGACGGTAACCCATGTACCGCCCCCAAGCAGGAAGGAGTATGCGTGTGAAAAGAATATGCCTGCTCCTTCTGGTGCTGCTGATGCTGCCAGTGCCCGCAGCCTGGGGGGAGCCGGAGGCAGTGACGGCGGCCAGAAACAGCGTGGCCCAGGTATACGGCATGGGCCTGGATGCAGATACCGGCCAGCGGATTCGCTGGACGGGCACCGCCTTCGCCGTAGGCACTGCCGGGGAGGAATCGGAAATCTTCCTCACCAACTGGCACGTGGCCACAGGCAGCGGCCGCTGCCAGGAGGGCTCCGTGGAGCTCTGGCTGCTGCTGCCCCACGCCGAATTCGATGCCCAGCAGGTTCCCCTGGCTGCCTCCTCCGTAGCCTGCCAGGTGCTGGCCACCACCGAGGGCTATCCCGACGTGGCGGTGCTCCGGGCAGCCTCTTCCCTGCCAGGGTGCAGGGCCCTGCCTCTGCTGTCCAGCCGCCAGGTGCTGGACGGGACCCAGGTGTACGCCCTGGGCTTCCCCGGGCTGAAAAGCATCCGGGATACCGGCCCTGCCGCCATTACCCAGGGCAGCGTCACCGACCATCTGGTTATGACCCGGGCCGGGAATACCCGGTCCATTATCCATTCCGCCCCCATTCAGCATGGCTTCTCCGGCGGCCCCCTGGTAAACCAGGAGGGGGTGGTGGTGGCCCAGAACACCTACGGCTTCGAGGAGGACGTAACCACCGAGCTCTTCTGCGCCCTCTACACCGACTACGCCATGAAGCTGCTGGACAGCCTGGACATTCCCTATACCCGGAGCACCGGCCCGGCAGCCGCCACGGTATTCGTGGCGAATCTGCTCCACCGGCCAGACCTGAGCCCGGCCCTTGCCTGGGTGCTGCTGGCCCTGGCCCTGCTGGCAGGAATCGCCTTCCTGCTCTACTTTGTCAAAACCGCCCTGGAGGCTGGCCGAGAGCTTCGGCAGCGCCGCAGGGAGAACAATCGCAACCAACACAAGAAAGAGGTGCAATGAAATGAAAAGAGGCGCTGCATTGCTGCTTTGCCTGGTGCTGCTGGGGGCTCTGGCCCTGAGCGCCGGAGCCGAGGGGCAGAAGCTGCTCTACCCCGGCGTAACCATCCGGGGGGACGACGTATACTGCCTGGGTATCCCCATGACAGGCGGCACCATCCAGGCCACTGCCAATGGCCAGGAAATCGATGTGCTCCCCACCACCCTGCCAGAAACCAATCTGGGGGTTACCTACTACTGCGTGGTCAGCGTTACCAGCTCCCTGAGCAACATCCAGCGGGAGCAGCAGCGGGCCGGTCTGCTGGCCCTGAGCCAGGCCCTGGGCCCCCAGGATGCCATGGTGCTGGTTACCATGGGCCGTGGGGTTGTCTTTGGGGAAAAGCTCACCGACCCCGCCGCCCGGGCCAAGGCCATTGAGGAAGCCTGCACCTATACGGTCTACGGCACCGACCTGTATGAATCCATTGACACCATTCTCTCCACCATTGCCCAGGAGGAAACCGGGCTGAGCAATCTGGTATTCTTCTCCGACGGCGTGGAAACTGCCAACACGGTGAAGCTCACCGAGGACCAGATTGCCCGGATTGTTCAGGGCAGCGGCAGGGCCGTGAACTTCATTGCCATGTATACCCCGCCCATTACCGTCTTCGCCCGGAAGCAGGTAGACCTGCTGAGCCGGTTGGCCCAGCTGTCCCTGGGGGGCGTATGCCTGGCCCCCTATGAGCAGGACCCGACGAACTATGTAAACGCCATGGAAAATGCGGCCCGGGAAATGGTAAACCAGACCGCCGCCTGGACGGTGCTGCATTTTGATGCCGCCGCCCTGCCCCGGGATGCCAAAACCGTGGAGCTGACCGTCACCTGGAGCAGTGCCGACCGCACCGTTTCCGACAGTGTCCAGATTTCCACGGCGGAGCTGCCGCCTCTGCCCACCCAGCCGGAGACCGAGCCCCCCACCATGCCGCCCACCACGCCGCCTCCCACCCTGCCCACCGCTGCCCTGCCCACTGCGCCCCAGGAGCCCATCCCGGAATACCAGGGCGAGGGCGTGGACAATATGCTCTATTATATCGTCATTGCCTCTGCCGTGGCGGTTATTCTCATTGTGCTGGTTCTGGTAATCGTGGCCACCCGAAAGACGGTGCCCAGCGCCCCGGAGCCGGTGGAGCGGCTGGAGGTGCCCCCCAGGAAGCCAGACCCCACCCCGGAGCCCCCGGAGCTGCCCCAGCCCACCCCCGCTCCGGAGCCGGAGCTGCCCACCCCCGAGGATTCCCGGGAGCCTATGCTCTCCATGTCCTGGGAGACCCCGGCGGAGGAACCTGACCCCGCCCCAGCGGAGCCAGCCCCCACCCCGGTGGAGGAGCCCACACCGGCAGAACCCGCCCCGACGGAACCCACTCCGGCAGAGCCTGCCCCGGCGGCAGAGCCCCCGGCCCGGCCCAGGCTGGTGCCGGTACCCAGCTGCACCGTGCGGCTGACCCCGGAGGGCAACCCCGGCGGCACCGTGTATGTGGACATGGAGACCAATGGCCGGTGCACCTTTGGCCGGAATCAGAAGGCGGACGTCATCCTGAACGAGACGGACTCCTCCCTCAGCGGCCTGCACTTTGAGCTGCAATGGGATGGCCGGGTGCTGTACCTGACCGACCGGAACTCCACCAACGGCACCGCCATCACCGGCATTCCCCAGCGCCCCGGCCACTGGGCCCGGATTGAATCCGGCGCCACCATCCAGGCCGGTGCCATCCGCTACAAGGTAAAAATCGCCAAGCTCCAATAAATCGCCAAAACCCCCTCTCGGTAAGCCGAGAGGGGGTTTGTGTGTGAGAGAGGGGTCAGCCCCGCTTCATGGAGCCCGCTTCGTCCTGGGCGATAAGGAGGTCTGCAATAATGTCGTTGGAAACCAGGTAGCCCTTGGGGGTCAGGGCCCAGCGGCCATCGCCGTTCTGGACGGCCTTGCCGTAGGCCTCATGCTTACGCAGGACGGCTTCCAGGGGTGCAAAGGGGAGCATGAAGGTATCCTCATACTCCTGGGCGGCGATACCGGCGTTGGTACGCAGGCGGAGCATTACATACTCCCCCGCCCGCTCCCGCAGGGGGATTTCCTGAACATCGTCCATAATGTCCCCGCCGGTGCGGATGCCGTTGATATAGCCCTGCAAGTCGGAAATCAGGGTGAAGCGCTTGCCTGCAAAGTCCGAGCTGGCGCTGGGGCCGAAGCCCAGGTATTCCCCGCCGGTCCAGTACTTGTAGTTGTGCCGGGAGTACAGCCCCTTCCGGGCGAAATTGGAGACCTCATACTGCCGGAAGCCCCGGTCCCGGAGAATCTCCACGGCAGCCAGGTACATATCCGCCTGGGTGTCGTCGTCCGGCAGGTTCAGCATATCCTTGATTTCGTAGAAGGGGGTTCCCTCCTCCACCTTCAGGCCATAGCAGCTGCAATGCTCCGGATTCATCCGCAGCACATTGCTCAAGGTCTCCTCCCACTGGGACAGGCTTTGGCCGGGCAGACCATACATCAAATCCACGGACACATTCCGGAAGCCCGCCTTCCGAATTTTCTGGAAGGCCGCCACGGTCTGGGCGTAGGTATGGGGGCGGCCCAGCTTTTTCAGCATTTCGTCGTGGTCGTCCTGGGCACCCAGGCTCACCCGGTTGAAGCCCTCGGCCCGCATCCGGTGGAGGAGCTTGTCGGTGACGGAATCGGGGTTGGCCTCGAAGGTAATCTCCGCATCCCCGGTGACATCGAAGCTCCGGCGAATGGCAGTCATAATCACGGCAATGCCGTCCCCGCCGAAGTAGCTGGGGGTGCCGCCGCCAAAATAAATGGAATCCACCTTATACCCCGGAGCCAGAGCGCCGGCCTCCTTGATGTGGGAGCAGACGGCATCCAGGTAGCTGTCCATCAGATTGTCGTCCTTGCAGGCCAGGGAGTAGAAATCGCAGTATTGGCATTTGCTTTTGCAAAAGGGAATGTGTACATAAATTCCCAACGGCGTTTTCTCGATTCGTCTGGAAAAGATAGACATATGCACGTGTCCTTTCTTCTGATATTGAAAACCCAAATGTATGGTAAACAGAAACGGTTTCTGAGTTTCGTAGGGGCGATGAAAATCGCCCGTAACCCCGGATTTTAGCGAGTACCCGGTTGAATGGTGCAAGCCCTCCCGGCTCCCTCAGAGAGGGAGCCGGGATTTGGTGCGTACCATTCAATATGCCGCCCAGAAACCGCAACTTTGCGGGCGATTTTCATCGCCCCTACGGAGGGGCCGCACCATTCATCCCGCCCCGGGGGCGGCAATCAGTCCTCGTCCAGCTTCAGCACGGCCATAAAGGCCTCGGAGGGGACGGAGACGGTGCCGAAGGTACGCATCCGCTTTTTGCCCTCCTTCTGCTTTTCCAGCAGCTTCTTCTTCCGGGTAATGTCGCCGCCGTAGCACTTGGCCAGCACGTCCTTACGCAGGGCCTTGATGGTCTCCCGGGCGATAATCTTGCCGCCGATGGCAGCCTGCACCGGAATCTCGAACTGGGCCCGGGGGATATTGTCTTTCAGTTTTTCGCAAATCTTCCTGGCCCGGGGGTAGGCATTGTCCGCAAAGAGGATGAAGCTCAGGGCATCAATCACGTCGCCGTTGAGGAGGATATCCAGCTTCACCAGCTTGCTGGGGCGGTAGCCGATGAACGCATAGTCCAGGCTGCCGTAGCCCCGGGTGCGGGACTTAAGGGCATCGAAGAAGTCATAGATAATTTCGTTGAGGGGCATCTCATAGTGCAGCTCCACCCGGTTGGCATCCAGGTACACCATGTCCTTGAATTCCCCCCGGCGCTGCTGGCTCAGCTCCATGATATTGCCCACATACTCCTGGGGGGCAATGAGGCTGGCCTTTACAAAGGGCTCCTCTGCCAGCTGGATTTCATCCGGGCTGGGGTAGTCCAGGGGATTGTCCACCATCATCACGGTGCCGTCGGTTTTGGTCACCCGGTAGACAACATTGGGGGCGGTGGTAATCAAATCCAGGTTGAATTCCCGCTCCAAGCGCTCCTGGATAATCTCCATATGCAGCAGACCCAAAAAGCCGCAGCGGAAGCCGAAGCCCAGGGCCACGGAGGTTTCCAGCTCGAAGCTCATGGAGGCATCATTCAGCTTCAGCTTTTCCAGAGCCTCCCGCAAATCCTGATACTTGGCGCCGTCGGCAGGGTACACGCCGGAGTACACCATGGGCTGCACCTTCCGGTAGCCGGGCAGGGGCTCTTTGGCGGGGTTCTCCACCCCGGTGACGGTATCGCCCACCCGGGTATCGGACACGGTTTTGATGGAGGCGGTGATATAGCCCACCTCACCGGCCCCCAAAGCCTCCCGGGGCACCAGGCCGCCGGGGCTCATGGTGCCCACCTCCACCACCTTATACTCTGCGCCGGTGGCCATCATCCGCACGTCCATGCCCGCCCGGACCACCCCCTGCTTAATGCGGGTGTAGACGATAACGCCCCGGTAGCTGTCGTACTGGCTGTCGAAAATCAGGGCCTGCAGGGGGGCGTTCCGCTGGCCGGTGGGGGCGGGGATATTCTGCACAATGTCTTCCAGCACGGCGTGGATATTGATGCCGTTTTTGGCGGAAATCTCCGGGGCATCCTCGGCGGGGATGCCAATGATATCCTCAATCTCCGCCTTCACCTCTGCCGGGCGGGCAGAGGGCAGGTCGATTTTATTCACCACCGGCAGCACCTCCAGCCCGGCATCCACTGCCAGATAGGTGTTTGCCAGGGTCTGGGCCTCTACGCCCTGGCTGGCATCCACCACCAGCACGGCCCCCTCGCAGGCGGCCAGGGAGCGGGAGACCTCGTAGTTGAAGTCCACGTGGCCCGGGGTGTCAATCAGGTTCAAATCGTACCGCTCCCCATTGTCGGCGGTGTAGTCCAGCTGAACGGCGGTGGCCTTGATGGTAATGCCCCGCTCCCGCTCCAGCTCCATGGAGTCCAGCAGCTGCTCTGCCTTCTGCCGCAGGTCGATGGCGTTGCACTCCTCCATCAGCCGGTCCGCCAGGGTGGACTTGCCGTGGTCAATGTGGGCAATGATGGAAAAATTGCGGATGTGGGATAAATCGGTCATAGGCGTTCTCCTCGTTTCGGGGAATTGGAACCCCGGGGGCCGGAAGGGGCATTTTCTCCCCCGGCCAGGGGGCAAAGGGCAAAATTGGGCATATTATTTTCTATTATACCGAAACATTTCCAAAAAGTAAACTGTATGTTTTGATAAAAGGGGAAGAAACTACTTTTGTGCCCTTTGGCAAAAATTCGAAAAAAGCGGAAAAAGCCCTTGCCGAAAGGGGGAAAATGGGGTATAGTCTTACCGCATGAGAAAATTCACCGGATAACAAGATAAAGGGGTAGCTTATGAGCACAGCGAAGAAAAACGGTAAGATGGAAGATATTCAGGCGGGCCTGCAGGCCCTGATTGCCCAGGGCAAGAAGGACGGCATGATTCGGGATACCGACCTGAACAATGTCCTGTCCAAGATGAATCTTTCCCCCGAAAAAATCGAAGAGATATACGACCGCTTCGAGGCCATGAATATTCAGGTGACCACCGCCAACCTGGATGCCCTGGACGACGGTCTGGACGTGCTGGGCGGCGACCTGGGCGACGGCCTGGATATGCTGGACGACGGCATCGACCTGCGGGGCATGGAAGAGGAAGAGCTGGTAGACCCCGTTGACCTGGCTGCGGAATACAGCCTGGATGACCCGGTGCGGATGTACCTGAAGGAAATCGGCCAGGTGAAGCTGCTGTCCGCCGAGGAGGAAGTGGAACTGGCCAAGCGGATTTCCGAAGGGGACCAGGAAGCCAAGAACAAGCTCACCGAGGCCAACCTCCGGCTGGTGGTGTCCATTGCCAAGAAATACTCCGGGCGGGGTCTGCACATTCTGGACTTGATTCAGGAGGGCAACACCGGCCTGATTCGTGCCGTTGACAAGTTCGACTGGACCAAGGGCAACAAATTCTCTACTTACGCAACCTGGTGGATTCGGCAGGCCATCACCCGGGCCATTGCCGACCAGGCCAGAACCATCCGGGTTCCGGTGCATATGGTGGAGGTCATCAACAAGGCCACCCGCTGCAACCGGAAGCTGGTGCAGGAGCTGGGGCGTGAACCCACTGTAGAGGAAATCGCCAAGGAGCTGGGGCTGCCTGTGGAGAAAATCATCGAGGCCAACCGCACCGCTGCCGATACCCTGAGCCTGGACACCCCGGTGGGTGACGAGGAAGATACCTCCATCGGCTCCTTCGTGGAGGATGAGCGCACCCCCGGCCCCGCCGACGCCACCTCCAATGCCCTGCTGGCAGAGGCCCTGAAGGAAATCCTGGGCACCCTCACCGAGCGGGAAGCCGATGTGCTGCGGATGCGCTTTGGCATGTACGACGGACGCACCCACACCCTGGAAGAAGTGGGTCAGATTTTCGGTGTGACCCGGGAGCGAATCCGCCAGATTGAAAACAAGGCCATCCGGAAGCTGCGCCATCCCAGCCGAGCCAAAAAAATCCGGGACTTCTATTCGTAATAGCGCTTGCAGCCGGAAGAACCGTAAAAGGTAAAATCTTCTGAGCCTCCGTAGGGGCGATGAAAATCGCCCGTAACCTTCCGGTTTCCGGGCGGCACGATGAATGGTACAGCCCATTCCCGGCTCCCAGAATGTCAATCACCCGCCCGCTGAATGTCAGCGGGCGGGTGTTTTTTGGCTTTGTGTGGGGGGATGTTTTGCCATTCAACCGGGTGCTTGCGAAACCGTGGGGGTGGCGGGCGATTTTCATCGCCCCTACGAAACTCTGAAATTTTTGAGCGGTTACGAGCATCGGACGACACTCCCTCAGCTTCGCATTCGCTCAGCAGCTCCCTCAGGGAGGGAGCCGGGAGGGTGCGTACCATTCAACGTGCCACTCAGAAACCGCAACGTTGCGGGCGATTTTCATCGCCCCTACGGTGGCTCAGAAGGTTTTACATTTCACTTTTTCATTCTGCCAGGGCTCTGGCTCTGGCAAGTTTGCTGCGGAGCTGGGGGGTGAGGCCGTATTGCCGGGCGAGAGCCTGGGCAAAGCGGCGGGTTTCCTGGTCCGTCCCCTGCTTTTGCTCTACCTCCACCTCATAAAGCGGCTCTTCCTTCCCGCCGCCCAGGAGCACGCCGCTGTCCAGGGCCAGCTCACAGCGCCCGCCATTGACCATGGCGGCCTTCCGGGTGAACCGGGCGCCGCAGGTGGGGCGCAGGCCCTGGGCGCAATATGCGTTCAGCGCCGCCGGGGCCCCCATGGAAACCAGCCGGGGCAGGGCTTCCGTCACCTCGTCAGCTTCCACTTCCCACTCCCCCCGGCTGCCGTCGGGGAGGTTGGTCTTCACGGTGCAGACGCTGACCCCATTTTCCAGCCGCCGCCGCACCGTCCAGTGCAGCCGCCCCAGGGTGCCCTCCGGGGTGTCGTAATAGGTTGTCTCCATGGTGATGGTGCAAAATCCGGAAAATTCATCTTGGATTTGCTCCAATACTGCCGGATTTGCCTGGTATTTCAGCTCGAATTCTCTGCCCATAGGGTTCTCTCCTTTTTTGGATTATTCCTGGGGGATATCCTGCGCCTCTTCCCAGGCCAGGGCGGTAACGGTGTCGGCAGCCTCTTCCGGGGTGTAGAAAATATGCAGGTGGGTGGGCAGTTCCTCCGTCTCCTCCTGGGGCAGCAGGACGGTGATTTCCTGCCCGGGCTGGAATGCACCGTCCCCGGAGGTCTCCACGGTGCAGCGCAGAGTGCTGCCCTCCCGGGCCAGCACCGTCACCGTCATTTCCGGCGGGGCCACGCTTTTGGGGACGGCTGCCACCAGGGGCATCCCCCCGCCAGTGATGGCGTCCTCGGAAACCGCTGCTTCCTCCAGCTGGGCCACGGCCTGTTCGTGGGCGGCGGCCAGCTCCATAGGGTTCTCCCGGCCCGGTGCCAGCAGCCCCACCCCCGCCAGCACCAGCGCCAGGCAGGCAGCCGCAGCGGCCACCGGCTGCCAGTGCAGACGGCGTTTGGGGGGAACCTCTGCATCCGCAATGTATTTTTCATCCACATAGCTCATGGATTCCAGCATTTCTTTTCCGTTCACGGTTTCACTCCCTCCTTTTCCAGGAATGCCCGCAGGGCGTTTCGGGTACGCATCAGCTTGGTTTTCACGTTGCTCTCCCCCAGGCGGAACCGCTGGGCGATTTCTCCGATGCTGTCGCCGTACCAGTAGCGGCGCATGAAAATGCGGCGGTTTTCGTCGCTGAGGGTGGCCAGAAAGTCGTTTAGCAGGGCTCCCAGCTCCTGGGCTTGGAGCTGCTGCTCCCGGGACACATCCGGGATGCAGCAGGCCAGCTCGTCGGAGAGGGTCACCACCTCTGCCTTGCGCTTGGCGGCGTTGTTCCAGTCCAGCCTCCCCATGGAGAGGAAGCGGCAGATTTTGGCCAGATACGCATAGAAGAACACCGGCCGGGTGGGCGGGATGGTCTCCCATGCCTTCAGGTAGGTGTCGCTGACGCTTTCCTCGGCATCCTCCCGGCGGAGCAAAAGCCGGTAGGACAGATTGTACAGCCTGCCCCCATAGGCAAGCTGGGTCTGCCGAATGGCCTCCTCATCCCGGCGGAAGTACAGCTCTATAATTTGCCCATCGTCCATATTGGCACCTCCTGTTGCCCTCACCCTATAGGTGGGATTTTGTGTGACTTTGGTTACATTGTGAATGGCGAAGTGTAAAGGGTCTGCACTTCGGGGCAATGAACGCAAACGCCTTTCGTAGGGGCGATGAAAATCGCCCGAAACGTAGGATTTTAGCGAGTACCCGGTTGAATGGGAACATTTCCCGGCTCCCTCTCTGAGGGAGTGTACTTCGTTGAATGGTAAAAGGGAACGATTTTTGAGTTTTGTAGGGGCGATGAAAATCGCCCGTAACGTTGGATATTAGCGAGCACCCGGGTGAATGGTGCAAGCCCTCCCGGCTCCCTCTCTGAGGGAGCTGCTGAGCGCAGCGAAGCTGAGGGAGTGTAC
>Ga0129314_1001378_pt1 | contig 17128 bp, 12 predicted proteins | sample O1111metagenome_FD_94431 | JGI IMG/M metagenome (GOLD analysis project Ga0129314, IMG submission 94431) | Orangutan individual fecal microbial communities from fecal samples from Wisconsin, USA - O1111 metagenome | ecosystem: Host-associated > Mammals > Digestive system > Large intestine > Fecal... | reverse complement strand
GCAGTCCCCATAATCATTCCAACGAAAGGAGGTAAACGCCGCAATGCAGGATGAAGTCAACACCAAAGTTGTTGCAATCATGATCAAGGGCGGCAAAATCTCAGCCGAGGTGCTGAAAAAGGCACTGGACAAGTTCGTGCAGGAGATTGAGAAGGCGCAGAAGCAGATGCAGCAGCCAAAAACCTATCGCGGCAAGCAATCCATCAAGCATCTGATGAGCCAGAATGCCGCCATCTCCAACATCGAAGTGACGGATGGCAACATCAAATCCTTTGAGCGAACCGCCAGCAAATACGGTCTGGACTTTGCGCTCAAGAAAGACGTTTCCGTTGAGCCGCCCAGCTATCTTGTCTTCTTCAAGGGACGGGACGTTGATGTGATGACCGCCGCCTTCAAGGAGTTCTCCGCAAAAACCGTCAGGCAGAAGGAACAGCCGTCCATCCGGCACAAGCTGGATCAGGAGAAAGCTCAGAGCAATGCGCAGCACAAGGAGAAGGTTAAGGTCAAAACCAAGGATCGGGGTGTGGAGCTGTGAACAAGCCCGATGTGAAGAAGCTCATTCTTCTGAACCTTCCGTATGTCTTTGCCTTCTACTTTGCGGATAAGATCGCCGCTGTGTTCCGCCTTGCACCCGGCACAGCGTTCATCGACAAGCTGACAAACGGCTTTGCCGTGTTCGGCACTGCCTTTGCAAATCCGCTGCCCAGCTTTCACCCCATCGACCTGTGCGTGGGCGTTGCCGCCGCCCTGCTCATCCGGCTTGCCGTCTACGTCAAGGGGAAGAACGCGCGGAAGTTTCGGAAGAATATCGAGTGCGGCACGGCGCGTTGGAGTGCATAATTTTAAGTGTAAATGACACATACATGGACGCACAGGAGGTTATGCACATGACTGATTATAGCAAAATTACAGCCCTTTACTCCCGCCTTTCCGTAGGCGATGAGGACAGGGACGGCGGCGAGAGCAACAGCATACAGAACCAACAGGCAATTCGGTTTGTGACCGCCGAAAACAAGGATTGTCCATACCGTCTGCACTACGTCAGGAAAGGCAGATGGCAGCTACCTTAAAAGGCCTGAGCGTAATGAATGAAAACATGGTGCTTTTAGTAACGATTGGCATGACTGAGGACGGCTACCGGGAGATTTTATATACTGCTGAAAGCACGAAAGGGGATAAGGCCCAACGCAATTCACTTTCGCCAAACGTATTTATTTACAATGCCAGTATAGCTCTGTATTATGCGCACAACCTTCATAGACACGTTTTCTGCCGTATACTCTGTCACAGGCGTGCCGAACTCACCGTTTTTCTGCATCTCAACCGACAAATCTATGGATTGTATAAGCTGTTCGGCCTGAATTCCGGATAAAACAAAGCATCCTTTATCCAGTGCTTCGGGGCGTTCTGTTGATGTGCGGATGCACACTGCCGGAAAAGGCTTGTTCACGGATATGAAGAAGCTGCTTTCCTCAGGCAGCGTCCCGCTGTCGGACACCACACAGAACGCATTCATCTGCAAGCAATTATAATCGCAAAACCCCATCGGCTTGTGCGCCATTACGAGAGGATGAAGTGCAAATCCACTCTCATCCAGCCGTTTACGGCTGCGCGGATGGCATGAATACAACACCGGCACACCATATTGCTCCGCCATGGCATTAACTGCAGTAAAAAGAGTATTGAAGTTGACCGCTGTATCGATGTTCTCCTCTCTGTGCGCCGAAAGCAAAATATACTTGCCTTTTTCAAGCCCTATCCTTGCATGGACATCGCTTTGCTCAATGCAAGAAAGGTTTTGGTGCAGAACCTCGGACATTGGACTCCCTACCACAAACGTTCTCTCCTTGGGAACTCCCGATGCGTTTAAATACCTGCGGGCATGTTCGCTATAACACAGATTCACATCTGCCGTAACATCCACTATGCGCCTGTTGGTTTCCTCCGGTAGACATTCGTCAAAGCAGCGATTGCCCGCCTCCATGTGAAAAATAGGAATATGCAGCCTTTTTGCTGCAATAACCGACAAGCAGGAATTGGTATCGCCCAACACAAGTACGGCATCCGGTCTTACCTCCCGCATCAGCGTATAGCTTTTGGCAATGATTGCGCCTATTGTCGCCCCAAGATCGGCCCCGGCAGCATTCAGATAATAATCCGGTGCCCGCAGCCCAAGGTCTTCAAAAAAAATCTGATTCAGTTCGTAATCATAATTCTGTCCGGTATGGACTAAAATGTGTTCAAAATATCTGTCACAGCACTGTATTATCGCGGAAAGCCTTATAATCTCGGGACGTGTGCCGATAACGGTCATCAGCTTGAGCTTTTTCATAATTCAAACCTCCTCAAAAAACGTATCGGGTCGCTGCGGATCGAAGCATTCGTTTGCCCACATTACCGTTACTAAGTCATCGGCGTCACTGACATTGGTAATGCTGTGCGTATACCCCGGCAGCATGTAAACCGCCTCTGTTTTTTCGCCGCTGACATAGAATTCAATAACCTCATCTGTATGCAGCTTGCGTTCCCGAATCAGCCCGCGACCGGAAACAACGATGAATAGCTCCGATTTGGAATTGTGCCAGTGCTGACCTTTCGTCATACCGGGTTTTATAATATTTACGGATAGCTGCCCGCAATTCTGTGTTTTCAGCAGTTCTGTAAAGCTGCCGCGCTGATCCGCGTTCGTTTTCAATGGGAAAGCCATCCGCTTGGGCGGCAGATAGGAAACGAAGGTACTGTAAAGCTTTTTTTCAAAGCTGTGTTCCGGTATATCTGGTTGTAGCAATGTTTCGGGCCAAGCGCGAAATAACAGCAACAGCTCAACCACCTTGCCAAGCGTTACTCTGTGCGTTATAGGCACATAGCAGAACCGTTCTCCTTCTATCGAACTGACTCCGTCATAATCGCATCGATGCGGCGCATCCGCAAGCAACGCGAGCATTTCAGCCACCAAATCGTCAATATAGAGCAATTCCAATTCAATTGCCGCATCATTAATCGTAATAGGCATGTCATGCGCTATATTATGGCAAAATGTTGCCACGACTGAATTATAACACGGGCGGCACCATTTGCCGAACACATTCGGGAAGCGGTAAATCAGCACATCGGCGCCGGTATCGGCAGCATAGCCACGCAGCCGCCCCTCGCAAGCAAGCTTTGCCATACCGTATTCGCTCCCTGCATACCGCCCTGTAAGCGATGCCTGCGCCGAGCTTGCCAACATCACCGGACAGCGGTTATCGGCCGCTTTAAGCGCAGCAATCAACGCCTCAAGCGGTTCAGCGTTACCCGGCAGATATTCCTCATCTGCTTTGGGGCGATTAATCCCGGCAAGATGAAACACAAAATCCGCCTTTTTACAGAATTCCGCAAGCCGGCTTAGCGGCGTATCCCTATTGTATTCATATATTTCATTTATATTCAGTTCTGGATGAGTCATATCCTTACCATCGCGGATGCTTTTAAGCGCTTCAGTAAGATTTCTTCCCACAAAGCCGCGGGCGCCGGTAATAAGAATGTTCATCAGCATCTTCCTCCGAAAAGCTTCAGCTTCAGCAGCAGCCGCTTCATATCGTTTAAATCAAGCATATCCGTATTATGCGAAGTATATGGTTCAATCCGTGAAAGCTCTGCATTCCCCCTGGAAAAATAATTATCATAGTTCAAATCCCGGCTATCGGCATGAATACGGAAAAATCCATCCGATTCATTTGCACGCAGCATTTCCTCCGAGGTTACAAGCACCTCAAACAGCTTTTCGCCGTGGCGCGTGCCAATAGTCGTCATACCCAGATCGGAGCCCTTCAGCTCCAATATTGCCTGCGCCAGCGTCCCGATTGTCGCTGCCGGAGCTTTTTGCACGAAGAGGTCTCCCTGCTCTCCATATTCAAAGGCATACAAAACAAGATTTACGGCGTCTTCAAGCGTCATCATAAAGCGGGTCATGTTTGGATTTGTGATGGTTAATGGCTTGCCCTCCCCTATTTGGGAGCAAAACAAAGGAATGACCGAGCCGCGTGACGCCATAACATTGCCGTACCGCGTCAGGCACAGCACGGGATCGTCCTTCAACATCTGCCGCGCCCGGGCAATGACATTTTTCTCCATCACCGCCTTGGTCATGCCCATTGCATTGATTGGATAGGCAGCCTTATCGGTAGAAAGAAAAATTGCTTTTTTAACACGGTTCTCCACGCAGGCGTCTATTACGTTGTTTGACCCGATCACATTGGTTTTCACCGCCTCCATCGGAAAGAATTCGCAAGAAGGTACTTGTTTAAGCGCCGCGGCATGAAAGACATAATCCACGCCGCGAAACGCCGGGGCAATGGAACGATAATCCCGCACGTCTCCTATATAGAACTTTATTTTTTCCACATACTGTGGATATGCTTTCTGATATATGTGGCGCATATCGTCCTGTTTCTTTTCGTCGCGGGACAATATTCTGATTTCGCGTATATCCGTTGTCAGGCACCTATCCAGCACCGCATGGCCAAACGAACCCGTACCTCCTGTAATAAGAATAATTTTTTCGAAGAACATACTCATACTCACGACTTCCTTTCTAATATGTTAACAGACGGCGAACGAATACGCCTCATACAACGTCCGCACTTAATTGCCGCCAAGTCCGACTTATATGGGTTTTATAGTCTGAACACCTTTTCAATCGCTGTCAAGGCGGCATTTTGTATTTTGTCCGCTAAATTCGTTACTATCTCCCTGATTTTTAATATTTCAAATGCCTTATGCCGTAAATATTCAATCATAGCGCAAACAAGAAACACCGCCACCGCCATCCCAATAACAATCAATACAAGAAATGGACTGTTAACAAAGTCCATAGGCCGCAATAAATCCTGCCAGATGAATCTTCTTACTTCCGGCTGCTCATGAATCAAATAGATTCCCAAGGTAAGCGGTGATAGCCGCAATATAGCCCCCTGAAGCTTTCCATCGGTAATGTTCAATCCTTCAAAAAAGCGAAACAGACAGGCAGACCCTATAACCATAGTAATGGAATTATACGATAGAAAAAGGTTATCTCCTCTCACTTCGCCCATAGTTTTAAGCATAATCCACGTTATTCCTATCTTCCATGCCGCGGCGAAAAGGCAGGCAAGCAAATATCCCCATAAATACATTATATGTGTCCGCTTAGCGGGATACAGCCTAAAATATGCTGCAAGCAGATACAAAAAAGCAAAGAATAACGGGTCATATGAATTTGTTGAGGAGAACTTTTCCCAGAAAACCAAATTTTGCATGGCGATGTACATTGCAAAAAATCCTGACAAAAAAAAGGCGTGCGTCTTTTGGCTCATTGCCCGAATTGCCGCATTCAGGAGAGGAACCAAAGAATACATCAGAACATATGTCGTTATAAACCAGTATCTTTGCTGCGTTATGGGGAAGCAGGCTTTTATTAAGGATTTTAAGTCCAAGTCAACGGCTCCGCAAAAATATAAAACAATATAAAGACCTATCGACCAGAAAAATGCCTGTCCCCAAATAAGAATGGCCCTTTTAAGCTGAAATTCCCGCATACAAAGAAAATACCCGCTAATCAATACAAAACAGTTTACATGAACAGAAAGGACCGTTCTGAGTATGCTAATGATGAAGTAATTCGCGCTGTTCGCAGGCAGAGCATCTAAGACCTTACCGTGAAAAAGTGCATGTCCCAATACAATCAAGAACATACATAAAACCCGCAGCAAGTCCAGTGATACGTTTCTCTCTGTATGCTTGCAGTTCATATTCATTTCTCCTCTTGCGCGAGCAATTCTATCCATTTTGCATTTAACCTCCGGTATCCCTTCCCGGTCAGCCGCCATGCCAAACTTAAAATCGCATTCTCAATGTTTTCGTCACCTATAATTTCAGGGACGAAATGCGCTTCAGGTTTTGGCTGAACCGTTTCAGATTTAGCAGGCCCAAGCTTATAATATATCCTCCGCCGGCTATAATCAGCACCAGCGGATAGTATACGCCGTTTAGGTTGAGCCAATATCGCACTGCGGCAAACACGCAGAACCCGCCGATGCATTCACCGACAAACTTAACAATAAAAGCACGTTCAAAAAGAGCTCCGATGGTTACGCGCAGCTCTTTGGCACTGTAATGCAAAATTACGCTTCCCATGCCCAAGGACACCAGCAATGTCGCTATTGCGGGGCCCGGAATGCCGAGCAGATGATACAGCAGTATATTAAGAACAAAATTTACCGCCAGCCCCGCAAATCCCAACTGCATCAGCAGCTTTGTTTTGCCGGATGCCGTTAAAATCAATGTAATACTTGCGAAGTGAAATATATCAACAAGTATATAAATGCAAAAAACCGGCAGTCCGCTTAAATACTTTTCAGAATATAGCAGCTCCATGGCCTCGGGTGCTGCCACCAGCACGCCAAATGCCAGTAAAGCGGTTGACACATATGATATTTCCAAATATGTACGGTATGTTTCTATCGCTTCATCATATCGCTTTCCCGCAATTTGCCGTGTAATATATGGTAGCAATACCGTCATGAACGATACAAGCAGTATATCGAACGGCAATACCTTGGCGGCATTGGAATAAACAGCAAGCGTTTCCGTGTCCGACATGGCTGAAATCAGATATTTGTCCAAATCTCGATTAAGCGTATTCACAATCGTGAATACGGCCATGGGTATGCTGTATTTCAGTATGCTTCCCGATAAGCCAAAATCACAGGAAGTGAGGCGTATACAGCAGCCCGATTTTCTTAACGACCATATAAAAAACAGGATTTGCCCAACGTTCAACGTAACGGATACCGCAAAGATAAGCCCTATATCCCTCAAATACATTCCGACCGCTATCGCACATGCAAGCTGAACAAGCGAAACGATAAGATTCCTTATTGCAAGCCGTCGCGCTTTTCCCACCGAAACGAACAAAACCTGTAACAATGAAGTGCCATTCTGGAGCAGAGGAAGGATTGCTGCAAATATAAGGTATTTCCTCAACTCCTGATTACCAAAGTATTTGCAGATGGGCCCTGACAGCAGAAGAATCGCTGCACCTGCAAGCGTTCCCGTACAGCATTGCAGCGTTAATATTGTTGCAATATATGATTCCCTTTTTTTCGTCTCCTTCGTACCGCAATAATAGAAATTGGCCGCATCTATAAATCCCAACATCGTTAAAGATACCGTGGTTGAAACGATAAGCAAAACCTGCGAGTATGTGCCATATTCAAATTTTGAAAGGTATGTGGACAAAACCCGTGTGGTTATAAGGCTTAAACCCATCGTCATCAATCTTACTGCGGCAAGTATGATGGCGTCGCCCGATGTCGTATTGCCGCTAAGCCGGCCTTTTCTTTTCATGCTTTACATCCTTTTATGCATATCGCTTCTATAAAGAATCAACGGCCAGCTTCACAAATGCGGCCGTTCTCTCGCGGTTATGATTCTTTCGCCCAAGTTTTCCTGCCAAATCAGCATATTCGACACGCAGCTCGGGGTCATATACCAGTTGTTCAAGGCTATGCCTTAATTCAATCGGGTTCGTAGCAACAACGGCTCCGTTCGCCCCCTTTAGGTATTTTGCCGATGTGCTTTCGGCGGGCGCATAGCAAAGGATTGTGCGTCCTGCACATAAATACTGTGCAAGTTTTGTCGAAAACGCGAAGCGCAGCTTATGAACCATTGCTGCATCAAAGCTTTCGGCATGAATCAGTATATCGGATTTTTCCGCAACATCATGCAATACCTCAGCCGAAACAAAGCCATGATACCTTATATTGGAGCGTAATCCCATTTTCTCCTTATCCGCATCGGCGGCATTACCGTATATATTCAAAGATAGGCTGCTGTCAATTTCGTGTAGCACATCTGCAATTTGCAAAAGTGAGTCCACGCGGCCAACCCCCAAATTGCCGAAATACGAAAGCACCAATTCAAAGTTAGGACGATACTCCGAGCAAACATAAGTCGCACTATTGTAAGCAACTATCTGTTTTGAGCTTGCTTGATAAACCTTTGAATACTCATCCATAAGCGGTGTACAGTTAAAAATAGCCAGTGATGAGCTTTCATTTAGGCGCTGATACAGCTTTTCCGCCTTGCGATAATACGCGCGTTCCAACCCTTTTCGCGTTTTGATATCAATGATTCGGTAGGCTTCTCCATTGTAAAGTACCAGCTTTGCAGCAGTACGTTCAACCGTCCTTAGCACAAGCCTGTCCATATAGATACTTTCACCAACCATATATACAATCACATCAGGCGCAAATTCATCGATCCAGCGCTCTAACGCCTTATGACCCCATGGGCTGATTGCCCACAATATTTCACGCAGCCACTTAAGCCGGAAATTGTACTTCCTTTTTTTTAGCCACAATGGAATCCGCGAAGGGGATTTAGCCGCATCGCTACGCGGGGCATGGGCTTCATTCTCAATCATATCCTCCGCGCGAAAAATATGATTTGCCCGTTTCATGGCAAACGCCGACATCATCTGCATATCCGTCACGCGAAAGTAGTTATCCGCAGCCGAAAAGTCAGGCGGTTCTACATCGCAGTAGAATTCTGCTTTTTCACCACTGTTCCATGCGGAAAGTAGGTTTTTCATTGTAATCCCATTTGCATTTTCATCAGAAAATCCGCTATGGGAAAACAGCAACAGTTTATTCAATGCGTTTCTCCTTTATATGAGCATAGAAATAAGTGTAAGAAAGATCATTGTATATGTTATGGAAGAGAACATCCCTGCAAGGCTGAAAAACACCCCCCCTATCAACAACAAAGGATAGTATGTCATCAGCTTTGAATATTTTCTGACGCCCGATGTTTCCGTATGCAACATATGAACAAAAGCAATGATTTCCGCTAAGAAAATTGTCAAGCCCACCAGCCCAAGATAATAGAGAATTTCCAAGTAAAGATTATGTGGACTTAGGCCGAGAAATGGTGCGTCCAGCCCATAACCAAATATAAATGCTGCGGCGCTATCCGTAATTGCTTTCAAGTATCGCATATGCAATACGATTCTCCCTGTGGTCAAATCGTCCATATTGTTTGCCATTGAAAAGCGATAGAATATTATTCTCAGCGGCGAACCCTCTATTTGCATAGCTATACTTATTGCAATCGCCGTTACAGCAATTATCGCAACGGCAAGCTTATATTTTCTTTTCCCAAGCAACAAAAGAATGTATACTGCATAAACGATTGCAATGAGAATAAAAAAAGACTTGCTATAAGTTAAAAGTCCGAATAACGTAAATGCGGAAAACAATGCCATAAAGTCGAAGCGGGTCAATTCGCCTTTTAATCTGAGGCTAATGGAGAGCGTAAGCGCAACAATCAGCATAGCCATATAGTAATTCGGATCCCGAAAAAGCCCGTTAAACCTGAGGTGCGAGCTAAGCCAATATGCAGGAACCTCCGTCCCCCTCAAACTTCTTAGTTGTGGCGTATTGCGAAAGATATATGCATATAGCGAAGATAGCGCCAGCGCAATCAAAAATGCCTTAATTGATAAAATGGCATTCTCCCTACGCTGGCCGCGAATGATGCCCTTTAATAAAACAAGCTGGCTAAAGCACAGAACGAGATTGTTATAACCGCTGTTCATCCTTGTAAGTAGGTAAGCAAATTGAATTACCAATATAACCGCAACAGCGTCCAGCTTAAAACGCTGCGTACACGCAAACCATATCGCCGCAAAAAGGCAAACATACGGGAAAAAGACAATCCCTTTTAATTGAAAAAGCAGGGACACCGTGGTTAGAATACAATAATCCGTGCCGAACACAACGGGCCCGTGGCGAATAATCCTTACAGCGCATATGGCAAGGGCTACAATGTTAATATACGCCGATGTGAAAATGGACAGCAATATAATGATTACCATTGCTGCTGTGCCGTGCCACGGATAATCTACATCTGTTATTATATTAGCAAGGGTGGTGTACCTATCGCTTCCCTTCAGGCAGCCCCCATTCATATCTTTTCTCCAATCAGCCGGTCAAAGGCACGGCTTGCACACCCATTATCAGGGCAGCCTTGAAAAAGCTGTTCCTTCATTCTGCGAATATTATCGACATCTTTCAGTACTGCGGCAAACGCTTTGTTCAATGAATCCTGATCATTCCCGCAAACCCAGCCGCAGTCACGGTCTAATATCATTTCCTTGGCGGAGGTTGTGTCGGTGCTTAGTACGGGAAGGCCTAAGCAGTAAGCCTCGTCAATTATCATTGGCGCAGCCTCATGATAAGAGGTTATCAGCAGCAAGTCCGCATTGCACATAAAGCCATACGGATTGCTTTGGCTCCCATGGAATACAACGGCACCCTGCAGTCCCAATTCATCCGCTAAATTGCGAAGCTCATTCTCCTTCGACCCGCTGCCGACTAAATGGAGCATTGCCGGTATACCCTGCCTGCGGGCATGTTCTATTGCGCGAATTGCGCGTTCAAGCCCTTTCTCGTGCGCAAGACGCCCTACCGTAACTATGTTAAGCGTTTCCGAATCAAAGGTATATGGGGTCTGTGCGGCAAGTGCTTTGATTTTATCATAGCGATGGAAGTTAGGCACCGTTTGGCATTTTTCCGCCAGCATAGGCATCGCCTTGACAAAAGAATCCCGGCATCCTTCCGAACACGCCGCTATTGCGTCAAACGCAGCATAGTCCGCATTGTTTGCATCGCAGTTTGCTCCGCAACGTAAATAATCGCAGTGCAAAAATGCAATTTTACGCTCAGCATTAACTTTTTCAAGTACAAATTCATTGCATCCGCCATAGAAATTATGCGGATCGCCGTTCTGCAAATACGAAATTGCGCAATCATAATGTAACGGCAAACGCTTCTGCCCTTTCAGGATCAAAGGCATAACCGCTTTTCGCCCAAACAGTTTGCACATGAAGGCCAACATTCCACGCATAAGAAAGTCGTATGGGTTATGTGCGCATTCCTTTTGACTCACGCCAAGATAATAAAACGGCGAATCGCATGAAATGATTTTTATATTCGGTGGTAAATCATCCATGTATTCTCCGACAGGGCTAAATAGGCACAGCGTTATATCATATTGGTCTTTTATCGACCATAAAAGGTTGCACAGGCTCTTCTGTACACCCCCAATTTTCATATTGTTATTTACTATTAAAATGCTTTTCATAGCTTATAGGGTTCCAGCCTTTCCCCGCCTTTAACCCCCGCCAGCATCAACTTTATTCGCTTGGGACACGGAATATCCGTATGCTTCTTTACCCTTATTGCAAAGTATAGCGCCGCTGCGTGGCGACAACGCGGGAACAGATATGCCATCAATGCGCCCTTATCATAAAAGTATTTTTCGTTGCATTCCGTAAACCACGAAGATGTATCCTTGCTGCACCTTCCCAATACGGCATTGGTTGAATACATCTTGAGTCCGCCGGATAGACATTCCTTTATAAACAGGGTATCCTCGCCCGAGCCATATATGCATCCCCCGCCGAAAAAGGTGCTGAACTCAATGCCGCGCTTACGAACGGCGCTTAGCCGCACTGCGGCCACGGCGGCGCCAAAGCGCAGCGAATTCCACAGGCGTCTTCTTCTTTCCCCCGGGCGACGACGCTCTGTAACTACGCCGTTTTTTGTATAATCAATTCCAAAAATCAAAATATCCGCATCCGGATAAGCTCCGAATGCGGAGATAACCAACTGCGGCATTTCGTCCGTGTATGTCACATCATCATCTGCGAACAACACATATTCTGCATCTGCAGCGGCCAATGCAATATTGCGGTTTGTTCCCACGCCGCGCGTACAGGTTGAAATCATCTGCACACTGCCGAATGGATATTGCCGTACATTGCAGGAATCATGATCCGTCTGATTTGCAATGATTGCATCGCACGTCAGGTTCATTTTTTCAACAAGTGAAAAATCCGTCTGATGCATTGCCGCAACCAATACCTGCAAATTTGTCATGTGTTTTTTCTTCCCCGCTTTACCCTGCGCGCAGGCATTCGCCTGTGCGCAGGGCGTATCGCTTAAGCTGCTTTACCTTACCATCCTGCCGTCTTGGGCAAATTTGTATTGCCCTGCGGGTAGCAGGTCGTTTGTGACGGTAATCCAATACTTCCTGTCATGCACCACCTCGCAGTTGGAGGTCTTTACATAGTAGTAATAGCCATCTATCTGTATCAATCCGGCGCCGGTCAGCTTGCCGTCCACATAGTAATACAGGCTGTCCCTTTCCTCTACTATTCCGTTTTTCACCTCTGGATCGGGCTCGGGGTTAGGATCGACCACGGGCGGGTTAATCATTTTGCCGTCTTGGGCAAATTCGTATTGCCCTGCGGGTAGCAGGTTGTTTGTGGTGGTAATCCAATAATCCCTGCCGTGTACCACCTCTCCGTTGGAGGTCTTTACATAGTAGTAATCGCCATCTATCTGTATCAATCCGGCTCCGGTCAGTTTGCCGTCCACATAGTAATACAGGCTGCCGTTTTCAGCAACTATTCCGTTCTTCACCTCTTCGGGGAACACTATTCTGCCTTGCTCATCAAATTTGTAGATGCCTTCATCCAGCAGGTCATTTGTCTTGGTTATCCAGTAACTCTGGCCGCATACAAACGCACCGGTTGAGGTTTTGGCATAATAGTAATATTCGCCGATCTTCATCAAGCCGTTTGCAATGATAACACCGTCCACACAATAATAGTAGTCTCCACCTCCACCGCTTTGGTATATCCCGTTCGGATAACCTTCAAAGTGTTCTATTATACCGTCACTGCCGAACTTATAGTTGTTTCCGGCGGGCAGACCCAAGTCGTTGTTATAAACGACTTTACACTGAGGTTCACCATCCGATCCCTTGAATGCCTTCCCTCCTTTATCCGGATCAAAGTAATAATAATACCCTCCGCCGCCGGTTACTGCAACCCTAACAAGACCCGCATCCTTCACAACGCCGCCGTTTTCTACCCAATAGATATCGCTGGTAGCGTCATTTATATTTACGCCATTCATATCGCTTCGGAATACGCCATCATTGTCAAATACGAACAGCGTGCTGCGGTCGTCCTTAGTCAACTCTTGCCATCCTGTGACCACATAACCTTCTACATTGAAGTAATACTCTTGTTCTTCAATGGTTCCCCAGGTCTGGTAATACTTCTTTTCGCCGTTTTCAAGATATGTCTTGCCGTTTTTATCGGTTATCCAGCCGGTATATGTATAATCATATATTGCCTTTACAGTCATATCTCCGGCGGGCATGGTTTCAGGCAGCGCAGGTGACCACTCCTTGAACGTATAGCCGTCCTTTGTCGGGGCTTCGGGTGCGGTTATATCCGTGCCGTAGTCCTGCGTTATGGGCTCAATCGTACTGCCACCGTCCGTATCGAACGTTATGATGTACTGATTTATTGTCCACTTCGCCGTCAGTGTCAGGTCGTGCATCGGCATCTTATCGGCTTCAAAATTGAATCTCTTTTCTTCGCCGCCGTCCGTATAATACCAGCCTTCAAGCGTATGACCTACCTTGCTTACACCGGCAGGCGCATGAATCTCGGTTCCCCATTCAACGTCAGCAGTTTTCCCTTCATAACCCTCAGCCTTAAACGTGAGCTTATATTTATTTTTTGCCCATTGTGCCGTTGCAACTATGTTCTTCGCAGGCATGGTCGCGGGCAGCGCTTCGCCTTCAGCTATCATCCATCCGGTGAAAGTATAACCTTCCTTGGTCGGGTCTTCTGCGGGCGCGGTTATCGCTGCGCCATACGCAAAGCTATCATTCGTCTCCGTGCCGTCAACATTCCAGGTTATCGTGTATATAATAGGTACTTCTTTGAACTTAGCCGTATAGGTAGCATCTTCAGTAGCAGGCTTAAGTTCAGGCTCCCAGCCGATGAACTCGTATGTATACTTCGCCGTAGCAGCCTTGGTAGGATTATTCTCGCCATAGCTTGGCCATGTGTTATACTCTGCTGCCGTTTTTGTTTCCTGACCATCTACTATCCATGTGATGTTATACATCTTCGCTTTCCACTTTGCCTTTATGTACAGGTTCTCCGCCGGCATTGTTGTGGGGATTTCCTTATCCCAACCGTCAAACACATAGCCTTCCTTGGTCGGGGCTGCGGGTGCGGTTATCGCCGTGCCGTAGTCCTGCGTTATGGACTCAATCGTACTGCCGCCGTCCGTATCGAACGTTATGGTGTACTGATTTACAGTCCACTTCGCCGTTATGGTCATGTCCTCCGCAGGCATGGTTGCGGGAATCGTCTTATCCCAACCGGCAAAGGTATAGCCCTTCTTGGTCGGGTCTGCGGGTGCGGTTATCGCCGTGCCGTAGTCCTGCGTTATAGCCGGAATATCAGTGCCGCCGTCCGTATCGAACGTTATGGTGTACTGATTTATAGTCCACAGCGCCTTTATGGTCACGTTCTCTGCGGGCATGGTTTCGGGAATCGCCATATTCCATCCTGCGAATGTATAACCTTCCTTGGTCGGGGCTTCGGGTGCGGCTATATCCGTGCCGTAGTTCTGCGTTATAGGCGCAACATCGCTGCCACCGTCCGTATCGAACATTATAGTGTACTGATTTATACCCCAGCAAGCATGCAGCACGAGATTCTCAGCGGGCATTGTTGTTTGTGTAAACAATGTGCCATCTTCTTTTGCCCAGCCGATAAAGCTGTAACCTTCTTTGTTAATAGCCCCGATATGTTGTGATATATCCGCTCCATAATCATCGTGGATTGTTATCTGTTCAACGCCATCGACCATCAGCGTTATGGTGTACTGATTTACAGTCCACTTTGCCGTTATGGTAACGCTCTCTGCGGGCATGGTTGCGGGAATTTCCTTATCCCAACCGGCAAAGGTATAGCCTGTCTTGGTCGGGGCTGCGGGTGCGGGTATCGCCGTGCCGTAGTCCTGCGTTATAGCCAGAATTTCAGTGCCGCCGACCGTATCGAACGTTATGGTATACTGATTTATTTTCCACTTCGCCGTTATGGTCATGTTCTTCGCGGGCATGGTTGCGGGGATGGCCTCGCTCCAGCCAATAAATGTATAGCCTGTCTTGGTCGGGTCTGCGGGTGCGTTTATATCCGTGCCGTAGTCCTGCGTTATAGCCGGAATATCAGTGCCGCCGTCCGTATTGAACGTTATGGTGTACCGGTTTACAGTCCACTGCGCCGTTATGGTCATGTTCTCCGCGGGCATGGTTGTGGGGATGTCCTTATCCCAACCGGCGAAGGTATAGCCTGTCTTGGTTGGGTTCTTCGGTGCGGTTATCGTCATACCGTATCCCGCCTTTATAGAGGCAACATGTGTGCCGCCGTCCGTTTCGAACGTTATGGTATACTCAACAGGCGTACTTGTGAAAGTGGCCGTATAAGTCGCGTCGCCGCTGACATCAGTTATCGCGGGCTGCCAACCGCTGAACTCATAGCTGTAATGCTCGTCCGTATCCTTAGTGGGTTCTGCATGAGTAGGCTTCACGCCATAAGCTACTTCTTCGGTTTCTTTTTCCCCGTCAATCACCCATGTTATTTTATACTTCCTTGCGGTTTCGCTGAACTTCGCCGTATAGGTTGCGTCGCCGTTAACTTCCTTCACATCAGGTGACCAGCCGATGAATGTATAGGTCTTGTCAACCGTCTGCTCCTTAGTCGGTGTTGCACCGGTATACTTGGGCATTTCGCCGTACGCCACCTTGCCGGACTGAAGCACTTCGTCACCGTTTTTCCAAGTTACGGTATACTCGTTGACCGTCTCCTCAAACACCGCTGTGTACTCCGCATCGCCCGTGACAGCGGCGATTTCAGGATCCCAGCCCTTAAACGTGTAGGTGTACTGCGCGGTTTTTCCCTTGGTCGGGGTTGCGCCTGTGTAAGCCGGTATTTCGCCGTATTTCACCTTGCCGGACTGAAGCACCGTTTCGCCGTTCTTCCACATTACGGTGTACTCATTGACCATCGGCTCAAACACCGCTGTGTAAGTTACATCGCCCGTGACGGCGGTGATTTCAGGAGTCCAGCCATTAAACGTGTAGGTGTACTGCGCGGTTTTTTTCTTGGTCGGGGTTGCGCCTGTGTAAGCCGGGATTTCGCCATATTTCACCTTGCCGGACTGAAGCACCGTTTCGCCGTTCTTCCACGTTACGGTGTACTCGTTTACGGTTGAATCAAACACCGCCTTGTAAGTCACATCGCCTTTGACGGCGGTGATTTCAGGAGTCCAGCCCTTAAACGTGTAGGTGTACTGCGCATCGCCTTTCTTGGTCGGGGTATCACCGTTATACTCAGGCGTTTCGCCGTACTTCACCTGATCGGTTTTAAGCACCGTGTCGCCGTTTTTCCACGTTACGGTGTACACGTTTACTGTTTCGGTAAACAGTGCCGTGTACTCCGCATCGCCCGTGACAGCGGTGATTTCAGGCATCCAGCCACCATTAAACGTGTAGGTGTACTGCGCATCGCCTTCCTTGGTCGGGGTTTCGCCGTTATACTCAGGCGTTGTGCCATATTCCACCTGCTCGGTTTTAAGCACCGTGTCGCCGTTCTTCCACGTTATTGTATATGTCCTTGCGGTTTCGGTGAACTGTGCCGTGTAGGTCACATCGCCCGTAACGACGGCGATTTCAGGAGTCCAGCCCTTAAACGTGTAGGTGTGCTGCGCGGTTTTTTCCTTGGTCGGTTCTTCGCCGTTATACTCAGGCGTTGTGCCGTATTCAACGTTTTCGTCCGTTTCAAGCACACTGCCGTCCCAATTCTTCCACGTTACAGTGAATTTCTGTATCTCCCACTGTGCATACAGCGTCGTATCCTCCGTAAGGCTTACGGTTGCCTTGTCGGCATAGGGTATGCCGCTGCCGTCCGCCGCCGTGTTCCAGCCCTTGAAGTTATGGCCTTCGCGGGTGAAAGTGTTGGCTTTCAGCTTTGTTTCCGTACTTACAGGCACGGTCTGCGGCTCCATTGTGCCTTCAACGGGGTATTCCTCGTTGCCGTTGGGCACAAATGTTACCGTCACATCCGTGGATACTTCGCCGCCCCAAACGCCATTGACATAGTTGATGGTGTCGCCCGCTTTTGCATTCTTAGTTTCGGTGTAGCTACCGTCCGCATTATGCAGCTTGGCGGGGG